>Ga0164242_10005419_pt1 | contig 14212 bp, 8 predicted proteins | sample OricomgcompostMG_FD_108783 | JGI IMG/M metagenome (GOLD analysis project Ga0164242, IMG submission 108783) | Miracle-Growth compost microbial communities from Emeryville, California, USA - Original compost - Miracle growth compost (MG) ... | reverse complement strand
TAATTCCTCTGCCTGTGCCTGGGTTTCTTCCAGTAGCTCTTGCAATCGTTTATGGTTCTGGGCACTATTAATGGCAATACCGATATTCTCGGCCACACTTTTTACAAAAGCCAGCATTTTTTGTGGATAAGGGTGCACCGCTGCCAGCTCAATGACGCCCATAACCCTCCTGCTACCTTGATAGCGTATAGGAACTACCAGGATATGGCTGGGTCTGATAGCACCGGTGGCGTGGCTGACTGTAATCTGATCATTTTCTACATCTCGCAGCCACATGGCCTGGTTGTTTAAGGCTACTTGGCCCACCAGCCCTTCGCCCAGTGCAATGTCCTTTTTGGCACCCTTTAAGGCATAACTGCTTTCTAATTGTAAGGTCTCATTACTTAATATATATAAAGCACCTACCTGACTTGCTGTATATCCTGCAATAAAATGCAGGATATCGTTTGAAAGGAGCGATAGCTCCTTTTCTCCGATCATCTGATCATTTAAGCCAGCGGTGCCAATTTGCATCCATTCACTCTCAGACAACTGGTTAAATGAATCTTCCAGGGCGGCAGCCATTTTATTTAAGGCCTGGCTGATGCCGCCCAGATCATCATCATCCAATTCTTTCTCTTCTTTACTGACCCGAATACGATAATCCCCATCAGAAATCTGGCCTGCCACATGTTGGATCAGTTCAATTCGCCGGGTGGTTTCTACATTTTTTTCCTCCAGCTGCTGCTGCAACCTGGTTTTAGCAGTTACCTCACTGGTCACTTTAAAATAGGAGAATATAGAAACAGCAATGGCCAGCAATGCTGCAAATACAATAATCAGTGGCGTATAGGTCGTAAACATTTGCAGGGTGCTGAGTCTGGTAGCCAAAAGTTGTTTGGCATCAGTTTCTGCCTTGCTGATGGTTGCCCTTAAAGAATCCATAGCAACTTTACCTGCCTGCATATCCTCACCATCAATCGCCTCTCCAGCCTTTTTTTTATCCAGTAAGGTTTGCAGTACACTTAGGCGGTGCAGAATAATATCTTTGATCTGGTCCAGGTTCTTTTGCTGTACCGGATTATCTAAGGTCATCTCCTGGACCTGACTTATTAATTGAATGGCCCGATCTGAAGCACCATTATATGGCTCTAAGAATTTCTGTTGTCCGGTAAGCAGAAAACCGCGTTGACCCGTTTCTGCATCTTTCATGGTAGACATGACAGATTCCAGCCGGGTGACTACCTGGCTGCTATGATCCACTAACTCGGAACTTTTGAGCAGATTACGAATACTAACAAAAGAGGCGATGGAGCTGATAATCAGCAACAACAGCGAGAGTCCCAGGCCAATTTGCAGATTACGGGTGAGTTTTGTACGCATAATATAATAACAGTAATTCTAATCTCTTAACTAATGTTAATGCTAATCCCAAACCCAATGCTTACCTAAAAAGCAATGTCCAATCCTTATAACCTATTAAAAATCAATCAGAACAAAATTGAAAATTATAGTCAAATCCGAACCAATTGCTAAAACGCACACCCAAAAACTCCATATTGAAAATTAAAACTAAAGCTGATAGATGTGTTGAAGTAGCCATTACAGACCTTTAACTAACTACTGATTTTGCTACCTAATTGCTACGCCAGTAGCTTAAATGCTAGCTTTGAGCGGAGCCATTGTGTTGGCAACGTCAATAGCAATTTTTGTTGCAATGCTTATGGCTTTTGCCATATCTAAAAGCATTGCTAATTGGCAGATATGCTTGCTTCAACGGTGACTGGGTTTAAGGGAATTCTAAAATAAAATGTGGACCCCTTGCCTAGGTCGCTTTTTACCCCGACAGCACCTTTATGGAGTTTAATGATTTCTGCGCAGATAAATAGACCCATACCCAGTCCTTGAAACTTACCGTCACTTTCTTCCACTCGGTAGTATTTCTGAAATAACTGCTGCTGTTCCTTACTAGATATGCCAATTCCATGATCAATTACACTAATTTGTAAGGATTCATCTGGTAATAGCAGTGATTCTACAGTCACTTCATTGCTCTCAGGTGCATATTTAATGGCGTTACTGATATAATTGAGTAGTACTTGTTCTAATCTATTTTCATCTCCATATACGGAGAGACCAGTTAGGTCTACCCCCTGCATGTGTATTTTTGTATCAGGATAGGACTGATGGATATTGTTGACTGCATTTTCCAAAAAAGAAGCCACTGAAAAATGTTTACAGGCTAATTTAAGCTTATTTGATTCAATTTTGGTGGCATCCAGTAGTTCCGTTACCAGGCGATTTAACTTATTTAGCTGTTTACCAGATCTTTCGAGGTACATCTGAGCCTGATCGGTGTGTTGATTTTTTAAGGACATTTCTGCTAATTGCAGGTATCCTTTGGCAGAAGTAAGTGGAGTATTAAGTTCGTGGCTGGCAATACTGATAAATTCATCCTTTTTGGCCTCTGCCTGGGTCCGTTTTTGGATCTCTGCCTGTAATGCTTGCTGGATAGCATTTAGTCTGATGAAAGTCTGGATCTTTAAAACAAGAATATCCGTATCAAAGGGTTTAACCAGGTAGTCTTTACCACCAGAGGCGTAGCCTTTGGTGATAAATTCCTTACTGATGTTGACCGCAGACAGGAAAATGATGGGTATATTGGCGGTTTTGCTATAGCTGCTGATGGTTTCAGCGACCTCAAAACCATCCATACCTGGCATTTGTACATCCAGGATAATGAGCTCATACGCCTGCTTTAAGACTTTTTTTAAGGTCTCTTCGCCTGAAAGCGCTGTATCTGTTTGAAAACCCCGCCCTTCCAGAGCCTTGCTTAAAGCAATTAGATTCTCTGGTTTGTCATCAACAATAAGAATCATAGATATTTACTTATAAATACGCTAGTAATTATATGAATAGAAGCTAAGATAAGCCAATTAAGCGAGTTTTTCGTAGAAAAAATGAAGGAGATACCCCCATAGAAGTAGGTGCCTGAATAAGGGGGTGAAAATGGAATGGTCAGAAGTTACATGTTGAGTTCATGTTGGGTTCATTCAGGTCGATTTTATATATGTAAGGTTACCTGTTGCACTGATGCTCTTTTGGCTGATGTTATCTCCAAATCCCGTCAAAGAGGGATAGGGTACAAAAATATAATTGTAGCTTATTCAAAATAGCTCCATAGGTTTGATAAGATTGTTAAGGTCATTTTTGTTCTGTCGTGTGGCAAGTTGAAAAGAAAGAAAACTGTTGGTTCTGTTGAGACATTTCTTTTAATGGCAAATAGCATTTAGTATATTTGAACTTGCTATTTAAGGCTGACATCAATCTATATAATTAAAAAAAATTAACTAATGAAAAAATAGCAAGAAAACTTTTTTTTAAATTAGCATCTATTATACATTTGCAGGAAAATATATTAAAATAGGTATTATCTGAACGGTAAATTATCCTATTGATTAATCAGGTATTTATGGATTTTTGCTGACTTCAAAACTAATCGCTTTAGTATTTAATGTTATAAATACTATGTTATTGATTGTTAGGTGTTATAGTATTGATGATTTAAATTAATTTAGTAATTTTATTTTAATGAGAAACATTCTGGTTATTGATGACGATGAGATTATACAAAATGTATTAGACAAAGTCCTTACTAAGGAAGGATTCCACATTGAATTGGCTGGAAATGGAAAAGAAGGGCTGTCTCAGATTGAGAAAATGGCCTACGATCTTGTTATTACTGATCTGATGATGCCATATGCCAATGGCTTTGAAATTATTAGCAGATTGAAAAAGCATCCAAATACTGCAAATGCTGCTATAATAGTGATATCTTCCATTACAAATGAAGATTCAATTATGGATGGTTTCAAATTAGGCATTGACGAATATGTTCGTAAACCAATTATCATTGGCGAACTGGTGATGAGGATTAAAAAACTTTTATCTCCAAGAACCTGATTATGTTTGAATCTCCATATTCTTTTGAAAATCTTGATGTTGGGCAGAATCCTACCTGGTTAAATTGGTTTTTATCACTTCCTTTAGTTATACAAATAGCTGTGGTCTCTATTCTCATATCCACATGCTTCATCCTTTATATTCAATATAGGATTTGGTATATTAGGTTTAAAAACTATATATATAATAAAAGAGTAAAGTATATTGTTCCTATACTGGATGATTTAATCACAGAGCAAATAGTCTTAAAGTCAAATGCTTCTCAAAACCAATTCGGGGAGCCGGCTTTTAATATCCCTAACCAAATCAGAGCCGAATTTAGGAGTAGAAAATATAGACAGATAATTATTGACCGGATAATCAAATATCAAGCTGATTTTACAGGGACTATCGGTACCGAGATGCGTAACCTTTACATGGAATTGGGATTGGATAAGGTCTCTTTCAGGAAAATGAAAAGTAGAAAATGGGAAAAAAAGATCAGAGGTATTAGAGAGCTGACAAATATGGATATTTTGATTGCAGATGTAAATATTCTGCCTTTGACAAATAACAAAAGGCAAGAACTTCGTTCAGAAGCCCGCAATGCTTATATCAAGTTAAGCAAAAATGAACCCTTTAAGTTCTTTGATGTAACTACAGAGCCTTTACTTAAATGGGATCAAATTGAGCTTTTTAAAACGATAACGACAACAGAAAATATAGCCATCCCCAATTTCGCTCGTTGGGTTACATATTCGAATAATAAAAGCGTGGTCGCTTTTTGTATGGAGCTAATCGTATATTACAAACAATATGACGCCGCACCTGCAGTAGTCAAGCTACTTGAAAACAAAGATCACCTATTAAGAGCCCAGGCAATAAATTGTCTGGGAAAACTAAAATATGAGCAAGCTGCTCCTCAACTGGTGCATATTTACAGTAATCAGCCGCTAAATTGCCGATTGGAAATATTAAAGGCACTTGGAAGAATGGGTAACAAAGAAAATGTTACTTTCCTAAAACAGGAATTTATGTACTCTACTGATTTCGATATACGCAAAAACGCAGCAAAATCCATTGTCCGAAACAGTAATAAGCAGCAAATAGATCTACTCATGGAGTCCTGTACACCGGAAAATCAATTAATTTTAAAGCACAATTTGAATCCCTTAATTAAATATTAATGCTCCAAATAGGTCAATGGCTAATAAATTTTTATGAAAGCAGCGTATTTGCATATGGTGCTATATTGCTATTGATCTATACCATGCTAGCTATATTTTCCTTCATTTCTATTCGGAAATATTTAAGAAGGGAAAGTTGCAGCGATTACCACGATCTTTTAAAATCGGCCTTATCACCTGGCATTTCTGTAATTGCCCCCGCTTTTAATGAAGGACTCTCCATTATTATGAATGTGCAGTCACTTTTGACTCTAAATTATCCAATTTTTGAAGTGCTGCTTATAAATGATGGCAGTACTGATAATTCAATGGAACAACTTATCAAAGTATTTGAACTTGAAAAAGTTGATTTTGCCTATAATCCTAAGCTCCATGCAAAACCTATAAGAGGTATTTATAAATCCACTAATCCGGCCTTTAGTAAATTGACCGTTATTGATAAGATTAATGGAAAAAGTAAAGCTGATGCAGTGAATGCTGGTATCAATGTAGCGTCTTTTGATTATTTTGTTTGTACGGATGTGGATTGTATCCTGGAAATGGATACGCTTTTGAAACTAATAAAGCCGGTGATGGAAGAAAGCTCCAGGCGCATAATTGCCGTAGGTGCTACCCTGAGAACTGCGAATTCTTGTGATATCGATCAGGGGGTGATTATCCAAATGAAACCACCAAGCAAATTATTGCCAAAATTTCAGGAGATGGAGTATATCCGAGCATTTGTCCTGGGAAAAATGGGATGGAACCTGATTAATTGCATACCAAACGTTTCCGGAGGATTGGGATTATTTGATAAAGAAATCGCCATAAAGGCAGGCGGATATGATGCCCAGTCTTTTGGGGAAGATATGGAATTACTAGTTAGAATGTGCCGCTACAGTGGAGATAACCAAATTAAATATGCCGTAAAATATATTCCTGAAACACTATGTTGGACAGAAGTGCCGTCCACTATTAAGATATTTATGAGGCAACGAAGTCGATGGGCGCGCGGTCTGGCCCAATTGATGTATGCCCATTTTAAAATGTTTTTTAATCCTCAATATGGCAGAGCAGGACTTATAACTTTTCCATATAATTTCTTTTTTGAATTATTGGCACCCATCATTGAAATTGTAGGCCTAATATATTATTTGTATTTATGGATTTCAGGTAGAATTAATACAGAGTATGCCGTCCTGTTATTGTTATTTGTCTATTCCTATTCCATAATGATTACTACTATCGCTATTCTTTGGGACCAAATAACCTTTAGATATTACAAATCCTGGAAAGATGTATTGCTACTATGTGCAACCGCTTGTCTGGAGATCTTTTTATACCATCCTATGATTGTTTTCTTTTCCATTAGAGGGTATTACTATTTTCTTACAGGGAAAAAACATGTGTGGGGAGATATGCAGAGGCAAGGATTTGGACAGGCGCGTAAAAATTAAATTTGATAATCATTATGGTGCATAGCTTTTGGTCATATATGCGAACCTTTTTCGAAGGTGGAATATTCATCTATGGTGTTTTGATCCTGTCAGCCTATGCATTCTTGGCTATCTTATCCTTTTTGGCTATAAATCAATTCCGAAAAAAAGAGCAATACACAGATTATAAGAAATTGACCAGTTCCCCACTTGCTCCAGGCATTTCCATAATAGCCCCAGCCTACAATGAAGGTGTTACAATTATTCAAAATGTACGCTCCCTATTGACATTAAATTATACAAATTTTGAGGTTATCATTATCAATGATGGTAGCACAGACGATACCCTGGAAAAACTAATTAATGAATACGAACTGGTACAAGTAGAATTTGCTTACGACGAAAAAATAAAATCTAAACCAGTCCGTCGGATATTTAAATCCATCAATACAGCTTACGAAAAATTGATGGTCATTGACAAGGTGAACGGAAAAAGTAAGGCCGATGCATCCAATGCAGGTATAAATGCGGCCTCTTTTAATTATTTTTTATGTACAGACGTGGATTGTATTCTGGAAAAGGATACCCTTATTAAAATGATTCAGCCCATATTGGCAGAAGAACATCGCAAAATAACTGAATTAGGCGCACCCTGCCCACAATGTGGTTACGTTCACGTGGTAGAAGACACCAAAAGAGTAATTGCAACCGGAGCAACTCTAAGAATTGCCAATTCAAGTGATATTGAACAAGGTGAACTTGTCAGAATGAGACCACCCAAAAGCCTTTTTCCTAGATTTCAGGAGATGGAATACATAAGAGCCTATGTTTTAGGTAAAATGGGCTGGAGCAAAATCAATTGTGTCCCCAACGTATCGGGAGGTTTAGGGCTATTTGACAAAGAAATTGCCATTAAAGCCGGAGGATATGATGCCCTTTCATTTGGAGAGGATATGGATTTAATCACCCGTATGTGTGCTTATATGAAGGACAATAAACAAAAGTATGCAATACGTTATATTCCGTCCACACTTTGTTGGACAGAAGGCCCTTCTACGCTTAAGATCTTTGGGCGGCAGCGCACCAGATGGGGACGTGGATTAATACAAATTATGACACTGCACCATAAAATCCTATTTAATCCCAGTTATGGAAAACTAGGACTTGTTGTTTTTGCCTACAATTTCCTTTTTGAATTTCTGGCGCCTATTGTTGAACTATTAGGCGTGTTATATTATATATATATAATTATTACAGGGCAGATTAATGTCGTAGATGCAATATTATTGCTATTATTTGTGTATCTGTATTCCATTATGATTACCCTGATCGCCATATTTTGGGACCAGCTAGTCAATAAAAGCTATAAAACCTGGATAGAGGTGGCAGGCCTTAGTCTGATGGCCTTTCTGGAACCTATTATTTATCACCCATTGATTGTATTTTTTGCACTCAAGGGGTATTTCTTTTTTATTACTGGACGCAAACACACCTGGGGCAATATGCAAAGGCGTGGATTTGGACAACCGACACCTTAATACTTAGGACCCGTTAAAAAACGATCATGATGTGTAGAAGATATATAGGAAAATATATTACCAATTTGCTGGCTTTAATCTTGTTACCCAGTCTGCTCTGGTGTCAAAATAAAAAAGTCAGCAATACCACCTATTTGACCCAAATTAAAGCGGAGATGAACGTGCGGCAGGATTATGTCAAGGCATTGTCTATTGCAAAGGCCGCAGCAAAAGACTATCCAAGAAATGTAGATTTTCAGTTTTTGATGGCCAAACTTTACCTATTGAATAAGGATTCTGTCCGGGGAGAACGCAAATTAACCGAAATCATTACAAAAGTGCCAACCTACAAAGATGCTTATCTAACCGCTGCATCTCTATATGTCGCAAAAGGAAATGAACAAAAAGCTTTGAATATCCTTGATAAAGGACTAGATCGGTACCCTGGAGAATATCAGATGCTGGCCAAAAAATTGGATATTCTCGCCCTTACAAGGGATTATGCCAATGCAGACAAACAAGCAGATAGATTACTGCGTACTTTTCCAAAGGACAGCAGTGTGTTGAAAAAGTATGTAGATTATCATAACGAAGCAGGTAATTATTATCTGAAGCATGGAGGCCTGGACAAAGCATTTAGTCAATTTGAAATGGCCCTAGGGACTTCACCCCGTAATACCCAAGCGATTGAGGGAAGCCTGTCAGCCATTTTGCTACAAGGCAATGATCAAAATAGTCTGGCATTTATCAACCAATTGCTGGCAAAACACCCAGAGTCCTATGAATTATGGATGAAAAAGCTTGGTTTATTGCAACAAATGCGGCGCTATCCAGAAGCCCTCGAATCACTGCAGCAAATGCAAAAAAAGTTTCCTTCAAATGGAAAGCTTTCGCAGCTTAGCCAGGAATTGCCCCTGGAGGCTGCCAGGTATTATAAAAAAATGGATCCCTATTATGAGTACCTAAGCGTTCTAGAAAAATCCCCAGCTAATAAAGAGGCTTTAAATAATGTGATTAATATGGCCATTAGTCGTAATATGAATCAAGAAGCCCTAGTTTGGATCGATAAAGCTTTACGCATTAGCCCAAATGACAAAGACCTACTAGCCCAGAAGCAAAACCTTTTGGAAAAAGGTGGTAGATATGGGCAAGCGGCTGCCATTGCAGCTAAGCTTATGTATATCAATCCTTCTACATTTACTAAACAAACTTATTTCGATCTGGAACTAAAGAGAGCCCGTGATTTCGCAGTGCAGGGATTATATGATAGCGCTGAAGTGGTCTATCAGACTGTTTTAAGGATAGAACCAAAACAACAACAAGCCATAAACGGTTTCGTCAACCTATTAGCAGAGCAAAAGCAATATGCTTCAGCTATTCAACAATTAAATAGAGCAATAGGGTTTTATCCGGATGACATCAACCTAAAAATAAAAAAAGGCTCCATTTTTCAACAAAATGGAGATTTTGACCAGGCTGCTGCTGTCTTTTTGAAATTATACGAGACCCATCCACAAAACCAGATTGTGCGCGCAGGCCTGGAGGAAGCCAGTTTATCGGCAGCCAGATCCAGCATGCAGGTCATGGATTATGATCAAGCTTTAATCTTATATAAAAGAGTAGAGCAGCTGGATCCCCAAAATAAAGAAGTACTTAATAGTTTGATCAATATTCAACTGGCAGGTGATAATGATACAGGCAATAAGGACGCTTTAGAATGGATTAATAAAGCTTTAGGTTATTACCCGAATGACCAGGCATTTATGATTAAAAAATCAGCTGTTCTTTTTAAATTGAAAGCCTATCAAGATGCGCTTTTAATCAATGATTCATTGCACCAAAGATATCCTTACAATACGACAATTAAAGGGAATTACTCCGAACAACTCTCCACAGCTGCCATGCACTTTCTTAAAAGAGGAGATACTTTGTCTTCCACGGCTGCCTGGATCAAGTTAAGACAACTTAACCCGAAGGACAGTCTGGCATTGTTAGCGCTTATTAATATTAATCAGCAGCAAAATCGTTTTGATACTGCTTTACAGCTATCTGATACCGCACTCAGCATTTACCCGGAAAATACAGCATTTTTAATGAAAAAGGCCTCTGCTTTAGAATCCCTGAACCGATTTAAAGAGGCGGCAGATGTTGCCAAGAACCTCGAGAGGATAAACCCAGAAAGTCATAAATACAGTGATTATGCAGCTTACCTGAGGTCAAAGTCTTATCATAACCAATTGGGCTTCTCCTTTTTAAATTCTCATTTTGATTCTTTGGCACCAGCCAACATTGCGACCATACAGTATAGCCATTTGGGTAAAAAAATGACCCTAACTGGAAAATTGAATTTTGCAGGTCGAGCAGTGGGCACTGGCTTACAATTAGAAGTCGAGGCCTATATTCAGCACGAAAAAAAATGGTACTCCTATGGAAATCTAGCAATTGCTAACAAGGTCGTATTTCCAAAATGGCGTGCTGGGTATTCCTTATTTCATAATTTTGCAAAGAGTTGGGAAGCAGAGTTAGGGGCGAGAATCATTGATTTTGATTCCTTGAAGAGCGTGTCAGGCGTTGCATCCCTAGCTCATTATTTTGGTGATTTCTGGACCAATATAAAAGGATATGCAAGTTTTTTATCTGGAAATCAATATACTGCACTTACTCTGACGGCGCGTCAATATCTGAATGAAAAAACAGATTTCTTCTATGCAACGATGGGTTATGGGAATTCCCCGGATGATTTAAGTCGCCTATACGATTTTAATCAGAATTTAAAATTTACCACCTATAGCATCGGGGCCGGATACCAGAAAATGTTCAATTACAGAAATTCCATCAGTATTAATGGCACTTGGTATAATCAAAAAATTGCTAATGGCTGGTTTCGCAACCAATACGACATTTACATCACCTTTTTCAGGAAGTTTTAATTATTTAAACCATTGTTGCTATGTTGAAGCGAAATAAAATTCCAAGATATATATTGCTATTTATTAGCCTAAATGTGGGACAGTGCATAGCGCAAGGCAGACAACAAATAGAAATTGTAAAAAATCAACACTCAGATTATCAGGTGATACTCCCACTAGCACCCACCAAAAGTGAACAAAAAGCCGCAAATCTGCTTGTAACTTTTATAAAGGCTACAACAGGAGTAAGTCTTCAGGTATTGAATGAGCCAATAGCTGGAAAACCCATGGCAGCAATGCCAGGTATTTATATCGGCCGCACCTCAATGGCAGAACATCTTAATCTATTGAGAGACAGTATCATGAGTTCGGAAGGATACCTGATTTGTACAAATAACAAAAATGTACTTATTATTGGCGGCAAAGGTCATGGTGCAGAATACGGCGTTTATTATTTTGCTGAGAAATTTTTGCAAGCGCGAATGTATGATGCCAACCCGGCGGAATTTGTACAAAAAAGTAAACTTGAACTACCAAGCAATTTAAAAATCAGCTCCATACCCGCCTTTATTTATAGGGAAAGCTATTATCCCATGAGCGAAGATCCCGCATATCTTAACTGGCACGGTTTGCATCGATTTGAAGATCTCTGGGGCATTTGGGGCCACTCCTATAATAAGCTTATACCCCCCTCCGTTTATTTTAAAAAGCATCCTGAATATTATGCCCTGGTAAACGGTGTCAGACAACCAACACAATTATGCCTGAGTAATCCTGAAGTATTAAAAAAAGTAATTGACACCCTAAAAATTATGATGGCAGAAAACCCTGATGCCATTTATTGGTCAGTAGCCCCCAACGATGGTGGAGGTTACTGCAGTTGCGATGCGTGCAAAAAAGTTGATAGGGAAGAGGGAGGACACCAAGGATCGTTGATTCGCTTTGTCAATAAAGTCGCAGATGCTTTTAAAGATAAAAAAATTACTACTTTGGCTTATGAAGGCACGGCAGCTGCGCCACAAAAAACGCATGCCCAATCCAATGTGATTATACTAATCAGTAGTATAGATATTTTCAGAGAGCAGCCACTAAGAAATGCCAACTGGCCAGCAGCAGTTTTATTGCGTAATCAATTGAAAAGCTGGGCAAATAAGGCAAATCAACTCTTTATCTGGGATTACTCTGTACAATTTACCAATTATTTGTCGCCGTTCCCCGACCTGGAAGTATTGGCTGATAACCTTAAATACTTTAAATCACAGCATGTAACAGGTATTTTTGAACAGGGTAGTGGGGACACTTATGCAGATGCAGCAGAGCTTAATAGTTACCTCCAGGCAAAATTGTTTTGGAATCCAGATCAGGATGTCCATGATCTGATCACCGAATTCTGTAATGGCTATTATGGCCCTGGATCAGCCTTTGTGCGGGAATATCTGATCGACAGGAAGACAGCGCTGCAAAACTCAGGCAAACATTTGGATATTTATGGCAATCCTATGATAGACAGCAGGGGATACCTTTCCACTGAAAATATGGAGCATTATCAGAAACTGCTGTATGAGGCGCATCTAGCGGTGGCAACAGACAATAAGTATAGCGACCGTATTAAACGGCTACAATTGAGTCTTGAATATGTGGCACTTCAGCAAGCACTGTTTTATGGTATTGATTCGGGGGGCTTTTTACAAATTTCCAAAGATTTAACCACCTACATACCCAAAGCCGGTTGGCAAGACCGAGTGGACAGATTTGTAATGGATTGTAAACAGCAAGGGGTAAAAGTATTAGCTGAAGAGGGCTTGTCTCCAGATGCCTACAAAGATTATTGGCAAAAAATTCTTTCTGTTCCTTTGCCGGTTAATCTTGCCTTACATGCAAAGGTAACGCTTGACAATCCCTTTGTGGAAGATTATCCAGCAAAAGGCAATCAGACGCTAACAGATGGAATGCCAGGTTATAAGGATTTCAGTTATAACTGGTTATGTTTTTACGCAGCAGATCTATCGGCCATCATAGATATGGGTTCGATAAAAAACTGTGGAAAAATTAGCATAAATTTTTTAGATGATCCAAGACACTGGATTTTTTTGCCTGTTTCGGTACAAGTGTCTGTTTCTCAAAATGGTATTGATTATAAAGATTTAAAACCCGTAGCTTTTAATGAAGGACCGGAACATAGCGATATTCAAATTATAACTGCCAGTTTTTCGCTGCCAGCAGCATCCAAGCTGCGCTTTATCAAGATAAAAGCCATCAATCCCAAAACATTACCTGTCTGGCAAAATAATACATCAAAAAAAGCTATGATTGCGGCCGATGAAATCAGGGTTACCCCTTAGATTGTAATAAATATTGTATTTTTGTCACAAATACCATTTATGCAATCTGAAAAGATTACTGTTTTATATGTGGACGACGAACAAGATAATTTGTTCTCCTTTAAAGCCACTTTTCGGTTAAAATATAATATTTTAACCGCTTCCAGTGGAGAAGACGCTCTAAAGATCCTGGCAGAAGAACGCGTCAATATAATCGTATCGGATCAGCGAATGCCACAAATGACAGGCGTCGATTTTTTGCAGATAGTCCAGGACCGATTTCCAGATGCAGTGCGCCTTCTGTTGACCGGATATGCAGATTTGAATGTCGTTATTGAGGCTGTCAATAAAGGAAAGATTTTTCATTATCTGACCAAACCATGGGATGAAAAAGAGATTGAAAGAATATTAAATGCCGCTTTTGCATTCTGGAAAGAAAAACAAACCCTTAAAACCACCAATGAACAATTGGAATTTATGCTGAGACAGAAACTACTTTCCTAAAAAGAATCATTGGGGTGATGTGCCCAAAACGAGCATATTTTCGCAGTAAAACATCCCCCTAATTTCACATCAAAATAAGAACGAAACTGAGATAAAAAAAACTTCATACGTTTTGAATCGGTTTTGAGTAAGTCTTCATTGGTATAGTCATAATCATAATTGCTTTTAAATCAATCAGAACGGCAGAGGATTCAAATATAGTGCTGCTACTGCAATTAAGATTTTAATACCAAGGGATTCTGAAAGGAAGTGATATATGTAAAAATTATAAGTTTTATATTTTGTTGGGAATGCATACCGTAAAAGTTGTTCCCATGTAAGCATTCGGCGCGGACCGTCATTGTAGTTTTCTAATCCCATCCTACTTTAGTGCCCTAATATAAATTATGGGTATGATCGCACTAACAAATTCTTGTCGTTATTTTGTTTATCAGGAAT
>Ga0164242_10005418_pt1 | contig 14215 bp, 13 predicted proteins | sample OricomgcompostMG_FD_108783 | JGI IMG/M metagenome (GOLD analysis project Ga0164242, IMG submission 108783) | Miracle-Growth compost microbial communities from Emeryville, California, USA - Original compost - Miracle growth compost (MG) ... | reverse complement strand
CGGGACTGCCGCTACTCTTGATCGGCGTGCCGTCCCGAGACGAGAACTCGGGCCTCTAGCTCAATTGGCAGAGCAGCGGACTTTTAATCCGCGGGTTGTGGGTTCGAGTCCCACGGGGCCCACTAGGCGTAAAACGCATAGTGAGAGGTGTTTTGGCGGTGTCGTACCTGAACCAATAGTGCTCGATTTCGGCTCGGTGTGGCACATTTGTGGCACATCTCGCACAAGCTCGTCCAGGCGGCGCGCCACGGAGTCCAGGCCGTCGGCGAATAGCCCGGCATACCTGTCGAGCGTCATCGCAGCCGACGCGTGGCCCAGCATTTTGCTGAACAACCTCCACAAGGTCCTCGTTGATCGCGCCGGTACTGGCGATCGATACAACGAGCCATCCTGGCCTTAGTGCCAGCGACCGGCGATCACGCGAGCCGAGATAAGGGTGATCGGACAGCCCTTCAGCTCAGCCGTGATGATGGCAGCGAGGATCAATGCATCTCCCTGCTAACGAAGAGCAGCGATGCCAGTCCTGCGAGCACCACGACGGCGTTGAGGGTCTCATATGTTCATATTCAGTTGTTCTTCTGCGGCACTAGGACTACTAGGTCGCGCTACTTCTTGATTGTCTTCTTTAGTCGGCCCTTCGCCACGCGTAGCTTGTTGCGCCAGCGGTCTAACCTCGTCGCCTTGCCCACAGCTATCCAGTTTCGTCCAAGCCAAACCGTGCCGTTATCGAGTCCAAGCTCAGCTCGCATCGCGCTAAGTAGCTTGGTGTAGGCGAACTCTGCTTCCGCGACCCGTCCAGCCAACGCGGTTTCATCACCAGCACTCGATATTTCGAACGCGCGTGACATGGTGTGCCCGACGTTACGTATATGCTCCTGGATGTTAGGTGAGAGCAGATGTATCTCACCGCTTACCGAGTCGAACATCGCGAACGCGTCTCGCTGACGTGGGCCAATCGTGGGAGGATTCGCCGAGATCTTGCGGTCACGCCTCCTGTAGAAGGTTTGAAGATCTTCGAGGTAGTCCAGCCCTGCGTCGATGTCTCCGACAATGCGAACGAACATCGTATACTTCGTCTCGCTCCATCGGCTCTGATCCTGCGCCGCGATCTGGGCGTGCATCACCTTGCGGGTGTTGCGTGCACTGACGATCTGTGACCCGATCGCGATGATGACGGACGTGAACGAGGCGATCATAGCAACGAGCAGCGGCATGCCGCGCTTGGCTTCGATCCACCAGTGCCAGTCCATGGGATCAGGCCTTCGTCCGCTTCTGGCTCTTGCCCTTTGCCTGGTTGCCGCCATCGGCGGTTGGAGCCATATCCAGGTCGGCTCGCATCGCCTCCATTAAGGTGGCGCGCCTGGCTGCAACTTGATCTCTAAGCTTCGACTGCTCAGCTTCCGGCTTGCCCAGAGCGACTGCTTCCGCCAGGGTTGTTGTTGCGATGTAGGCCTCGACTGTGAGCTCATACTTGGCGGGCAGGTAGAAGTCCATATTTCCTAGGTCGGTAGCAAGTTCATCCCTTAGCTGGTCTATATCAGCGGCTGTGACGCCGGAGTTGCCAGTCGGGGCGCTCCACAAGATCAACTGATGGAGCCGGCCTAGGTACCCGGTGTAGATGTCACGCTTTTGGTCGTTGACTCTGTGACGCTGTTCGAGTTCGAGGGCGTTCGTTTGCGCTGCAATCTGCTTCTTCAAGGCGGAACGGGTCACGAACGCGTTGACCAGAGACGTCCCGATGGCGATGAGTAGTGATACGCCCGCGCCGAGTAGTGCGACAGTGATCGGGATGTTGCGCTTGAGAAGAAGCCAGTGCCAGTCCATGACCTACTCAGATCATCCAATCTTGATCTTGCTTGGATACTTGCGTTCGAGTCGCCACTCTTGCAGGCGTCCCCGCGAGGATGGCATCCTGTCTAGGTTCAGCGAGATGCGCATCTGCGTGGCCAACTCGGTACCTTGCTCTTCGAGGACTGGCACGTAGTTGCTGTAATCCCAGCGGTTGAAGCCTTCGGGTTTGATGAGGACCATCCGCATGGATCTGAGCGTCGTACCCAACCCCTGTATGTAGTCGGGAACGTCATCGTCGTAGATCAGAGTCAGCCCCTGAGTGCGCATCGACGGGTCGGACAGCTTCTCAGCAGCTCTCTCAATGCATGGAATGTTGATCTCGCCACCGCGATCGTGGAACCCCACTTCTTCGCCGACAATGAGCTGGTAGTCGTAGAAGCTGGCCATGTACTCCGTGTAGATCTTCTGCAATGTCTCACGTCGGTAGGCCGAAGTGGCCTGGCGACGTGCAGATCGGCTGTTGAGTAGCACGCCGAGCCCGACGTCAGTCAGCGGCCCGAGCGTCGTCACGACGACGGTCCAGTCCATGACGGCAGGGTAGTGGGTTTGATGTTTCAAGGTGCGATGTTTGGCAGGTCGGCAAATAGCTTCTGTCGCTACTGCTACCAGAAAGATGACCATGACGCCTTGTCAGTGTTTGACGTCTGGTCGAGAGTTTCTCCACACCACCTAAATGCCTATCGTCAAATATGATGACCTCTGCTGGCCTTTGTAATTAGGTTGGCTCGTTTTCGGCGGACATCCTGATCGTGCCAGGCGTGGCCGCTCGGTGAGGTCGATCGTCAGATGCGACAATGCTGACGCATGTCCGGATCCTCAATGGCGACAGAGCTGAGACACATCCAGGTCTCAGAAGATGCCTCGCGGGTGGAACGATCACCGAGAATGTCGAGGAGCTGGCCACGAGACCTGACGCGCGGCTTATTGCGTCGCGACCTGCTGCAGATTGGCCGTAAGGTCGCCCCGGTGACCTTGGGGCGTGTATTCGGTCGGCTCTGGGCCGGGAGTACGGCAGCGAACATGGCCGACGGCATCGCCTTCGTGGCCTTCCCCTGGTGGCAACCTCGCTGACGTCGAACCCGACGCTGATTGCCGGGCTGGACTTCGTGTACTCGTTAGTGCGCCTGCTGCTCGCGGTACCGGTCGGGGTTGTGGTCGACCGGCTCGATCACCGGATGTGGGACTGTCAGGCGAACGGTGTAAGTGGCGTTTTCATTAGCGGTCCTCGGCGGCTGGCATGCGGTCGGCGAAGGTGATGGCGAAGGCGTTCAGGGCTGGCTTCCAGCGCACGGCCCATCGTGTTTGACTGGTGCCTTTGGGGTCCAGGCTCCGGGTGACCAGATACAGGGTTTTCATGGCTGCTTGCTCGTTGGGGAAGTGGCCGCGGGCCCGGACGGCGTGTCGGTAGCGGGCGTTCAAGGACTCGATCGCGTTGGTGGAGCAGATGACTTTGCCGATCTCGACGTCGTAGCCATGGAACGCCGATGTTCTCTTTCCAGGCATCGTCCCACAGGCGTTTGATCGCCGGGTAGGTCCGGCCCCATTTCTCGGCGAACTCCTCATAGCAGCGGCGGGCATCAGCCTGGGTGGGTGCGGTGTAGATCGGTTTCAGGTCGAAGCTGATCGTGTCCCAGTACTTGCGTGAGGCGTAGCGGAAGGTGTTGCGGATCAGGTGGATGATGCAGACTCCCGCTGTCAACCTCTAACTCATTCACGGTCTGCTGTTGATCTTGAGATAGGCATGCTGACGGCCCGCGTGTCGGTGATCACGCGGGTTAGCTCGTCGTGCCCGGATCAGGTCATGGCTGCCTTGATGATCTTGTGGTGGAGGGTGGGTTCGTAGGTGGTGTGGTTGGTCCAGCAGCGCCAGAGGATTCGTGTCCAGCGGGCGCCGAGGCCGCGGAGTGCGCGGTTGTGGAGCTGTCCGCGGTCGCGTGCTTGCTGGTAGATGGTGTTGGACCAGTCGTCTTCGCGGACGGCTACGAAAGTCCACCAGTCGATGGCATGACGCATCCGTTTGTTAGCTGCGTAGCGGAACCGAACGGTCCGACTTCGTCCGGATGACTGCGTGACTGGTGCGGTTCCGGACTCTGCCAACAGAACTCCGGGATTGGGGAATCGCTGGCGATCTTCACCCATCTCGGCCAGCAGTGTCGCAGCGGTGATCTGTCCCATCCCGGGGAAGCTGAGGAAGATCGCGGCGTCGGGGTGATCGGCAAGCCGTTCCTGGATGCGTTTGGTGATCAGGCGGATCTGTCTATTGAGCAGATCGAGTTGATCAACGAACAGCCCCGCGCTGAAGGCTTTGCCCTCCGTGGTCCCCGATGCGGCGTGCAGCAGGTGTGGGCGGAGCCGCTCGACCAGCACCTCGGGCCGGGTCCGGCCGGAGTAGCCGTGCCGGCTGCAGAATGCTGCCATCCGAGACAGTCCGATCCGCTCGGCTGCATCCGGAGTCGGATAGTCACGCAGGAACGCCAGGGCGATGTCGCGATCGAGGCTGGAGAACAGATGCAAGGCGCCGGGATGGTAGGCCAGCACGATCGAGCGGAGCTGGTTCTCCACATCGCGCTGATTCCAGATCAACCGTTCCCGATCTCGGGTCAACGCCCGAAGCTCAGCCAGCCGTGGCGAGGCTGGCGCCAGTGATCGCCAATGGTGATGCTCAAAGCGCAGCGAGTCGGCCAGCACGAACGCGTCGAAGGCATCCGACTTCGTCGGCGCGATGCGATACCGCTCTCGTGCTCGTGCCGATAGCTTCGGCGAGATGCAGAACAGCCGGCATCCCTCGGCCTGCAACTTTTCAACCAGCAAGCCCTCGGACCGTTCGATGGCGATTCCTGCCAAGCCCGGCTGATAGGCCCGCAACCGGCTCGTCAGTGTGTTCAGGCCGGCGACGTCGTGAGTGACTTTGAGCTGGTCGCAGACCTTGCCGTTGGCGTCCAGGATGCATAGTTGGTGATGGCTGTTGCCCCAGTCGATCCCGGCGAAGTACTGGGGGTCTGCTGGTCGGGTGTTTGGCTCCACTGCCGATGATTCCTTCCGGATGCGTCACCGACCGGCGGCCGTGCTGGTACCTCATCACGGCGCTCGAAGCGCTACTCCCGCTAGCCAACTTCCGGCCCCGCCATCCACCGGGAGGAACTGGTCTGCATGAGGGCCTCGAAGGCAACACGTTTGCATAGGTCCTCTCTCGGTGGCGCGGTGACCAGCGAGACCATCTCGCCGCCAGCAGTGTCTACTGATGAGGTCTGAACCGTGGCCAGCGGGAAGACCGCGTTCACACTGTCCGGCAGGCCCTTGAGTCCGTCGCAGACGACGAAAAGCACGTCGCGGACGCCGCGGTTCTTCAACTCGGTCAACGCCTCCAGCCAGAACTTGGCGGATTCGCCGTCCCCGTCGCCGGCCCACATGGCCTGTGGATGTCTTTATGGCCGTCCAGGTCGACCCCGATCGCGGCATAGACGGGCCGGTTACGGACCTGACCGTCGCGGATCTTGACCATGATCGCGTCGATGAACACGGCCGCGTAGACCTTCTCCAGCGGTCGTTGCCACCAGGTCTGCATCTCCTCGATCACCCGGTCGGTGATCTTCGAGACGGTGTCCTTGGACACCGAAGCACCGTCGACGTCGGCGAAATGAGCCGAGATCTCGCCGGTCGTCAATCCCTTGGCATACAACGACAACACGATCTCGTCGACCTCGGACAGCCGACGCTGCCGCTTCTTGACCAACTGCGGTTCAAACGAGCCGTCCCGATCCCGCGGCACCTCGATCTGCACCTCGCCGGCGTTATCGGTCAGCACCGTCTTCGATCGTTTCCCGTTACGGGAGTTACCCCGGTTGCGGCCTTCCGGTGCGTGTTTGTCATAGCCCAGATGTTCGTTGATCTCCTCATCCAAGGCGGTTTCGATCACGGTCTTGGTCAACGCCTTGAGCAGCCCGTCCGGACCGGTCAAGGCCACACCGGAGTCCCGGGCCTGGCGGACCAGACCCTCAACCACGGCGATCTCATCGGCAGACAACTCCCGCTGCCGATCGGGCGCCGGCTTCTCCGGCTCAGGTGACGGCGCGTTCACACCCACCAGTGTGTCGGACATTCTTGGTGACTCCTCCTACCCAACAGGGCGATAGAGCCACTTACACCGATAAACCGCCAGACCCTCTTCAAGTCCTGAACCAGTGCTCTCGGTGAGCGATTTGGATGAGCGGTTCAAGTGGGATCGATCGAGATCGGGCGTGTTCGGCAGCGATCACCCAATTCGTCGGGAACGCGTTCGGCGCAGAGACGACTATTGCTGCCAGTGCAGCGTCAGTCGTGGGCAGGTCGACGTCGCCACACGGGACGTCGCGCAGCGCTTCCAGCGCGCAGAGTTCGCTCACCGGGCGGCGCGGTCCGAGGATCCGTGCGGTGAGTGCTTCAAGAGCGCGGCCTGCTCCCGCGCCATGAATGTGCAGATCTGCGAGATCTCGGTCGGTCAGCGGATACAGTGGCGCAGATCGGTCCCCGAGGTAGTGCGCAGTCAGTAGGCCCACCGTCGATGAGCGTTGGGCTGCGGCAACGAAGGTCTCGTAGGGCAGTGGACGGCAGAATCCTGCACGACTGAGGCGATCAGATGCGGTGACCAGGACGGTCAGCATCGGTGCCGGTAGGGTCTCCGAGACAGTCTGGAGGTGGTCGAGCTGGTCGGTGACCACATCGCGGCTTGCTGCGGCCACGAGAGCAAGGGCCCAGCCGGCTCTGCTGAGCGGGTCGCACGCGGTAACGAACAGTTCCGTCCACCAGCGTGCCCGTCGTTGGTTCGATCGGATGTCGAGGACCAGCCGACCGTAGTCGGGATCTGGGCCCAACGGTTCGGAGTCAGGAGTGACGTCGCCTCCGGATACGACCGAGGATGGAAGGGCGGCGGCCATGACTGCGATCTCGGTAGCAAGCCAGTTCGGGCCGAACAGGGAGGCGAGTGCCCGAGCGGAGTTGTTCCACAGTGACGTCGTCCCGGATTGCCCGGCAGCAGGTTTCGTCGCGCCAAGCAGCTCGGCGAACTTTCTGTCCAGTCCACCGAGGTAGGTTCGCGCCTGTGGCCCCGGGCCCTGCTGATTGAAACGTGCACTGTCCTGGACGATGGCCCGGGCCCGTCCGATAAAGTCGGCGGGACCACCGACACTCAGCACTGCCCCGGGAAGCGACCGGGCGCTGCCCGCAAGGCTGGAGGCTTCCCCGGCGAGAACGGCGCGGAGCATCGCTTCTTCGTCCGCCGACCCGGGAACCGGTTCGACCGCAGCGCGGATCGCCGCGACGGGGTCCTGTGCGATGACTTCACTGAGCCGGTCGAGGTCGGCTTGTGGGAGTCTTCGCCCAAAGTCTCGGCGGCCCAGACGCAGCCAGGCGAGCTGCCGTACGGGATCGGTTTCGGCGATCAGCCGCTCCCGCCACCAGGCCCTTGTCGATTCAAGACCGGCTGTTCGAGTGAGCACATCGATATAGATGTCGGCCAGCCGGCCGGTGGGGTCACTCTGCAGCGAATCTCGAAGCATTTCAGCCAGGTCGGTGGCGCCTCGGTCGGCTGCAATTTCGCTGCCGTCGTGCTGAACGAGTGGCAGGAGGGTGCTGACGAGGTCCCCGCGGAACAGATTGGCTGCGCGGACCTGTGCTCGGGACCGCGCAGCAAAGACGCCGTCGGCCAGCATTTCCCACGCGCCGAGTAGAACCTGACGGGTCCGTTGCCCTTGCTCGAGCTCCTCAGCAAGGGCGTCGACGATTCCACCCAGTTCGTTGGGGCGGGCGAATCCTGCATAGAACCTGACGACGTTCAGCCAGTAGGGGCGGCAGACTAGCGCTCGCAGCACCCGTGAGGAGTCAAAGCTGCCATCGTCGGCGCCGGCGAACTCGTGTAGATAGCGAGCTGCGAAGTACTCACGCATTGGCAAGATGTCGAACTCAAACGTGCCTTGGACTTTACTGGTGAGGGCCCACACCCGATCGGTGACGGCGGTGAACAAGTCGTCAACCAGCTCCGTCGGCCGGTGGACGTCGAAGAGGTAGTTCAGCAGACATTTGCGGATCGCCCTTTCAGGCATTCGCCCGTCGGTTCCGGAGGATTCTGCCTCCGACTGCAGGTGCCATGCGAGGAACGCGGTGACTTCCTCCAAGACTTCACGGTGAGCCTCGACAGCAGGCGACTTGGCCGCTTCGCGATCCAGAAAGGTCTCCATATAGGAGCTGTACAGCTCTGACCGGCCGGAAGGAACCGAGATACCGCGACGACGCATGAGATACAGCAGGATCGTCAGCTGCATCGGGTTCGCCGCCAGCTGCACGATGTGGGGCTCTGCCATCCGCTGCCGGAAGCTGTGCTCGAGAGACACCCGCTCGCGGCCAATAATGCCGTAAGCGGCCGCCCAGCGTTGCAGATAGGCGCTGCGCAATGCATCAGTCATCCGGACCAGGCTGATGGTCTCGAAGACCTCCGTTGATGGTTCGGCCAGGCCAGAGGCGTTCGGCCGTGTAGACACCACGATCTGAATCGCTACCCCGCTGCTATCGAGCAAGCCACCACAGCGCGCGACGAACTGATCAATCTGGTGCACAACGTCGTGACGGGCAACAGCCTGCGCAACCTCATCCAACCCGTCCAACACGAGCAGCACTGGGAAGCGGTTCAGCAGGTCAGAGACCAAGCTGTCGGCAAGGTCAGACCGACCACTATGAACGCGGAGGAAGTCCAGCAAGAACGCTTCGACCGATATCACCGACGGTGCGACACGCTGGCCGCCGCTCTGCGGCTGATTCGTGAACGGATCCTCGCCAGCCATCCACGTCGCGTAGTCGCGGAGATCAATTCGCAGCGGCACCCGCGGGCGTGAGGTCTTCAGACTTGGACGACGCCCGGTGCGAAACTCCGTGTCGGGCAGGAACTCGGCCCGATGCACCTGGCACAGATATTGTCCGAGCGTCGACTTGCCCTGGCCAGGCTCGCCCCGCACCAGAGTCAACGGGACGGCCGTCTCGACCAGATAGGCCGCCGCGCCGCCCACCCGATCCTGAACGATGTTGCGGTTCCGCAACCGCTGCGGGAGGGCGACGCGAACCGCTTCGACGTCGACGAACAGGTCCGTCAGGTCGTGTTCGGTGAGCTCCACCTGCTGGAACTTGACGCGCGCGTCTTCCTGCCACTGGGTGGCCATCACAGCCTGCAACACGCCACGGAGCTCTCGATCACGCGCGTCGTTGCGATCGGCCTCGATCAGATACCGCACGGCCGCTGTACCGGCCAACATCTGATGGAATTCCCAAACCAAATGGTTGGGTGCATTGCGGACACGGGTGTCAATGTCTGACCGCCACCACACCCGCATCTCGATGCCGAACTCGTCCTCGAACCGGTGAAGCTTGTCATCGAGCCTGTCCATCGTGCCCCGACGCGGTGCCGACGTTCCAGCAATCGAAGTCAACAGGTAGTAGACACTCGCCCCCTCCGCGGCAAGCCGGCGAATGTTGCCCGCCTCCCCACGGATGGCATCGGCGAGCCACCTGAACGGGTCCTGCTGCGGCTTACTGGTCCACTTCACCTGGAAGATCGTCGATCCCGCCACAGCGTCACGGCCACCATCGCTCTGCCCCACGGGATAACAGCGCACGCCAGGGAACTCACGCGCCAGCAAGGCCTGACAAAGCTCCTGGAAGCGCTGGTCTCCAAGACGCTCATACAGAAACCGCGACTCCTGCGCCCTCGTCAGCGGCTCGTCCCGATCATCCAGATCGACCATTTGAGTTCTAATCACCTTCAGCGTCCCCGACTATGGGCCTGCTCGGCATCCTGCCATCCTCTAGCGCGGAACGGGCACGAAATGGCCGAACTTCCGTGAAGTGCCGGACTGAACAGGCCTGACCTCGCGACAAGCTACTCACCTTTGGCTGTAGCCCCGGCCCCTGGTCGGGCGCCGACATGTAGCCCGGCAAAGAACTCAGATTCGCTCGCCGACTCTTGCTGAAGATCAACTCACCAAACGCGAGACCGCGGCTCAATCGCAGAGCTAGTCGACGCCTGCGAAGCCCGGCTTCAGCCGGCCTTGACACGCATTCCTCGACGGCGAAGCACATCCGTGGAACAGCATCATCGGACCAGCTGGCCAAGCCCACTCATCGACTGGGACAGTGCAGATCCCGGCCCAGCCATCATCGACCTGGCCTTCCTCATCGTGTCCCGCGCAACTGATGGACTTATCCACGGTACGCCACAGCCAGCCCTGCCGCGGTCAACTCGCTACTCGGTGGCTATCGAAGCCAGATGGTCGCTATCCCGGCAGACGTCTACGCCCTCGACACTGCGGTCGCGTTTCTAGGTGTCGTCTCCGGCGGAGTGGGCTACGGGCACTATCTCCGACAGGCAGAGACCTCCGACAGGAGCCCAGCATCCAGTAGCCCTACTAGGCGGCCAGACCAAGACTCAAGGAAGCGCCACGAATCGCCGCACCATCGGAACCGTCCTCGCCGAGTGGCGTGTTCCGTATGCCGTTCGCCACCAACCTAGCCAGACGCCTGGCCCTGGATGTACGCGGCGCCGTCTTCCGGTTTCAGCCGCGCACCACGAAAAAATGGCGATCGTACGCGGCGCTCTCCTGAGGCGCCCTTCCCGCTTCTCGCTGTGGGGCCTACCCGGCGTTGCACCATCGTGAGGAACAGGTGTCGGCGTGCGCGGGTCATCGCGACATAGAGGAGACGGCGTTCCTCCTCAACGTCGATGGTGCTGTCACCTCGAGGAATCACACCCTCCTCGACACCCACAACGAACGTCGCCTCACGGGTAAGGCCCTTCGACTTGCTCATCGTCATAAGAGACACCGCCGGCTCTTCCAAGGCGATGTCACCGGCTATCCGGTCGAGTGATCCGAGGAAATGATCAAGACCTTCCTCAACAGGCTCGCGCTCAGCCGCGAGGGTGAGGAGCTCTGCGAGGTCGGGCGCGATTTCTACCCCCGCCAACTGCGCGAACGCGGTCAGCCAGTCACTCCATGTTTCACCAGCGTCGACGTCCGGGCCGGCAAGGTCGACTGCGCGTCCCCGAAGATCATGCACGTCGGAGACCAGCGCCTTGGCAGCATTCCTCGACCGCGTGGTGGTAGACGCCAGTCCGACCATCGACGTCGGCTCAATGATCCCAGTCAGATACTGCGCGAATCGTATATCGTGATCGGCAGCCTCGTCAGCGGCGGTCTCGCAGAACTGGTCTGACACTCCATTCGTCAACTTGAGCAGCGTCCACCAAGACAGGTCGTCGTCGCTACCCATGAGACGGGCGAGCGCGAGGAGTCGGCGCGCTTCGTTGGTCTGCAGGGGGCTCAGTGCACCTTCGACATCCGAGACCGGGATGGCGTCCCGTTCAAGCGCTTCACGTAACGGCCGGCTCCAAGCCCCGTTGTGATCTCCCCGGAACAGAACCAGAATCTGGTCTGGGGTAACCCCACGGCCGATCAACGACTTGATCAAGCGGACAACGCCAGCGACCTCAGCCTGATTGTTGGCGAACCGCAGGTAGCCAATCTCTCCTGGTGGATTTGAACTGGCTGGGTGGAGAGACTGCTTGGGCTGGCGCGTCGGGCTCGACTCAATCAGCTCGGTGGCCGCAGCGAGGATGTTGCCACCAAGTCGCCGGCTCTCCGATAGCGAGTAGGAGATTGCCCCAGGGAACGAGCCGGATACAGCGAACTCCCGGATCCCTTGTGGGGCTGCGTGCCGGAAGCCGTAGATGGACTGGTCGTCGTCGCCTACTGCCAGAACTGACACATCGTGCAGGGCCAAAGCTTCAATCATGGCGATATCGGCGCGGTTGAGGTCCTGATACTCGTCGATGATCAAGAACTTCAGATCGCCCAGTGACGGTCGGTCCAAGTCCTGAAGCATCTCGGCCGCTTCGAACGTCATCTCAGCGAAAAGCGTGTACCCGAACACTGTGCGCTGACGCTGCCAGGCTGCGCGGAACGCATTGCGCAGAGCAGGATCATCGCTGCCCTGCAATGAGCCGGCCGGATCCATTGACTCCCATCCGGCAGCCATCTCGGCCATAAGCTTGCTAACCTCACGACTGTCAGCCGGGTGCCCATATGCCGTTAGACGTCGGGCCAAATCAGGCTGGACGAGCTGGCGCAGCTCCCAGCTGTCCGGGATCCGCAGCGGCATCGGAAGTGAGCACTTGTCGGGATGGCGCATCAAGATCGATAGCGCGAATGCGTGCACTGTCGTCGGCTCGTCGACCTCGTGCCCTGAAGTGCGGATCTTGTCCGCAAGCTCCGCCGTCGCAGCACGAGTGAAGGTGATCATCCGAACTGTACCCTCCGCGCTCGCTCGCAACAGTGCAGCGAGTTGGAGCACCGTCGTGCTCTTCCCTGTACCGGGGCCCGCAAGAACGACTCCGTGCCGATCAACAGGATGGCGAAGGAGCGCCTGCTGTTCGGCAGTCGGTGGCTCTACCACCTGTTCGATCGGGGCTACGGGAATGCCCGAGGACGACGGATGGTTAGCTTCTTCCCGCCCGGCAAGCCCTCGGACCAGACCGCGGCGAAGCGTCCGCTGGCGACGCAGCGCTGGTCGATCGACGTCGGCCGACGCCGCGAGCTGCGCTTCAGCATTGGCGAGGCTCAACGTCGCAGTCTCAACGCTGGGCGTGGCAGATAGCACGCTCGATGCGAATTCCGGAATGTCACCCAGCGGTGGCTTGCTGTAGGTCGGGGCCTTGAAGATCGATCGAAGCAGTGACTCAAGCCCATCAACGTCGAAGCTCGGAACCTCAACTCTGTAGAGGTGAAAAAGATCATACGGAACATCCGACTGGGTCACGCCGGGTAACAACGCCAGAAGAACCTTGTTCTGGAAGTCATCCCGATTCGCCTGAAAGATTCCCTTCAACGCGTTAGCCTCAGCTGTTGCGCCAGCACCAACCGTCGGCGACTCCGAGCCCTCCCACCGCTGTTTCCAGGCAGTGCTCAGAGCAACGACCACGAACTCGGAATCGGCAATCTGCTGCTGCCCCCACCGAGTCCAGTCAGTCCCTGTATCCGACTCGTGCCAGAGATCCAGCTCCGCGTCGACTCCGTTCCGGCGCAAGCTCTCCGCAAACCGAACAACCTTCGCCGTCCAATCCACAGCCTGCTCATCAGACCACCCGACATTGCGATGTGCCCAACTCACGAAGACAGACGGCGACGACCCACTACTCACGCTCAGATCTTAGTGACGAATGTCTATCGCGTCTGTTGGAAGGTCAAACTGGGAGCCCATCGGGTTCCCGATCCAACCGAAAGGTCCAGGTTCGATGACGCGTTAAGGGCCACCCTCTGCCAGCATCGATGTGGTGGACCAGCTCGGACGGGTCGGCGACACCTTCCTTCCGGCGTGATCCAATCCCGCCGGAACACCGACCTTACGGACGCGTTCCCCGAGCTGGCGCCCGCGGCTACCGAGCAGATCCCGGCCGACACCGTTCTGCGCTGAGCTCGTGCCTACCTCGACCAGCGCCTCAGCTTCGATGTTCTGCAACGCCGGATGGCCTGCGCGGGTCCCGTGCTGCTGCAGCGGCCGCGCCTGATCCGGCGACCTTGGTCGTGTTCGACGTTATGATGTCGCAAAGCCGTGACCTGCGGGCGAGCCCTGGTCACGGCGACAGGGTGTGCTTGAACTCAGACGGAAGGGGTTCCACCCCAATGTGACAAGATCCTGACTCGGCCAAGATGATCCTTCTGCCCTGCCAAAGTGATGACAACCTCCGCAGCGGCTGGAATCGGATCGCCAGTTGCTGCGCCCCAACTCTCCGCCAGATATATCAAGAGGCCGGAGCGCGACGATCAAACGCTGCCCGTCACGTCGTTTGGACCACCTTCACGCTGAGTTGGCTTGGGGCTACAGGTTGGGCAGGATCCGATCGGTCGCCCGGTCTCGTCTTGGATCCATCGGTAGTCAGTAGCGACGCATTGTCCGCACTAGCCGGGGAGCCGGCGCCGTACGGGGCGGTCGAGTGGAAGGTTGTCGAGGCGGGCGGCGATGAGGCCGGCTGGGTTGCGGGCGCCGCCAGTGTTGGTTGTCAGGTGTATGCGGAGTCGCTCATCGTCTCGGAAGGCCCGTGCTGCGTCTCGCAGTTGTGGTCGGAGTCGTTCCAGGTCACGTCGCCCGAGGCTGGGCCAGGCATCGACAACCGCGAGCTTGAGGTAGGACAGCCCGTCGATTGACGGCGGTTGTTGCCCGGCTAATTGTGGTGATGGCGTCGTTGAATCCCAGCACCTATCACCTGATCGACCAGCGGGCGTTGGCCAGGATGAAGCCGACCGCGTTCTTGATCAACATGGCACGCGGCGCCATCGTCGACCAGGATGCG
>Ga0164242_10005417_pt1 | contig 14219 bp, 8 predicted proteins | sample OricomgcompostMG_FD_108783 | JGI IMG/M metagenome (GOLD analysis project Ga0164242, IMG submission 108783) | Miracle-Growth compost microbial communities from Emeryville, California, USA - Original compost - Miracle growth compost (MG) ... | reverse complement strand
TGATCGAGGCGGTGGGCTCGACGTCCGACCTCGTGCGGACCTGCGGGCAGCTCAGCCGCCGCGGAGTGGACACCTTCATCGGGTTCTATTCCATTGCGGACGCGAAGGATTCGGCACACAACATCCTCTATGTCATGCAAGCCGGCATCGGCCTGCCGGACGAGTCCTACTACCGCGAGGACGAGCACGCCGAGGTCCGCGAGAAGTACGTCGCGCACATCGGCCGCCTGCTCGGCCTGGCCGGCCTGGACGCCGCACAGGCCGAGGTGATCATGGCGCTGGAGACGCGCATCGCCAAGTCGCACTGGGACCGGGTCGCCGCGCGTGACGCGGTGAAGACCTACAACAAGCTGTCGCGCGCCGAGCTCGACGAGCTCACACCGGGTCTGGACTGGGATGCGTGGCTCGAGGGAGTGGGCGGCGAAGCGCGCATCCTCGACCCGGCGAATGTCGAACAACCCTCGTTCCTCAGCGGATTCGCGGAGGCTTTGCGCGAGGAGCCGCTCGAGACGTGGAAGGCATGGCTCACCTGGCGACTGGTGTCGGACCGGGCGCCATACCTGCACGACGCGATGGTCGACGAGCACTTCGACTTCGCCGGCAGGACGCTGTCCGGCATCCCCGAGAACCGCGAGCGCTGGAAGCGCGGGGTGGCGCTGGTGGAGGCGCTGATCGGCGAGGCCGCCGGGCAGTTGTATGTCGAGCGGCACTTCCCGCCGCACGCCAAGGAGCGCATGGAGAAGCTGGTCGCCAACCTGGTCGAGGCCTATCGGCGTGACTTCGAGACGCTGCCGTGGATGAGCGAGCAGACCCGCGCCAAGGCACTGGAGAAACTGGCGAAGTTCACTCCCAAGATCGGTTACCCGGAGGAGTGGAAGGACTACTCCTCCATCGAGATCCGGCCCGATGACCTGATCGGCAACGTCGCTGCGGCGACGGCCTGGGAGGTCGACCGGATGTTGCGGCGGGTCGGGGACGAGGTGGACCAGAAGGAATGGTTCATGACCCCGCAGACGGTCAACGCCTACTACATGCCGGTGATGAACGAGATCGTCTTCCCCGCGGCGATCCTGCAGCCGCCGTTCTTCGACGTCGACGCCGAGGACGCGGTCAACTACGGCGGCATCGGCGGAGTCATCGGTCACGAGATCGGGCACGGTTTCGACGACCAGGGCTCGCGCTACGACGGCGACGGCAACCTGGTCGACTGGTGGACCGACGAGGACCGCGGGCGCTTCGATGCGTTGTCGCAGAAGCTGATCGAGCAGTTCAACGAGCTCGAGGGTCGCGATGCCCCCGGCAACAAGATCAACGGATCGCTCACGATCGGTGAGAACATCGGCGACCTGGGTGGTCTCACGATCGGCTACAAGGCGTGGCAGATCGCGCGGGAGACCCAGCCGTCCCCCGAGCTGGACGGCTTCACCCCGGACCAGCGGTTCTTCCTGGGCTGGGCGCAGGTCTGGTGCGGCAAGGCGCGTGAGGCCGAGGCCAAGCGGCTGCTGACCATCGACCCGCACTCGCCGGCCGATGCGCGCGCCAACGTCGCGCGCAACCTGCGAGAGTTCGCGGAGGTCTTCGGCGTGTCCGAGGGGGACGGCATGTACCTCGCCGAGGAGGAGCAGGTGCGCATCTTCTGATGCCACAGCCCGTCCTGCGGACCGAACGCCTGCTCCTCGAACCACTCGGCGATGAGCACGTCGACCTGGAGGTCGAGCTCGACGCCGACCCGGAGGTGTTGCGTTACCTGTGGGGACGCGCGCGCTCACGGGAGGAGGTGGTCGCCTCGCACGCCGAGCGGATGGCGTCCGGTCGGCAGGTCGACGGGCTGGGTTACTGGATGGCGTTTCGTCATACAGGTGAAACTGGTGCTGCTCCAGGGGATTTCGTCGGCCTGATGATGCTGCCCCTGGATCATGGCGACGGCCGGCCGGCGGAGCCGGGCGCTGCGGCGCTGGGCTATCGCGTCACGCGTCGGCATTGGGGTCACGGTTTCGCGAGCGAGGCGTCGAGGGAGCTGCTCCGGCACGCCTTCGAGACGGTGCGTGTGCCGAAGGTGGTCGCCGACACGATGAGTGTCAACACCGGCTCCCGGGCGGTTATGGAGAAGGTCGGAATGCGTTACGTGACAACATACTTCGTGGAGTTCGACGACCCATTGCCTGGCACCGGCCAGGGGGAGGTGCTCTACGAGATCACTCGCGACGAGTGGTGTGCGCGTCATCGACCGGCATACCCACGCATTGAGCGGCATACGGATCAGGCCTGAATCCGTATGCCGCTCAATGGAACGGTGTGCCGCTCGATCAGCGGGTCGTCACGACAGGTTCGTCGTCACATCGTCCAGCACGAACGACGTCTGCAGCGAGTAGTCCTCGGTGCCGGTGAAGGTGAGCTTCACCGTCTGTCCGGCGTAGGCCGACAGGTTGATCGTGTGCTTGGTGTAGCCGCCGGCCGCGTTGGCGTTGGAGTAGGTGGCCAGGGTGTTGGAGCCCGCCTTCACGCTGAACTTGTCGTAGGGCGTCGAGCCGTACTCCGAGGTGTCGACGTGCAGGTAGAAGGACAGGTTCGCGGTGCAGCCCGACGGGATCGTGATGCTCTGCGACAGCGTGTCGGTGTGCGACTGGCCGTAGCCGTCGAACCATGCGTCGTACGAACCGTTGTGCGTCGGCTCGTAGGAACCCCACTGGCCGATGATGCTGCTGTTGCTCGCGGTCCAGTTGGCGGTGCCTGACTCGAAGCCGGGGTTCTTCACCAGCTGACCGGAGCACGAGCCTCCGGTGCCGCCGCTGGTGATCGTCCAGCCGAACGTGGCGCTCCCGGTCTTACCGGCCGAGTCCTTGGCGGTCACGGTCACCGAGTAGCTGCCGGCGGTCGTCGGAGTGCCCGACACCAGCCCGGAACTGCTGATCGACAGCCCGCTGGGCAGGCCGCTCGCGCTCCAGGTGTATGGCGCTGTGCCACCGCTTGCCGCGAGTTGCAGTGAGACGGCGGTGTTCACCGCGCTGCTCTTGCTGCCCGGGTTGGTGACCGTGACACCGGAGGTCGTCCCTGCGCCGAATCCGGCGACGCCGTTGGGGGTTCCGTTGCCGGTCGGGCCGTCCCAGCCGACGCCTGCGTTGCACAGGACCGTGCCGCAGCTGCCGTTGCTGCCGCTCGTGACGTCGTTGAAGTCGCCGGTGTGCGAGTAGGACAGGTCGTTGCCGTAGGTGGAGTTGCCGGCTGCGCCCGCGAGTGCGGCGGTGGCCGCGAGGAGCGGGGACGCGAGGCTGGTGCCGCCATACACGCTCCAGCCGCTGCCGCCGTAGGTCTGGTAGACCGCGAGGCCGGTGGCGGGGTCGGCGTCCATCGAGACGTCGGCCTCGGCCCGATTGCTGCAGCTGGTGCTGACGCCGCTCTGGAACGACGGCTTGGCGACGTATGACGAGCAGCCGGAGCCGGTGCCTTCGGAACTCTTGGTGTACCAGACCGATTCGGACCACCCGCGACTGGTCCCACTGGCCCGGGTCAGCGAGGTGCCGCCGACGGCGGTGACGTAGGCGGACGTCGCCGGGTATTCGGCGCCGTAGTTGCTGTCACCGGCGCTGGCCGTGATGAACACGCCGGGATGCTTGAAGTAGGTGCTGTCGGCGCTGGTGACGCTGCTGTCCTCGCCGCCGCCGTAGCTGTTGGAGACGTACTTGGCACCCTGCGAAACGGCCTGGTTGACCGCGGCGCCCAGGTCGTCCATGCTCGCCGAGTCGGCTTCCACCAGCAGAATGTGGCACGCGGGACATGCCGCGCTCACCGCGTCGAGGTCCAACGAGATCTCGCCCGCCCAGCCCGTGTCCGGGTTCGGCAGGTTGGTCGTCGACCCGCTCTGGCTCATCTTGGTGAAGCAACCGTTCGCGGTGGTGCACGCCGGCAAGCCGTACTGGCTGCGGTACGCCGCGAGGTCCGAGGCTGCGTTCGGGTCGTCATAGGCGTCGACGATCGCCACCGTGGTGCCGGCGCCGGCGGTGCTGGCCGGCAGGTTGTAGGCCGACTGGATGTCGCTCGGACCGTAGCCGGACGGGGTGGCGTTCGGCGTGACGGCGTGAGGGACGATCTTGCCGGGCTCGACCGGGTTGGTCTGCTTCAGAGCGAAGCACGTGGCCCAGCCCTTCTTCACCGATTGGGAGCAGGTGTGCTCCACCTTGACGGCGCCCTTGATCGGGGTGCCGGTCATCGTGGGCGACGAGGATGGGTGCTTCGACGCCTGGTGCACCTGGTGGGCCGCCGTGCCGTGCAACGGATGGGCGTAAGCCATCCCGCCGGTCATGGCGAGGGGCAATGCGGCAACAACCCCCAGGAGTGCGACGCCAGCAGCTCTGCGCTGTGGCTTGTGTCGCGTTGATGACGACATCAGATGTCCTTTCGCGTAACATTCTGAGTGTCACCACTGGTTAGTGGTGGCAGCCGAAGTTACCGCCGCAGACGCTCAACGAGGGGCAAAGTGATGGCAAGGATTTGGTCAAATCCGCGAGCCGCCGCGTGAGTGTTCCCTTGCCCCCCGGCCTCGACGACATTCAGGCCGTGCTCCGAGATCTCGGGCTGACGTCATACGAAGCAAAGGCGTATGCCGTTCTGGTGCAACGTCATTCGTCCACCGCTGTGGAGCTTGCGCGACGCGCGGTGATCCCCCGGCAGCGCATCTACGACGTGGTCGACGGACTGGTGCAACGCGGACTGGTGCGTCCGATCAGCGGTGATGTCGCGTCGTTCGCCGCCGCGGATCCACGCGTGGCGATCGCCGGCCTGATCGCGGAGCACCGCGAGCGCTTCAGCCGGCTGGCCCGCAGTGCGGACAACGCGTCGGAGGCACTGTCCGGACTCTGGCAGAGCGGGCAGCAGGAGCAGGCGCCACTCGCCTTCGTGGAGTTCCTGCGTGACCCGGCCAGCCTCGGCGCTCGCTTCGTGGAGTTGCAACGCCGTGCCACCAGCTCGATGCTGTTGTTCACCCGCCGCCCCTACGTCGTGGAGGACAACACCGTCGGGCTGGAAGCCACACGGCGCATCGCTGCAGGCGGCGGTGACGTGCGTTGCATCTACGAGGCGGAGATCCTCGACGCGGCCGAATCCATCCAGGAGATAGCGCAGTTCGATGCCGCGGGGGAGCGCGGGCGAATTGTCGACGCGGTGCCGATGAAGCTGTGCCTGGTGGACGGCACGCATGCGCTCTTCTCGCTCACCGACCCGGTCGCCGGCGGACTGACCGCGACGAACGTGTTGGTCGAGCATCCGGATCTGGCCACCTCGTTGCGCTATGCCTTCGAGGCGCTCTGGGCGAGCGGACGTCCGATCCTGGAGGCGGCCCGCGCGGCCGGACACGAAGTCTGAGTCACGCCCTCAGGCCGGCACGACGCCGGAGATGCGGTGGATGGAGAAGGTACGCGCCTGCTTGCTGTCGTCGATGAATCCGGTCACGCGGCCGCCGTCCACCCGGTCCGGGCGGAAGAGTGCCCGGTGCAATTCGCCGTCGACATCGGAGAAGCCGATCCAGACCGGTGCCCGGTCGGCCGCAGCGTCGTGCAGCATCGCCAGCGTCACGGTCGGATCGGTGGAGGGGATGCGCGGGCCCGGGGTGCTCGACGCGTGGCGCTCGGCCGAGGCCGCCTCGCCCTGCCGCAGGTGCGTCACCAGTTGCTCGAGGGCTTGCTCGGTGACCTCCGGAAGCGTGGGCGGCACGGTCGTGCGGCCGGCTGCCGCCCGGGGCCGGTCGTGCCCCACGTGCACGACGTGCCCGTCCTGCCCTTCGGCCACCGGTGAATACCCGTGCTGGCGCAGCATTTCCAGCACTGTCGTCGGGTGTGCTGGGGAAACGACCACGGTGGGGGCGATCTTGCGCAGCTGCAACGCGGACAGGTTGCGGTCGTTGGTCATCGCGTCCAGCATGGCGACGTCGTCATTGCGCAGATAGCACGCCGCGGTGCCGACTCGCGTCTGACCGTGTCGTCGCGCGACATCGGTGATGAGGTATTCGAGCGGTTGGGGCACCGGGGTGGGACTGGCGACGGTCAGCCGTTCCACCAGGTCCGTCGCCGACCGGCCGGCGTCGAGGGCGCGCCGGACGCTGGCGTCGGTGAAGCGGTAGACGGTGGCGCCGCCGCGCGACTCCACCTCGGCCGCGTCCTGCATCAGGTGAGCCAGCTCGTCGGTGAGCGGTCCGGGGGCGACGGCGGTCAGATCTGCTTGCAGCAGAAGGTGATCCACTGGCGCCGGCATGGCGGCACGCATCGCCTGGGCGAGGTTGCCTCCGTGCACCAACGCGTGTCCAGGACCGGCCAGCAAGCCACGCCCCGTCACGCCGAGCCACGCAGCCTCGCGCAGCACCTCGGCAGCGCGCGTCGGTGCTCCCGGGGGGAGTCGCAGCGGCCGACGCCAGTGCAGCATCGCGTCGACGTGGTCGACCGGGACGGCGACGTCCGGGTCGAGCTCGGCCAGGATCTGCATCACATCGCGACGGCGCGGGCGCATCATCGGCCAGGCGACCTCCGCGCTGAGCACGTTGATCGTGCCCTGCTCGGAGCTGCTGCCGGCCAGGAACGCCGCCCGGCCGCTGGCCCACCACGCCGCGGCCAGTGCGGCCCAGCGGTCGGCCGGGTCGCTGTCGACCCAGTCGTCATACCTCTGGGTCGGCAACCAGCTCGGCTCGAAGTCGCCGTCGTTGGCGACCAGCCCCGCGTCGTGGGCCAGCTCGATCACGAATGCCGCGAGCTCGGCCTCCACGTCGAGCGCGGCGGCGGCAGCGCGGTGGTCGCGCACACTCAGCCCACCCGAGCGCAGCACTCGCGGAGGGGTCCGATCCCACAGTCGCACAAGGGATTCGACGTGCCAGAGGATGTCCATCGCCGCCCGGGCAGCATCGGCGTCCACGTCTCGGGCGAGCAGCCGAGCCGTCGGCGGCTCGGGGGCGGTGATGCCGTCCCGGTAGAGCCGGCCGCCGCGCAGTGCGAGCCCGACCTCACGCGGGAGGATGCCGCCGTCGTCGCAGCGCACCACGAGTCCGGCCGCCACGAGCTCGTCGAGGACACCGGCGGCCGAGGAGCCCTCGAAACTCGCGCGCGGATGTTGCCAGCGCAACCGGTCGATGGCGGATCGTGCAGGGGCACTGAGCTTTTCGTATGACGCCAACGCGCTCCCGCTGCGGTCCGGCACGCCGAGGTCACGACTCGTGGGGCCGAGACGTGCCGGGGCAGTGAGGATCTCGCCCGCGGCGCGCACCGCGCGGTAACCCTCGGGGCTACGCCACAGCAGCGCCTGGTCCCACAGGGCACGGCAGATGTCCTGCACCCGGCGTTTCGGTGCGCCGAGCAGCTCTGCGGCCCGATCCGCGCCACCGACCAGCACCGCCTCCAGCACCCGCAGCCGATCGGCGGCCAGGTGATCCAGTGCGCGCTGCACGCTGCCACGGGTGCCCGCCCGCGCCGCCAGGCCGGTCAGGTCAGCGGCCGCCGGCCGCATCAGATCCGGGCGCGCGGCAAGCAGCACGCGCAGCTGCTCGTCGCTGCGCGCGCGCAGGTCGTCGGCGAAGCTGCGTGCGGATCTCGGCACCGCCCAAGGATAAGTCCCAGCGCCATCGGGCAGAATGCGGCCGCGAGCCGGAACCGGAGTGATCAAGGGGAGTCATGCAGGAGACTGACATCGTCCGTCGTCGACGGTGGCCACAGTTGCTGGTCGGTGTCCTCCTGGTGCTTGCCGATCTGTTCATGGTGCTGGTGTTCGTCGAGGGGGCGAGCGACAGCTCGGACCCCGACGGCAGGACGGCGGGGCTGATCATCGTCGGTGTGGTGATCGCGCTGCTCAGCTGGCTGGCCTTCCTGTCGATGCGTGCGTTCGTCCGCCGCGGGCGCCCCGAGCGCCTCACGGCGCCCGGCAACGCGCCGACCGGCCGCCGGGTGGGCGGCACGATCATCGCGGTGGTCTTCTACGGGATCGCGTTGCTCATCGCCGGTCTCGAGGCGGTCGACATGGCGCACGGTGACTTCTCGGGCACCGGAGGGCTGACCGGAGCGGCGGTCTGCGCGGCGATCGGGTCACTCGGGCTGACGATGCGCAGGACGCCGAGTGCTGCGCAACGCGGTGAGCTGCTGGCGGCATACAACCAAGCAATGCAACGTCAGCACCAGGATCGGGCCCCCTTCGCGACGGTGCCGCAACAGGCATCTCGGCCGTCCTGGCTCCAGGTGCCCGTCGACCGGACCGCGACCTACCGGGAGTTCCTGAGCGAGGCCTGGTGGCGTGGTCTTGTCGGGAGCCTCGTGCTGGGAGCAGCACTGATCTGGGGTATGACGCGGGTCGACACGGACAGCACGTGGGTGCTGTTTCTCCTGATCCCGCTGGTGGCGGTCGCCATCGCGCTGGTCGTGTTCTTCATCTTCTTGCCCTACGGCATCCAGTTGGCCGGGGGCGTGTTGACGGTGGGCGCCTTCGGGGTGCCGCGTGGCGGCCGGGTATGGCGACGGCAGGACCTTCCGCTGGACGAGATCGTCGCGTGGACGGTGCGTCCACGAGTGCGCCGCGAGCGGTTCCAGATCCCGCGTTCGCCGTTCCCCGACGGCAATCCGCAGACTCCACCGCTCGGCAAGGGTGTGGCGCCCTGGGGCAGCTTCGTCGGTCCCGGCGTGCGCGATGTGCTGGTCGTGCGGGTCGACCCCGCCCGGGTGCCCGCGACGATGCCGGCCGTGGTGATGTCGGGCTACACCGTGGAGGACAGCTCGCGTTCGCTCCGCGACACCGGTGTCTATCTCATCGGCACCCGTCACGCCGACCGGTTGGCACGCACCTTGGACAAGGCCGTGCCGTCCCGGCGTGCGCTGACCTAATGTGAGAGGCGACACATCGCCGGTCCGCAGGAGGTCACCGATGCCCGAGAGCAGTCATCCGTCCTACACCAGTGGCACGTCGAGCGCACCGTTGCTCGGCGACACGATCGGTGACAACCTCCGGCGCACGGTCGAGCGCTTCGCGGAGCGTGACGCCATGGTCGACATGCCCAGCGGCCGGCGCTGGACGTATGCCGAGTTCGACGCCGCCGTCGACGAGGTCGCGCGCGGGCTGATGACGGCCGGCATCGACAAGGGTGACCGGGTCGGCATCTGGTCGCCGAACTGCCCGGAGTGGACTCTCGTGCAATACGCCACGGCACGCATCGGCGCGATCATGGTGTGCGTCAACCCGGCCTACCGCTCCCACGAGCTGTCCTACGTCGTCAACCAGTCGGGCATGCGGATGCTGGTCAGCGCGCAGACGCACAAGACCTCCGACTACCGGTCGATGGTCGAGCAGGTGCGCGGCGAGTGCCGTTCGCTGACCGACGTGGTCTACATCGGTGACCCGAGCTGGGACGCGCTCGTCGCCGGCGCGTCGGGGACGAGCGCCGCCGAGTTGGCGCAGCGGTCCGAAGGACTGTCCGCAGATGACCCGATCAACATCCAATACACCTCGGGCACAACGGGTTTCCCGAAGGGCGCGACGCTCTCGCACCACAACATCCTCAACAACGGCTACTTCGTCGGTGAGTTGGTCAACTACACCGAGCAGGATCGCATCTGCCTGCCCGTGCCCTTCTACCACTGCTTCGGCATGGTGATGGGCAACCTCGCGGCGACCTCGCACGGCTCGTGCACGGTGATCCCCGCACCCTCCTTCGAGCCGGCGGCAACCTTGAACGCCGTTGTCGCAGAGCGGTGCACGTCGTTGTACGGCGTGCCCACGATGTTCATCGCCGAGTTGGCCCTCATCGACCAGGGCGAGGACAGCTACGACCTGACCAGCCTGCGCACCGGGATCATGGCCGGCTCTCCGTGTCCCGTCGAGGTGATGAAGCGGGTCATCGCCGAGATGAACATGAGCGAGGTCGCCATCTGCTACGGCATGACCGAGACGTCGCCGGTCTCGACGATGACACGCGACGACGACAACCTGGCACGCCGCACCGAGACCGTCGGTCAGGTCATGCCCCACCTGGAAGTCAAGATCGTCGACCCCGCAACGGGATTGACGGTGCCTCGAGGCGGGACGGGTGAGCTGTGCACCCGCGGCTACAGCGTGATGCTCGGCTACTGGGAGCAGCCCGACAAGACCGCCGAGGCGATCGACCGCGCCCGCTGGATGCACACCGGCGACCTGGCCACCATGGACGAGGACGGCTATGTCAATGTCGTCGGCCGCATCAAGGACCTGGTCATCCGTGGCGGCGAGAACATCTACCCGCGCGAGGTCGAGGAGTTCCTATACACCCATCCGAAGATCGCCGACGTGCAGGTGATCGGTGTCCCGGACCAGAAGTACGGCGAGGAGCTCATGGCCTGGATCATCATGCGATCCGGCGAGCAGCCGTTGACCGCGGAGGACATCAGCGCGTTCAGCCAAGGGAAGCTGGCGCACTACAAGATCCCGCGCTACGTCCACGTCACCGACGAGTTCCCGATGACGGTGACCGGCAAGATCCGCAAGGTCGAGATGCGGGAAGCAGCGATTAAGCTGCTCGCCAATGACTGACACACAACGCATTTCGCCATCGGGCGAGCAGTGGGAGATCCGCCACGGCGATCAGCGGCTGACGGTCGTCGGCGTCGGCGGCGGTATCCGCTCGTATGACGCGGGCACGCGTCCCGTGCTGCACGGCTACCGGGACGACGCGCGCGCCGACGCCGGCCGGGGACAACTGCTCATGCCGTGGCCCAACCGGATCGCGGACGGCGCCTACACCTTCGACGGCACCGCGCAGCAGTTGCCGTTGACCGAGCCGGCGCGGCACAACGCGTCGCACGGTCTGGTCCGCTGGGAGCAGTGGTCGCTGATCGATCGCTCCGAATCCGCGATGACAGTGGGTTTCCGGCTGATGCCCGGACCCGGCTGGGACGGCATCCTCGATCTCTCGGTGCATTATGCGCTCGATGACGACGGCTTGACCGTGACGCCGTCGGCCACCAACGTCGGGACGGTGCCCGCGCCGTTCGGGTTCGGTGCGCACCCCTACCTGTCGGTGGGCGAGGAGTCGGTCGACGAGCTGACGCTGTCCGTGCCGGCGGCCCGATACCTCACCGTCGACGACCGGCTGTTGCCGACCGGCACCGAGCCGGTCGACGGCACGGTCTACGACTTCCGGACGCCCCGGCCGATCGGTGACGCCGTGCTCGACACCGCCTTCACCGGTCTGGCGTCCGATGCCGACGGCCGGTGGCGGGTCAGCATCGGTGCCGGTGGCCGCACGAGCACCCTGTGGGCGCAAGCCGACTCGTTCCCTTACACCCAGGTCTTCACCGGTGACTCGTTGCCGGCCGGCCGGGCGCGGCACACCGGCGTGGCGGTGGAGCCGATGTCCTGTCCGGCGAACGCGTTCGTCACCGGCGAAGCGCTTGTCGTGCTCGAGCCGGGTGACAGCTGGTCGGCCTCGTGGGGCATCAGTCACGAGGGCTGACCGGCCCCGCCGCGCGCCCCGCGCCCCTGCCGCCTCCTCACCGAGAGGACACGAAACTCACCGAGAGGACACGATTTCCGGCCCCGGAGGCCCGGCACTTCGTGTCCTGTGAGTGCGTTTCGTGTCCTCTCGGTGCGTGGGGGTGTTGCCGCCCGACCGCCCGGCGCCCAGCCGCTCCGGCGCTCAGACGCCCAGCGCGGCGCTCGCGGCGGCGGCGAGCTGCGCACGGAACTCCCGCTGCCCGGCGCGATCGATCGGCACCTCGCAGACCCGGAGCCCCTTGCCCGGCTTGGAGATCCGCTCGGCGAGTACATCTGGTTGGGCGACATACTCGTGCTCGATGTGATGCGCCGCGCACAACTCGCTGATGTTGGTGTCGGTAGGGGTGGCGAAGATCCGCTCGAAGGGACCGGCGAGTGACTCGCGGCCCGGCTCGAGGGTGCCGAAGATGCCGCCGCCGTTGTCGTTCATGACCACGATCGTCAGATCCGGCCGCGGCTCGTGCGGTCCGATCAGCAACGCGTTGGTGTCGTGCAGGAAGGTCAGGTCGCCCATCAACGCGAAGGACGGGTGCGGCGCACGCGAGAGCGCGAAACCGATCGCCGAGGAGACCACGCCGTCGATGCCGGACAACCCGCGGTTGCCGACCGCCACGACGCCGTGCATGATCTCGCGCGGGTCGCGCGCCAGGTCGACGTCCCGTGCGGTGTTGGACGATCCGACATACAGCCCGGAGTCTGCCGGCAGGTTGTGCACGACGGTGCGCGCGATCGCCGGGCCGCTGGGCCAGCTGCCCTCGATGAGCGGCTGGGCGGCGGCCGCGACCACCTGGCCCGCGGTGCGCCACTTGGACGCCCATGCCCGGTCCACACACGACGCGACCGCCTGGTGGCTGCGCTCGATGTCGTCCCAGTCGTGCACGCGGCGCACCACGTGCCCCGGGTCCGCCCACGAGGTCAGCGGGGTCACCGCCTCGACGGTGACGGCGGGATTGCGCAGCAGCCGGGCGACTTCGCGATCCAGGGTGACCCGGCCGCCGACCAGCACCCGCTCCGGCAGATGCTGGTCGACCCAGTCGTGTGCCCGCAACAGCAGCGGGCCGTTGGGGGTCACCCGGCCCCGCCGGTAGGCGCCGAACGGCTCGGCCATGATCGGCCAGCCCGCGGCGTCGGCCAGCTCGGCCAGCTCCGACGAGTGGTGCGGGGTGGGCAGGTGCCCCAGCAGCACGAGGGTGCGCGGCACCGGGGCGATGCCCGGGCCGGTCACCGCGCCGCGCCGGTGCGAGTCCGGCTGACGCATGCTCAGCCACGCCTCACCGTGCGGCCGGCCGTCCAGGCTCTCCGGCCAGTCGGTGTCGGTCTCGTCGAGCTGGTCGGGCACGAGCGGCTCGCGCAAGGGCACGTTGAGATGCACCGGGCCGGGATCGCCGGAGGGGTAACCGCGCGACTCCGCGACGGCCCTGCCGATGACCGAGCGCCAGATGCCCTGCTGGCCGGCGCGCCGCTCCGGCGCGCCGAACTCGTGGAACCACCGGGTCGCCGACCCGAAGATCTTGACCTGGTCGGTGGTCTGGTTGGCGCCGGTGCCGCGCAACTCCTGCGGCCGGTCGGCGGTCAGCAGGATGAGCGGGACGTGCCCCTGCGCCGATTCGAGCACGGCGGGGTGCAGGTTGGCCACGGCGGTGCCGCTCGTCGTGATGACCGGCACCGGCATACGAGCCGCCTTGGCCAGCCCCAGGGCGAGGTATGCCGCCGAGCGCTCGTCCACCCGCACGTGCAGCCGGATGCGCCCGGCTCGTTCGGCCGCGGCGGCGGCGTACGCCAGCGGAGCCGAGCGGGATCCCGGCGCGAGCACGACCTCGCGCACACCCTGGCGGATGAGCTCGTCCAGCAGCACGGTCGCGATGGCGGTGGAAGGGTTCACGCCAGCCATCTTCGCGCATCGTCCCCTCCGCGCCACTGACGGCTTCCTCGCCGGGCGACGGCGAGATGGCACCGTCGCTCGACGAAATGGCCGTCAGTCGACGAAAGGATGCTCGGTCACCGCGAGAGGACCGTCGGCCGCCGTCACGACGGCCGGGGTCGGCACCGGCACCTCGCGCCGGATGAAGCGCTCGGCCGCGTGCGCGGCCGGCCCGGTGCCGATCGTGGCGACCACCACGATGGCGGCGATGACCAACCAGCCCGGGCCGCCCCAACTGAGCGCCAGGAAGGTGTATGCCGCCGGCGCCCAGCGCCCGCCGAGCGTCCCGAAAACCTCCGCCACACCGCCGTATTCGCCGCGTCTGCGCGGATCCATCAGCAGTGCCTCGAACGCGAAGTTGCCGGCCGAGTTGGCCAGTTCGGCGCCGGTGACCGCGACGTGCCCGAGCCAGACGAGGAAGATCGTGAGCAGCCCGGTCGTGCTGTGCGTGACCATCGTGATCAGGCAGGAGAGCACGAAGAACGCACCGGAGATCCAGATCGCACGGATCGCGTGGTCGACCGTGCGCACCCCGCGCGCGGTGTATGCCGGCAGGAAGATGCACAGGACGGTGTTGGTGCCGAACAGCCAGGCGAGCAGCCAGTGCGGCGAGTCGGTGGCTTCGACCAGCCACAACGGGATCACGACGTTGAGCAGCACCTGGTTGGTGAACATCGTCCCGGCGAAGAGGTTGAGGACCATCCACCCGGTGTTGCGCAGCGGTCCCTTCCCTGGGATCCGCTCGCGGGGCGCCGAGCGGTCACGGTCGGCCCGTTTGACCCGGTTGGCCGCTCGCAGGTCGTGCGACGCGCGT
>Ga0164242_10005416_pt1 | contig 14221 bp, 13 predicted proteins | sample OricomgcompostMG_FD_108783 | JGI IMG/M metagenome (GOLD analysis project Ga0164242, IMG submission 108783) | Miracle-Growth compost microbial communities from Emeryville, California, USA - Original compost - Miracle growth compost (MG) ... | reverse complement strand
TGGCCGCGCGCTGTGGCCGGCTGGTGACGGTGGAGGAGGGGACCACCCACGGAGGCCTGGGCTCGGCGGTGCTGGAGCTGCTCGCGCGCGAGGATCGCGTCTGCCGGGTGCGGACGCTCGGGCTCCCGGATCGCTTCGTCCGCCACGGGGACGCGCGGGCACAGCGCGCGTCGCTGGGTCTGGACGCCGCCGGAATCCACGCTGCCGCGAGCGAGCTCTTGAAGTGACGGCCCATCCCCTCAAGCCGAAGAAGCAGCGGCTGGACGTGCTGGTGCACGAGCGCGGGCTGGCCGAGTCTCGCGCCAAGGCCCAGGCGCTCATCCTCGCCGGGCAGGTGGTGGTGAAGGATCAGCGGGTGGACAAGCCCGGCGCCCTGGTCCCGGACGACGCCGAGCTGCGCCTGAAGGGCGAGGTCCTGCCGTACGTCTCCCGAGGCGGTCTCAAGCTCAAGCACGCCATCGACGCGTTTCGGATCGACGTCCGCGGTGCGGTCTGCGCGGACATTGGCGCGAGCACCGGCGGCTTCACCGACTGTCTTCTTCAAGAGGGCGCGAGCAAGGTCTTCGCGATCGACGTGGGGTACGCCCAGCTCCACGACAAGCTGCGCAAGGACCCGCGCGTCCTCTCCCGGGAGCGGGTCAACGCGCGCTACCTCACCGAGGCGGAGCTGCCCGAGCCGCTCGGCGTGGTGGTGATCGACGTGAGCTTCATCTCGGTGAAGCAGGTGCTGCCGGCGGTGCTGCCCAGGCTCTTGCCCGGCGGGACGTTGATCGCGCTGGTCAAGCCGCAGTTCGAGGCGGGCCGCGACCACATCGCCAAGGGCGGCGTGGTTCGGGACCCGGTCTTCCGCGCCGAGGCGATCGAGGGCGTCCGTGCCTGGATCGTCGAGCAGGGGCTGACCGTGGTGGGCTTGAGCGACTCGCCGGTGCCGGGTCCCGCGGGCAACGTGGAGGCGCTCCTGGTGGCCAAGCGCTGACGGGGTCAGGGGCCGCGGAGCGCGCGGTACTGGGAGAGCGGAAAGAGCCGCATCAGATCATTCCCCACCCGCATCCAGCCGATCCCGTCGTCGTCGAGCGCGATCGACAGGCTCCCACCCGGGACCTGGACGCGGAACAGCTCGCCATTCTGCGGTGAGTCGATCCCGATGATCTCGGTGGGGAGCAACGCACCTCCGCCGCCGTTGAGCACGTAGAAGTCCGCGGCCTTGCCGGGCTGAAAGGCGTAGGTGACCAGCGAACCGCTGGCGGTGAGCGGCAGACCGTCCTTGCCCACGTTCTGACCGGAGTCGGTCTTCACGAAGTAGGTGGTCTGCTGGCCAATCGCCGCCACGTAGCTCAACCCCGCTCCAAACGGCGCCGCTGCCACCGCGCCTCCGAGGAAGCCCTCTCCGCTCCCGGGCGCCACCCAACCGCCGGTGCAGTTGCCAGCGTTGGACGGGCACCCCTGGACCTGGAAGGTGCCTTGCGCCGAGCTCGAGGGGTTCACGGTGGTGTACGGGAGCAGGACCTTCGTCCCATCCGGCGTGAGGGTCATCGCGATCTGCTGGTAGGGCTCGAGCGTGCCGGTGCCGACCGTGAAGAGCTTGGTGGAGCCGCCGTCCGTCGAGGTGTCGTAGCCGACCTTCTCGATGAAGAAGGTGACGCTCCCGGACTGGTCCACGCTCGCGAGCGGGAGGATCACGCCGGCGGTGGTGATCACCGGATTGCCCTGGCCGATGGTCGCGTTGTCCAGAGGCGCCCCTGCGAGCTTGGGCGTCATGCTCCACACCCGGCACGAGGTGATGCCGCAGCCCGCATGCTGGATTCGCGAGACCAGGCCATCGTTCCCAAGACCCACCACGACCGCATCCCCGTCGTCCGCCACGCCCAGGCCGGTGACCGCGATGAAGGCGCCGGTCGAGTCGAGCGCCTCGGCGGTGATGTTCAGGTTGTCGTCCACCGCGATGGCGCCGTGCTTCGGTGTCCAGACCCAGCGCAGCCCGGAGACCGGGTTCCGGTCGGTGATCGAGGTGGCCACCGTGCAGGGCAGGGCGGCGGGGAGCACCAGCGAGGCGACGATGTTCCCGCCGGTGCCCACGCGCGCCAGCTTGGTGTTGCCATCGCAGCCGATGAACTGCGCATCGGCGGTGTGGCCGGTGACCACGAAGTAGTCCGAGACGAGCTGCTCGCCGGTGGAGCGGTAGACCTGCGCCACCGGAAAGAAGGTCCCCGGTTGAGCTTGCGAGGTGTTGGTCCGGTCGTCGTCACAGACCGCGGTGGCGGTGAGCGAGAGGACCGCGGCGATCCCTTCCTTGAAGGAGATCTGATCCGGCGTCAGGTTGACGGTGACCGGCACTTCGGGCGCGTTGAGCACCACCGCCACGTTGCCGCGATCCAGCACGGTGACGCTCTTCACGCTCTTGCACCCATCCACGCTCACGGTGAGCGTGAACTGGGTGTCGATCACGTTGGTGCTCGGCACGGTGAGAAAGACCCGAGGGGGATCAAGCTTGGGCGGTTGCTGCGGAGTGGAGGTGCCACAGCCCGCGAGCACAAGGCCCAGGGCGATCACGGTTGCCGGAGGAAGGCGATGCACGGCCGGGGAGCATAGTCCACGCGGCGCTCCGGAGGCGGCCGGGCAGCCGTTCGCATCGCACATCCACCCCTTTGGTCCGGTAGCCGGAGAGCACGGAATAAGAGTAGAAAGTAACGGTGACGACGGGAGCGACGGGTTGAGGATGCAGACGCTGCTCGAGAACCGAGGCCGGATCCTGGTGGTGGGCGCGATGCCCGCGGCCGAGCACACCGCGTCCGAGCTGAAGCGCCAAGGCTTCGACAGCGGCGCGGCGGAGAACATCATCACCCTGGCCGCCGAGGCCCAGAGGCTCCGGCCAGAGGCGATCCTCTTCGCGCCCATCGCCGGCCGGGAGGCGGAGATGCTCGCCGCGGTCCGCGCCTCGCCAGAGCTCGCCGAGCTCCCGCTGATCGCCGATCTGAGCCAGGGGCAGCCAAGCGAGATCAAGGACGCGCGCTTCGACGACTGGGTGCACGCCGCCGAGCAGCTCACCTCACGCCTCGAGTCCGCCCTGCGCGCCCGCCGCCTGGTGGAGCGCGAGGCCCGCATCCAGAAGCGGATGGAGATGCTCCTGGAGATCACCCAGGCCGCCACCAGCTCGCTGGATCTGACGGAAATCCTCCGGATCTCGGTGGACCGGATCGCCAAGGTGATCGCCACCGACCGGTGCTCGGTGGTCCTGGTGGAGGGCACGAGCCCCCGCGTGGCCAGCGTGGTGGCCAGCCGTGAAACGCCCGGGTTGACGTCCTTGGACCTGGACCTCGCGCGCTACCCGGAGCTGCGCCGCGCGCTGGAGACCCGGCAGGCGGTGCACATCGAAGACGCCGCGCGGGATCCCCTGATGGAGGAGGTCCGCGAGGAGATCGAGCCGCTCGCGGTGAAGAGCATCCTGGTCCAGCCGCTGATCTGCCAGGAGGACCTGGTGGGCGCGCTGTTCTTGAGGCTCTCCCGCACCGAGGGCAGCTTCGGCCGCGAAGAGCGCGAGTTCGCCCAGGCGGTGGCCGGCGCGCTGGCCAACTCGGTCCGCAACGCCAGCCTCCACACCGCGCTCAAGCGCAAGCGGGAGGACCTGGAGTCCGCCTATGTGGACCGCTACCGCGAGCTTGTCGACGCCAACCAGCGCCTCAAGGAGACCAGCCGCCTCAAGGACGAACTGCTCGCCGTGTGCAGCCATGATCTGCGCGCGCCGCTTCAGGTCCTGCTCGGCCACGGTCGGCTGTTGCAGGAGGGGAAGCTGGGGACGCAGCACACCTCCTCCGCGGACGCGATCGTCCGGCAGGGCCGGAAGATCCTCGAGCTGGTGGAGTCCTTGCTGGAGCGCGGAAAGGGCGAGCAGGGGCGGGTGTCGCTGGAGGCCCGGATGCTCGAGCTCACCGAGCTGGCGCGCGAGTGCTCCTCCGAGCTGGAGATCCTGGCCGCGGACCGCGGCGTGGCCATCCGCTTCGAGGCGCCCACGCCGCTGTGGGCGGTGGCCGATCCGACGAAGATCCACGAGGTCCTCCAGAACCTGATCACCAACGCCATCCACCACGCCAAGGACGCGGGCGAGGTGAGGGTGACCGCCGAGCGCCTGGAGCGCCCCGACGGCGAGGTGGCCTGCATCACCGTGACCGACGACGGGAAGGGGATGCCCTCGGAGGATCTCCACCTGGTCTTCGATCGCTACCGGCACGGTCCGGGCGGGGTCGGGCTGGGGTTGGCCATCTGCAAGGAGTTCGTGGAGCTGCACGGCGGGGAGATCTGGGCGGAGACCCCGCCGGAGGGCGGCTGCTCCTTCGTGATCCGGCTCCCGCTGGCGCGCGCGGAGGCGGTGGCGCAGCAGCAGCTCCCGCTCCACGAGGTCCCTCGCGAGGCGCGGGTGCTGGTGGTGGAGGACGAGCCGGAGGTCGCCTCGATCGTCGCGGAGATCCTGCGCTCCCGCTACAAGGTGGAGATCGCCCGCGACGGCGCGGAGGGCGTGGCCAAGGCCCGCGCCCAGAAGCCGGACCTGGTGGTGATGGACGTGTTCCTGCCCAAGATGGACGGGCTGGACGCGGCCGTGGCCCTCAAGTCCTCCAGCGACACCGCGGACGTGCCGGTGATCCTCCTCTCCGCGCACCAGGGGGTCTCGGACAAGGTCCGCGCCCTGAACCTGGGCGCGGTGGACTACCTGGGCAAGCCGTTCCAGGCGCTGGAGCTGCTCAGCCGCGCCGAGCGCGCGATCCAGCTGAGCCGCACCGAGAGCGAGCTGGCGCGCAGCCTCCACCTCCTCAAGCACAGCGGGCGGGATCCGCTCACCGGCCTCCTGGACCGGCGCGGCTTTTTGGCGCGGCTGGATCAAGAGGCCTCGCGCAGCCGGCGCTACGGGCGGATGTTGAGCGTGGCGCTGATCCGCGCCGCCCGGGCCATCCCGGATCGCGCGCGGGCAGTGGGGCTCCTGGTGCGAGACCGGTTGCGGGCCCCGGACGTGGTGGCGCACCTGGGCTCGGGGCTCTTCGTGTTGGTGCTCCCCGAGTGCTCGGCGGCTTCGGCGAAGCGGGTGCTGTTCAGGTTGGCGCCGGAGATCGAGCACGCCGCGGGGGTCCGGGTGAAGACCCAGGCCATTGATCTGCACGATCAGGAGCCCTGCGAAGCGCAGCTGGAACGGCTCCTCGCCCTTCCCTGAAAAGCGCTGGGGTGGGAGAGCGCCCTCCTTGTCGCCCTCAAAAAGACGACCCTGAAGCCGCGCGAGCGGTCGCCTCCGGGCGCTATCATCCAAGGGCGATGGTCCTCCCGCTCCTGGCCCTGGCCCTGGTGGTGTCGGCTGCTGCGCCCGCGGCGCCTGCGAGCGCGACGCTCCGCCACCACCCGCACGTCGATCTGGAGGCGATGGACGAGGCGATCGCCGCCACCAACGCGGACGATGGGTACGCCTCGGCGGCCGCCTATGCGCACTTCCTGGCTTCGCGGATGGCGCACCAGAAGGGGGATCCCCTTCAGGCCATCGCCGAGCTCCGCCTCGCGCTGGCCTCGGATGACGGGGAGCCCTACCTGGTCACCACCTTGGCGGAGGAGTACACGCGCGCCCACGATCTCCCGCGGGCGCACCGCCTCCTGACGCAGCTCCTCCGGCGTCACCCGCGCTGGGTCCCCGCGCTCTTGCTCCAGGGGCGGGTCCTCTACGAGCAGCGCAAGCCGCAAGCCGCCATCGCGCCGCTGCGCCAGGCGATCAAGCTCGCGCCGACGCAGAGCGCCCCGTATCTCCTCCTCGCCCAGATCGCGCTGGAGGCGAAGCATCCGGATCGCGCCGTCTCCACCGTGAAGGCGCTCTGGGACCGTGCGGGCGACACCACCGGGCTGAAGACGTTGGGCGGCGCGCTGGCGGAGCGGGGAGATCTCACCCGGGCACAGAGGCTCCTCCAGAAGGCCACCCAGGTGGCGCCGGAGGATCCGGAGGCGTGGGCCGCGCTGGCGCAGGTGGAGGCCTCTTTGGGGAACGACGCCCGGGCGGAGCAAGACTTCTCCGCCGCGCTGGAGCGCGATCCAGACGACCGGGAGGCGCTCTTGAGCGCCGGGCGCGCGGCCCTGCGGCTCCGGTCTGAAGACCACGCGCGCGCGTACTTTGATCGCCTGCTCTCGCTCGACGGAGCTCCGGACGTCGAGCTCCAGATCGCCTTCAGCTATCTGGCCGCGCACCGGAAGTCCGAGGCGCTGCGCGTTCTGGATGAGGCCCTGCTGGAGCGGGACGTGGATCCCAAGGTCGCCTTCTACGCGGGGCTGGTCCACGAGCGCGCGGGCGATCTCGCGCAGGCCGATCAGGCCTTCGGCAAGGTCCCCTTCGACGGAGCGCTGGGCCGCGACGCGCTCCTCCACCGCGCGCAGGCGCTCACCCACCTGGGCAAGCGGGCGCAGGCGGAGTACCTGCTCTCGACGGCGAGCGCCCAGCACCCGGAGGATGGCGGGTTGGTCGCGGCGCTGGCGGCGGCGGTGGAGCTGGGCGGCCACCCCCTGGAGGCGGAGAAGCTCCTGCGGGAAGCCCTCACCGCGCGCCCCTCCACCTTGCTCTACGAAGCCTTGGCGGAGCTGCTCCAGCGCAACGGCGGGCAGGCCGCGGCGGTGGAGCTGTTGACGCACGCTTCTGCCCAGGCGCCCGCGGACGGCGAGCTGGCCTTCGCGCTCGGTGAGGCCTACGAGCGGCAAGGCGATCACGACCGGGCGCTGGCCCAGATGCGCCAGGTGCTGGTGCTGGATCCCGCGAACGCCGAGGCGATGAACTTCATCGGCTACTCGTTGGCGGCCAGCGGCCAGGGCCTGGAAGAGGCGGAGCGGCTGCTCCAGGAGGCGCTCACCCTCAAGCCGGACTCGGGCGCGTACCTGGATTCGCTGGGGTGGCTCTACTTCCACAAGGGCGACTTCGCCCGGGCGGCGGGCACCCTGGAGAAGGCGGCCGCGCTGGCGCCAGAGGAGCCGGTCATCCTTGGACACCTGGGAGACGCCTACCGGAAGCTGGACCGCCGCGGGCTGGCCACGGCCGCCTACCAGCGGGCGCTGGAGGCCCTCAAGGGCGCGGCAGGGGACCCGGGAACGCGCGGCCTCCAGGGAGAGCTCGCGCGGAAGCTCAAGATGCTGTCCACCGAAGCCTCCGGACGGTAAGTTCCAAAACCCATGGCTCGACACGACGAAGGTTTCTTCGCCGGCGGGGGCGGCCTGCGCCTCTTCTGGGAATCCACGATTCCGGAGGACAGCAAGGCCATTGTGGCCATTGTCCACGGCTACGCAGACCACTCCGGGCGCTTCCGCCGGACGTTCGCCGCGCTGGCCGATCAGGGCTTCACCACCCACTCCTTCGACTACCGCGGACACGGGCAGTCCGAGGGGCGGCGCGGGCACTGCGACCGGTGGGAGGAGTACCTGGAGGATCTGGCCGCCTTCCTGGCCCGGGTCTCCGAGGCGCGCGGGGGCCAGAAGGTCTTTCTGCTCGGCCACAGCCACGGCGGCCTGATGGTGGCGCGCTGGCTGGAGACCCACGCGGCCGGGGCGGCGCTGGCGGACGGGGCGATCCTGAGCTCGCCGTACCTGGAGCTCGCGCTCAAGGCGCCGCCGCTCAAGCTCCTGGGCGGCAAGGTGGCCAGCCGGATCGCGCCCTGGGCCTCCTTCAAGAACGAGATCCACCCGGAGCACGTGTCCCACGACCCCGAGGTCCAGAAGGAGCTCCTGGCGGACACGCTCTACAACCAGGTGATCAGCCCCCGCTGGTTCACCGAGGCCAACCGCGCGCAGCAGGAGGCGTTGGCCCAGGCAGAGAAGATTCAGCTGCCGCTGTTCGTGTTCGGCGGGGGGGAGGATCCCGTCGCCTCGGCGCCGCGGGCGCGGTCGTTTTTTGAGTCGGTGGGCTCGCCGGACAAGCGGTTCAAGGAGTATCCCGGCATGCGGCACGAGCCGCTCAATGAGCTGGGCCGGGAGGAGGTCTGGCGCGACATCGGCGGCTGGATCTCCGCGCATCTGTAGCGTACGGTTTTTTCGCGATAGGACTTGAGGCCATGGCACAGGGCGAACAGATCGGAATCATCGGCAAGGGGATCACCATCCGCGGCAACATCAGCGGCGGGAGTGACCTGGTCGTGGAGGGGCGGATTGAAGGTCAGATCGCCCTCAAGAACCACCTCACCATTGAGAGCACAGGCTACGTCCAGGCGGACATCCGGGCGGAGGAGCTGACGGTGAACGGCGAGGCGAGCGGCAACATCGACGCCAGCGGCCGGGTGGCGATCAACGCCTCGGCGAAGGTGGAGGGGGACATCAAGGCCCCCCGCGTGGTGATCGAAGACGGCGCGGTGTTCAACGGCACGATCGAGATGGACGTCAAGCTTCCCGAAGACATCTGAAGACACCTGGCAACGGGCTTCGAAGCTCCGTTGGGAGAGAAAAGAAACTCATGGCGAACACGGTGATTGGCTCGAGCCTGGTGATCGACGGAGAGATCTCCGGCGACGAGGATCTGGTGATCCAGGGCACGGTGAAGGGGAAGATCTCGCTCAAGGAGAGCCTGTTCGTGGAGGGCTCGGGCGTGGTGGAGGCGGACATTGAAACGCAGAACGTGGAGATCGCCGGGCGGGTGACCGGGAACATCGCCGCCACCGACAAGGTGGAGCTGAAGACGGACTGCCGGGTGGTGGGTGACATCCGCGCGCCGCGAATCCTGATCGCCGACGGGGCCTCGTTCAAAGGCAATGTCGACATGGACCAGAAGGCCCGCTGACGTATGGCGACTCCCAAGGAGCTGATGGCGGCGTCTCAGAACACGGTGATCGGCCCGTCGATCCTGATCAGCGGCAAGCTGCAGGGCGACGAAGACCTCACCGTCCGCGGCCGCGTCGAGGGCGAGCTGTCCCTGAGCAAGACGCTGATCGTGGAGACCAGCGGCATCGTGAAGGCGAACGTCTCGGTCAAGAACGCGATCGTGTCCGGGGTGGTGGTGGGGAACATCACCGCCTCCGAATCCGTGGAGCTGACCCGCGAGGGGCGGATGGTGGGCGACATCCACTCGCCGAGGGTGATCCTGGTGGACGGGGCGAGCTTCCGCGGCCAGATCGACATGGGGGAGGCCACGGCAGGACGGCCCGCGCAGGATCGGGGCACGGTCCGTCCGTTGGTGCGCCCGTCCGGAGCCCCGGTGGCGCGGCCTTTGTCCACGCCGGCGCCAATGGCCCGGCCCACGCCTCCGCCCACGCGTCCCGCGGCGACGGTGGTCTCGCGGCCGGCAGGGAAGGCCCCTGCGCCGCCGCCACCACCCAAGCTGGAGAAGGCCGCGCCTTCGCCGGTCTCGGTGGCCGAGGGTGGGAAGAAGCGCGTGGTGATCAAGAAGAAGGCCCGGTGAGCGTTCGCGTTCTCAGGGCGAGCCGGTTGGGACTCGAAGGAGCGTCGTGGCAGCGACCGATCACTTCAGGGCGGAGCAGAGCGGCGACGATGGGCCGCTCGATCCTTTGAGCGCGCCCATGGATCCCAACGACCCCAGTGGCGAGCGCCCGGCGGACACGGAACCGGGCGCGGGCGAAGCGCAGGCCTCGCCGGAGCCGACGGACGAGGCGCAGGCATCGCCGGACTCAGGCGCTCCGGAGGCCGGTGTTTCGGAGGCGAGCGCCTCGGAACGAGCGGAGGCCGAGCAGGGCGAGTCTGGGCGGGACGCTTCTTCGGAGCAGGACGCGGCCGGCGCTTCGGACCGCGTCGAGGCTTCGGGCGCTCAGACCGGCGAAGGCCTGAGCGCGGAGTCGGACGACGAGGGCTCGAGCGCGGCACCGGAAGAAGGCGGCGGGCAGGACGACGAGGCCGCTCCCTCGGACGACGCCGAGCAGGACGAGGACTTCGTGTTGGAGGAGACGCGCGCTCCCGAACCGGCGGCGCAGATCCCGAACTTCCCGGAGCCGCCCCGGAAGCGGCACCACGTGGCGCCGGCGCTGGTGGCGCTCGATCACGTGCTGGACGACGAGACCTTCCGGATCCGTCCGGCGGGCGAGCTCACGTTGCTGGCGACGGACATCGCCCGGCTGGGGCAGCTCTTCCCGGTGGACCTGCGGCTGGTCCCGCCGAATGGCTTCCAGGTGGTGGCAGGCTTCCGCCGGGTGGCGGCGCTGCGCTTCCTCCAGCGGGACAAGGTCCTGGCGCGGCTGCACACGGATCTGGACGACGAGGACGCGCTCTTGATGGCGCTGGCCGCGGCGATCCACAGCGTCCCGGTGGCGGCGGAAGAGCTGTCCGCGCTCAAGGATCGGCTGGAGGGACAAGGCCTTCTGTCGGCCGCCGCGCGCGACATGCTGGAGAAGGCCCTCACGGTGGGCGAAGCGCTCGCTCCCGAAGGGCCGATGGTGGAGATCGACGCAGACGAGCTGGCGGTGGATGTCACCCGCCGGCTGGGCGCGATCAACCAGGATCTGGCGCTGCTGGCGGACGTGTTCGGATCATTGGACGAGGCCCAGCGGGCGGAGCTGCTCGACCAGCTGCGCTACTCCTCGGAGCTGGTCGCGTTCCTGGAGGGGCAGGGATGAGCGGCGGTGCCCCCGCGGTCACGTCGGACCGGGCCCGCCTGCTCGCGCTCCTGACCCAGCTCTCCTACGAGAAGCGGAAGGTCACGCTCTCCTCGGGCCGGGAGTCGGACTTCTACATCGACTGCAAGAAGACGGCGCTCACCGCGGAGGGGCACGTCCTGATCGGACGGTTGCTGCTCCAAGCGATTCATGCCCAGACGCCCGCCGCCGCCGCGGTGGGAGGGATGACGCTGGGCGCGGATCCGCTCGCCTCGGCGGTGAGCCTGACCAGCTTTCTGGAGGGCACGCCGCTTCCCGCGTTCATCGTCCGCAAGGAGCCCAAGGGACACGGCACCGGGCAGTGGATGGAGGGCCGCACCTTGATCCCAGACGGCGCCGAGGTGGCGGTGGTGGAGGACGTGGTGACCACCGGTGGCTCCACCCTGCGGGCGATCGAGCGGATTGAAGCCGAGGGGCTGAAGGTCACCCGGGCGTTCGCGCTGGTGGACCGGCTGGAGGGTGGGCGCGAGGCGGTGGAGGCCAAGGGCTACGCGCTGACCACGCTCTTCACCCGGCGGGACTTCCCGGCATGAGGCCATGGACCTCCGCCTTCGGGTGTGTCGCCCTGTGTCTGAGCCTGGGCGCCTGCTCCACGGTGCCGCCACGGATCGGTGAAGCGCCGCCGGTGCTGGTGAACGAGAAAGAAGAGGCCGCCTATCAAGCGGTGCTCACCCGCTACAGCGAGCACCAGGAGATCTACCAGGGCTTCGACACCCAGCTCTTCTCCGAGGCCACCTACCAGAGCGCACCCTTCCGGGAGGCGCGCGTCCGGCGGCAGGGGGAGTTCCTGCACTGGACCCAGGATGTGCTCGATCAGGCGCTGGCCCGGGAGCAGGCGGAGAACGCGCAGTTCGTGGAGTTCTTCTTCGGATCGCACACCAACGATCCCAAGGTGGACGACTATGACGAGAAGGACTCGGTGTGGCGGATTGTGCTGGTGACGCCCAAGGGGCAGGTCCTGCCGTGTGAGATCACCCGGGTGGGCCGCGCCGACCAGGACATGCGCGCCTACTACCCGTACATGAGCGACTTCTGGGTGGGCTACCGGCTCCGCTTCCCGCGCAAGCTGGCGGATGGCAGCCCTGCAGTTCCGCCGGGCACGGACTTCATCACGCTTCAGGTCGCCTCCACGCTGGGGACCGCGCGCTACCGCGTCCCCGCCGAGTAGCGGCGCGCTGGCTCAGTAGACCGCGAGCAGCTTGGCGTGAACCTGGTAGGTGGGCGTGCCGTCGGCGACCTCCAGGACGCCGGAGGTCTCGTCGAAGCCCAGCCCGCCCCCCAGGAGAGACGTCACGGCGCGGCCGGCGATGGCGGCGGTGCTCTTGCCCTCCTTCTTGAGCTGCGAGGTGCTCTTCCGGAACACGAGCGTCCCGACGAACGCCCACACGGATCGGGTGCCGTTCGGATGGATCCCCGCGCCGTGGTCCGGCATCGCCTTCGCTTTCTGGGCGCCCTCCCGCGCGGACGCGAGCACGAAGGCGTCAAAGCGCGGGTCGCCGGAGCCCTTGCGCAGGGTGACCGCCTCCACCTTCCCGTCCCGGGCCTGGCGGATCTCCACCACCGTCACGCGGCCTCCGCCGGTAGCACCGTCGCTGGCGTGGGCGCGCATCTCGGTGCCGGCCAGGCCGTTCATGATCCGCTCCGCGTTGGTGCCCGGCTCCGGGATGGGGTGGTGGTGGTTCTCGAAGTCGCGCATCTCCCCGGTTGGGATGCGGCCTGCCTGCAGGGTGCCGTCCTTTCCGAAGGCCTGGGCGTCGCGTTGCCAGGACTGGCCGTAGGAGAGCATGCCCTCCTTGGGGGTGAACGGCGGCGGGTCCTTGGCGGCGGCCTCGAAGGCGTGGCGGAGGTCCGAGAAGTAGCCGTCCACCGAGCCCACGCGCACCCGCGCCCGCGCCAGGTCGTCGCTCACCCACGCCTGAACGTTCCCGCGTGCGTGGGCGTCCTCCTGGGCCACCTCCTCCGGCGTGGGGTGCGTCTTCCCGTCGTTGTGGATCAGATGACCGCCGGTCGAGCCGCTGCCCTGCGGGACCGGGATGCCTCCAGGAATGTCGTGGGGGACGAGGATCGGCGCGGCGCGCGGGGCGTCCGCGGCCAGCTTGGGAGACGAGGCGCCGGTGGACGGCGATGTCGGCCGTTTGCCCGGGTGCGGGGGAGTCCGATGGGCGGGAGCGGCGGTCGGCGGAGCGGGCCGCTGAGCGACGCGCGGCCGAGGTGCGGCTTCCTTGGGCGAGGCAGGAACGGGCGGGTGCGCCGCCGCGGATGGCGTGTGGCGCAGCGGGGGGAGCGGCGGGAGGTCGACGATCTGGACGGTGAACGGGCGCGGAGGCGGTGGGGCGGGCTTTGGCGGAGGGGGCACCCAGAAGATCAGGAACGCGAACAGGGCCAGGTGCGCCAGCACCGACAGTCCGATGGCGATCCAGATCCTGCGGCTCGACTTCACACGTCCACCGTATTCGCGCGCCCGGCAACAGGCGAACCCCGGCCGTTCAACCCAGCCGTGGCATGTGCGCCTGCACGGCGAGCCAGTTCGCCAGGAGGCCGACCGCGATCACTACGCCCACCGCGCCCCAGAATTTCTGACCTTTTCGCAGAGCGAAGCCGCAGGGCAGACCGAAGAGGAAGCCGCCCAGGTGGCCCGCCCAGCTCACGCCGGGCAGGAGGCTGATCACGGCGATCTCCACCAGCCAGAGGCCAATCTGACGCCGGCCCTGCTCGGTGACGATGGGGAGGAGCGCTCCGGCCCAACCGAGGATCATCCCGGAGGCGCCAATGGTCAGGATATTGAAGTTGAAGGCCAGGGAGCAGGCGGACGCGCCCAGCGCCGTGGCCAGCGAGATGGGGAGCATCCGCTTCGAGCCGATCATCCGCTCGACGGAGAAGCCCAGCGTGACCACCACCCACATGTTGAAGCCGATGTGCATCAGCCCGAAGGCCCCGCTGCCGCTCACCGGGGAGGGATGGGCCACCGGCCGCAGGTCCAGCTCCGCGTGGACCAGGACGTCGGTGAGGATCCGCCACCACTGCCCGTGCGCGACCGAGGGGCCGTAGAGGGCGCCCCATTCTCCGAGGACGTGATTGCCCACGGTGATGTCGTAGAGCCAGACCGCGACCGCCGCGACCAGCACGGTCCCGGCCACCCAGGGAATGGGCTGGCGCGGCTGGACCATCGGTCCGGGGACCATGCCCGCCGGGGGATCAAAAAGCTGGCGATGGCTGCGGGTCATCTAGATGGTCCGGGAGAGCAGGGTGTCGTGGAGGTTGGTGTCGTCCCGGTTGGGGTAGTCGAGCGTGTAGTGCAGCCCGCGGCTCTCCTTGCGGCGGCTGGCGCACTCGACGATCAGGGAGGCCACGTCCGCGATGTTGCGCAGCTCGAGCACGTCGCGCGTCACCTCGAAGCGCCAGTAGTAGTCGCGGATCTCCTCCCGCAGGAGGTCCAGCCTGCGCCGCGCGCGCATCAGCCGCTTGTCCGTCCGGACGATGCCGACGTAGTTCCACATCAAGCGGCGGATCTCGTCCCAGTTGTGGGTCACCAGCACCCGCTCGTCCGACTGCACCGCGCTGCCCTTGTCCCAGGGCGCAGGGTGCGCCGCCTGCTCCGGGATCCCGGCCACCTCCTCCGAGGCCGCCTG
>Ga0164242_10005415_pt1 | contig 14221 bp, 11 predicted proteins | sample OricomgcompostMG_FD_108783 | JGI IMG/M metagenome (GOLD analysis project Ga0164242, IMG submission 108783) | Miracle-Growth compost microbial communities from Emeryville, California, USA - Original compost - Miracle growth compost (MG) ... | reverse complement strand
TGCTCGTGCCCGTTCTTGCCCGTGATGCTGCCGGACTCGGGCGAGACCATCGTCAGCGTGGCACCGGCGGTCTGCAGCGCCTCCCACGGCGAGGTCAGCTCGGCGTCTTCGTACCCGTTCGTCGCCAGGAAGGCGACCTTCTTGCCGTTCAGTTCTCCGCTCATGCAGACGACCGTACGAGCGGGCTGCTGCGGGCTCCCAGGGGTTGACAGCCCTCGGGCCCGAGCACGTCCCGAACGTCGGGTTGCCGGGCCGACCCCGTCCAACTGACCGGGCCGGCCCCGTCGAGCTGACCGGGCCGGCCACACGCCCCGTCGGGCCGCGCCGCCGCACCCCACGCGCCATGGGTGCACGCGCCCCACGCGCCACCAGTGCACGAACCGCTGGCAGACTGGCCCGATGCCTGACGCTCTCTTCGACGACCCGCGTTTCGCGCGTCTCTACGACCCGCTCGATCCGGATCGCGGCGATCTCGACGTGTATGCCGCCATAGTGGACGAGTTCAAGGCGCAGACCGTGCTGGACGTCGGATGCGGCACGGGCACCTTCGCGTGCCTGCTGGCGAGGTCCGGGCGGAACGTGGTGGGCGTCGATCCGGCGCGCGCGTCCCTCGACGTCGCCCGCACGAAGCCGGGCGCTGAGTCCGTCCGCTGGATCCACGGCGACGCGACGACCTTGCCGCCCCTCACTGCCGATCTGGCCTTCATGACGGGGAACGTTGCTCAGGTGTTCCTCACCGACGAGGAGTGGATGGCGACGCTCGCGGGCATCCACTCTGCGCTGCGCCCTGGCGGCAGGCTTGTCTTCGAGTCACGAGACCCCGAGAAGCAGGCCTGGCGGGAATGGACGCGCGAGCGCACCTACATCGACACCCAACTCAAGGGAGTCGGCCGAGTGCGCACGTGGACCGACCTCGCCGAGGTCGCACCACCGTTCGTCACGTTCGAGAGCACGCTGATCCTGCCGAGCGGCGAGACGCTCCACTCGACGTCCACCCTGCGGTTCCGCTCCCGCGACGAGCTCGAGCGCTCCCTCGTCGAGGCCGGGTACACGGTGGACGAGGTACGCGACGCGCCGGACCGGCCTGGCCGGGAGTTCGTGTTCGTCGCGCGCGCCGTCAGTTCGTGACGGCGTGCTCGACGCTCACGACGAGGATGACGCGGTCGGCACGGTCGGCAGGCGGCTGCACGTCGGCGTCCCCGTACCGCTTTCCGAGCCGCACGTAGAACTCGCCCTCGGGATCCGGGATCACCTCCACGAGCCGTCCGCGCACCTCGAGGAACCGGTAGAAATCGCGTTCGCGCACCACGGAGAGGCTCATCGACGGGTTGCGGCGCAGATTCCGGTACTTCTGACGCTTCGTGGTGTGCGTGAACCGGATGTGCTCGCCGTCGAACTCGAACCACATGGGGTTGACCTGCACGGTGTCGTCCGGGCGAACGGTGCCGAGGAACCCGAAGTTGGGCTCTTCGAGCATGGGCAGCAGGTCGGAGGGGATGATGTCGGAAGCCGTCATCCCTCCATCCTGGCGGTCCTTCCCTGGTCCCGCTCGTCAGGCGTCTGCCCCATGCCGCGCACTGTCTCGACTGCGTCGACGAGGGCATCCACCGCGTGCGCGAGGTCGTCGCGGGATGCCGTCGTCCAGCTGAAGCGAACGGCAGTGGATGCCTCGTCATCGGCCAGGCCCAGTGCCGTGAGCACGTGGGACGGCTCGGTCCGGCCCGCAGCGCACGCCGACCCGCTCGAGGCGACGACGCCGCGCCGTTCGAGCTCCAGCAGCACGGTCTCGCCGTTGACACCATCGATGACGAACGAGGCATGACCGGCGATGCGCTCGCGCGGATGCCCGGTCAGCCGTGCCCCAGGCACGCGCGACAGCACGGCGTCGACGAACTCGTCTCGCGCGGCATCGGTCGTGCCCACGCAGGCGGCGGCGTGGGCACGACGCTCCTGCTCCGCCGCCTCGAGAGCGGTCGCGAGCGCCACGGTGAACGCCACGTTCTCGGTGCCGGAGCGGCGCCCGCGTTCCTGTCCGCCGCCGTGCAGCACGGGCTCCAGCGGGATGCTGCCGCGCACGAAGACCGCGCCGGACCCCTTCGGCGCCCCCACCTTGTGTCCCGAGAAGGAGAGCGCGTCGACGCCGAGCGCTGCGACATCGAGCGACAGCTTTCCGGCCGCCTGCACCGCGTCCGTGTGGAAGCGTGCGCCCGCTTCGTGCGCCGCCGCCGCAAGCTCGGCGATCGGCTGCACGGTCCCGATCTCGTTGTTGGCGTAGGCGATGGACACCAGAGTGGTGTCCGGTCGCAGCACGGAGCACAGCGCATCCGCCGTCACGCGTCCGTCGCCATCCACCGGCACGAAGTCCACCGTGAAGCCGTACACCCGGCGCAGGAAGTCCGCAGACTCCAGCACCGCCTCATGCTCGGTCGCCACCGTGACGAGGTGGAGTCCGCGCGGCTCCGCGAGCGCGATCCCCTTGATGGCCAGGTTGTCACCTTCGGTTCCGCCGGAGGTGAAGACCACCTCGGATGCGCGGCAGCCGAGCACGGTGGCGACGCGGCGGCGGGCATCCTTCAGCGCCTCAGCGGCGCGCAGCCCGGCCTCGTGCGTGCTCGACGGGTTGCCGTATTCGCCCGTGAGGTAGGGCCACGCGGCCTCGAGCGCAGCGCGGCGCACCGGTGTGGTGGCCGCGGCGTCGAGGTAGAGCGTGGACATGATCAGCCGGCTTGCGGTGCGAGTGCGGGCGCGTCGACCTCGACGTCGAGACCGAGATCGAGCGAGCGCACGCTGTGGGTCAGGGCACCGACCGAGATGATGTCCACGCCCGTCGCCGCGATCGCCGCGACCGTGTCGAGGTTGACGTTGCCGCTGGCCTCCACGATCGCCCTCCCGCCCACGAGGGCGACGCCTTCGCGCAACTCGTCCGGCGTGAAGTTGTCGAGCATGATCGTGTCGACGCCTCCGGCCAGCACGGGCTCGATCTGGTCCATGCGGTCGACCTCGACCTCGAGGTGCGTGGTGTGCCCGAGACGCTCGCGCACCGATCGGATGGCGTCGGTCACCGAACGACCGTCCGCGGTCAGCACGGCGAGGTGGTTGTCCTTCGCCATGACCGCGTCGGAAAGCGAGTTGCGGTGGTTCCTGCCCCCGCCGCACACCACGGCGTGGCGTTCCAGGGCCCGCAGGCCCGGCGTGGTCTTGCGCGTGTCCACGATGCGTGCCCGGGTTCCCGCCGCAAGCCGCACGTACGCGGCCGTGAGCGTCGCGATGCCGCTCATGCGCTGCACGAGGTTCAGTGCGACGCGCTCGCCGCGCAGGATGCCGCGCGCAGGCCCGGACACGGTCGCGAGCGTCTGCCCCTTCGAGAACGACTCGCCGTCGGCGACGAGCACGTCGATGTCGAGCCGCTCGTCCACGGCGAGCATGGTGCGCGTGAGCACGCCGCCGCCGGAGAACACGCCGCTCTCCCTGGCGACGAGGCGCGCTGTGGCTGTCGCCTGCTCGGGGATGAACAGCTCGCTGGTCACGTCGCCCCACGGCGCATCCTCGTCGAGGGCGGCCAGGACGACGCGGTCGATGATCTGCTGGGTCAGCACGCGGCGACCACCTCTCCGATGAAGCCCTCCCGGGCGCTGAGCCGGTGCGAGGAGCCGATGGCCGCCTCGCCCGCCCGGTTGACCATGATGCTGTGCTCGCCTGTGGCGTCCGTCTCGGGGAAGTCACGACGGAAATGCGCGCCGCGCGACTCCCCGCGGGCCAGCGCGGACAGCACGACGAGCCGGCCGATGGTGAGCAGGTTGCGCTCCTCCAGTTCGGCGATCGCCGAGCTTGCGCGGTCCGCGCGGCCGGCATCGCCGCTCGTGCCGCGCTGCAGGCGATCGAGGTGGCCCAGCGCCTCGGTCAGCCCGTCGGCGTCGCGCTCGACACCGGCGAACCGCCACATGACGTCCCGCAGCTCGTCGGCAGCCGACGGTGCGCCATCCGTTCCCACCCGCTGTTCGCCCGGCTCCGCCGACGCGGTCCAGGTGTCCGTGAGAGGAGAAGCCGGCAGTTCCGACGCGGACAGCGCGTCGGCGGCACGCGCGGCGAACACGAGTCCCTCCAGCAGCGAGTTGGAGGCCAGGCGGTTCGCACCCTGTGCACCGGTGCACGCCGCCTCACCGACGGCGAACAGCCCGGGGATGCTCGTGCGCGCCCAGGCATCCGTCCTCACCCCGCCCATCCAGTAGTGGGCCGCCGGCGTCACCGGAATCGGCTGCCTCGCCCAGTCGAGACCGGCCGCGTCGCACGCGGCCTGGATGGTGGGAAAGCGCCTGGCGAGGAACGCGCGTCCGAGGCGGGTCGCATCCAGCAGCACGGGCGAGCCGTTCTGCAACTGCATCTGCCTGGCGATGCCGCGAGCCACGATGTCGCGGGGGGCGAGCTCGGCATCCGGATGCACACGCGTCATGAACCGCGAGCCGGAGGCGTCGACGAGCACGGCACCCTCTCCGCGGACGGCTTCGGAGACGAGGGTTCCGCCCGGTGCGGCGAGGGCCGTCGGGTGGAACTGGTAGAACTCCAGGTCGGCCAGCTCGGCGCCCGCCCGCCACGCCGCGGCCACCCCGTCTCCCGTGGCGACGGCCGGATTCGTCGTGTGGGCGTACAGTCGGCCGGCGCCGCCGGTGGCGAGCACGACGGCCTCTGCCGCCAGCGTCGACCTGTTGCCGCGGTCGTCCACGACGCGCGCGCCCACGACTCTCGACTCCTCGACCACGATGTCGGCGAGCATCGTGTGCTCCAGGATGCGCACTCCCGATGCCCGCACGCGGGCCGCGAGCGTCAGCTCGATCGCGCGCCCCGTCGCGTCGCCTCCCGCGTGCAGCACCCGCGCCCGCGAGTGAGCGGCCTCGAGCCCACGAGCGAGGCCTGCTCCTTCGCGGTCGAACGGCACGCCGGAGCCGATGAGCTCCCGAACGCGCGCCGGACCCTCCGAGCAGAGGATGCGCACGGCATCCTCGTCGCCGAGGCCCGCGCCGGCCAGAAGCGTGTCCGCGACGTGCAGGTCGACGTCGTCATCGTCGAAGAGCGCGGCCGCGATCCCGCCCTGCGCGTAGAGCGTGTTGCTCTCCTCGAGCGAGCCCTTGGTCAGCAGCGTCGCGTCGGCGAACGACGAGACCCGCAGCGCCGTGGTGAGTCCGGCGATGCCGCTGCCGACGACGATCACGCGGGGCATGCTCAGGCCGCCATCGTGGTGTCGGGGCGCGCCGCGAGCATCCGCTCCAGCGCCACTCGCGCGTCGGACGCGACGTCGTCGGAGACGCGCACCTGGTTGACCACCGTTCCGTTCACGAGCGACTCGAGAACCCAGGCGACATAGCCGGGGTGGATCCGGTACATCGTCGAGCAGGGGCAGACGACGGGGTCCAGGCAGAAGATGGTGTGCTGCTGGTACTCGGCCGCGAGCCGCTGCACGAGGTTGATCTCCGTTCCGATGGCGAACGTCGAACCGGCGGGCGCCGCCTGGATCGCCTTGACGATGTAGTCGGTCGACCCGTACTCGTCGGCGGCATCCACGACCTCCATCGAGCACTCCGGGTGCACGATCACGCGCACGCCGGGATACGTCGCCCTGGCCTGCTCGATCTGGGACACGGTGAACCGCTTGTGCACCGAGCAGAACCCCTGCCACAGGATGACGCGGGCATCCAGCAGCGCGTCCGCGTCGTTGCCGCCGAGCGCCTTGCGCGGGTTCCACATGGGCATCCGCTCGACCGGGATGCCCATCGCCTTGGCCGTGTTGCGTCCCAGGTGCTGGTCGGGGAAGAACAGCACGCGCTTGCCGCGCTCGAACGCCCAGCGCAGCACCGTGGACGCGTTCGACGACGTGCAGACGATGCCGCCGTGCCTGCCGCAGAACGCCTTCAGGGCTGCCGAGGAGTTCATGTACGTGACGGGGATGACCGAGGCGAGCCCGTCGCTCTCCGCGCTCTCGTCGGAGTAGACGCCCATGAGCTGGTCCCACGCCTCCTCCACGGAGTCGATGTCGGCCATGTCGGCCATCGAGCATCCCGCTGCCAGGTTGGGCAGGATCACGCTCTGCTCGCGCGAGGTGAGGATGTCGGCCGTCTCGGCCATGAAGTGCACACCGCAGAACACGATGGCCTCAGCTTCGGGGTGCGCCTTGGCGGCGTTCGCGAGCTGGAACGAGTCGCCGACGAAGTCCGCGAACTGCACGACCTCGTCGCGCTGGTAGAAGTGTCCGAGCACCATGACGCGGTCTCCCAGCGTGCGCTTGGCGGCTCGGATGCGGTCGGCCAGCTCGTCCGCGGACGCGTCGCGGTACTCCTGCGGCAGCTCGCCCTGCACGGGCGAGCTCACCGGGATCGGGTCGGCCATGGATGCTCCGGGTCCGTAGCCGGGCATCCCGAGGTCGAAGGCCCACGGTGCTTCGACGAGTTCTGGTGTACAGGTCTCGCCGGACTCCGCGCCGGATTCGATGAGGCGGATGGTGGTGTCGACGGAGGCTGTCAGGGTCATGGGATGCCTTCTCTGCTGTGGAACGACTGGCTGTGGAACGACTGGCTGTGGAACGGCTGCTTCTGCGGTGGGAATGGTGCGGGGGTCGCGGGTCGTGTTCCCGTTCAGGGCGGCGGGAGCGGGCCGTTGTCGGCGAGGTCGACGGACTCGTCGTAGCGATAGAGCTTCGGCGGACGATGGCGGGTGCCGGTGAGCCGCTCACCGGTGTCGACGAGGGCGTTGGATGCCTCCATCGACCTGCGGAAGTTGGCCGGGTCGAGAGGCTTGCCGAGCACCGCCTCGTGCACTTCGCGCAGCTGGGCGAGCGTGAAGGTCTCGCCGAGCAGGGCGTGCGCGATGCGGGAGTACTCCATCTTGTTGCGCAGGCGCCAGAGCGCGTATTCGACGATCACGTTGTGGTCGAACGCGAGCGGCGGCAGCTCGTCGGCGGGGAACCATCGCACGTTCTGTCCCGTCGTGGCCCTGGCGGCCTCGCCGGAGCCGACGAGGGCCCAGTACACGATGGAGACCACGCGAGCCGCGCCCGGCAGCTCCGCGCTGGGGCGCACGAGCGGGGAGCGGTCGGCGTCGCCGAACGCGTACAGCTGTTCCAGGTAGCGAGGGGCGAGGCCTGTCGTGTCGCCGAGCGTGCGGCGCGCGGCATCCGCGAGTCCCTCCGTCACCCGCAGCGGCCCGCCGGGAAGCGCCCATCGGCCCTCGAACGGTTCCCGGATGCGCCGCACGAGCGGCAGCCAGAGGGTGGGCGCCAGGCCCTGCGCCCCGAAGCGGTCGTCGCTGCGCAGCGCGAAGATGACGGTCGAGACGGCCAGTTCCACATCCGCGCCCGACGCATGCGCGCGCGCCAGGTCTTCGTGGTCTCGCTCTGGGAGCTGACCGCTGTCGGAGGGGATGGCGTGATCTGTCATGAGAGTAAAAGTCGCTTTGACCTGAACTCATATTACACCTTTCGGTGGTACTGACTCGAACTGAATGACGCGGACGGTCGTCGCTCAGGCGCCGACGCGGCACGACGGATGTGCGCCGGTCGAGCCAGGAGCGCGGGCGCGGGACCACCGCGCACGATAGGCTGAGCGCACAACTGAAGATCGGGCCACACGGTCGATGCGGGAGAGTCCACGAGCTGCCATGCCGGCAGCGCGAACGGACACCGAAGGAGCAATCCTCCCCGACAATCTCTCAGGTACCCCTACCGCATCGAACTGGCCGCTCTGGAGAGCAGATCAGGTCGCCCGACCTGGTCTCGCCCACGGTGAAAGGTCCGGCACGCCGGTCCGAATCTCTCAGGCATTCAGTGACAGAGGGGGAGTTCCCGTAACGCACCACGTGGTGCGTGACGCTTTCGACGGGCGGACCCTTCGGTTCCCCAGCGAAAAGAAACGGAGAACTCATGGCCCAGGACTCGACTCGCGTGTCGCCGCTGAACGAGGCACATGTCGCGGCCGGCGCTAGCTTCACGGACTTCGCGGGCTGGCAGATGCCGGTTCGCTACTCGAGCGACCTCGCCGAGCACCACGCCGTCCGCACCGCCGCCGGCCTGTTCGACCTCTCGCACATGGGCGAGATCGTCGTGCTCGGTCCGCAGGCCGCCGACGCGCTCGACTACGCGCTCGCCGGTCGTCTCTCGGCGCTCGAACGCGGGCAGGCGAAGTACACCCTTCTGCTCAACGAGCGAGGCGGCATCCTCGACGATCTCGTCGTGTACCGAACCGGTGCCGACCGCTATCTCGTGGTGGCGAACGCGGCCAACCGCCAGGTCGTGGCCGACGAGCTCGACCGGCGCGCGGCATCCTTCGACGCGGATGTCTACGACGAGTCCGACGACATCGCGCTCATCGCGATCCAGGGGCCGAGAGCGCTCGAGATACTGCAGAACGTCGAGGAGCTGGGCATCGAGGCCGGCGATGACGTGCCAGAGGACCGCGAGGAACCCGACGTGGAGAACGCGCTCGCCGCGCTCAAGTACTACCGGTCGCTGTCTGGCACGTTCCAGGACCAGCCCGTGCTGATCGCCCGCACCGGCTACACCGGCGAAGACGGCTTCGAGCTCTACCTCGCGCCCGACAACGCGCGCGCCCTCTGGGATGCACTGCTCGAGACCGGAGCGGGCGCCGGACTCATCCCCGCAGGCCTCGCCGCGCGCGACACGTTGCGGCTGGAGGCCGGCATGCCGCTCTACGGCCACGAGCTCACGGCCGGAACGTTTCCCTCGCAGGCCGGTCTCGGCCGCGTCGTCGCCCTCGACAAGCCGGGCGACTTCGTGGGCCGGTCCGCCATCGAGCAGGGAGCAGCCGCGGATGCCCGTGTGCTCGTCGGTCTCGCGGGCGCCGGCAAGCGCGCCGCGCGGGCCGGGTACACGCTGCACGTGCACGCCACGGCGGAAGGCGCCGACGACTCGCCCGTGGGAGAGGTCACCTCCGGTGCGCTCTCGCCGACGCTCGAGCATCCCATCGCCCTCGCCTACGTCGACCCGCAGTACGCCGAGCCCGGCACCGAGCTCGACGTGGAGGTGCGCGGCTCGCGCATCCCGTTCACCGTCACCGCATTGCCCTTCTACAGCAGAAAGAAGAACTGACATGGCCGTGCCCACCGACCGCAGGTACACCGCAGAGCACGAATGGGTACTGGTGGACGGCGACCTCGCCACCGTCGGCATCACCGAGTACGCGGCGGAGAAGCTCGGCGACGTCGTGTACGTCGACCTCCCCTCCGCCGGGAGCGACGCTGCTGAGGGCACGGTCGTCGGCGAGATCGAGTCGACCAAGTCGGTCGGGGAGCTGTTCGCGCCCGTCACGGGCGAGGTCGTCGAGGCCAACGACGCAGTCGTGTCCTCTCCCGAGCTCGTCAACAGCGATCCGTTCGGCGAGGGCTGGCTGCTCAAGGTGCGCGTCGCCGACGCTTCGCGACTCGAGGACCTGCTCGACGCCGAGGCGTACGCGGCTCTCATCGGTGAGTCCGCGTGAGCGGCACTTCGGCGGGCGGCCGTGCCGTCGCAGAGGCAGCGGACGAGGCGGACGGCGTGACCCGCGCCCCGGCCGGAGGCGGCGCGCGCACGACGTTCGCCGACCGGCACATCGGACCCGACGCGGATGCCACGCGCGTCATGCTCGATGAGCTCGGCTTCGACTCGGTCGACGAGCTGGTGCGCACGGCGGTGCCCAAAGGCATCCAGCTGCCCGCCGACGTCGACCTGCCGCACCGCGCACTGCCGGTGCAGGGCGTGAGCGAGCGGGAGGCGCTCGGGGAGCTGCGCGAGCTGGCGTCGCGCAACCGCGTGAACACGTCGTTCCTGGGGCTCGGCTACTACGGGACGCTGACGCCGGCGGTCATCCAGCGCAACGTGCTCGAGAACCCCGGCTGGTACACGGCCTACACCCCGTACCAGCCGGAGATCTCGCAGGGGCGTCTGGAGGCGCTGATCAACTTCCAGCAGCTGGTGTGCGACTTCACGGGCCTCGACATCGCCAATGCCTCGATGCTCGACGAGGGCACGGCGGTCGCCGAGGGGATGCTGCTCGCGCGGCGGGCGTCGAGGGCGAAGTCCAACGTCTTCCTCGTGCACCGCGACGCGTTCCCGCAGACGCTGGCCATCCTCCGCGGCCGAGCGGCGGCCGTCGGCATCGAGCTCGTCGAGCACGACTTCGACGGCGACCCGGCCGGGCTGCCGGATGCGTTCGGCGCGTTCGTGCAGTACCCGTCGGCATCCGGACGCGTCTGGGATCCGTCGCCCGTCATCGATGCCGTGCACGACAAAGGCGGCCTCGCGGTCGTGGCCGCGGATCTGCTCTCTCTCGCGCTCATCACCGCGCCCGGCGAACTCGGCGCCGACATCGCCGTCGGAACCACTCAGCGCTTCGGCGTGCCGATGGGGTTCGGCGGGCCGCACGCCGGGTACATGGCGGTGCGGTCGGGGCTGGAGCGGCAGCTGCCCGGGCGTCTCGTCGGGGTCAGCCAGGATGCCGCAGGCAAGCCTGCGTACCGCCTCACGCTGCAGACCCGCGAGCAGCACATCCGCCGCGAGAAGGCCACGAGCAACATCTGCACCGCCCAGGTGCTGCTGGCCGTGATGGCCTCGATGTACGCCGTGTACCACGGTCCGCGCGGCATCCGCGCGATCGCCCAGAACGTGCACGGCGCCGCAGCTGCTGCAGCACGCCGCCTGCGCGACGCCGGCTTCGAGCTCGCGCACGAGCACTTCTTCGACACGCTCGCCGTGAAGGTGCCAGGGCGCGCGGCGGAGCTGGTGGAGGCCGCGCACGGCCACGGGCTGCTCATCTCGGGCGTCGACGCGGATACGGTCGCGGTGGCGTTCGACGAGGTGACCGCAGGCGACAGCGCGCTGTCGGAAGCTCTCCTGGTCGAGGTGTTCGGACTCGAGCGAGGAGACCCGTCGTCTCACGGCGCCCCGTCGGCTCTTCCGGAACCGCTGGTGCGCACGAGCGCGTACCTCACGCATCCGGTGTTCAATTCGTACCACTCCGAGACGGCGATGATGCGCTACCTGAAGCTCCTCGCCGATCGCGACTACGCGCTCGACCGGGGCATGATCCCGCTCGGCTCGTGCACCATGAAGCTCAACGCGGCGACCGAGATGGCGGCGGTCACCTGGTCGGAGTTCTCGCAGGTGCATCCGTTCGCCCCGGCGTCGGATGTCGACGGCTACCTCGACCTCGTCGCCCAGCTCGAGACGTGGCTCGCCGAGCTCACGGGATACGACACCGTGTCTCTGCAGCCCAACGCGGGCAGTCAGGGGGAGCTCGCCGGCCTGCTCGCGATCCGCGGCTACCACGACTCCAACGGCGACACGCACCGCACCGTGTGCCTCATTCCGCAGTCCGCGCACGGCACCAACGCGGCGTCCGCCGTGCTGGCCGGCATGCGCGTCGTCGTGGTGGCGACGGATGCGTCGGGAAACGTCGACCTCGACGACCTGCGCGGCAAGGTGGCCGAGCACGCCGCTGAGCTGGCGGCCCTCATGATCACCTACCCGTCCACGCACGGCGTGTACGAGCACGACGTGGTCGAGGTCATCGACGCAGTGCACGCTGCGGGCGGGCAGGTGTACATCGACGGGGCCAACCTCAACGCCCTGCTCGGATTCGCGCGGTTCGGCGATTTCGGAGGCGACGTCTCGCACCTCAACCTGCACAAGACGTTCTGCATCCCGCACGGCGGGGGCGGGCCCGGCGTCGGCCCGGTCGCCGCGAAGGCGCACCTCGCCCCGTTCCTGCCCGGCCATCCGATGATGCAGTCGAACGACCACGTGGGGTACGCACACGAGGGCGCACCCGTGTCGGCGGCGCCGTACGGGAGCCCGAGCATCCTGCCGATCTCCTGGGCGTACGTGCGCATGATGGGCACGGAGGGGCTCTCGCGGGCGACCGCGTCCGCCGTGGTCTCGGCCAACTACATCGCGGCGCGACTGCGCGAGCACTATCCGGTGCTCTACGCGGGTGAGCGCGGGCTGGTGGCGCACGAGTGCATCCTCGACATCCGCCCGCTCACGGACGCCACCGGCGTCACGGTGGACGACGTGGCGAAGCGTCTGATCGACTACGGGTTTCATGCGCCCACCATGAGCTTCCCGGTGGCGGGCACGCTCATGGTCGAGCCGACCGAGAGCGAGGACCTCGCTGAGCTCGACCGCTTCATCGAGGTGATGATCGCGATCATGGCCGAAGCGGATGCCGTCGGCGCCGGCACCTACCCGGTGGACGACAACCCGCTGCGCGGGGCGCCTCACACCGCGGAGTCCGTCGTGGGGGAGTGGAACCACCCGTACACGCGCGAGCAGGCCGTGTATCCGGTGCCGTCGCTGGTGCGGAACAAATACTGGCCGCCCGTGCGTCGTATCGACCAGGCGTGGGGCGACCGCAACCTGTTCTGCGCGTGCCCTCCGCCGGAGGCCTTCGCGTAGCGCCGGATCCGCCGTCTGCCCATGCACGGGCCGACACGTGGACGCACGGGCACGGTCGTGCCGAAAACCCCGAGACATCCGGATTCGTCTGACACCGACCGCGTGGCGGCAGGTCTCGACTGAATCGGTATGTCTCAGGATTTGGGCGGGGGTCCGAAGACGCCCGGCCAGAGGGCGACGGCGAGCGGATAGCCCACGAACGAGACGATGTCGAGCAGGCTGTGCGCCACGACCAACGGGGCCACGCGACCCCAGCGTCGATAGCACCAGCCGAACACGATGCCCATCGCGGCGTTCCCGAAGAACGGTCCGATGCCCTGGTAGAGGTGGTAGCTGCCGCGCACCAGCGCGGACGCGACGATGACCCACCACGAGTTCCAGCCCAGCTGCTTCAGTCGCGCGAACAGGTATCCGATCATGATGACCTCCTCCTGCAGCGCGGCCCTCACGGCCGAGAGCAGGAGCACGGGCACCGTCCACCAGTACTGGTCGAGCGGAGAGGCCTGCACGTCAACCGTGATGCCGGCCGCCCGTCCCACCGCGTAGAGAGCCAGACCGGGAACGCCGATGACGGCCAGGAGAAGCGCGCCGCCGCCGAGGTCGCGCCACGGCCTCGTCCAGTCGAGGCCCATCCGCCGGAACCCGCTCCGCCGGGGCAGCCACAGCAGGTAGATCACGAGCGCGACGGCCATGAGCGAGAAGAAGATGTCGAGCAGCTGGTAGGTCAGGTCCACCCACTGGGTCGACGACTGTGACGGGTTGAGCTGCGTGCTCTGGTCCTTGAGCGGCGTGGGCGCCGCGAGCCGCTGCACGATGGTGAAGATCGAGTAGACGGCGGATTGCCCGAGCGACAGCCCGAGCACGATGGCCACTTCCCACCACAGCGCGCGGCGCCGCTCGTGCTCCACCTCGACCTCGAGCGGGAAGGATGCCCGCGCCCGCCGCGTCCCGCTCGCCTCGCTCATGGCTGTCATCCTGTCACGAGCCACCCGGTCGCCCCGGCTTCACCGAGCTCTCACCCGTCACGTTCCGCAGACTGCCGACGAGGGCCGCTCTCGTCGTGCGACGACGGACGCGATGACCCGGAATGAGGATTATTCGATATTGCTCAAATGTTGCGAAGCGCGACGGAAACGAGCGTCGGGCGCCGCATGCGCGCCTGAAAGTCGCATCCCGGTTACTACCTCGTAACAGTTCTCGCCGCGGGATTTGTCCCTCGGTCGGGAGGTGTCTATCTTCATTGCTATCTAGCGCATGTCGCGGCCCCCGGTCTGTCGTGCGCCAAATTCCCAACCAGGAGGAACATTGAAGATCACGCGAAAGCGTCTGCGTCCCGTTGTGGGTGCCGTCGCGGTCGCCGCCGCCGCGGGCCTTGTGCTCTCCGGCTGCACGACAAGCACGCCGTCAGGTGAAGCGTCGTCTGGCGGAAAGACCATCACGGTCGCCGAGGTCAATGAGGCGTCGTCGTTCAACTACAACACCCCCCAGGGCAACCTGGACACGAACGGCTTCATCTGGCAGATGACGCAGCCCCAGTTCTTCACGCTGGACCAGAACTACAACATCGTCCACAACACGGACCTCGGCACGTACAAGAAGCTCAGCGACAATCCGCTCAAGGTCGAGTACACGCTGAACCCCGATGCCAAGTGGTCGGACGGTGTGGCGATGACGGCGGATGACCTGATGCTCGGCTGGGCTCAGTCCGCTTGCTACTACGACTCCGCCAAGTTCAACGACGACGGCGACGTCACCTCGGGCACGCAGTACTTCACCACAGCAGGTGGC
>Ga0164242_10005414_pt1 | contig 14223 bp, 10 predicted proteins | sample OricomgcompostMG_FD_108783 | JGI IMG/M metagenome (GOLD analysis project Ga0164242, IMG submission 108783) | Miracle-Growth compost microbial communities from Emeryville, California, USA - Original compost - Miracle growth compost (MG) ... | reverse complement strand
CGCGCTGCCGGCGAAGCCCTGACCGTTGTGGGTGAGCCCGAGCGCGTGCGGGTCGTGCAGCGCGGGGTCGGCGGACGCGTCGATCCAGTCCGGGTCGATGAAGTCGTCCTGGAAGATCCGCCACGCCGACGAGTGCGACTTCAGCGGCTCGACCATCGTCGAGGAGCCGCTGAACCCGCAGCAGCCGATGATGTTGTAGGCGACGCGGGTGCCGTCCGGTGAGATCCGGAAGTGGTTCACGTAGACGTCCATCTCCGGTCCGGACAGGCTGCCCGGTGTCACGACCGGCTTCTTCAGCAGCGAGTGCCCGTGCTGGTCGAACGCGTACACCTCTGAGCTGCCCGAGGACATCGTGCCGCCACCGGAGTTGACCCGCTCGGCACCGCCGGCGACGGCGATCTTGCCGTTGGCGCTCTCGGACGGCCAGGCCCACCACTTGGACGCCCCGGTGACCGCGCGCGCGTGCGTGCCGTCCACCCGGCTCACCCACACCCGGTTGTTCTTGATGAACACCAGCGACCCGCGGGAGGCGGCGGCCGCGGTGCGCTGCGCCGCGTGCGTGCCGGTCGCGACCGCCGGGCGGGCCGCGGCGACGGCGTCGACCGGGGTCAGCGTGGTCGCGATGGCGAGACCTACGGTGGCGGCGAAGGTGGCGGCGACGGCGGTGGCGACGGCGCGTCGGCGGAGCTGGGCGCGGTGCATTGGGTCCTCCCCGAGGATGAGCAGTCCGGCCTCTCCAGCCGGTGCGCACAGCGTGCTCGTCCGGGACGCTCGCCCACATCCCACATCTGCGCCATGATCGTCGCGTGGCGACTCCCCCACTGCGCAGCGACCAGTGGTACGGCGGCAACGACCGCGACGGCTACATCCACCGGGCCTGGATGCGGCGGGGACTGCCGAAGGACGCGTTCGACGGCCGCCCGCAGATCGCGATCGCCAACACGGCCTCCGACCTCACCCCGTGCAACGCCCATCTCGACGAGGTCGCGCAGGCGGTGAAGCAGGGGGTCTACGAGGCCGGCGGCATCCCGCTCAACCTGCCGGTCGTGTCGCTCGGCGAGACGCTGGTCCGCCCCACCGCGATGCTGTGGCGCAACATGGCCGCGATGGCGATGGAGGAGATGTTCCGCGCCAACCCGATCGACGGGCTCGTCCTGCTCGGTGGCTGCGACAAGACGATCCCGGCGCTGCTGATGGCGGCGGCGTCGGTGGGGCTGCCCGCGGTCGTCGTGCCGGGCGGGCCGATGCTCAACGGCTCGTTCCGCGGCCGCCCGCTCGGCTGCGGGACCGACGTGTGGCGGCTCAGCGAGGAGGTACGTGCGGGCGAGCTCGCTGCGGACGTGTTCCTCGAGTCCGAGTCGTCGATGATCCGCAGCCGCGGGCACTGCAACACGATGGGCACCGCGTCGACGATGGCGGTGATGGCCGAGGCACTCGGCATGACGATCCCGGGTATCGCGGGTACGCCTGCCCCGGACAGCCGGCTGCTCGAGACCGCGCACCGTACCGGCAGCCTGGCTGTGGAGCTGGTCCGCGAGGGACGTGGCATCGCCGACGTGATCACGGCCGGTTCGTTCCACAACGCGATCGTCGCGTTGGCGGCCGTCGGCGGTTCGACGAACGCGGTGATGCACCTGCTCGCGCTCGCCGGCCGCCTCGGCGTCGACCTCGGGCTCGATGACTTCGACCGCATCGGCGCGGACGTCCCGCTGCTGGTCAACCTGCAGCCGGCGGGTGAGTTCCTCATGGAGGACCTGTTCCGGGCGGGCGGCGTACTCGCCGTGCTCAACCGCGTGCGCGACCTGCTCGACCCCGCGCCGGTCACCGTCACCGGCCGGCCGCTGGTCGACTACCTCGACGACCGCCCGGTGTGGGACGACACGGTCATCGCCCGGCGCGAGCAGCCACTGCAGGACCACGCCGGCATCGCCGTGCTACGCGGCAACCTCGCCCCGCTCGGCGCGATCATCAAGCCGGCGGCCGCCTCGCCGGAACTGCTGGTTCACCGTGGCCGCGCCGTCGTGTTCGACTCGATCGAGGACGCCCACGCGCGGATCGACGACCCGGATCTCGACGTGGACGAGACGTCGGTGCTCGTGCTGCGCGGCTGCGGCCCACGGGGCTACCCCGGCATGCCGGAGGTCGCGAACATGCCGTTGCCGCGCAAACTGCTCGAACGCGGCGTGCGCGACATGGTGCGGATCTGCGACGGGCGGATGAGCGGCACCGCGTACGGCACCGTGGTGCTGCACGTCGCGCCCGAGGCCGCCGCGGGCGGTCTGCTCGCGCTCGTCCAGGACGGTGACTGGATCAGCCTGGACGTCCCGGCCCGGCGCCTCGAACTCGAGGTGAGCGAGTCCGAACTCGCGGCGCGCGAACCGTCCGCCGCGCTCGTCCGGGGCTACGCCGATCCACAGCGTGGCTGGACACGTCTCTACGTCGACCACGTGCGGCAGGCCGACACCGGCGCTGACCTGGACTTCCTGGTCGGCGCGAGCGGTGCCGAGGTGGCACGCGAATCGCACTGACCGGTATTCGCTGAGGGCGGCGTGCGTGATGAACCGCGCCGACCGGGCTCGGACCCGGTCGACGCGGCTCGTGGTGTTGCACACCGAGCGCTCCTGCTGACGGCACAGCCTGACCGCACGGCGTACCCGCGCAACGTCTGTCTTGTCGGCCGCGATCGGGCGAAGGTGACCCGCCACAACCTCAAGACTCGCTCAAGCCTGCCGACCACGGGTGTTCGCGGGTCGGAAGGCGGCCCGCGCGGTCACCCGGTACGCGATCTCCGCCAGCCCGACCACCGACATCATCCACAGCCCGGCCAGCCCGATCAGGAACGGGAACAGCAGCGGCGTCCACTCCAGGAACTGGCGGTCGATCCAGCTGCTCGCCTGCGCTCGGCAGCCGTCCGCGGCGGTGAACGTGCAGGGCGGATCGACCGACTGTGGCGCGGTCGCCAGGCCGGCGGCGCGCGGTGGCGCAACGCTCGCGCTCACCGGCAGCGTCGGGTGCGCGGCCAGCCAGGACCGGAACGCGGCCAGCATCGCCTGCTGCCCCCACGCGTTCGGGTGCAGGCTGTCGTGCACCCATTTGGCCGGGTTGTAGCGCTCGGCGGCCAGGCCGCTGACGCTGTCGAGCCGGACGCTGTTGATGCCGAGGTGGCCCTCGTTGCCCGGCTGGCACAGCTGGCGATGGCCGGTCGCGAGCGCGGACTCCATCGTGTCCAGGTAGTAGACGCCCTCGGCGGCCGCCGCCTGCTGGACCGTGAGGTCGAGTTCGCCGACGAAGCGGGCGACGAACTGCCGCTCCGGCCAGGTCAGCGGGAGGTCGGGGCAGGTCGGCTGTGTCGCGTCGATCGGCTCGGGGTAGGGCACCGCGACGACCGGGACGTCCGGCACCACCTCCCGGACGGACGCGTAGGTCGCGCGCAGGGCCGCACCGACGGCGGGCAGGTTGTCCTCGAAGAGGTGGCTGATGTCGGCGCAGTCGCCCGGGGCCAGGCAGGTCTCACCGAGCGTCGCGAACCCGGCGTCGTTTCCGCCGATGCTGACGATCACGAGCTTGGGGTGGAAGGACGGGTTCGCGGCGAGATAGCCCGCGAGCCGGTCGACCTGGGTGAGCGGGCCGGTACCGCGTTGCGGCGCGGCACCGGGGTCGTCGTTACGCGAGATGACCTGCGCGGTCTCCGCGCCGGAGCAGGCCAGGAACGTCAGCGCGTCGAACGGTGAGCCGGCGCTCGTGACCTCTGCGGCCGGGTACGCCGACGGCGCGCGGCGGCACTCGTCCCCTCCCCCGTCGTCCGTGCCGCGGTAGAACGTGTCGGCGCCCTCGCCGGACAGATAGGAGTCACCGAGCGCGACGAGCGCCGCGCTGCCCTGCCCGGGCGTCAGCACCGGCGGGACGGGCAACTCGGCCGGCGCCGCGGCGATCAGTGCGATCGCGCTGACGACGATCGCGATGTCGAGGCGGGTGTTGGACGCGATCGCGGCGATGAGGACCAGCGCGCCGAACGTCACGAACAGCACGGCCCGCCACGAATGGCTGCCGATCGCCGTGCCGACGAACGCGAGCACGACGAACACGACCCCGCCCAGGTACCAGGCGCGGCTTCGGCCGACGCCGTCGAAGCGCGACCGGGCCAGCGATCTGATCGCCGCCTCGGACACCACGTTCAGCCCGACCGGGATCACCACGAGCACGCACAGGCCGAGGACCCAGTACAGGTACGGACGCACTTGTACGTCCGCTCCGGCGAGCAGCCACATCGCGGCGCCGACCGCCAGGGCGACTCCGCTGAGCAGAACTACAGCCGTGCTGAGCAGTCCGCGCCACAGCCGGCGGACGACCATGAGCTGTTCGCCGAGACCGACGTACACGAGCACCGCACCGATCTCGGTGAAGCCGTCGCGGGTGTCGGTGTGCGAGTAGTAAAGGGCGAGCAGCGCGGCGCCGCCGAGCACGAGCAGCACGCCGAGCCCGGCGGGCAGCCACAGCTCGACGATGCGCTGCCTGGTCGTCAGTTGCGCGATCGTCCCGAGCGGCCGGCCGCGGCGCAGTTGGACGACCGACCACAACACCGCGGCGGTCAGGAACAGGCCGATCGCGACATCCAGCGTGGTCGGCGACAGCGGCCACACCGACGCGAAGACAAGAAAGGTCAGCCCGGCGGCGGCCAGCGTCTCGAGGACGACGGACAGCACGAACGGGACGTGCTGGGGCCTCGGGTCAGCGGACTCGGAACGCCGCGCTTCCGGCCGTGTAGCCGTGGCGACGGAAGGAGATCGCATGCTTCCCCTTCGCGGTGTGCTTCGCGACCGAGAAGGTCGCCTGACCCGTGTCGTTCGTCGTCCTGCTCGACCCCGCATACGTCACTGTCGCACCGGCGACCGGGACGCCGGCGTCCGAGATCGTGATCGTGATCTTGCCGCCGTGCGCGTAGCTCACGCGACCCGGCGAGACGTGCGCCGACAGGCACGGCAGCACCTGCGTCGAGTAGAGCTGGTCGGCGCTGCCTTCACCGGCGTTCACGACCAGGTCGAGCGGTCCGGTCGATCCGTCGCCGGCGGTCGTCCAGACCGATGTCGTGCCGTGCGGCGTGCGCACCGAGCAGGCGGCGCCGATCCGGGTGGCGGCCGGGTTGGTGCGCGCCGCGTGCAGCGTCGCGGTGTGCTGGTCCCACCAGAACACCCACACCCGGCCGCCGGTGCCGCGCGCGACGCCGATGTCCTCGGCACCGGCCGGCGTGCTGATCAGCATCGGCGCAGCGCTGCCGAGCTTCCACAGCGCGACCTTCGTGGCGTTCGGATAGCCGACCGCGTACGCGGTGTACAGACCGCCGCCGGCCCGGCCGGCGAGCTGCACCCGCTGGTCGGTCTCGAGCGAGTCCCACGCCGACCCCTGCTTGGTCGTCGATAGCGGTGCGTGCAGCCGGGGTCCCGCGGTCGGCTCGATCTGCTGGACGTCGATGCCGTCGGTGCCCGCCTTGTAGGTGAGCGAGTACCACGCCGTCCAGGACGTCCCGTCGGACGCGTCGTAGCCGGCGCCGGCCCAGTACGCGCAGCAGTCCGGGATGTGGCTGGTCGTGCCGTCCGTGCCGGTCGGCGGCAGGGTGTCGAAACCGGAGTGGAACGACACGTCGTTCGTGGTGCCCGGGGTCGACACCATCAGCGGTGTGCCGCCCGCGTCGATCGCGTCCGAGCCGTAGGAACCGTAGTTCGAGGTGGACGCGCCGAACGTGCCGTTCGCGACCGTCCACGTGCTGCCGTCGCTGCTGGTCGCGTAGTAGCCGTAGCCCTGCGAGTACGGGTTCGCGGAGTCGGTGTCCTGCAGGCCGGAGAACGCGATCACCCGCTGGCCGCCCGTGGCGAAGACCGCCGGGAACTCCTCGAGGCTCTGCCAGGTGAGCACGGTGCTCGCCGGACCGGTCGGCACGCCGTGCGCGTCCAGCACCCGCGTGGCGAGCCGGGTCTTCGTGCCGCTGGGTTGGGTCCACACGACCTGCAGCTGGTTGCCGAACCGGCCCACGCCCGGATCGTCGATCGACTCGAGGTGGCCGCCGCTGGACAGTTGCACCCAGGTGCCGGGCCCGCCTGCGGCCGGTCTGTGCTCGCCCGCGTAGGACGGCACGACCGCACCGAGTGCCAGCACGACCACCGACAGCCCGAGAACCGTACGTCTCCGGGTCACAGCGCCCCCCACCCACGATGCCGTGCGTGCACGGTACTGAAAACCGGCCCGTTCGGCGACGGACCCGGCTGCTTTACGCCGGATCGGGCAATACTTTTCCGCCTCAACTTATGCGCCCGCGGGCCGAAAGGATCAAGGAACGTCCGTATCCGTCCCCATCGGCTGCCCGGAGGAGTCACCGCGTGTCCCTCAACATGGTGACCAGACGCAGCCGGCCGCGGCGCTGGCCGCTCGGGACCGTGGCCGCCGTCCTGCTCGTCCTGGTCGGCGCGGGCATCACCTACCGCAGCCTCGGCAGCTCGACCGCGGACGCGGCGCATGTCAGCCGCCCCGTCCGGGCGCCGTACTCGGCCGATCAGCTCACCGGCGCGATGCTCGGGTCGGCCTTCTTCGGTGCCGGCTTCCTCGCGCAACCCGTCGACCGCGCGCAGGCCACGACCGGCTGCCTGCAGCTCGACGACGCCCTCGCCCTGCACGGCAGGAACCACCGCATCGTCCGGCAGGGCTTCATCAACAGCTCGAACGGCGCGACGATCGTGGAGCAGTTGCGCACGGAAAGCTCCGACCGGATGGGCGCCGGCTTCGACGCCGCGGCCGCGGCCCTCGGCACGTGCGCGACGATCTCGTTCGTCGCGCCCGGCGCCGGCCGGCTGCCGCTGACGACCTACGCCCAGGACGCGTTCGTCAACGGCGTGCCGACCGTTGCGCGCAAGCTGCAGGGCGTCGTCGGCGGCGTGTACCTCACGGCGCTGATCGGCATCGCCCATCCGACACCGGCCAGCGAGCTCGTCCTGATCTACCTCAACCCGGCCGACGTCACGGACATGACCCAGGCGCTGGACACGTTCGTGTCCGCGGCGTCGGGCGCGCACAACGCGCTCGGCGTGCGCTGATCGACGGGCGGCACGGCACGCCCTACCGTGAACGCGATGATCGACCTCGCGGCGGCGCAGCAGGAGTTGCTCGAGGCATGCGGACGCCTCGACCCGGCGCCGCTGCGCCTCGATGAGGCGCTCGGCTGCGTCACGTCCGAGGACGTGTTCTCCGCGCACGCCGTGCCGCCGTTCGCGTGCAGCTCGCTCGACGGTTACGCGGTGCGGGCGGCGGACCTCGCCGGCGCCGAGCCGGACCATCCGGTCGCGCTAACCGTGCTCGGCTCCGTCCCGGCCGGAGCTCTCGCACCGTCGCCGGTCGTAGCCGGGCACGCCTGGAAGATCATGACGGGCGCGGCGGTGCCCACGGGTGCCGACGCCGTCGTGATGGTCGAGCACACCTCGGCCCATCGCGGCGACGCCGCGGCCTCCCCGGGCGACACCGTGCAGGTGACCGCTGCCCCACCCGCCGGCACGGGGATCCGGTCGGCCGGCAGCAACATCGCGCTCGGTGCCCGGGTGCTGACCAGCGGCACCGTGCTACGGCCCGCGCATCTCGGCGTGCTCGCCAGCATCGGCATGGACGCCGTGCGGGTGTTCCCGCGGCCTCGGGTCGGTCTGCTCGTGACCGGTGACGAACTCGTCGACGCGGGCAGCGACCTTCGTCCCGGCCAGATCTTCGACTCCAACTCCGTCCTGCTGACCGCGCTGCTGCGCGAGGCCGATTGTGATCCCGTTCCGCTCGGACGTGCCGGCGACGACGCGGACGCCCTGGCCGCACGGCTGAGTGCCGCGGCCGCCACGGTCGACGCGATCGTCACGACCGGGGGCGTGTCGATGGGCGACGCCGATCCGGTCAAGGCGGCGCTCGCGCTTCTCGGCCGGCTGCACTGGCTGCAGGTTCGGATCCGCCCCGCCAAGCCGTTCGCGTACGCGGTGCTGCCGTCGACCGGTCGCGGTGTCCCGCTGTTCGGGCTGCCCGGCAACCCGGTCTCGGCGCTGGTGAGCTTCGAGTTGCTCGCCCGGCCCGCCCTGCGTGCCATGGCGGGACACGCGGTCCTGCACCGCCCGCAGGTGCGGGCGATCGCCGATTCGGCGCTGACCGCGCCGGGCTCGGACGGGCGGACGGCGTACGTCCGCGTGATGTCGGCGTTCGGCCCGGACGGGCGGCTGCACGTGACGCCGGTCGATGCCCAGGACTCCCATCAGCTCGCCCAGACGGCTCGTGCGGACGGGCTCGCCGAGCTCGCGCCGGGAGTCACCGTGGGCCGGGGCGGCGAGGTCACCGTGCATTCACTAGTATGGGATTAGCTAGCCGCATTTCTGGCCGGACCCCGGCGGCGCGCAGCTACGCTGTACACATGTTCTCACCGCGGAAGCACCGTGTGCGGGGGGCAAACACGCATCGGATTGCCACGGAGTGACTCAAGCTGCAATGCCCGGAGCGAGCGGCATCGAGACCGACCAGCCTCTGATCGCCCGTCTCGAGATGCTGCTCGACGCCCTGCGTGCCGACCTCAAGGCGGACACTGCCGCCGTTCTGCTGTACGACCAATCCCGCCAGTTCCTGGTGGCGACGGCGGCACGCGGCATCGAGGAAGAGGTTCGGCAGGGCGTCCGCATCCGTCCCGGGCTCGGCTTCGCCGGTCGCATCGCCGCTGAACGCCGCCCCGTCGTGCTCGACCAGATCAGCCCGGCCAACGTAGTCAACCCGCTGCTGCTGCGTCGGGGCATCACGTCGATGCTCGGCGCGCCGATCCTGCACGAGCACCGCGTGCTGGGCGTCGTGCACGTCGGCTCGCTGACGCCCCGCATCTTCACTGTCGACGACATCAGCGCGGTCGAAGAGCACGCGAAGCGGTTCGCCGACGCGCTCGCCCGCCACCAGTCCTTCGTCGACCGCACGGCTGCTGCCGCGCTGCAGCGCAGTCTCACGCCGCGTCTGCCGGATGTTCCGGGTATCCAGCTCGCCGCACGGTACGTCCCGGGCAGCCAGTACGGAGTGGGTGGTGACTGGTACGACGTCTTTCCGCTGCCGGGCACGACTCGCATCGGTATCACCATCGGCGACGTGATGGGGCACGGCCTGCACGCGGCGACGGTCATGGGACGTGCCCGCAGCGCACTGCGGGCATATGCGATCGAGGACGACGACCCGGCGAGCGCGCTGAGCCGCCTGGACCGCAAGATGCAGCACTTCGAACCCGGCCTGATCGGGACCGTCGGCTACGCGATCCTCGACCCCGTGACCGGTGAACTCACGGTCTCCTCCGCCGGGCATCTCCCCCCGCTCTACGCACCGATCGACGGGCCGGCCGCCGCAGTGGATGTCCCCGTCGATCCGCCGATCGGCGTCGCGCCGAATCTCAAGCGGCGCTCGGCGCGCCTCGTGCTTCCCGAGCGCGTGCTGCTGTGCTTCTACACCGACGGCCTGGTCGAGCGTCGCACCGGCGATCTGGACGACGAGATCGACCGGCTGCGCCGCACGCTGGCCAGCCCGTTCTGCACGTCCGCCGAGTCCGCCTGCGTCGAAATCATGCGCTCGATGCTCAGCGACCGCGAGCCGCAGGACGACGTGTCGGTCCTGGTCCTGTCCCGCGGCTGAGCGCCTCGCGATCAGCCGACGTCGTCGAGCGCCTCGAGCGAGGCCGGCGCCGTCGCCGGTTCGACCGAGCGGCGCACGTACAGCACGATGCCGCCGGCGGTCAGGGCGATCACGGCGAGCAGCACCGCGCCGGCGATCAGCAGCCGCTGCGTCGCGTTGTGAACACCCGCGCCGACGTCACGTTCGCCGTCGCCGTCACCGGGCGGGATCGCGGTGAAGGCGGTCATCGTCGCGCCCGCGGGCACACCGCGCACGTGCACGCGCGGGTTGGCCTTCAGCGTCAGGACGGGTTCGACCGTCCAGCAACCGCCGCGCGGCACGACCGGGGAGTCGATCGTGTAACTGCCGTCGCCGTCGGTCGTCGCGCTCGGCGCGCCGGACGTCAGCGGCGCCAGCTGCGCCCGTGACCAGTCCAGCCCGAAGCAGCCCCGGTAGGTGTAGGGCAGGTGCGCGAGTTGCAGCCGGATGGTTCCCGGCTGCGTCAGGCTGCCGCTGACCTGCACGGTCGCGCTCGCGGCCGAGCCGATGTGGACGGTCGTCCGCGGCAGCGCCGTGACGGCGACCGTGGGCGCCAGGACGAGCATCGTCGTGCCCGGGGCGGACGGGTTGAGCAGGATCGGCATGGAGCCGATGCCGGGCAGCACGAGCGACGCATGCACGCGGAAGCCGTAGCACCCCGAGGCGTGGACGGCGTCGCTGGTGACGGTCACGACCCGGCTCGGGGACGGATCGCCGCCGTCGAGCGCCGCCGCGGACGGTGCGTCCGTCCAGCCCGATGTCGGGCACGTCCCGGTGACGATCGCGCGCGGGCCGAGCAGCTCGCCGTGGACGCCCTGCAGCGTCACGCGCGGCATGCCGCTGGCGACGAGCGTCAGTGCCTGCGGGCCGACGACACCGATGCCGTGGCCCGCCGGCGTGCCCGACACCTTCACCGGCGGCACGCCCAGCACCGCGCCCGATCCCGCGTCGCCGGAGGCCGCGGTGACGTTCGGCTGCGCGTTCGTGGTGGTGACCTTGGCGATCAACTCGTAACAACCCGACGTCGTGACCGACAGCGGTGCTGTATATGTGCCGTCGCCGTCGACCGCGATCGCCGACGAGACGACGCTCGAGTGGCTGGTGTCCGCGCTCGACCGGAACGACGACCACTTCGCGGCGTCATAGCTCGCGCACCCGGTGCGACGGTCGAAGGGCAGCGGGCCGAAGGCGTCGATCTCGCCCGTGCCGGCATGGCCGTTCATGCCGGTGACCTGTAGTTGCGCGCTCACCTGCGAACCGGGCAGCGCGAGAGCCGGTTGCGCGACCGCATGCACCTTCGGGTGGGCGCGCGTGTCGACCTGCAGCAGCACGCTGCCCTGGGCCATCGTCGGTGCCGCGTCGGCCAGCAGCGGGATCTCGCCGGGCTGGCTCATCTCGACGAGGCCGGTCGGCGCGCTGACCTGGGCGTTGATCTGCAGCTGCGTGTCGGTGGATCCGGCGGGCAGCGACACGGTCGTCGTCGCTGTGCCGTGGGCGTCCGTGGTGCCGGACGAGGTCGGCACTGCCGGGTCGTTGCTGCGGAACGTCACGCGCAGCCCGGGGACGGGCGCTCCCGAGGCCGACACGACCTGGGCCGTGACGGTGCGCGAGCTGTCGAGGGTCAGCGGTCCGGACGCCGCGGCGACGCGCACGTCGTACGGGCCGGCGTACTTCTCGGCCTGCTGCCGCAGCGCATCGGTCGCGCCCGGACCGATGCCGTGCTGCGTCAGGCAGTCCGAGGTGGTCTGCCCCGCGGCGATCACGGCCACCTCGGCCACCTGGCTCGCGTCCGAGGACCGACCGGCGGTCGCGAAGAGGTAGGCGAGGGCGGCGGGGTCCGCGCCGTTCACCGAGGTCACCGGCGATGTGGTGGCCGTGTAGACGGCCGGGGTCTGCGCGATACCGCCGGTCGCCGTGACGGGCTCGACGGCGAAGGCGGGCTGCGCGGTCGCCGCGCTCGTCCACGACACCAGTGCGGTCTGCTGCGTGCCGTCGTCGCACACGATGCCGTTGCGATACGGAATCCCCTGCGGGCCCCAGCTTCCCGGGCCTGCAGCGCCGGCGGGCATGGCGGCGACGATCAACGCGGCGCCCACTGCGCCCGCGCATGCGACGACGCGGCGGAGCGCTCCGCCGCGCCGGGTGCGTGAACCGCGCGCCACAGGCTTCATTCTGCCTGTCGCGCGACGCACCGTCCGCGTGACTCGACCCCGTCCGCGGTCTGTGGCTAGCATTGCCATCATGCCTGTAGAGAAACATGGGATAGCGGCGGACGAGTTCCGACTGGCGTTCCGGCACCACGCCGGCGGGGTCGTCGTGATCACGCTCGACGGCGGTGCGGGGCCGGTCGGGTTCACCGCGACGTCGCTGACCTCGGTGTCCGCCGATCCGCCGATGCTGTCGTTCGCGATCGGCCACACGACCTCGAGCTGGCCGCACCTGAACGGCGCGAGCAGCGTCGTCGTGAACTTCCTCAGCCATGACCAGCACGACATCGCGACGATCTTCGCGACGAGCAACATCGATCGCTTCGCCGCACCGACCCGCTGGCACCGCCTGCCGACCGGCGAGCCGGTGCTCGACCACGCCCGCCGCTGGCTGCGCTGCGACATCCGCCGCCGCATCCCCGTCGGCGACCACCACCTGATCGTCGGCGAGATCACCGACATCAGTGCGCCCGCCGTCGAGTTCGAGTCAGCGCTCGTCTACCACGGCGGGACGTTCCATCCCGTCGGCCACGGTCGGCCGGTCGGTCATGGCTGAGCCGACGGCGGTCGCGGGCCTCGAATTCCTCGGCGCGGCAACGGCGTCCGGCTCGTCCGAGCTGAGCCCACTGCTCGGCCCCGGCATCCAGCCGGCGCACGTCGCCGCGATCTCGCGGACCCAGGAGGCGGCCGGCTTCGACGGCATCCTGACCACCGAGACGTCCAGCTCCGCACACGCACTCGTCCTCGGCACCCAGGTGTTGTCCGCGACTGAACGGGTGCGCGTGGTCATCGCGGCACGCCCCGGACCGGCGACGCCGATGTCGACCACGCGGGCACTCGGCACGCTGGACGCGTTCCATCCCGACCGGCTCGGGCTCTACCTGCCGCCGGTCGACAACGACGAGGAGTTCCGCCGCGAGGGCGACTCGTCCACGCGCGGGCAGCGCCAGGAGCGCCGTGCGGAGTTCCTGGACGTCCTGCGCACGCTGCAGGAGTCGCGTTCTCCGCTGCACCACCACGGCAACCACTACCAGCTCGACGGGGCCTGGTCGGCGGTGCGCCCGGCGCACCCGGTGCCGGTGTACCTCAGCGGGCTGTCGAGTGCGGCGGACGCGCTGGCGGCCCGGTGCGCGGACGTGTACCTGCTGCCGGCCGAGGCGTCAACCGACGTGGCCGCGCGGATCGCGCGGGTGCGGGCCGCGACCGAGCGCACCGTGCGCTTCGGACTGCGGGTCCGACCGATCGTCGGCCCGACACGACCCGCCGCGACGCGCTACGCCGACCGGTTGGTGCGCGTGCGTCGCGCGAGCGACTCCGCGGTGTCCGCGCTGCGCGCCGCAACCGGGGCGCTCGACGATGCCCACGAACTGATCGGCACGCCGCACGACGTCGCCACGACACTCCTGCGCTACGTCGAACTCGGCATCACCACGTTCCAGTTCTCGGGCTACGAACCGCTCGAGGACGTCCACCGGTTCGGCGAGGTCATCGCACTGCTCCGCGACCGCGCCGCACTCGATGCTGCCCTGCCCGCCTGACCCTGCTTGCGAAGGAGATCCGATGCTCGACCTGACCGTGCTCGTCGGGAACCCGCGTCCCGGCTCGCGCACCCGCGCCGTGGCCGAGGAGATCGCCCGATCACTGGCTGCGGCGGTCGCAGCCGCGGGACACGAGGTCGGTTCCGTGCGCACGCTGGAGCTGGCGGAGATCGTGGCCTACACACTGGGGACGTCGCCGGTGGCACCGACGTCCCCCGTCCCCGACGCCGTCGACATCGTGCGCGCGTCTCGGCTGCTGGTGGTGGCGACGCCGTCGTACAAGGGGACGTATACAGGCCTGCTGAAGATCTTCCTCGACCAGCTGCCTCACCTCGGTCTCGCCGACGTGGTTGCCGTTCCGGTTGCGGTGGCGGGTTCGCCCGCCCACGCCGAGGCGACCGGAGCTGCTCTCGCGATGCTGTTGCGGGAACTCGGGGCTGACGTTCCGGCCGTGGTTTCGGTACTGGACGGGCGGATTACCGATCCGGCATATGTCTTAGACGAAGCAGCGCGGATTGTTGGTGAGGTAGTCGCTGTTCTCGATGGTGAAAGTTTGAAGAGCTGAAAGGCGCAGCGACGGAGGGAGTTCTTCTCCGGCTTGGTTCGCGTCGCCGGGGTGCGGTTTCGCTGTTGGTTTCGCTCGCGGTTTCGCTTCGGTTCTTTGGCACGGTTTGGTCGGGTTTCCTGGCACGGATTGTCCTGGTATTCGACCATATGTTCTAGTAGAATTGTCTTGTATGGGAGGGGACGGGTTCGCCGGGCTGCTGAGCGTCGAGGTGGACGCTCTGGACGAT
>Ga0164242_10005413_pt1 | contig 14225 bp, 10 predicted proteins | sample OricomgcompostMG_FD_108783 | JGI IMG/M metagenome (GOLD analysis project Ga0164242, IMG submission 108783) | Miracle-Growth compost microbial communities from Emeryville, California, USA - Original compost - Miracle growth compost (MG) ... | reverse complement strand
GGGCGCCTTTGTGACGGCTCCACTTTGGCTAGAACTTTGGTGCGAAGCTAGGTTCGGTTGTGGCCGCACTCTCGCGAGCCCGTCGAGGCCCACGATGCCGCGGATCTCAGTGGCGATTGCTGGATCGACTCGAGGCGCCTCGACGTTGGCGATGGCCGTGACGCCTGATGTCAGCCGGTAGACGCGAAAGGACGTGCCCAGCGCTTTCGAAACCGTAGCGACGGTGCCGGACACTGTGAGTTCGAGGTCGTCGGCGGCATTGCTCGACACCGTGAGACCAGCAACTCGCAACGCGTCGGCGACATGTGTCGTTGTGGCTGATGTTGCGCCGAAACGGGCGCCAAACTCGCCTGGTCGGAGGAACTCGCCGTATTGCGGCGAGTCAGGTGTGCTCACCGAGGCGACGAAAGACTCCAGCGCCGGAAGGTCGCGTGGCTCGAGGAGGACCTTGAACTGTAGAGGTGTTTGGCCGGCAGCTGCGCTGACGGCCGTGACTCCGCTCGGCACGACGGTCGCTGTGCCGAGTGGAGTCGAAGGACTCCATGCGGTCACGCCAGCATGGGCCTGTGGGTTTGTTGGCGTTGCCGCGGCCGCAGGCGTCGCGGCGACGATGAGCGCCAGGCTGGCGAAAGCTGAAACCAAACCGCCAACGCGAACAACCCTGAGCATGATGCCCCCGATGTCAAGACCGTCGCGCCGCAGGATTCCGGGCGTCGAGCCGATGTTATTGGATCGCGATACGAACCTTCGACAAGGTAGCGGGGAAAGGACTGCGTGTCACGAGAAACTCCTAGTCTCGTCCGGACGGCGACGCGACGCGTGCGCCGTTCCTGCGACTTCAGGATTTCCTTGGTGGTGGTTTCGACCAATTTTGGTGGCTTCACATACAGTGACGACACTTTGCGAGATGCCGGTGGGCATGAGCGCGGCATGACGAGTTTCGCTCGGCGCATGGTTGCCGCTTATCGTCGGGGTTTGTGAAGGCTTTGTCTGGGAGCTGCGGATCGAGCAGAACGCCGATTGCGGCGGAGCGTGCGGCCGGATCTCGTCAGGGCTCCGACGTGACATCCATCATCGGGGGAAGGCTATGGCAGGCTCGGGCCCGCGTGCACAGGGCTTGTCAAGGTTCATGGCACCCGGGCTGGGCGTGCCGCCGAAGGAAAGCGGGAAGGGTGAGTTGCAGATGCGCCTCGGCTTCCGCGCTACGCTGCCCCGGCGGAAATTGGTTAACGTGTAATACGTGCTTCGCGGATCGACAGCAAGGTGGCGGTCAACTACTTTCGAAACCTGACTGCTTGCCAAGACGTGGAGTTCAAGTTCAGGTGATAGTGGGTTGCCATCTCCGATAGCGGTGTTCTGATTCCGGATTCTGGAGAGATCCTCGCCAAGGCATCGATGCGGCGAATGCCGCTAGGGTGGATGGAAGTGGTCCGTGATGGGGTTGACGTTGGCTGACGCCACCGGTGCCGCGAATAGTAATCTTGCGCCCGCCGGTGGTGAGTTGAGTGATCGTGTCATCCTTAAAGTGGATGAGTTCGCTGAGGGTTGGTTATTCGTCTGGGCCCACGCGGCTCTGTGCTCGGCGATGTGACGGCGGCGTCGGTCTCGAATTGGCCTTTTTGTCGCGACGGAGACGGCGATCTCCTTCACGTCTCTTTCCCGCAAGGGCCTGCCTGGCAATTTTGAGGAGAGGGTGCGGTTGTCGCGGGAGCGGCTGGCGCGTGGTGAGACGGGTGACGGCCCGCCGCCGCTGACCCATGTAACTCCGGTGGGGGCGAGGGGATTCGCAGGAGTGGACGGTGATGGAGGCCGCGTCGCGGCGGTTGGCGTCGATGGGGGAGCCGAATGATCGTGTGGCGGTGAAGTATGAGGAGCATGACGAGGGCTGGTTGTTCGGGTGGGCGCCCGGACGATCGGCGATTTGCGGGCGGCGTCGATGTTGAATCAGCCGTTTTTCGTGGCGAAGCAGACCGGCGAGCTTCACGAGGTCACGTATCGGCGGGGCGAAAGGGCGCGCGGGCCGCCGCGGCGATGGCGTTGCGGCGGCAACTTGCTGGCGCCGACGACGACGAAGCGATCGAGGTGGAGCCGAGGCGCTATTACCGGTGGGGGAGCGTAACCCTGGCCGGATCCGTGACGAGATCCACGCCGCCGAAGAGCAGTCGGGAGAGTGGGCCGGCTTGATTAGCCCTGGTGTCGCCGACGAAGAAGGGTAATCGTGTCGCACACATCGCCGCGCAGGTAAGGATAGTGCTGTGACGACAAGCGCGCGCGGCTCGCTGGAGGCGCCTCCGGCGTACCGCCGCGTGCGCCAAGATCTCCTGCGTTTCAGCCGCGCCGGCATCAGCGTGCGTAACGCGGCGCGCATGGCGGTCGGCACCACGATCTCGCTCGTGGTCGGCCAACTCGCGGGGTCGTGGGCGTCGGGCGCCGCGGCCGCGGGTGGCGCCCTAGCGGTCGGCATCGCCTCGGTGGTTCCCTCGCCTCGGCCGCGGGTCGGCGTCCTCACGTCGACGGCGATCGGCATGGCAATCGCGACGTTCGTCGGTTCGGTCACGAGCGGGTACGCGCCGCCGCACATCGTCGTCGGCGCGGTCGTCGCATTTGGCTGTGGCCTGCTTGTCGGCGTCGAGCCGGCGTTCGGCGCGATCGCGGTGAACACGCTGATCGCTTTCCTTGTCTACGGCCGATTCGCGGGCACGCCGCTGGTCGCAGCGCGCACCGCGGGATTCGTCGTCGCCGGCGGCGCGTTCCAGGTGCTGCTGATCTCTTTCGCGCGACATCGGCCGGACGTCGGACGCGCGCTGGCAGGGCTTTCGCGGGCCTACAGCGCTCTTGCCGAACTTGCGGCGCGGCTGCAGGTCGACGCGTCGTCACTCCCGGCGGCGGACGCGATCGACGCGGCCGCCGCGGACGTCGAATTCTCCTTGCTGGCAGGGCGTGCGACCGACGCGTGGACAAGCCTCGCGAGCGAGGCGCACCGCATCAGGCTCGAGCTGCTCAGTCTGGCGAGCGCGCGGTCGGCGTCCGAAAAACTCGAGTCGACGACCGACGGCGAGAAGGCGGCCTTCGACCGTCTTTCCGACGCCACAGCGGAATTCCTGCGCCTATTCGCCGGTGGGCTGTCGCGCGCCACGATCCCTCGAAACGTCGAGGAGGCGCTCGCACGCGTGGAAGCCGTCGTGGGCGAGGTCGTCGAGCGTGGCCTTCGGCGAAGCCGAGAATCCGGCGCGCGTTTCGGATTCGTGCGCGCGGCGACGGCGGCGCAAGCGCTCGCCGGCCAGCTTCGCGCGGTCACCCTCTTGATGGACGACGCGGTGAGCGTTCGGCGTCCGCGCCCACATGCCGCCGAGGCCGTGCTGTCGGCGCGACGAGTGTCTCGGCGTGGGGTGCGCTCGTTCGAACGCGTGACCCACGAGATGCGCGCGAACCTGACGCCGCGCTCCGACGCGTTTCGGCACGCGCTCCGTCTCGCCGCCGTGGTGACGGTCGCGACGGTCGTCACCCACACCGCACATCTGGGCCGTGGCTACTGGCTCGCGATGACGGCCGCCATCGTGTTGCGCCCCGATTTTTCCGCCACCTTCACCCGTGGCCTTGGCCGGGCGCTGGGAACGCTTGTCGGCGTCGGCGTCGCGACAGCGTTGACCGTCGGCGTTCATCCGAGCGGCTGGCTGTTGGTGGTTTTCACCGGATGTTTCGTCTGGCTGGCTGGCACTTTCTTCAACGCGAGTTATTTGGCGTTCAGCGTCGCGGTCACCGGCGTCGTCGTCTTCTTGCTCGCCGGGCTCGACCCGCACGAAAGCGCCACCGCCTCCGACCGTTTGATCGAAACGGTTCTTGGCGCCGCGCTGGCGTTGCTTGCCTATGTCGTCTGGCCGGCGTGGGGGCGGCGTCCAGCGGCCGACGCGCTCGCCGATCTCGCCGAGGCGACACACGACTACGTTGTCTCGGTCTTGCGTTCTTACGTCGACCCGGCCGGCTTCGATCCCGCCGGGCTGTCCTCGCTGAGCCGTGCCGTTCGGTTGGCGCGCACCAACGCCGAATCGGCGGTCACCCGCTCGCTGGCCGACCCGGGCCGCTTGCGCGTCGACGCGAGGAAAACCGCCAGCATGCTCGCCGCGTTGCGGCGGCTCTCGATCGCAGCCCACACGCTGCGCTTGCAGCGACCAGCTGAGCCGCTTGAGGTGTCGACGTCTGTCTTCGGCGCGTTGGTCGAGGGAATCGATCGCGAATTAGGCGATGCCGCCGCCCGCCTGCGTTTCGGCCGTGTCGTGCGCGTGCACGAACCGCTGCGTGAGCGGCAACGTGCGCTTTCTGCCGTGCTTGCGGTGCGGGAGGGCCGGACGGCGGTTTTGCTCTCGGTCGAGACCGACGAAATAGTCGACGCCACGAATTCGCTTAATGCGGTGCTCGATCGGGGCGTCGCCGAGCAGTGACCCGGCGGCGCGCTGGCCGCGCGCCGCCGGGCCGACAGCGGTTACGGCAGCGTGCTGAGGTGCGGCGCGATCGTGTTCACGAAGTTATAGCTCGCGTTCGCGTCCCAGTTGACGTCCCAATCCATCGCCCCCCGAATGCTCCAGTGCGTCGGCGGATGGAAGCTGCCGCAGTTGTTTCCGCTCGCGAGGCAGTCGAGCGCCGCGTTGACGACGGACGGCGAAACCGCGCCCGCGCCCCCGCTGGAGTTGGCGGGCAGGCCCAGCCCGACCTGGCTTGGCGCGAGGCCGCCCTGCAGCTCGATGCAGGCCAGCGCGGTGAGGAAGTTCTCGGTGCTCTGGGCATACACCTGGCCGTCGCAGCCGAGCATGGTGCCGGAGTTGTAGAACTGCATGTTGACGATCGTCAAGATGTCTTTGATATCGAGGGCCAGTTGGAAGTACTGGGTTCCGGTCGACTGCATGTCGATCGTTTGTGGCGCCAGCGTGATGATGAGGTTGGGCCCGACCATCGACGACAACGAGCGCAACGCTTGTGACATGTAGGTTGCGTTGACGCCGTTCTCGAGGTCGATGTCGACGCCGTCGAATCCGTACGCCGACATGATCGAATGCACGCTATTCGCGAAATTCGACGCGGACGCCGAGTCGCTCACGCTGATGGCGCCGTTCTGCCCGCCCACGGACAGGATCACCTTGCGCCCCTGGGAGTGCAACGTGGCGATGTCTGCCTTGAACTGAGCGTCGGAATATCCGCCAAGCGCCGACGACAAATCCGGGTCGAGGCTAAACGACACCTGGCCCGGCGTCGACGTCGAGTTGCCGAACGCGACGGCCACGAGCGTGTACCCGCTCGGCACGGCGGAGAGCCGCAGCGCGGTCGCGCCGTTGCCGGTGAAGTCCTGCCAGTAGCCGGTGATCAGGTGGGCTGGGAGCCCGCCGCCAGACGGTGGTGTCGGGCTGGACGTCGGTGTCGGGGTTGGCGTCGGCGTCGGCGTCGGTGTCGGGGTTGGGGTCGGAGTCGGGGTTGGGGTTGGGGTTGGCGTGGGAGTCGACCCGCCGCCGGAGCAGGCGCCTTGGTCGCGCCACACGCCCCACTCGCCGGTGGTGCCAGGCTGCTCGCCTTGCGTCCACCACTGCGCCTTCCACTCATGCCCGCCGTACGACACCACATCACCGCCGGTGTACACCGCCGACGAACTCCACGCCGCCGCCGAACACGAGCCACCACCACCCGGAGACGTCGGGGTCGGCGTCGGAGTGGGAGTGGGCGTGGGTGTTGGCGTGGGTGTTGGAGTCGGCGTCGATGTCGTTGGCGGCGGGCTCGAGCCGCCGGCGCTTGGCAGGCTCACGTCGTCGACGTAGAAGGTGCCCTGCCCATACCAGCCGTGCACGAAGATCGTGACGCTGTGCGTGTTCGCCCCGGTGGTGAAGGTGTCGCTCAGCTGCGCGTATGCGCCGCTGGTGCCCGGCGTCCAGGTGCTCGTGTCGTTCGAACCCGTGCCGGTGACACCGAGATAAACGTACGAGCCACTGACGTATGCCGACAGCGTGTACGAGGTGCTGGGCGTCACCGCGACCGACTGGGAGCATTGCGCGGTGTCGCTGCTGCTGACAGCGCCTTGCAGCGCGTAGGTGCCCGAGCGCGCGTGGCCGGTGACGGCGGAGTCGATGCTCGGGCAACTCCAGCCGGAGAGATTTCCTGATTCGAATCCGGGATTGGTGACGGCGTTGGTCGCCGCGGTGGCCGGCCCCGCCGTCGCGAGGCCAAAGGTCGTGAGGCCGACGACGGCGGCCACGGCCGCCGCGCCAAGTGAACGGATATTGCGCACGACGAGACTCCCATTCCGCGCGTGCGTTGACGCACGCGACGAGTGTCGGGGCTAGCGGTCGGCACGCCCCCAAGGACGTCGCCGAGCGCCCATCCGGCTCCGCGAGGCGAATCGTGGCCGTGTCCCGTGGCACTCAGCTACCCGTGCTGCTGGCGATCATAGGACTAGACCAATATCTGTCAAGGGTCGCTTCGGTCGTCCAGGCGTCGACTCGATGTCTTCGTGAGTGAGGTTGGGCCGTCGGGCCAGACAAGGGCGGTCGAGCCGCCCGCCTGACGCGAGATTTAGCGCCTGAACGTCCGGATATTTCGAACACCAGATCAGATAACCCCACCGACTTTGCAATTTGATGACCATCCTCAGGCAGGCGTTTGGTTGACCTCTTTGCCCGATTCGGGGGGTAGGCTGCGACAGCAGATTGGACTAGTCCAATCTAAATGGTCTAGGCCAGTCGAGTGGCACGAATCCCCGAACGAGGCCACAGTCACGGCCACGCATACCCCCGCTGCTCGCGTCACCGGGCAGCGGGTCGGCGGGGCCGGCGGGCGCAAGCCGGCCGGCCCCGCCTCGCGCAAATGCGCCGCCGGCAGGGCGATGTGAAGAGCCTGTTACTTTTCCGGACGCGTCATGCGCACGACGCAACCATCCGCGACGCCGACGCGTCGATGTGCTGAACTCGTGGGGCCGCGTCGGCGCGGCTCTCGCTGGATCGGCGCGGAGACGATGCCAGAATCGAGGCCTTAAGCAGCACAGAAGCGACGGGATGGCAAGCGTGGGTTCGACGGCGTGGTACGGCAATCCCGCCGCCCGTGCCTCCACCATCACGCCCAAGCCCACGTCGCGGCTGTCCGGCCTCGACGGCCTTCGGGCGATCGCGGTCGTCGGTGTGTTGCTCTATCACGCTGACGTCGCCTGGCTGCCCGGCGGCTTTCTCGGCGTCGACCTGTTCTTCGTGATCTCCGGGTTCTTGATCACCTGGCTGCTGATCGCCGAGCGCCAGCGCTATGGCGGCATCGCGCTCGGCCGGTTTTACCTTCGCCGGGCCCGACGGCTGCTACCGGCGCTGGTCGCGATGGTGGTCACCACCACGGTGTTCATGGCGCTGTTCTTCCGTTCGGATCTCGACCAGGCGCGTGGCGACGTCGGCGCGGCCGCAGGCTATTTCTCGAACTGGTGGTACATCCTTCATCACCGGTCGTACTTCGTCGCCTCGGGCCGGCAGCCGCCGTTCCTGCACCTGTGGTCGCTTGCGGTCGAGGAGCAGTTCTACCTGCTGTGGCCGGTGCTGCTCATCATCGTGTTGCTTGTCCGCGCCCGCCTGCGCTGGGTGTTTGCGGTCGCCGTCTGCGGGGCAGTCGCTTCGGCATGGTGGATGCGCGTGATCGCGATCCAGGGAAACGTGCCTTTCGACACCGACTCGTCGCGGGTCTACTTCGGCACCGACACCCACGCCAGCGCGCTGCTGCTCGGCGCGGCGGGCGCCGCCGTCATGGCCGCGCTGGCCCGAAGGCGGGCGCGGGTGGCGGGTGGCGAGGTCTCCCTCGTCGCCACGGTCTTCGCCGATCTGATCGGGCTCGGTTCGCTCGCGGCGGTGGGCTACGCGATGCACGAGGTGAGCGAGTGGAGCCCACGGCTCTACCACGGCGGATTCTTCGTCTTCGCGGCCGCGACGCTGCTCGTCGTCGTCACCGTCTCGCTGCCCGGGAGCCTGCTGGGCGGCCTGCTCGACGTCGCGCCGCTGCGCTGGATCGGCGCCCGCTCCTACGGGCTCTACCTGTGGCACTGGCCGGTGTTCGTCTACACCCGGCCGGGCCTCGACTGGCAGCTGCATGGCTGGCAGGCGCTCGCCGCGCGCCTGGCCATCACCGCCGTCCTGACCGAGCTGACCTTCCGCCTGCTCGAACGGCCGATCCGCGAGCGGGGCTTTCTCGAATTCGCCAGCGGCCTGCGGTGGCGGTTCGCGCCGTCCGGCCGGCTGGTGGCGCCGGTGCTCGGCGGCGTCTGCGGCGTCCTGCTCGTCGTCGGCTTGACGACGTTCGCCAGCCACCATCACTCGCCTGGCGCGCGCGCGGTCAGCGCCACCGGTCCGTCGACGGCGCCGCCGACGGATCAGCCGAGCGGCGCCGCCTCGTCGGCGATGTCGTCACCGAGCGCGACGCCGACGGCGGCGTCGAGCCCGTCGCGGACGTCGATGTCGACCCGGTCCGCGAGCTCGAACCCGCCGGCGAAGACGACGACCAAGCCGCCGGCCAAGACCACCAAGCCGGCCCCGCCGCCTGTGGTCGGCAGCCCACCCCCGATGGCGATCCAGGGTGGGCCGCCGCCCGCGCTGACCGCGCTCGGCGATTCGGTCATGCTCGATGGCCAGGCAGCCTTGATGCAGGACTGCCCCGACACCGAGGTCTACGCGAAGGTGGGGTGGCAAGCCACCACCGTGTTCGAACAGCTCGACGCGCTGCGGGCTTCGGGCCACATCGGCCAGATCGTCGTGATCGGCACCGGCACCAACGGCATCGTCGAGAAATCCAAGCTCGACGCCGAATTGACCGCGTTGGCCGACCGCGCCAAGGTCGTGATCATCAACGATCACATGGCCCGCAAATGGGAGCCGGCCAACAACGCGATGTTTCCCGAGGTTGTGAACGCGCATGCCAACGCGGTGCTGGTCGACTGGGATTCGGTCGCCAACCAACACCCCGACTGGTTCGGCCCGGACGGCGTCCATCTGCTGCCGAAGGCCGACCAGCCTTACGCCGACCTGATCAAGGCCGCCGCCGGCTGTTGACCCGAAATGTTTCGGCCCTCAATTTCCTTGGAGTTGGACGACGGCGCCTTTCCCGGCGCGCCGACGTCGATGGAGGGCACCATGGGAATCCACCGCCTGAACCACGCCGTGCTCTATGTGCGCGACCTCGCAGAGAGCGTGCGGTTCTACACCCAGGTGCTGGGCTTTCGGCAGGTTGGCATGACGCCCGACGGCTTTCGTGGCGCGGCTTTCCTGCAGGCGCCCGGCTCCACGAACGACCACGATCTCGGCCTGTTCGAAATGGGCGCCGCCGCCGGCCCGAGCGCCGCCGGCCGCTCGACCGTGGGCATGTATCACCTGGCCTGGGAGGTCGACACCCTTGACGAGCTCGAGCGCGTGGCGGGCGCGTTGAGCGCCGCGAACGCGCTCGGTGGGATGTCCGACCACGGCACGACCAAGAGCCTCTACGGACACGACCCCGACGGCCTCGAGTTCGAGATCGTCTGGCTGATCCCAGCAGACCTGCTCGATGACGAGGCGCTCGAGGCGCGCAAGCGCATAGGCCGGCTCGACCTGGCCAAGGAGAAGGCACGCTACGGCGCGACCACCGAAGGCGGCGTCGGCATCTCCCGCGTGCTGGCCCGGGGCTAACCGGCTAGGCCCCGGGGCTGACGTGCTGGACCGGGGCTAACCGGTCAGCATCACGGCGCCGCCGAGCACCACCGCCATCGCGGCCGCCACGACCGACATGAGGTTCGCCGAGCTCACCCTGGGCAGACGCCGCCTGCGCCGCGATCCGCGCGCGGCCGAGCCCGAGGCGCCGAACGCCAGCAGCGCCACCGCAAGCCCGGCTGTCACGACCGCGACCGCGAGGCGAGCGACCAATGCGACGTCCATGAGGTTTGCCCTCCACACGTTTGTGACCTGTTCGTGCTCGGGCCGGAGGTTTGACAAACCTCTCCGGCAGTTCGCGAGGTTTCGAACGGACGCCGGCCGGCATCCGCCCGCGACCGTCGGTGATCGGTTCGCGTGCGCGCTGCGGCACGATGGACGCCATGAGCGAGCAACCATTGCGGGTCGCGATCATCGGGTACGGCATGGGCGGCGAGGTTTTTCATGCGCCGCTCGTCGCGGCGACACCAGGCATGCGGGTCGCGTACGTCGTCACCGGCAACCCGCAGCGTGCCGCCGGCGTGCGCCGCAGATACGCCGGCGCCGACGTGGTCGGCTCCGCCGACGAGTTGTGGGCGCGGGCCGATGACATCGACCTCGTGGTGGTCGCCAGCCCCAATCGGGAGCACGCGCCGCACGCGCTCGCGGCGATCGCCGCCGGCCTGCCGGTCGTCGTCGACAAGCCGTTCGCCGTGAGCGTCGAGCAGGCGCGCGCTGTGGTCGACGCGGCGGAGGCCGCGAACGTGCCGCTCAGCGTCTTCCAAAACCGCCGGTGGGACGGCGACTTCTTGACCCTGCGGAAATTGTTGCTCGACGGCGTGCTCGGCGAGGTCACCAGGTTCGAGTCGCGATTCGAGCGGTGGCGGCCGACGCCGAAGGGCGGGTGGCGCGAGGTCGGCGGCGCCGACGAAGCCGGTGGCCTGCTCTACGACCTCGGCGCGCACCTGATCGACCAAGCGCTGCTGGCGTTCGGGCCGGTCACACATGTCTACGCCGAGGCCGATCGCCGCCGGCCAGGGGTGCTCACCGACGACGACACCTTCGTCGCGCTCACGCACGCCAACGGCGTCCGGAGCCATCTGTGGGTCAGTGCCGTCGCCTCGCGGCTCGGCCCGCGATTTCGGGTGCTGGGCGACCGCGCGGCATATGTGAAGTACGGCCTCGACCTTCAGGAGAACGCGCTGCGCGCAGGGCGGCGTCCTGATCTCGAGCCTGGTTGGGGGAGCGAAGACCGCTCGTCGTGGGGCGTCGTCGGCACGCCCGACGACGCGTCGCCGGCGCCGACGGAGCGCGGCGACTACCCGCATTTCTACGCGGCAGTCGCCGCCGCGCTGCGCGGCCGTGGCGAGATGCCGGTCGATCCGCTGGATTCCATCGAGGGTCTGCGCGTCATCGCCGCGGCCCGGCGCTCGCACGACGAGCGCCGCGTCGTCACGCTGTAGTCGGCGAGTTTCGGCGCGTTCTCGTGTCCCCTTGTGCGGCCAACACCCCCGACGAATGGTCCGCAAGCCATTCCTCGGGGGCGCAAACCCCCTTAACGTGATCATCGAGTGAAGCTGAAGCCGGTGGCTCCGGCGCCTTGGGTGACCGACTGCGCCGAATAAACGCCCTCCGACGATTCGACCCCGCGTACGACGACGCTCTCGCCGGGAGTGAGGTCTTTCACCGTGCCTGTGTCGGTCTTGGTGACCGTCGTGCCGTCCGAGGTCGTCACTTTCACGACGTCGCCACTGGCGGTCTCGGTGATGTAGAGGGTGCCGCCTTCGACCACCGTGATCGTGCCGACGATGTTCGCGCTGCCACCCGATGCGCCGCCGCCACCCGATGCGCCGCCCAAGCCGCTGCCGCCGCGCGCGGCGCCGCTCGCGGGCGCGCTCGGCGACGCGTTCGAGACGGCACGGTTATTAGCGGCTGGACGATTTGCGGCGCCGCCAGCGCGGCCGGCCGCGGCGTTCGAGGCCGCGAACGCGTTGACGCCCGAGCGTCCCGAGGCCGGGAGTTGGCCCTTCTCGACGCGAACCCCGGCGAAGAAGCCGACGCCGCCGGCGGCCGCCAGCGCAAGCACGAGCGTGACCACCGGCAACTTCCGGCGGCGTGGCGCGCGCGGCGGTGGCGGTGGTTCGTCTGCTTGCGCCGGCAGGTCGATCTGCTCGTCGGCATCGTTGTGCGTCATCGCGTTTTCTCCATGAGAGTTCGGATGTGCGAAGGCCTATTTATGGCGGAGCGCCTCGATCGGCAACAAGCGGGCAGCCCGGCTCGCGGGGTACAAACCGAAAAACAAGCCCGTGACGACCGAAACGCCGAATGCGAGCGCGACCGAATAGTCGGCGACCACCGGTTGAATTCCGACAATCTTGAATCTGCTGCCGCCCACACCGGCGATCACTCCGACGACACCGCCGAGAGCCGACAACAACACCGCCTCGACCACGAATTGGCTCATGATGTCGGAGCGTTTCGCGCCGATCGCCTTGCGGACTCCGATCTCGCGGGTGCGTTCGGTGACGGTCACCAGCATGATGTTCATCACGCCGATGCCGCCGACCAGCAGGCTGATCGCCGCGACGGCGCCGAGCAGCGTGGTGAGCGTTTTCGTCGACGACTGCGAGCTTTGCAGCAGGCTGGCCTGGTTGAGCACCCGAAAGTCGTCGGTACCGCCCGCCGCGATGTCATGCGTGGTCTCCAGCGTCGAGGTCACCTCGGCTTCGGCGGCCGCTTCTTTGGAGGGCGACTGCGCCTCGACCGAGATATTCGAATACGACCTGCTGTAGCCGGTGATCGTGTCTTGCACGGCGGTGAGCGGCGCTATCACGACGTCGTCCTGGTCTGCGCTTCCGTTCGTGCCTTTCGTCTTGAGCAGCCCGACGATCTGGTAGCTCGAACCGTTGAACCGAACGTTCGACCCAACGGGGTCGGCGCCGCCGAAGAGGTTCGTCGCGACCGTCTGGCCGATCACGGCCACCCGGTTGTGCTGCGTCTCGTCGGCGTCGGTGAGAAACGTGCCTTCGGCGATGTCGTATCCCTTGACCTGCTGATAGCTGGGCGTGGTGCCGACGAACGACGACGGCGTGTAGGACGCCCCGTCGTATACGGCAGTGACAGATCCGGTGACGACGGGCGCGACCGCCACGACGTCGGGGTTCTGGGTTTTGTCCTGCAACGCCTGAACGTCGGCGGCGGTCAGGTTTGCGGCACGTGATCGGGTGCCCAGGGTCGCGCGGCCGCCGAATCCGCCGCCGAATCCGCCACCGCCGCCTTGCGGTGAGATCTGCAGGAAATTCGTGCCCAGGCCTTCGATGGATTTTTGCACCGCTCGGGAGGAGCCCGTGCCAACCGCGACGAGCATGATCACGGATCCGACGCCGATCAGCATTCCGAGCATGGTCAACGCCGATCTCATACGGTTGTGCAAGATCCCGCTGAGGGCGATGCGCATGCTTTCGAGACGAATCACGCGGACGCCTCTGCGGGGGCGTAGGGAAGGTGGGCTGGCATCGGTGGCGGGCCCACAATCGGGGCCTGCCGGGCGTCATCGACGATGCGGCCGTCTTTGACCCGGACGACGCGCTTCGCGTGCTGCGCGACTTCGTTTTCGTGGGTGATCAGAACGATCGTGCGGCCCTCGCTGTTCAAACTCGCGAAAATGCGGAGGACATCGGCCGTCGCGACGGAGTCCAGGTTGCCGGTCGGCTCGTCGGCGAGGATCAGCGACGGGTTGACCGCGATCGCGCGCGCGACGGCCACGCGCTGGCGTTCGCCGCCCGACATCGCTGCCGGCCGGTGATGGAGGCGCTGTGCGAGCCCGACGGCTTCGAGCGCCGCCCCCGCGCGGCGGCGGCGCTCGCCAGGTCGCACCCGGGCGTATGTCAATGGCAGCTCGACGTTTTGCAACGCCGTCGAGCCCGAAAGCAAGTTGAAGCTCTGGAAAACGAAACCGATCTTACGGTTTCGAATTTCGGCCAGCTCGTCGTCATCGAGGGTTTCGACGTCGATTCCGTCGAGCAGGTAGCGCCCGCTGGTTTGCACGTCGAGGCAGCCGAGGATGCTCATCAGCGTGCTCTTGCCAGAACCTGAGGCGCCCATGATGGCGACGTAATCGCCCTCGTGCACCGACAGGCTGACGCCGCGAAGCGCGTGCACCGCGGCGTCGCCCTGGCCGTAGGTCTTGACCACCTGCCACAGCCGGATCACCGGCACGGCGTCAGGGGCGCTCATCCCCGACCACCGCCGAACCCACCACCGAACCCGGCCCCGCCAAAGCCACCACCGAACCCGGCCCCGCCAAAGCCGCCGCCGAACACGGCGCCGCCGCGGGTGTTGGTGGTGGCGCCGTTCGGGTTCGTCGTCGTGGTTCGGTTCGTCGTCGAAGCGGGCAGCGCCACCGTGTCGCCAGCTTTGAGCGCGCCGGAGATTTCCGTTGTCGTGTCACCCTTCAGGCCGACGACGACGTCGACCTGCTTTTGCGTTCCATCGGGCTGCACGACCAACACGTACGAGCTGCCGCCGCCGCTGCGCACGGCCGCCGAGACGACGTTGAGC
>Ga0164242_10005412_pt1 | contig 14225 bp, 12 predicted proteins | sample OricomgcompostMG_FD_108783 | JGI IMG/M metagenome (GOLD analysis project Ga0164242, IMG submission 108783) | Miracle-Growth compost microbial communities from Emeryville, California, USA - Original compost - Miracle growth compost (MG) ... | reverse complement strand
TTCGACGCCGCGGTCTCCACCCCGGAGCTCATGGGTCAGGTCGGCCGTCTCGGCAAGGTCCTCGGTCCCCGCGGGCTCATGCCGAACCCGAAGACCGGCACCGTCACCCCGAACGTCGGCAAGGCGGTCGAGGACATCAAGGGCGGCAAGATCGAGTTCCGCGTCGACAAGCACGCGAACGTGCACTTCGTCGTCGGCAAGGCGGGCTTCACCGCCGAGCAGCTCGAGGAGAACTTCAAGGCCGCGATCGACGAGATCCAGCGCTCGAAGCCGGCCGCCTCGAAGGGCCGCTACATCCAGAAGGCGACCGTCTCCACGACGTTCGGCCCGGGCATCCCGCTCGACGTCGCGACGCTCGCCTGAGTGAACGCCTGACGCAGGTCACCGTGAAGGCCCGCTCCCGACGGGGGCGGGCCTTCGTCGTTCCTCGGCGTCATCGAGGCGCCCGCCGCCCCGATCGGCACTTCATGGACCGAGGAGGGCCGAATGCGGGCATCCGTCTCCCGGATTCGGTCCCGTGGCCCACCGGACGAGAATGGTCCGGTGCTGCATTCGGAGCTCTTGGACCGGTGGGACGCCTTCGAGGCGGAGCCGGGGCACCCGTTCACGATTCCCGGCCACAAGCACCGGGCGGAGGAGATCTGGCCTGAGCTCGGCGACGTGAACGACTCCGATGTGCCGCTCTTCGGCGGGATCGGTGCGGTGAAGGAGGCCTCGGCGATCCTCGAGCAGGCGGAGGCGCGCACCGCTGCCGCGTGGGGCGCCGACTGGTGCCGCTACTCGACCGGCGGCTCGACCCAGTCGAATCAGGCCATCGCCCTCGCCGTCGCGCAGCCGGGCGACGAGGTGCTCGTGGCGCGGAATGCGCACCGCAGCACGCTCTCCGGGCTCATCATCGCCGGACTCGTCCCGGTGTGGCTCGTCCCGGACGTCGTCGACGGCCTCCTCGTCGGCATCACCCGGGAGACGCTCGCGGCGGCGATCAAGGCGCATCCGAGCGCGAAGGCCGTCTTCCTCGTCGAGCCCTCGTACGTCGGCACGATCAGCGACCGGGAGGCGCTCATCCAGCTGGCGCATGCCAACGGCATCCCCGTCATCATCGATCAGGCGTGGGGCGCCCACCTCGGATTCCATGAGGGCTATCCGGCGCATGCGATGGCGCTCGGGGCTGACGCGATGGTGTTCAGCGCGCACAAGACGCTGCCCGCGTACAGCCAGTCGAGCGTCGTGTTCGCGCGGACCGATCGGCTCGATCGGGACCGGCTGGAGCGGGGATTCGAGGTCGGCAACACGACCTCCCCGGCCGGCTCCATCCTCGCGAGCACGGACGCGGCGACGATCCTGCTGCGCAGTCCCGAGGGCCACCGGCTGCTCGACGACCTGCTCGTCCGCGCGACGGACGCGCGGCAGCGGCTGCGCGACGCCGGATTCACGGTCCCCGGTCCGGACACCCACCGGATCGACCCCGCGAAGCTCGTCATCCGCCTCCCCACGGGCGGGGGGCAGGCGCTCGAGCGGCGGCTGCTCGGCCACGGCTACGGGCCCGAGCAGGCCGACGAGACGATGGTGCTCCCGATCCTCACGATGCTCGACGAGCCGGCCGCGACCCACCGGCTCATCGAGGAGGTGATCGCGCACGGCGCGGAGGGACCCGGACTGCCGCCGATCACCGCCTCGATCGATGTGATCGACAACGGCCCGTCGGGGCTGCCGCCGATGCGTCTCACGCCCCGCGAGGCGTTCTTCGCGCCGCACGAGACCGTCGCGGCGAGCGATGCGATCGGTCGTGTCAGCGCCGAGATCATCGCTCCGTATCCGCCCGGCATCCCGGTCCTCGTCCCTGGGGAGGAGATCACGAAGCGCACCCTCGCGGAGCTCCGCTCGGCCCGTCGCGGGGGCGTGCGGATCGCCTATGCCGCCGACCCGAGCCTCGAGACCTATCAGGTGGTCGCCGAGGCGCCGAAGCGACGGCTCGGGCGGCGCGAGCGGGCCGGCCGCGCGCGGTCCTGAGCAGTCATCCGGAGGCCGTAGGGTTTCCGATCGTGGATCTCAGCATCTTCGACCAGTACGAGTCGAACGTCCGCGGCTACATCCGCGCCTTCCCCGCCCTGTTCGCGACCGCAAGGGGGTCCCGGCTCGTCGCCGTCGACGGCACCGAGTTCATCGATTTCTTCGCCGGCGCCGGCACCCTCAACTACGGGCACAACAACCGGGCGTTCAAGCCGGCGATCCTCGAGTACCTCGAGCGGGACGGCATCCTGCACGGCCTCGACATGGCGACCGAGGCGAAGGCGGCGTTCATCGAGGCGTTCGAGTCCCGGCTGCTCGCGCCGCGGGGCCTCGACTACAAGCTGCAGTTCACGGGTCCCACGGGCGCGAACGCGATGGAGGCCGCCCTCAAGATCGCCCGGATCAAGACCGGTCGGCCGAATGTCGTCGCCTTCACCCACGGCTACCACGGCCTCTCGCTCGGCGCCCTCGCCGCGACGGCGAACGCCGACTACCGCCGTTTCGCGGGCGCCCCGCTCGGCGGCGTCGCCTTCGCGCCGTTCGACGGCTATCACGGTCCCGACGTCGACACCGTCGCGATCCTCGAGCGACTGCTCGGCGACCCGTCGAGCGGCGTCGACGCCCCTGCCGCGATCGTCCTGGAGACCATTCAGGGGGAGGGCGGGGTGAATGCGGCGAGCGCCGAGTGGCTGCAGCGGATCCGCGCCCTCGCGACGCAGGTGGGCGCCGCATTCATCGTCGACGACATCCAAGCCGGCTGCGGCCGCAGCGGCGACTTCTTCTCCTTCGAGTTCGCCGGCCTCGATCCGGATATCGTCGTGCTCTCGAAGTCGCTGTCCGGCTACGGCCTCCCGATGTCGCTCGTCGCGCTGAAGCCGGAGTACGACATCTGGTCCCCCGGCGGCCACACGGGCACCTTCCGCGGCAACAACCTCGCCTTCGTGGGCGCGCGCGCGGCTATCGACACGTACTGGTCGGACGCGACGTTCAGCGTCGATGTGAAACGGAAGGGGGACGTCCTTCGGGCCCGTCTGGACGCGATCGCGGCCGAGCACCCCGACCGGCTCACGGCTCGAGGCCGCGGCATGTTCCAGGGCCTCGCGAACGAGTCGGACCCCGGCTTCGCGAAGCGGGTCTCGCAGCACGCATTCGCCCATGGCCTCGTCATCGAGACCGCCGGTGCGCGGGACGAGGTCGTGAAGTTCCTCCCCGCGCTGACGATCCCCGACGAGGACCTCGCCGCGGGCATCGACATCGTAGAGGCCGCCGTCAGGGCCGAGATCGGGAATGCGCCGGCCGGCGCCCCGACGATCGGCGCGAGCTTCGACTGATCCGGTCGGGCGTTCCTAGCCGGAGACCCTGAGCACGATCTTCCCGCGGGTGTGCCCGGCCTCGAGCGCCTCGTGCGCAGCCGGCGCCTCGGACAGGTCGAACACTCGGTCGATGTGCACCCGCACATCCCCGGAGTCGATGAGCCGGGTGATCACGGCGAGCGTCGTCGCATCGGGGGAGACCCGGTAGCCGGTGGCTCGCACGCCGAGCGCCGCCGCCTCGTCCTGCATCGTCGGGAAGGAGCCGGTGGGGACGTTCACGAGCAGCCCGCCCGGCTTGAGTCGCGTGAGCGAGCGCGAGCCGGAGTCGTCCTTCGCGTTCCCGAGCAGGTCGATGACGATGTCGACGGGATCGACGGCGGCCGCCCAGTCGCCGGCGGTGTAATCGACGACCTCGTGCGCGCCGAGCTCGCGGAGCCAGGACATGTTCCGCTGCGACCCGGTGGCGACGACGCGGGCGCCGAAGAAGCTCGCGAACTGGACCGCGAAGTGCCCGACGCCGCCCGCGCCCGCCGTGATGAGCACGCGCTGCCCCTCGTGCGCCTTCGCGACGTCGACGACGGCGCCCCACGCCGTGAGGGCGGCGAGCGGCACCCCGGCGGCCTCGATGCGGGAGAGCGCCTTCGGCTTCCGCGCGACGAAGAGCGCGGGGACCGCGACGAGCTCGGCATAGGTGCCCTGCATCCGCGGCGCCATCGTCATGCCGTACACCTCGTCCCCCGGCTTGATCGGGTGCGCCTCGTAGGGCGACTCGACCACCGTGCCGGAGAAGTCCTGCCCGAGGATGACCGGATAGCGCTCGATCCCGGCAGCCGCTCCTCGACCGCCGCGCGTCTTCGCGTCGATCGGATTCACGCCCGCGGCGGCGATGCGGATGAGGAACTCGGCCGAGACTCGCGTCGGCGTCGGCACTCGCGTGGACCGGAGCACGTCGGTGCCGCCCGCCGCGTCGACGACGACGGCCCCCATTGTCGACATGTCCACCTCCGAGCTCGCCTCCATTCAGTCAGGCCAATGCTTCACCAGTGTTACGTTCTCGTCACTGTGAGCGAAAATCGGCCGGCGTCCCGATGGAGCCGCTCGCGTCATGGAGTCGACGCGGCCATCGCGATCCTCGGCTGCGTCGCGACCGCTGCCGCGCTCGTGCTGATCTGGGGCGCACGGGCGACCGTGCCCCATCCGCTCTACGTCTCCGAGCTGGGGGCCGAGGGGATGCCGACACGGTACTGGTTCATGGCTGCGCTCCTCTGCCTCGTCCTCGCCGGCCTCGCCATCGGCTGGGCGGGGAGGCATGTGCGCGCCGACGTCCCGATCCTCTCGCTCTGGACGCCGGCGGTGTCGCTGTGGGTCTCGAGCGGCTTCTTCCTCGTCGCGTCCCAGGTCACGTGCACGTCCGGGTGCCCGGTCCCGTACGGCCCGGCCTTCGACTGGCAGGACCTCGTCCACGTCGTCTGCGCCGTCGTCGCGTTCGCATCCGCGTGCTGGGGCATGCTCCAGTCGGCGTTCGCGCGGCAGCACCGGGCGCTCGCGATCCTCTCGGCCGTCTGCTGCGGCACGGTCGCCACGGTCGCGGGCGCCGGCGGGCTCATGAGCCTCCTGCGCTTCCAGACCGAGGCCGGCGCCTGGTGCGAGTTCGCGGCGACGACGATCGCCGTCCTGTGGTGCGGGGTCTTCGGCGGATCGACCGCCCGCCAGCGGCTGCGCGGACTCGTCCGGCTCGCGCCGCACATCTCAGGGCCCTCGCATAGCCGAATGCAAGAGCCCGCCTAATCGGCCTTCCTATCGTCATTCGCGGTCGCACCGGCGGCCACGGGCGGACAGGGAGCACATGGCAGGGAAGACGCGCACGCGGCCACGGCTGCGGACACGGACCTGGATCATCCTCGGCGCGGTCGCGGTCGTCGTGATCGCAGCGGCGGTGGCGGTGCCGCTCGTCCTCGTTCATCTGAACGGGTCGGCGACGGCGGCGGCGCGGATGATCACCGCGACGGTCGCCACCGAGACGCTCGAGAAGTCGGTGTCCGGCACCGGCACGCTCACGCCGAAGGTGAACGAGGACGTCGGGTTCGCCGTCTCCGGCACGATCACCGAGGTCGACGTCACCGCCGGCCAGACGGTCGCCGCGGGCGATGTGCTCGCGAAGGTCGACCCGATCTCCCTCAACGCGCAGCTCCTCTCGGCGCAGTCCGATCTCGCGCAGGCGCAGGCATCGCTCGCGAGCGCGAAGTCCACCTCATCGGGCAGCTCGGCCGACAAGGCGAAGATCGCCGCCGCCGAGGCGCAGGTCTCCGTCCGCGAGGCGGCCGTGACGTCGGCGCAGACGGCGGTCGCGAACGCGACGCTCACGGCGCCGGTCGCCGGCCTCGTCACCGCGGTGAACGTCGCGGTCGGGGACACGACCGGCTCAGGCGGCTCCGGCGGCACGAGCCCGACCAGCTCCTCGTCCTCGTCGAGCTCCTCCTCGAGCTCCGGCGCCTTCACGATCGTCGGCACCGGTGCGTGGCAGACCACGGTCAATCTCAGCGAGTCGGACGTCGCGCTCATCAAGGCGGGCGACCAGGTCGAGCTCACCCGCACCGACAGCACGGACACGCTCTTCGGGGTCGTCAGCTCGATCGGGCTCCTCCCGTCGACGACCTCCGGCTCCGCCGAGTACCCCGTCGTCGTCGACCTCACGGGGACCGATCAGGCGACCGGCCTCTACGACGGCGTCTCGGTGACGGCGAAGGTCATCTACGAGCGCCGCACCGACGTCCTCGCCGTCCCATCGGCCGCCGTCACGACCGGTGCCGACGGCGCCTCGACCGTCAAGGTGCAGGGCTCGGACGGCACGACGACCGACACGACCGTCACCGTCGGCGAGTCCGACGGGACCTATACCGAGATCACGGCCGGGCTCAGCGAAGGCCAGACCATCGTCCTCGCCTCCTTCACCGGCACGGGCCGCGGGACGACGGGGACGAATGGGGGCGGCGGCGTCACGGTCGACGGCGGCTTCCCGGGTGGGGGCGATTTCCAGCCGCCATCGGGCGGGACCTTCCAGCTCCCCGGCGGCGGCTCGCTCCAGGGGGCGAACGGATGAGCGCGGTCATCGAGCTCAGCGGCGTCCGCAAGGTCTACAAGTCGGGCGACATCGAGTTCGAGGCGCTCCGGGGGATCGACCTCGCGATCGATCAGGGCGAGTTCGTCGCGATCGTCGGGCCGTCCGGCTCCGGCAAGTCGACGCTCATGAACATCCTCGGCTGCCTCGACATCGCCTCCGAGGGCCGCTACACGCTCGCCGGCGAGGACGTCGAGGACCTCGGCGAGGCGCAGCTGTCCCGCATCCGGAACAAGGAGATCGGCTTCGTCTTCCAGGGCTTCAATCTCCTCACCTCACTGAAGGCGTGGCAGAACGTCGAGCTGCCGCTCGTCTACGCCGGCGTCCACCGGACCGAGCGACGCGAGCGGGCGATCGCCGCGCTCAAGCGAGTGGGCCTTGGCGACAAGACCGAGAACAAGCCAGGGGAGCTCTCGGGCGGCCAGCAGCAGCGCGTCGCGATCGCCCGCGCCCTCGTCGGCGAGCCGACGATGATCCTCGCCGATGAGCCCACGGGCAACCTCGACTCGGTCTCGACCGAAGCGGTCCTCGGGCTCTTCGCCGAGCTCAACGCGGATGGCCGGACGGTCGTCCTCATCACGCATGAGCACGACGTCGCCGCGCGGGCGAAGCGAGCCGTCCGGGTCAGGGACGGTCGCATCATCGCGGACGAGACGGTCACGCCGGCGATGAGCGCGGTGCGCGCATGAACTGGTCGGAGACGCTCCGCACGAGCTGGGGCGCCGTGCGCTCCCATGCGATGCGCTCGCTCCTCACGGTGCTGGGGATCCTCATCGGCATCGCCGCGGTGATCCTCACCGTCGGCCTCGGCCTCGGGGCCCAGGCCGACGTCGCCTCCCGGATCAGCTCGCTCGGCTCGAACCTCCTCATCGTGTCCCCCGGCTCGTCGACGAGCGCCTCGGGCACCCGCGGCGGCTTCGGCTCCGCGACGACGCTGACACAGGAGGACGCGGTCGCGCTCGCGTCGGATCTCGCGGCGCCCGACGTCGTCGGCGTCGACGCGGAGAAGACGACGAATGAGGAGCTCGATGCGGGCGACACGAACTGGACGACGCGGGTCGTCGGCACGGGCCTCGACTATCCGACGGTGCGCTCCCGGACGCTCGAGGTCGGTGCGTGGTTCACGCAGGCGGACCTCGACTCGCAGGCGCTCGTCGCGGTGCTCGGCTCCGAGACGGCGACCGAGCTCTTCGGCCGGACGAACGTCGTCGGGCAGCAGGTGACGATCGGCGACCACGTCGTGAAGGTCATCGGCGTCCTCGCCTCGGCCGGCGCCGACTCCTCGTCGAATCTCGACGACCTCGCGATCATGCCGATGTCGACGGTGGCGAACGTCATCGTCGGCGGGACCGGCGCATCGAGTGTCTCCACCATCTATCTCCAGGCCGCCGACACGTCATCACTCGGCGCCGCCTATCAGGAGGCGAACGCGGTGCTGCTCCAGCGGCACGGCATCACGGATCCCTCGAGCGCCGACTTCTCGATCTCGTCGCAGGATGCGCTCGTCTCGACGGCGACCTCGGTCACCCAGACCCTGACGGTCCTCCTCGCCGGCATCGCCGCGCTCTCGCTCCTCGTCGGCGGCATCGGCGTGATGAACATCATGCTCGTCTCCGTCACCGAGCGGACCCGCGAGATCGGGCTCCGGAAGGCGCTCGGGGCGCCGCCCGGCGCCATTCGCCGGCAGTTCCTCGTCGAGGCCGCGATCCTCGGCCTCAGCGGCGGCGTCGTCGGCGTCATCCTCGGCATCGGCGTCGGCCTGATCATCTCCCCGATCATCGGCACCTCGATCGTCATCGCCTGGCAGGCGGTGCTCGGCTCACTGGCCATCTCGCTCGCGATCGGCCTCGTCTTCGGCGTCTACCCCGCAGCCCGCGCCGCGCGGCTCGCCCCCATCGACGCGCTCCGGACGGAGTAGCGGAATGAAAGGCAACTCGATGCAGTCCACTCATGTCAGCGCCACCCGGATCGCGATCCTCGGCAGCGCCGCGGCACTCGTCGCGGCCGCGGCCCTCGCCGGCTGCGCGGCCGCGAGCGGAACGCCCGTCGCCGCGACGGCGCCGAGCGGCGCGGCGACCGCCGCCGCCGGTCAGGATCGTGGCGGGCTCACGGGCGAGGTCGTCCAGCTCGGCAGCGGGTACTTCCTCGCACAGGGGAACGACATGCAGACGACGGTCACCTACGACTCGTCCACGACATTCACGAATCAGATCGCCGGCTCGCTCGCCGACGTCGTGGTGGGATCGTGCGTCAGCGCATTCGACACGCCCTCGACCGACTCGTCCGGCTCGAGCGCCTCGACGTCGACAGCGGTCACCACGGTGACGGTGAGCCAGTCGGTCGACGGCGAGTGCACGGGCGGCTTCGGCGGGGGAGCAGGCTTCCCTGGCGGACCGTCAGCGAGCGGGATGCCGACCGATGGGCAGTTCCCGGGCGGGGACGCATCCGGCTTCCCGGGTGGCGCTCCGACCGACGGGGGCTTCCCCGGCGGCTCGGCGACGGGCGCGCCGGGCGCAGGCGGGACGTTCCGCACCGCGGGCGCGGTCGGCAAGGTGACGGCGGTCTCCGGCGACACGATCACCGTCGAGAGCTCGATCCCGACGGCCGCGGCGAATGGGGACGCGGCCTCGAGCGCGCCGACCTCGTCGACGACGACGGTCACGGTGGACTCCTCGACGACCTATCAGGTCGAGCAGGAGGCCGATGCGAGCGCGCTCGCGGTCGGGCTCTGCGTGACGGCGCGCGGCACCGCCGACACCTCCGGCGGCTACGCGGCGACGAGCGTCGCGCTCTCGCCGAAGGGCGAGAACGGCTGCTCGACGACGACCGGACGCGGGCAGTTCCGCACCGGACAGGGCGCCTCCGGCCAGCGCGGCCCGGGCACGACGACGGAGCAGAACGGCTGATGCAGCGCGCAACCATCGGACGCCTCGTCGCCGCCGGCATCGCCGTGATCGTCGTGGTCGGCGTCGGCACCTCGGCGGCGGTCGCCGCCGGCTCGACGAGCATCGACGGGAACTATCGGGTCGCGACGGCGGCGCTCGACGATGTCGACGAGACCCTCGCCCTCACTGGCACGATCGAGACGAAGTCGCGGCGCGACGAATCGTTCGCGGTCGGCGGCACCGTCGATGCGGTCCTCGTCGCGCTCGGCCAGCACGTCGACGCGGGCGCCGCGCTCGCGACGGTTGCGACCGATTCGCTCCAGTCCGCCCTCAACGACGCGAACGCGACGCTGACGGCCGCGCAGCAGCAGCTCGACACGGATCTCACCGCGCAGAGCACGACGACCACCACGTCGGCGTCGTCGAGCACCCCGGCCGGCTCCTCCTCGACGGCCAGCGTCGACACGAGGGCCCTGCAGCAGGCCTCCGATGTCGTCCGGCAGCGGCAGCAGGCACTCCTTGCGGCGATCACCGCGGCCGCGGCCGCCGTCGACACGGCGAGCACCGACGCGACCACGGCGATGAACGACTCGACGACGGCGACCGCCGACTGCGCCGCCGTGACCGACCCGGCGAGCGCGGACTACGTCGATGTCTCGACGCTCGACGCGACCGACTCCGACTACGCCGCGCAGCTCGCGGCCGCGCAGGCCGCGATGACGACCTGCCAGACCGACCTCGCGTCGGTGGCCACCGATCAGGCGACCGTCCAGACCGACCAGGCCGCGGTGCAGACCGCACAGGCGGCCGTCCAGACCGCCTCGCAGGATCTCGACGCCGCGATCCAGGCGCTGCAGCAGGCCGCGCAGCCGACGACGGGCGGCTCGGGCGGGGCGAACGGCTCCGGCGGCTCCGGCGGCACGGGTGCGGCTGGCGGCACGAGCACGCAGACTGCCGCCGCCAAGCCGAGCTCGGCCGACATCGTCGCCGACAGGGCCGCGATCGCCGCGGCCGAGGCGCAGGTCGCCATCGCGCAGCACGACGTCGACGCCCACACGCTCACCGCGGCGATCTCCGGCAGCATCGCGGCGATCGATCTCGCGGTCGGCGACACCGTGAGCGCCGGATCGACCAGCGAGGTGATCACGATCCTCGGCGACGACGGCTACACGGTCACGACGAGCGTTCCGCTCACCGAGATCCCGAAGCTGAAGGCGGGGGAGAAGGCGACCGTCGAGCTCCCGGCCCTCGGCAAGACGTACAGCGGGACCGTCTCGAGCGTCGGGGTGATGAACGTCGCGACCGACTCCTCGACCCCCGCCTATGACGTCACGATCGCCGTCGACGCGGCGGGCGACACGCTCCGCTACGGCTCGGCCGCCTCGATCGACGTCGCGGTCGCGTCGGCGACGGGCGTCCTCGCGGTCCCGCTCTCGGCCGTCACGACGAGCGGCGGCACATCGACCGTCGAGGTCCTCAAGGACGGCAAGATCTCGACCGTGACGGTGACCACCGGCGCCGTCGGCACCGAGCTCATCGAGATCGACTCCGGACTCGAGGCCGGGGAGCAGGTCGTCCTCGCCGACCTGTCCCAGGGCGTGCCGTCCTCGACGTCGAGCACGAGCGCGACGGGGATCAGCGGGCTGACCGGCGGGACCCAGACGTTCGGCGACGGCCCCGGCACGTTCGTCGGGCCGGGCCGCACCCGGGTGACGACCGGTGACGGCAGCGGAAGCGCCACGACGGCGAAATGAGCATGGACAGCGAGTACAGGGAGTCCGCATAGATTCCCTAAAGGTTGCGAGGGGATGATCGGCGAGTGAACGCGACTGCTCCCGATGGCGCCCGACCGCAGACACGCCCAGACGGCAGCCCGATCCGGGCGGTCGTCGTCGACGACGAGGAGTCGCTCTCCGATCTCCTCCGAATGGCGCTGCGCTACGAGGGCTGGGACGTTAAGTCCGCCTCGACGGGCCAGTCCGGCCTCAAGCTCATCCGCGAGCACGAGCCCGATGTCGTCATCCTCGACATCATGCTCCCCGACCTCGACGGGACGACAGTCCTGCAGCGGCTCCGGAGCGAGGGGAACGATGTGCCCGTCCTCTTCCTCACCGCGAAGGATGCGGTCGAGGACCGCATCGCCGGGCTGACGATCGGCGGCGACGACTACGTCACGAAGCCGTTCAGTCTCGAGGAGCTCGTCGCGCGCCTCCGCGCCCTCCTGCGCCGCTCGGCGCTCACCGGCATCGCCGAGTCGAAGCTCCGCGTCGGCGATCTCGTCCTCGACGAGGACACCTACGAGGTCGAGCGAGGCGGCAAGACGATCGAGCTCACGGCGACCGAGTTCGAGCTGCTGCGCTTCCTCATGCGGAATCCGCGCCGCGTCGTCTCGAAGCACCAGATCCTCGATCGCGTGTGGTCCTACGACTTCGGCGGCCGCACCTCGATCGTCGAGCTCTACATCTCCTACCTCCGGAAGAAGATCGACACACTCGGCGAGCCGATGATCCACACCGTGCGCGGCTTCGGCTACACGATCAAGCCGGCGGGATGAACGTCCCGACGAACGAGGGCGACATCCCCCGGTCCCAGAGCGAGCCACGTGCGCTGAGCGAGCGTCGGCGAGACGCAGCGAGCGAGACGAAGGGACCGGTGTCCGCCCTCCGCCGCCTCTGGTCGCGCTTCCAGACGTGGAGCGAGCGCATCGAGTCGCGCCTCTCGCTCCGCAACCGGCTCACGATTTCCGTCGTCGCCCTCATGGCCGTCGTCGTCGCGCTGCTGAGCAGCGTCACCGGCGTCGTCCTCCATAGCTACCTGATCGACGACCTCGATCAGAATCTGCAATCGACGCTGAGCCGCGCCGAGCACGCCGTCTGGAGCGGCACGACCATCGCGTCCGGCCCCGGCTATGCGATCGGGGTGCCCGGGCAGACCGTGGGCACGCTCGCCGCATTCATCGCCGATCATCAGATCCGGCTCTCCTCCGTGCTCGACGAGAGCGGCCAGCCGACCGCCCTGCCCGATGCCGACCTCCGGGCGCTGCCGGAGGCGATCAATCGCCGTCCGGTGGGGGCGACCTTCGATGCGAGCGTCGGCAGCCTGGGCCCCTATCGATTCACCTCGGTGTCGTTCGGCAACGGGCAGGTGCTCCTCGTCGGCGTCCCGTCGAACTCCGTGAACGGCGTCATGAACCAGTACGGCTGGATGGCGCTCGTCCTCGGCCTCGGGGTCCTGCTCGTCGCCGGCGGCGGCGCCTTCCTCATCGGCACCCGGCTGCAGCGCGCGACGACGCGGCTCGAGTCGGCGCTCGCGGCGCGCGAGGCCTCGGAGGCGCGCCTGCGGCGATTCGCCTCCGACGCGTCCCACGAGCTCCGCACGCCGCTCGCAGCCATTCGCGGCTACGCCGAGCTGACCCGCCGCTCGGGAGCGCGCCTGCGCTCCGATGTCGCGCATTCGCTCGATCGCATCGAGTCGGAGTCGATCCGCATGACCGGGCTCGTCGAGGATCTCCTCCTCCTCGCCCGGATGGACGAGGCCCAGCCCCTCGCCGCCGAGCCGGTCGAGCTCTCGGAGCTCGTCGCGATCGCCGTCGGCGATGTCCAGGTCTCGGCGCCGGACCATGAATGGGATGTCGACGCTCCCGAGCCCGTCGACGTGAGCGGGGACTCGGCCCGTCTGCATCAGGCGATCGTGAACCTCCTCTCGAACGCGGCGAAGCACACGCCCGCCGGCACGCATGTCGTCGCCCGCGTCCGCGCGGATGGCCCGGATGCCGTCATCGAGGTGGAGGACGACGGGCCCGGCGTGCCGCAGGAGGTCCTGCCGGACGTGTTCGGCCGGTTCGTCCGCGGCGACGCGTCGCGCGCTCGGCTCGGCGCCGGCGGGCCCTCGAGCTCGAGCACGGGACTCGGCCTCGCGATCGTCCAGGGGGTCGCGACGGCGCACGGCGGGACGGCGACCGTCGAGTCGGCGCCGGGTCGGACGGTGTTCCGGATCCGCATCCCCCGCATTCACCCCTAATCCCTTTCCGCCCGCTCCTCTTTCCGCCCGCTCCTCTTTGCGCCTGCTCCTCTTTGCGCCTGCTCCTCTTTCCGCCCGTTCCACGCCTTTCCGCCCCGCCGTCGGCACCGAGGGACTTTTTGGTCGATTTCCGGCTGAAAATCGGCCTGAAACGTGGAAAATCGACCAAATAGTCGTCCGGGGTATGAATTAGGATCTGGATATGGCGATCAAGACCGTGCTCATCGACGATTTCGACGGGACGCCGCTGACGGGCGTCTCCACGACCACCTTCGCCCTGAACGGCGTGCAGTACGAGATCGATCTCGCGCCGGAGAACGCGGAGAAGCTCAAGGAGGCGCTCGCCCCGTTCGTCAAGGCGGGGCGTCGCGTCGGCGGCTCGTCCGCCGGGAAGTCGGCGTCGCGGAGTCGCGGCGCCGGCCGTCACTCGAACGGATCGAATGACGTGAGCGCTATCCGCGTCTGGGCGAAGGAGCACGGCTACGAGCTCGGTGACCGGGGCCGCATCCCCGCCGAGATCCTGAACGCCTACGAGGCCTCCAAGTAATCGACTCCCTGAGCGAGCCCGTAGGGCGAGACGAAGGGGCCGAACGACACGCGTTCGCTCGCTCCGTCTCGCTGTGCTCGCTCGGCGACCGGTCGAGCGATCTGCTAGACTCGACGACTGCCGAAGACCGCCGGTCCTTCCGCGAGGAAGGCCAAAGTCCGCGAAAGCGGCGCCTGCGCAGGTGATACAGAGTCGCCCACTCCTGTGGGCAGTCGAGCTCCGTGCGCCTGCGCCGGAGCTTCTTTCGTTTCGGCGCCGAAACCACGACAACCCACAGGAGCACCATGGCTGACAAGCAGGCCTCGGTCGCCGAGCTCACGAACCTGTTCGAG
>Ga0164242_10005411_pt1 | contig 14228 bp, 16 predicted proteins | sample OricomgcompostMG_FD_108783 | JGI IMG/M metagenome (GOLD analysis project Ga0164242, IMG submission 108783) | Miracle-Growth compost microbial communities from Emeryville, California, USA - Original compost - Miracle growth compost (MG) ... | reverse complement strand
TGGGCAGGAGCGAAATTCGTACCGGCCGCACGCGTTGTGACCCGGCGGCTGTGCTCTGTGCACCCGACCCGGCCAAGACACGCAACCACGCATCCGCCGTACGACGCTTCTCGTCCGCCCTAGCCAGCCCCGTGCGCAGCAGCCCATTCCGCAGCGGTGATCTCGTAGACCACCTCGCCTAACTCGCTGCCAGGCAACGGCTCATCCCAGGCACGAAGCTCGGTCCGCACGTGCCGCATCCCCAGCTTCCGCATCACGCCGCGGGAGCCCTCGTTCACGGCCAGCGTCTCAGCCCAGACGCGCTGCAGACCGACGGTCTCGAATGCGTGGCGAAGGAGCGCCACGGCTCCTTCGGACGCCAGGCCTTGGCGCCACCGGCGCCGTACAAGTCGCCAGCCGATCTCTGCCTCCTCCGAGCGTGGGGGAGAGGACGGTACGGAGTCGCTACGCCCCAGATCCCACCATCCGACGAAAGAGTCGTCCTCAAAGCCGACCCACCAGCCCAATCCCAGCGAATCGGCCGCCACGTCGGCGCATCGTGGGCCCCAGAACGCATCGATCTCCTCCGATGTTCGCGCGCGCCCGAGCAGGTAGCGCATCACCTGGGCATCGGAGTCGAGCTGGTGGAGCAGTGGCAGGTGACGGCGCGTCATCGGCCGCAGCTCCAGGCGATCTGTACGAAGGACAGGACGTGGCATCGAGCTCAGTATGGCGCGGCGAGCGGTTTCGGGCATCGCTCCGCTCGCCTCTCGACCGCCGCTGCGCACGCAGGACTAATGTCCAACACATGGACCTCGGCATCCACTACGCAAACTTCACTCACCCCGACTGGCAGCAGAACCTCACCCAGCGCCTGACCGAGACGGCGACGGTCGCCGATCAAGGCGGCGTCGACCTGTTCACCGTGATGGACCACTGGTTCCAGATGATCCCGTTCGGCGGACCGTTCGAGCCGATGTTGGAGGGTTACTCCACCCTCGGCTACCTCGCGGGCGTCACCGACAACGTGCGCCTGAGCCTGCTGGTCACGGGCGTCACCTATCGCTATCCCGGCCTGCTGGCCAAGATCGCCACCACTGTCGACGTCCTCTCCGGAGGTCGCGCGATGCTGGGCATCGGAGCCGCCTGGTACGACCGCGAGCATGAGGGCCTCGGCGTGCCCTTCCCGCCGACGTCGGAGCGGTTCGAGCGACTCGAGGAGACGCTCCAGATCGCACAGCAGATGTGGTCGGACGACGACGGCGCCTTCGACGGCAAGCACTACCAGCTCAAGGAGACCATCAACCTTCCCCGGCCGGTGCGCGGCACGATCCCGATCATGATCGGCGGCGGCGGAGAGCAGAAGACCCTGCGATTGGTCGCACAGTACGCGCAGGCGACGAACCTGTTCAGCAGCTTCGGCGTCGACGGCCTCAAGCACAAGCTCGACGTATTGCGCGGGCATTGCGACCGACTCGGCACCGACTACGAGGCGATCGAGAAGACAGTGCTATGGCAGGAGGACCCGACCGCCGATCCAGACGGCTTCCTGTCGCAGATGGAGCAGTTCGCCGAGCTCGGCATCACCCTCGTCTCAACGATGCCGAGTGGCGACGACCCGACAGCATTCACCACTAAGTTGGTTGAGAATGTCTTGCCGCGACTGAAGGAGATCTGATGCAGCTCGGAATCCACTACGCCAACTTCACCAACCCCGACTGGCAGACCAAGCTGCTCGAGCGGCTCACCGAGACGGCGAAGGTGGCCGACGAGGGCGGGGTCAACCTGCTCACCGTGATGGACCACTGGTTCCAGATGGAGGTGATGAACGGCCCGTTCGAGCCGATGCTGGAGGGCTACTCCACGCTCGGCTACCTCGCTGGCATCACCAAGAACGTCCGGCTCTCGATGCTGGTCACGGGCGTCACGTACCGTCACCCGGGCCTACTGGCGAAGACCGCCACGACTGTCGACGTCCTGTCCGGCGGTCGGACGATGCTCGGCATCGGCGCCGCCTGGTACGAACGCGAGCACGAGGGCCTCGGCGTACCGTTCCCGCCTCTGAAGGAGCGCTTCGAGCGACTCGAGGAAGCCATCCTGATCGCACAGCAGATGTGGTCGGACGACGACGGTGCCTATGAGGGCAAGCACTACCAGCTCAAGGAGACGATCTGTCTCCCCAAGCCGGTACGCGGCTCGATGCCGATCCTCGTCGGCGGCGGAGGGGAGCGGAAGACTCTTCGGCTCGTCGCCCAGTACGCCGACGCCTGCCACCTCTTCGTCCGCGAAGGCGTCGACGGTCTGCGGCACAAGCTCGACGTCCTGCGCCGGCACTGCGACGACGTCGGCCGCGACTACGACACGATCGAGAAGACCATCGGCGGTGCCGGCGGCCTCGACCCGGTCACACAGACCGACGAATGGCTGTCTCAGATGGAGCAGTACCGGGCGCTTGGCGCCTCACTGGTGACCATCACGATCGCGCCCGGCGTCGACGACCCGGTCGGCTACGCCACCGATCTGGTCGAGCGGGTGCTGCCGCGGCTCGAAGAGATCTGAGGCGTCGGGGCGAGCTCGATGGCTACGTTCGACGACGTCCGCGCGATCGCCTCGGGTCTGCCCGAGGCGATCGAGGGCGAGCACGGCCATGACCACTGGCCGGGCTGGAGCGTCCGCGGCAAGGCGTTCGTCTTCGAGCGTCAGCTCCGCCCCAAGGACATCGCTGACCTCGAACGTCTCGAAGAGAGGGTGCCGAGCGGCGAGGTCATCGCCGTCCGTGTGCCGAAGGAAGAGAAGGAAGCGGTGCTGGCCACTGTCTCCGGCGCGTTCGACATCCCGCACTTCAACGGGTATCCAGCGGTGCTCGTCGAGTTGGACGCGATCCCGGTCGAGGAACTGCGCGAGCTGATCACCGATGCGTGGATCATGCAGGCGCCGAAGAGGCTGGCGAAGGCCTTCCTCGACGGCGCCTGATCCGCCTACTCGTTCCGCGTCGGCAGCACCAACCTGGACGGGTGCGTCGTCGACGAGTGCACGTGGATCACGGACGCAGTGCTCAGCAGGTCGGGCAGCGTCGGCGCAAGATGCGGTACGTCGAAGGACTGCACCGACAGCTCGAGCCGATGACCGGGCTGGATGTCGGCACCGGTCGGGAAGATCTCCACGTCCACCGGCACGACCTGACCCGGCTTGGCCGCGGCCTGAGATGCCTTCGTGAACGGGTGATACGGCTGCAGGACCTGCCCGTCGAGATACCGCGTCTTCGCCTGATCCAGCGCCCGCAGGGAGATCACCTGCCAGCCGCCGGTCAGCCGCGAGACCGAACCGTCGGGCGCCACGTCGTCGACCGCCACCGAGAGCATGCCGTCACCGCTGCTGCTGTCGACGTACAGATGCGCGTCGATCGGGCCGAAGATCGGCAGGTCGCGGGTCAACGGCGCGGTGCGGAAGAGCGTCGCGGTCTGGTCGTTGATGTTGTTGCTCTGCAGGCAGCTGGAGTTGAACAGCTGCAGCTCATTGACGATGCCTGCGGTCCACTGATCGGTGGAGCGGGAGCAGAGACCGGCAACGGGAATGGGGTCGACCGATGACACCTGGTCGGTGCTGCTGGTGGCACCGCCGAGGGTCCCCGGCTTGCCGAGGGAGGCCGCTCCCGACAGGGGTACGACGGTGGCCTTCGTATCGGCCGGGTCGACCCACTTCTGCGCTGTCCGCCACGTGTCGGTGCCCTGCTGGTAATAGGTGATCGGTGCGATGTCGCCGGCGTTGGAATCGAGCCCGGGGTCCGGCATGCCCTTGACGTAGTGGTCGAACCAGCGCAGCTGCAGCTCGCTGAGGCTGCCGTAGCCAGCGTCGCCGACGTCGGCGCCGGACGAGCCCTGGAGGTGATCCCACGGCCCGATGATCATCTTGGTGGGCACGCCGTGCTGCTGCAGGCGCTCGAAGAGCAGGGGAGTCCCACGCTGGAACAGGTCGTACTCGCCACCGACCAGGAAGGTCGGCACGTCGACCTTGTCGATCACGTTGATGGGGGAGCGCTGGGCGTAGAAGTCGCTGTCGTAGGCGTCGTCCCCACCGCCGAGCGCACTCAGCATCGTCGGCGCGCTCCACGTCGCGATGTCGGCGAGGTGGTCGACCAGGGCGGTCAGCCCGGAGACGGGGTCGGTGGCGGCGACCGCTGGCGGCAGGATGCCGGTCGCGGTGACGAGGCCGATCCAGAGCGGGATGAAGCCGACATCGATCTGACCGCCGCTCGCGACCACGTCGCGGTAGACGTCGGCCGCGGGGACCTGCGGGAAGATCGCCTTGAGCCCGGCCGGGTGCTCGGCCGCGGCGAAGATCTGGTCGATGCCCATGTAGCTCGGCCCGGTCATCGCCGTACTGCCGTTGCTCCATGACTGCTCGTGGGCCCAGGTCATGACCTCGCCGTAGTCCTTCGTCTCTCGGGTGCAGAACGCACACCACGTGCCCTCGCTGGAGCCGGTGCCGCGGGCATCGACGGTCAGCTGGGCATATCCGCGCTTGACCAGGTACGTCGGGTCGGCTCCGGCGATGCTCGCTGCCGCGGGGCTACCCGTCACGGTCTTGTTGTAGGCGGTGATCGTGACGACGACCGGGAACTTCGCATCGATCGCGTCGCCGTCCGCGTCGGCGGGCAGGGTCAGGTCGCCGCGCAGGATGGTGCCGTCGTCCATCGGGATGGCGAGGTCCCGCTGGGTCGTGGTCTTCGGATAGTCCTCCGGACGGGGCGTCCAGGTCGTCGCTCCTGTTGGAGCTGCCCTGGCCGGCGAGGCGGGGGAGGCCACGAAGACCAACAGACTGGCGATGACTGCGAGAACCAGACCCAAGACACGTCGCATATGGGACTCAACGATCAAAACTGAAACAGGTTATCAATCGATGCTGCCCCCGCGAAGGGCGGAGGCGCTTGAATCGGCGTACTTCCTGCTGTGCGGGGCGCTCGCGATCCATGACAGGCTGCTGGAATGCGTGCGGTCGTGACGAAGGTGTCATCAGCCTCGGTCCGCGTGGCGGGTGAGGCGGTCGGCTCCCTGTCACGGCCAGGGCTGTTGGTCCTGCTCGGCGTCGGGCACAAGGATGGGCCGGAGCAGGTCGAGTGGCTGGCTCGCAAGGTCTGGGGGCTGCGGATCCTCGAGCACGAGCAGTCCGCATCCGACGTCGGCGCGCCGATCCTGGTGATCTCCCAGTTCACCCTGTACGGCGACGCGCGCAAGGGCCGACGTCCGTCGTGGACGGCGGCCGCGCCCAGCGCCGTCTCAGAGCCGCTGTACCTGTCCTTCTGCGAAGCGCTGGTGGCGCTGGGCGCTCACGTCGAGCGCGGCGTCTTCGGCGCTCACATGGAGGTCACGTCGGTGAACGACGGGCCGGTGACGCTCGTGCTGGAGACGCCAGACGGCTCGCGTTGACCTGGGGCCGCGCACCATCGAGGATCGAGCGGTGAACGACACGATCCTGCTTGCGACATGGACGACCCCGAAGGCCGCCCGGTGATCCGACTCAGACCGCTGACCGACGCGGATCTGCCGCTGCTCACCGGTGAGGACGCGCCGCTAGACGACTTCGGGCCGCGCCCTGCACGGACCTCGGTTCCCGGCTGCGACCTCAACGAGCCCGGTGGCTTCGCCGTACTGGACGACTCGGGGGAACTGCTCGGCAACGTGAGCTGGGTCTGGCAACGCTGGGGTCCGAACGTGCAGTCACGCAATCCGATCATCGGCATCTGGCTTGCCACGCGCGGCCGCGGACACGGCGCCGGCAGCGAGGCCCAGCGCCAGCTGGTGGATCTGTTCTTCCGGCACACGACCGTGAACCGCGTCGAGGCCTACACCGACCTGGAGAACCTGGCCGAGCAGCGCGCCCTGGAGAAGGCCGGCCTCGTGCGTGAGGGCGTGGTCCGCGGCGCGCAGTGGCGCGACGGCGCCTATCGCGATGGCTGTCTCTATGCGATCGTGCGCGACGACTGGGCGGCCGATGCGGATCGCTGACGCCGATCTCCATTGGGCCCGACCTGCCGCCGGGGGAGAGGTCGGCGTACTCGTGCTGGCCGGGTCGAGCGGTCGCCTGGATGTCGGCCGGGCGGGCGCCCTTGCGGCCGCTGGGGCGACGGCGTTGGCGCTGCGGTGGTTCGGCGGGGTCGGCCAGCCGGCGACCGCCTGCGAGGTCCCGCTGGAGACGTTCACCCACGCGCTCGACCTGCTGGCGCAGGAATGCGATCGGCTCGCGATCCTGGGTTTGTCGTACGGCGCCGAGGCGGCGCTTCTGACGGCCGTCCGCGACCAGCGGATCTCCGCGACGATCGCGCTCGCTCCCACCGATGTCGCCTGGGAAGGGCATCGTGAGCACGACACCGATCCGCGGCGCAGCAAGTGGACCTGGCGCGGCGAGCCGGTCCCGTTCGTCCCGATCGACCGCACCTGGGTGCCAGACGAGGCGGTGCCGGCCTTCGCGCCCCACTATGCGCGGAGCCGGGAGCTCGCCGGCACCGACATGGTCGAGGCCGCGCGGATCCCCGTCGAGCGGTTCGCCGGGGACCTCGTCCTCGTCGCGGGTGGAGACGACCAGGTGTGGTGCAGTGTTCTGGCGGCTCACGCCATCGCCGCGTGCCGGCAGGCCCGTGGCCTGGAGACCGTCGTGATCGAGGACCCGGCGGCCGGTCACCCCGTCGTCCTGCCAGGAGAGGTCCCGGTGGATGCGAGACGCAGCTACCGGGTCGGCGGGGATGATGGCGCGCCGCAGCGACTCGGCCTACTTGCGTGGCCGGCCATCCGGCGGGCGCTCAGGCTGGCGTGAGCACGCCGACGAGAGCTGGCATGCAGCGACATTCTCCGGGTGACTGATCCGGATCATGATGGCTCCCTGACGGCTTCGTTGCCCGTGGTGGCTGTCCCGAACCCGCGGCAGGCGTTAAGCGGATCGAAGCCGGCTCCCCAGGACGAGAGCCTCGAACGGTCCGCGATGACTCCACCCGCCTTGATCTCCGCTGCCAGGTTGCGTCCAAGGATGGCACCGGCAGCGTGCACCCCGCTGATCATGGCGCCTTCGGTGCCGGGGCCCCACGCGGTGTTGGTGCCGACCAGGAAGAGGCCGTCGATGGAGGTGCGGGTGCCGGGGCGGAGCGGACCGGACTGGGTGGCCGTGCCTTCCAGTCCGAACGGCGCGCCGCCGGTGTTTCCGACGAAGCGCTCCTGGCTGGCCGGTGAGCCGAGCTCGCTCCACTCCACCTTGCTCGAGGCACCGGGGTAGACCTGCTCGATGCGGGCCAGCATGCCATCGATGACGATCTTCTTGACCTCCCGGTAAGCCTTGTCCTGGCGGTACTCGCCGGACGCGACGTCGTACCCGGCGAAGCCCCAGAGCGTGGGGTCGTACGGTGTGATCGTCTGGACCTCGATGGCGGCGTGTCCCGCAGGGGCGCTGTGCACGTTGGACGGGTCGCGCCGGGTCGAGGACTGCAGGAACATCGGCTGCCGGGCGGCGAACTGGCGTGCCCAGGCGGTGCCGTCGGCGTGGCCCTTGCCGTGCGCGACCTCGCGGGTCATACGCTTCAGCGACAGCAGCGACTTGGCGTCGTCCCAGTTTGGAATGGCGAAGTAGTTGCTGTTGGGGGTGTCGGAGATGTCGTGCTGGATGCCGAAGTAGCCGTTGATCAGCGGGTGTGACATCCGCCAGCTCTTCACCCGCAGCTGGGTGGCCTTCGACAGGTGCTCGAAGCCGACCAGATCGGTGTAGGTCTTGATGATGTCGGCGCCCGACACCACGGTCGGAGCGGTGACTACCTCGCCGCCGTCGAGGCGTACGCCGGTGACTCTGCCGTTCTCGACGAGGATCCGCTCCACGCCGGTGTTGGTGCGGATGGCGCCGCCGTGGCTCGTGACGACCTCGGCGAAGCCTGCGGCGAGTATCTGGCCGCCGCCCTTGGGGTAGTAGGACCCGCCCCCGATGTAGTTGTCGAGGTAGATGGCCTGGGGGAGTACCGAGAGGGCCAGCGGCGTGCTTGCCTGGGCGCCCGCGTCCACGGCGAGCGCCATGATCGTGCGGGGCTTTAGGCCGCAGGTGACCATCAGTGAGACGTAGGGCATCAGGACGTACGGGGCGGCCCAGCCAGCCGCGCGCAGCACGGAGGCGAACTCGCGCTTGGAGGCCGGTGTGCTGCTGCGATCGAAGGCCTCGCCCACCTTGCGCATCACGCCGATGAACCGGCGCAGGCCACGCGCGTCCTCGGGAAAGGCCTCGACCAGATTGGCCAGGTAGTTTTCCCAGCCGAACGGCATCTTCAGCTCGAGCCCGGGTGCCACCGTCGTGTTGAAGCCGCTCGACTCCATCGGAAGGAACTCGATCCGGTCGTCCAGTCCGAGCCCGTGCAGGAGGGTCGGCACCTGCCCACCGGGGCCGCAGTCACCGATGAAATGGACGCCGCAGTCGAACTCCCACTTGCCTTGGCGGCGGAAGACGTGCGAGCTGCCACCCAAGACGGAGTACCTCTCGACTAGCAGCACCCGCTGGCCGGCTGCGGCAAGGTAGGCGGCGGCCGAGCAGCCGCCCAGGCCGGAGCCGATGACAATGGCGTCGTAGCGGGTCGAGGTGGTGGCGTTCACGAAGGTGTCCTCACAGTCGATGGATCTGTCGGTGGTTGAGTTCAGGCTTCCGCGATCGCCTTGAACTTGGCGATCGTGGTGGCCAGGGCTTCCTCGAGCTCGTCGGCGTGGCTCTCTCCGCCACCGAGCAGCAGGGCCGCGAAGGCCTTGCCGACCGGGTTGAGCGTGCCCGGGATCGGCCGTCGTGCGATGAGCCTGGTGCCGGAGTCGCTGGGCTCGAGCTCGTAGATCCAGCGGGCACCGCTGGTCTTGGTGTCCCAGGCGAGGCGCTTGAAGACCTCGACCTCGACCACGACGTTGCGGGTCGGCCACACCACCAGACCACGCTTGTTCCAGCCGATGTACTGCTGGCCGGTGCGCAGACCGCCGCGTAGCAGCGGCGTCATGCCGAGCAGCTCGGGGCTGCCCTGCACCATGGCGTCGATGTCGGTGACTACCGCCCAGACTCGCTCGACGGGTGCGTTGATGTCGATCTCGGCGCGGAGCTCGCGGGTGGTGCTGCTCATGGTCATGCTCCCTTCGCGGAGGTGAGGCCGTCCTTGACGGTGTAGCGGTAGCCGTCCTCGGGGGCGCCCACCTTCAGGTAGCGGGCGTCCGTCGTCCGGTCGTGCTGGTAGCCGAGCGCGCCGATGTCCGGATGCTCGCCATCCGGGCTGAACTGGCTGACCCAAGTGGTGCTCAGGTTCACCCGGCGGATCCGCTCGGTGAGCACGACGCTGCGCAGGAGCGCCTGTGCGGCCAGGCGGCCCTTGATGTCAACCGGTCCGGCCGCGACGATCTCCCGGGTGCGCTCGCTCAGGACCGCAGTGAGGACAGACCGGGCGATGCGGTTGCGCAGCGGGCCGGGGAACCACATCGCGAAGCCGCGGATCTGGCCCCGGTAGACCTGATGGGCAGCCTCGGTCGGTGTGGCGTACTTCGTCTCGAAGTCCTCGAGCCACGTGCCGACCTCCTCGTACGTCTCCCACACGCCGGTCAGGCCCATGCCGAGACCGACCCCGCGCCAGAAGTGGAAACGAGCGAGGTTCTCCTTCTCGGAGAAGAAGTCCGGTGCGCCGAGGTCGGTGACGACACGCAGCGGCTCGAGGATCAGCAGCGCCAGCACGTGTAGCTGGGTGTGGTTGGTGACCCCGCGGACATCGTGGTGGATCTGCTGGACCCGGTCGAGGATCGCCTGGACCGACGCGCTGCGGTGCCCCTCGCGCATGAAGAGTCCGAAGTAGGTGAGGGTGGAGCGGTCACGGCCGATCGGATCGTGGAGCTGCTGCCCGCGGCCCTTGCGGTAGCCGACGGCCGCCTCGGCGGGGTGGCTCATGCCGCGGGCGGTGCCCGAAGCGTACGCGGCGTGGCCGAGGATGGCGGGAACACGCACCTCCAAGGAGAGGTGCGTGATCTCGGCGTCGTCTTCGACCGGGTCGAGCTGTTCGATCATCCGGCGGACTTCGGCCACCGTGACCGTGCGGTCGGCCCAGAACTCCTGGCGTGGCTGACGGTAGGTCGTGGCGTCGATGATGGTCATCTCATTCCTTTGCTGGAAGTGCTGCGGTGGGACATCGAGCCCGTCTCCGGTCGGAGCCGATTCAGCCGCGGAAGGGCGGCGCCGGCGGTGAGGTCCGCGATGTCGCGGTCCAGCTGGGCTTCGGTCGCGAAGACGATCTCGGCGAGTGCGGTCATGGCGATGCTCCTGTCGACGTTGACTCGGAATGCACGGAGGCGGATGACTCAGGCGGCGGGATCCCCGTGGACCGGAGTCTCACGGAACTCGGCCTTGGCACCCCTGAGCTGGTGCTGGACCAGCCCGTCGAGGAAAGCCTGGCCATGACGGTCCGCCAGCCGGCGTACCGGACCGAGGCGAGAGGCGAGGCCGACGCCCTTCAGGGCGAGGGCGAAGGCCGCGACCGCGCCGTCGGCGAGGGAGTTCGGGTGGACATCGAGCAGCTCACGGACGTCGCGGTCGGGGAGGGTCGCGATCATCGAGGGCGCCAGTACACGGCGTACGACGGCGGCGTTGAAGGACTTGGAGCGTCCGAAGATCGCCATGCCGCCGGTGCCGGCGATCAGGTCCCGAGTCAGCTCGACGGCCTTCTCGCTGCGGCCATAGAGGAAGGCGTGGTTGAGCCGCTGCAGCTCGAATTCCTCCTGGTGACTACGGCCGAGGAGCTGGTTGTTGGCGCCCTCGATCCGTGCCACCCAGCGCCACATCAGGGCGAAGCTGTCGCGCTCCTCGCGAGCCACGACCCCGCCGAAGGACTCGATGATGTTCACCCGGTACTGGCCGAAGATGTACGGCGTGGCCGCAGAGGCGACCTGACTGATCGGCGTCGCCGTGTCGTACAGGGGCCAGCGGCCGCTGCGGTGGATGCCGAGCCGGATCATGGTGTGCAGGAACCGGATCCGCACCCACTGGATCCACCGCTCGCCGCCCGGCAGCATCCCCTCGACGTCGAGTGCGCCGACGAAGCCGACCGCCGTCTCCCAGAACCGTCGCGCGTAACCGCCGCGGCCCAGCCGCCCCGTCGCGCCTATGACCTCGGCCGTCGAGGGATCGATGTAGGTGAACGGCAACCCGCCGTGCATGCCGAAGATCAGGCCGATGGGGTTACGGCGCCCCATGCTCGCCCCGGCCCGCAGGGCGTCGACGTCGAGCCAGGACGGGATCGCCTCGACGTCGGCGAAGAACGCCACGGCTTCGGGAAGCCCTTCTGCCTCCAGTGAGCGAGCGGTCTCGTAGAGGTCACCGCCCATGAGCTTGTGTTCGCGCATCGTCGTGATGAGCGCCTCGCACAGCGGGTCACCGACGTGGTTCCAGGCCTCGAAGTCGACGTCGGCAGGATCGAGGTAGACCTCGGCTCCTGGCGTCATGGCCAGCGACGTGACCTTCTCGATGCGCTGCGCAAGCGTGAGGTCGGCGATGGTCATAGCGGCTCCTCGGCATTCGAACTAATCTGGAGGTTAACTCCAGATTAGTCGGGTGCAGTGCCGCCCGTCCACCGGTTCGTGATCTTCGTCCCGTAGGTTTGGCCCCATGGCAACCCGGTCCGAGCCCGCAGAGCGGGGTGCTCGTAGGCGGGAGCGCACCCGGGCTCAGGTGCTCGATGCCGCGGAGGCTCTGTTGGCGGAGCGAGCGGTCGCCGAGCTGCGAGTCGAAGACGTGTCGGCACGATCCGGCGTCTCTGCGGCGTCCATCTATGTCCACTTCGGCAGCAAGGACGGCCTGGTATCGGCGGTCGCTCAACGCCTTCTGGCACTCGCGGTTGGGGTGATGGAGGCCGCGTATGGGGTCGAAGGGGAGCCGCTCGACCAGGTCCGTGAGGCCGGCACCGTTTATGTGCAGCTCCTGCTCGACCACCCGATCGTCGGGCGCTATGTCCTCGGCGACCCCGCGGTCGACGGCTCTGCGACCGCCGACCATGTCGACGCGCTACGGGCGGGTTTCGAGGGCCGCATCCGGGCTGCCGTCGACGCCGGACAGATCGGGGTGCGGGACCCGCGCTTGTTGTCGCACTTTCTGCTGGCCGCCTGGGCCGGCGTGGCGTCGCTGTCCCGGCGGCACGACAAGGCACGGCTGACCCGAGAGGAGATCGAAGCCGCCGTCGCCGAAGCGATCGATCTGCTCGCGTTGGGAGCGATGGCGTCTCGCTCGCGCAGCGTGTCTGACAAGCCCGATGGGGGCCTGGATCTCTCCGGAGATTGACATAATGTCGCTTATCGGCACTCCGGCCAGGTCAGCGGCAGCGGCGATGTCCTCGTCGGTTTCCTCGACGCCGATGCCGAGCAGGTCGCGGATGCCCTGCGACCAGTTGAACTGACGACGGCCGCGCGAGGTCTCTTCCCACTCACGCCACAGCGCGAAATCCCGCGTCGGCTTGGACCTCGACGACACCAAAGATTCGCCTTCGAGAATCTCACCAGTCGAGACATCGACGTGTCCGAACTCGGTGCGCTGGACATCGACCAGATCCGCGAGCAACTGGAACGGCGTCCGGCCCGACCCGCGCGCCTTCTTGCTGTGCGACCCGGTGACCTCGTACGCCGCCGCGCTCGTCGACGTCGACGCAACCTCAGTTGCATCCGCGGCCGCGTCACGCAGCTCGTTCGACAGGTACGTGTTCTTGGCGAAGTAGTCGGCCATCCCCTCGGCCGGATTCACGACCCGTCGCAGGTCGACCGCGACCGCGTGACCGTCCTTGTCGAACTCCAGCGACCGCAGGCCCCGACGCCCAAGCTCGCAGTTCCAGCGCTGAAAGAATCGACCCCGCATATCGTCGATCGCGGCATCGTCGATCTGTCCCCGGACGAAGAACAGCGCGTGCACGTGCGGATGCCACCCCGAGTTCCCGTGCGTCACCTCGACAACACGACACCAACCAGCGATGCCGAAACGCTGCCGGTCACCCTCCTGACGCTTGCCGCCGGACCAGGACGGGCCCGAGGTGACCTTGCTCCAGCACGGCGACACGGCGTCCCACAGGTGCTCCAGGCGCTGACCCGGCGAGTGCTGCATCGTGAAGGTGCCGAAGACGATCGAGTTGCCCTCAGCCACCCAGCGCTCCAGACCGGCCTGCAGCTCGGCCTGGCGTTGCGCGTTGACCTTCTCCGAGCACACCGGGCACGACCACACCGACCCGCAGGTCTGAAGCCCGGAGATGCCGCCACGGGCACCGGGCTGACCGGCCGTACCCGTGAGCCGGAACGTCACGCCAGCGGCCTTGTCCGCGACAACGCGACCGCAGTACGCGAGCCGACGTACGTCAGTGATGCGCCACAGGAGCCGCTGTGCCTCGTGGCGCGATACCCGCCGCGCCAGATAGGCGTCCTCGCGGGCAAGCAGCGCCTTGTCAGGAGCTTCGTCTACGATCGTGTCAGGCGGCATCGAGGGGCCTAATCCCTTTGCTAGCTAGAGGCGGTCAGGAGCGGGTAACTCCTGGCCGTCTCGACGTTTGTTGGAAGAAACCTAGCCGTGATCCGACCGGCCAGAGTGGCGAATCAGGCTGCCCGCGTGTGCGTGTCGCGGTGGTAACGCACCCCGCTCGACCTCTCCTCGAGCTCGCGGAGCAACCCAAGTTGCCTCACGCCGGCGACCAAGATCAGCCGTCGTCGGCCTCCACCTGGTGCTCAACGTCGAGCTCCAGAATCGACGCGACCTCCTCCGAGTCAAGGCCGCTCAGCTCGTCGAGAGTGACAGGGCCACTTGTCGCTTTCATCCACGGAACCGACTCCCCCGGAACCGACATCCCCCGCGCATGCGCCCCACCGCCCGGCACGATCAACGCCACGTTCACCGAATTGCCTACCGACGCGGCACTGCTGGTCGACGTCGACGTAGCTCGAGCAGACGCAACCGCAGTTGCACCACCTCGAGCACCACGCCCGTGCCACAGGCCGCCGAGGAACGCCGCGACCAGGCCGAGGAGGAACAGCACCACCACGGCATCCGACGAGACCGGTCCATCGGCAGGCCACTGACGGAAGCCCTGCACCGCAGCCCCGACCGCGAGGCCGAACGCGATGACCTTGAACATCAGATCCCTCCGTCGAGCACGGAGCCGCCGCGCTTGCCAGCGGCCTTGGCGTAGGGATCGTTCTTGTCGATGGTGTGATCGGCCTGTGTGACGGATTCGAAGGTGTCGTACG
>Ga0164242_10005410_pt1 | contig 14228 bp, 8 predicted proteins | sample OricomgcompostMG_FD_108783 | JGI IMG/M metagenome (GOLD analysis project Ga0164242, IMG submission 108783) | Miracle-Growth compost microbial communities from Emeryville, California, USA - Original compost - Miracle growth compost (MG) ... | reverse complement strand
TCGCCCTTGATCAGCAGCGTCACGCTCTTGATGCCGGCCTGCTCGCCGGCGTGATAGTCCATCACCTCCACCTTGTAGCCGTGGCGTTCGGCCCAGCGCGTGTACATGCGCTGGAGCATTTCCGCCCAATCCTGGCTCTCCGTGCCGCCGGCGCCCGCATTGATTTCGATATAGGAATCGTTGGCGTCTGCCTCCCCCGCGAGCAGGGCCTTGATCTTGTCCTGTTCGGCGCGATCGGCCAGCACAGCAAGACTCTGCAGGGCTTCCTCGCTCATGGCGTCGTCGCCCTCGGCCTCGGCCATCTCCATCAGTTCAGCCGTGTCGGTCTTCTCGCGTTCGATCGTCTGGACGGCCGTGATCGCCTCATCCAGCCGGCGCCGTTCCTGCATGACGCTCTGCGCCTGTTTGGGATCATCCCACAATTTGGGGTCCTCGACGCGCGCGTTGAGCTCGTCGAGCCGGCGCTGGGCGCGGTCCCAATCGAGAAAGCGGCGGACCAGCGCCAGGGCGGCGTCGATCTGATCGATATAAGCTTGCGCTTCGGCGCGCATGGATGGTCTCCGGAAGGTCTGTCTTAAGCCCGGCATCGGCCGGGTGGGGCGCGAATCCCGGCTTCATCGCAGATCGCTGGCGCTTTAGTTAGTAAATACCGCCCGTCGCCTGCAAGAAGTCGCTGTCGTTGTGGATAGGCGCGCGCGCCTGGGGCTGGGCCGTCACGGCCTCGGCCTTGCCGATCGTCCGCTTTGGCTCGGTCGCCGGTTTGAACGCTTCCCAGATCACGGCGGGCTTGGGGTCCGTGTCGTTCGGCCATACGCCGAACACCTTGCGCCCGGTGCGGCGGTCAATCGGCATCATGCGGATGCCGGGCGCCACCTTGAACGGCACGATCGGCATGTCCTTCATCGCGATCTGCGCGAATTCGCGGAAGATCGGCGCGGAAACCGTGCCGCCCTGCGCGTGGTAGCCCATAGCACGAGGCTTGTCGTAGCCGACGTAGACACCCCCCACGAGATCGGCCGAACCGCCGACGAACCATACGCTGGTCGGGCCGGTGTTGGTGCCGGTTTTGCCGAACAGGGGCCGGCCGAGATCGCGCAACGCCGTGGCGGTGCCGCGCTTGACCACGCCTTCCATGATGTGGACCATCTGATAGGCCGTCATGGCATCGATCACCTGCGCGCTGCGCTGGCGCGGGCGAGGCATCGGCTTGCCGTTCCAATCCGGTGCGTTGCACCCTTCGCAGGGCCGGTTGTCCGCACGCCAGATCACCTTGCCGTGACGGTCCTGGACGTAATCGATCAGCGTCGGCGTGAGCGAGCGGCCCTGATTGGCGATCATCGAGAAGGCGTTGACCATGCGCAGCACGGTGGTGTCGCCGGCGCCGAGCGAATAGGCGATATAGGGTGGGTAATCCCCCACGCCGAATGCCTTCGCCACGGCGACGACCTTCTCCATGCCCGTCTCGCTGGCGGCCCGCACCGTCATCAGGTTACGCGATTGCTCGACGCCCCAGCGCATCGTCTGCGGCCCCGCATAGCCGCCCGAGAAATTGCGAAAGCATTTGGTGCCAAGCTGAGCCGTCTGGAACACGCAGAAGGGTCCGTCGACGAGCAAGGTGGCGGGCGTCATGCCGTTCTCCAGCGCGGCCATGTAAACGAAGGGCTTGAATGAAGATCCGGGTTGGCGAAGCGCCTGGGTGGCGCGGTTGAAGGGATGGCGCGAATCGAAGCCGCCCTGCATCGCGACGATCTGGCCGGTATGGGGATTTTCCGCGATCAGGCCGCCGGAGATTTCGGGGATCGAGCGCAGAGCCCAGCCGCTGCCCGCGGGCGCCACCACTACCACGTCCCCCGTCTTGAGAAAATCGAAGGCGCGCCCGCCCACCCCGCGCTTGGGCATGGCGGCGCCCGCCGGGAGCAAAGCGGCCTCGCTGCCGTCGACAAAACCGAGTTCGGCTTTCTCGCGCGTCTTGGTGAGGATCAACGCGGGCCGCCAGTTGGCATAACCCACCGCGAGGTTGAGCTGCGCCAATCGCTTGGGCCAGCCAGGCGTGGGATCGATATGGCCTGAACGCCCCCGCCAGCCCGCCCCGGCCTCGAACCGCACCAGGCCGTCGCGCAGCGCCTGCTCTGCGGCCTTCTGCGCGACCGGATCGAGCGACGTGCGCACCCACAGCCCGCCGGCGTAGACGCTGTTTTGCCCGTCCTTTTCGTCGGTGCCGTATTTGGCGATGAGTTGGCGGCGGACCTCCTCCATGAAATAGCCTTCAAAGGCCCGCTCGGCATCGCGGCGCGCGTCCGATCGTGCGATCGTGCCCAACGGCGCGCGCTCGGCGGCGGCTTCCTCGGCGGCGGTGATGTAGCCGTTGTTCTTCATCTCGCGCAGAACATAAGAGCGCCGCTCGAGCGCCCGATCGCGATGACGATCCGGATCGTAGTTTGACGGCGCCTTGGGCAACGTCGCGAGATAGGCGATGCTCGGCAGATCGAGCTCGTTCACGCTCTTCCCGAAATAAGCGCGCGCCGCCGCCTCGACACCGTAGGCATTACGGCCGAGGAAGATCTGGTTGAGGTAAAGTTCCAGGATCTGCTGCTTGGTCATCGCCCGTTCGATGCGGATGGCGAGCGCGGCCTCCTTGATCTTGCGGGTGGGCGAATATTCGTTGCCGACGATGAGATTCTTGGCGACCTGCTGCGTAATGGTGGAGCCGCCGCGCGCGCGCTCCCCCGAACCGGATTTCCGCAGATAGTCAAAGACCGCGTACAGGAACGATTGCGGATCGATCCCGTGATGATGGAAGAAATCCTTGTCTTCGGCCGAAATGAACGCCTCCACCAGCCGGGGCGGAAACTCGTCATAGGAAAGCTGCACGCGCCGCTCGCGCGCATAGCTGTAGACTGGCGCCCCATCGATCGCCCGGACGTTGGTGGGCAGGGGCGGCTCATAAGCGAGCAGCGCGTCGGCGGATGGCAGCCCGCGCAGGAAGATCGCCCAGAAGATCGCATAAGCGATCACCAGCGTGACGAGGGCGGCCAGAGCCCAGCGCACCCGGCGTTTCGCCAACAACGCGGAGATACGGCCTTGGCCGAAAGAGATTCGGGGGAGCGCGAGCTTCACTGCGGTGCGTCTAGATCAGTCAGGCGTTCAGGGCCACTCCCGTCGTTCCGGCTTGCGCCGGAACGACGGCGATCCGTTCAACGCTTTCCACCGGGCTTGCGGAAACGATAGACGAACTGATCGGTATGGCCACGGATCGAGGGATCGAAAACCTTGGCCGTATGCGGATCGGCCGGGTTTGAGACCGCTTTCGATTCGCCGTCGAAGATGAAGCCCGCCGCCTCCGCTTCGGATCGCACGGTGGCGGGATCGATGCGATGGAGATCGTTCGTGTGGGTCGCGCCCGATCCCGGCGCGGCGGCGTGGTCGAGCACCACATAGGTGCCGCCGGGCCGCAGCATCCGGAACATGAGCTTGTTGAACGCGACCATGTCGACGCCCGGCATACCGTGGAAATCGTGGTAGTTCTGCGACGTCCAGATGATGTCGGCCACATTGTTGGGCTCGGACGCCATCAGGGGATTGTGCTGCACGGTCACGTTGCTCCGCCCGGGTTCCGCGGCGACGGCGTTGATCGTGGTAAGCGCCCGGTCGGAACGCTTCAGCACCTCATCGGGCACCAACGCGATCACGCGCCCGCTGGGGCCGACCGCGTCCGAAAAGAGCCGCGTGAAATAGCCCCCGCCCGGCATCAGATCGACCACGACCATGCCCGGTTTTACCCCGGCGAAGGCCAGCATCTCGGCCGGCTTGCGCTCGGCATCCCGATCGCGGTCGGTCGCCGGGCGCGCCGGATCGGCGACGGCGGAGGCGATCGTCTGGGCGGAAGCGGGGGCCGTCATCGGCACCGCCAGTGCCAACAAAAGGCCAAGTCCGATCGGATGCGAACGTCTCATGGCATATTCTCCTTACCCCCGGTCCTATCGACCAGTTGGCGCGCGAATTGCGCTTCTACCGCCCGCCTTACGCCGAGCGCGATTTTGCGACGATACCCTGCCGACGTGAGGAGCGCGAGATCATCTTCGTTGGAAATGTAGCCGGTTTCGAACAGCACCGACGGCACGTCAGGCGCTTTCAGCACCATCAGCCCCGCCGTCTTGTGGAAACTGGGGCGGAACCCGATCATCGGCGCCAGCTCCCGCTGCAGCAGGACGGCGAAGGCCGAGGAGGTATTCATCGTTTCGCGCTGGGCGAGATCGATCAGGATCGAGGAGACATCATTGGTCTCGCCCGAAAGATCGACGCCGTTCAGCACGTCCGCCTTGTTCTCGCGCGCGGTGAGGGCGGCGGCCACGCGATCGGACGATGTTTCGGAGAGGGTATAGATACTGGCGCCCCGCGCCCGGGCGTTGGGGGCGCTGTCGCAGTGGATCGAGATGAACAGATCCGCATGGAGCCCGCGTGCGATCTCGCGCCGTTCCGCCAGCGCCAGAAAGCGATCGTCGGAACGGGTCATGGCCACGCGCACGCGCCCGCTGTCGAGCAGTTCGTCGCGGATCGCGCGGGCGATGGCGAGGGCGATATCCTTTTCCCGCTCACTCCCGTCGGCTGACGAGGAGCCGGGGTCGTGGCCGCCATGTCCCGCATCGATCACCACCAGCGGGAGGCTTGCCCTTCGCGGCCCTTCCACGGGCGGCAGTCTCAGGCGGGAAGGGCGCGAGGGGATGGCGGCGGTGGCGCGATTGGGCGGTGCCGCCGCCCATGCTGCTCCCCCCCAAGCAAATAGCAGAAGACTGATCAGAAACGCGCGCACACGGCGCTTCTAGCCGATCCTGAAATAGCTGGGAATCCGTGCCGTTGATCGGGGCGCGGGGCGGCCCGGAGCTTTCGGTTGCCGCGCCATGGCGGAAGATGCTACGCACTGCCGTACCGGTCAGGCGGGAGTGTGTTTTTTCCGCTTTCCGCCGGTCCGTCGGCACGCATGTGCGGCCGGTCAGCCAGGTTGAAGCCGTATGCGCCATCTTTCCCCAGTTCCACGCACAGCTGCACAGACGCGCGACGTGGCGAGGGGCGTGGCCGGATCCCATCGCGATCCGGGTGGCCGTGCGGCAGAGGCATCTTTCACTATCATCATCGGGGCCATCGCGGCGCGTGCAGACGCGCCACCCGTACCCCCACATCATCGCGCCCCGGGCCGCACGGCGGCCCGGACAGGCGTCCGGAGACCATTGAATGTCCATGCGCATGCTAATCGACGCGCGCCACCGGGAGGAAACCCGCGTGGCGGTCGTCAAGGGAAACCGCATCGAGGAGTTTGACTTCGAGTCCGAAGAGCACAAACAGCTCAAGGGAAATATCTATCTAGCCAAGGTCACGAGGGTCGAACCGTCGCTGCAGGCGGCGTTCGTCGATTATGGCGGCAATCGCCACGGCTTCCTCGCTTTCTCCGAAATCCATCCCGATTATTATCAGATCCCCAAGGAGGATCGTGAGGCCCTGCTGCGCGAGGAGGCGGAGCATGCGGCCGAGGAGGAGGCCCTGCGCGCCCGCGAGGCGGAGGACGATGAAGAGGGCGACGTCGAGGCGATCGAGCGTCTCGACGACGATGGCGGCCGCGAAACGCTGGACGCCGCCCAGGATTATTCCGACGAGGGCGATGAAGCCGATCAGGACGCACCCGCGCCGACCTCTGTCGGCGGCGGTGACAATGCGGTGGAGACGTTGCGCCAGAAGCGCATGAACCTGCGCCGCCGCTACAAGATCCAGGACGTCATCCGGCGCCGGCAGGTGCTGCTTGTGCAGGTCGTCAAGGAGGAGCGCGGGAACAAGGGCGCGGCTCTCACCACCTATCTCAGCCTGGCCGGGCGTTATTGCGTGCTGATGCCCAATACCAGTCATGGCGGCGGCATCTCGCGCAAGATTTCCAACGCAGCCGATCGCAAGCGGCTGAAATCGATCCTGGCCGATCTCAATCTGCCGCGCACGATGGGTTGCATCGTCCGCACGGCCGGTCTCCAGCGCACCAAACCCGAGATCAAGCGCGACTTCGATTATCTCGCGCGGCTATGGGACGAGGTGCGCGAAAAGACGCTGCATTCCTCCGCGCCAGCCGAAATCTATCGTGACAGCGATCTGGTGAAGCGCGCGATCCGCGATATCTACAGCAAGGACATCGACGAGGTGATCGTCGAGGGCGAGGAAGGCTATCGCGCCGCGCGCAGCTTCATGAAGCTGCTGATGCCGAGCCACGCCCGGAAGATCGTGCCCTATTCGGACGCGGTGCCGTTGTTCCAGCGCTTCGGCGTCGAGGACCAGTTGGCGGCGATGTACCAGCCGGTCGTCCAGTTGAAGTCGGGCGGCTATATCGTCATCAATCCGACCGAGGCGCTGGTTTCGATCGATATCAACTCCGGCCGTTCGACCCGCGAGCACAATATCGAACAGACGGCGACGGCCACCAATCTCGAGGCCGCGCAGGAAATCGCGCGCCAGCTTCGGTTGCGCGACATGGCCGGCCTGATCGTGATCGACTTCATCGACATGGAGAACAACTCCAACAACCGTAAGGTTGAAAAGGCGATGAAGGAGGCGCTCAAGAACGACCGCGCCCGCATCCAGGTTGGTCGCATTTCGGGCTTCGGCCTGTTCGAGATGAGCCGTCAGCGGCTGCGGACGGGTGTGCTGGAGGCATCGACCCGGATCTGCCCGCATTGCGAAGGCTCGGGCTTCATCCGCACCGCCTCGTCCGCGGGGCTGCAGGCGTTGCGTTTGCTGGAAGAGGAGGCCGCGCGCGGCAACGGATCGCGCCTCAGCCTGCGTGCATCGCAGGAAGCGGCGCTCTACGTGCTCAATCGCAAGCGCGCGGAACTGGCCGATATCGAGGATCGCTACGGCGTGATTATCGAGGTGGTGAGCGACGGCTCGCCCGAAGGCGCGCGCATGGCGGTGGAGGCTAGCGGGCCCCCGCCCTCGCATGCGCCGCGCCTGCCGCAGGCTATCGTTGCCGAGCCGGACGACGACATCGTCGACGAGATCGAGGACGAGGAAGCCGAGGCGATGGCCGAGGGCGCCGAGGGCGAAAACGAGGGCGACGGCCGTCGCCGCCGCCGTCGCCGCCGTCGCCGTCGGGGCGGCGCGGGAGAGGGCGAGGCTTTGGCCGAAGCCTCCACCGAGGACACGGAAGCCGGCGAGGGCGAGGCTGCCGAGGCGGCTGCGGAGCCGGCCGATGCGGATGCCGAGCATAGCGAGGAGCGCAGCCGTCGCGGCCGTCGCGGTCGCCGGGGCGGTCGTCGTCGCGGCGGTCGCGAGGAAGCGGTGCCCACAGAAGGCGATGCCGTCACCGAAGCGGCCCCGAGCGCGATCGGCGAAGCGCCCGAGGAAGCGGCCCCCGCGCCCATCGATGCCGAGCCGGCAGCAGACGAGCCCGCGAAGAAGCCCGCCGCCCGCCGCCGCCCGCGCGCCCGCAAGGCCGCGCCCGACGCTGCGGTGGAGACAATCGAGGCCGCCACCCCGCCGCCGGCCGAGGCCCCATCCGAGGCAGCCGCTGCGAGCGAGGAGACGGCTGCTCCCGTAAAGCCGAAGCGCAGCCGCCGCACCAAGGCGGCGGCCGCTGCCGGGGCGGCAGACGGTGCGGCGCCGGAGGAGAACGAAGCGGAGAAACCCGCCGCACCCGCGCGCCGCAGCCGGCGGGCGGCCCTCGTGACTGAAGCGCCTGCTCCGGTCGAGCCCGAGGCGCCCGCCGCGAGCAATGATGCCGTCAGCGACACCGACGCCGCCGAGGCGACGTCGGACGAGACGCCCCGTCGCGGCTGGTGGCAGCGGACGTTCGGGGCGTGAGCCAAATCGTTCCCGCCCTCGCGTTATGCCGGGGCGGGAGCGAACCGCCTTTTCAGCGATGGTTCAGCGCGGGGCGGGCAGGGAAAGAGTGATGTCTCGCCCCCGCCATCCGTTGCGATCCGTCTGCGTCATGGTCCTGGCCGTGGTGCTCGCAGTGGAGCCCGTTCTGGCGCAGGATGTGCTGCGCGACGCCGAGACCGAGCAGTTCTTCCAGGACATTACCGCGCCGATGGCAGTTTCGGCGGGGCTTGGGGCCCACGCCGTCAAGGTGGTGCTGGTCAACGATCCGAGCATCAACGCCTTCGTGGCGCAGGGGCAGGCGATCTACGTCAATTCCGGCACGGTCGAGCAGGCGGACAATGCCAACGAGCTTGAGGGCATTATCGCGCACGAGCTCGGCCATATCGAGGCAGGGGACGTGGTGCGCGGCAGCCAGGCGGCGGTCGTGGCGACGCGCGTGACGTTGCTCTCCCTGCTGCTCGGTGTGGCGGCGATCGCCGCCGGCGCGGGTGAAGCGGGCATGGCCGCGATGATGGCGGGACAGCAGGCGGCGCAGGGCAAATATCTCGCTTATTCACGCCAGATCGAGGGCAGCGCCGATGCATCGGCGGTGCGCCACCTCAACGCCGCGCACCTGTCTGGCAAGGGCATGGTGGAATTCTTCCGCAAGCTGAAGCAGGAGGAATATCGCCTCACCCCCAGCTATACGAAGATCGATCCCTTCGCGGTCGATCACCCGATGACCGACGAGCGCGAGCAGGCCTTGCGCGGCGATCTGGAAAAGTCGCCTTACTGGAACGATCCGATCGATCCCGCCAAGCAGGCGCGCTTCCTGCGGATCAAGGCCAAGCTGATCGGCTATCTCGATGATCCGCCGATCGTGATGCGTAAATATCCCGAAAGCGATCAGAGCATCCCGGCCCATTATGCGCGGGCTTATGCCTGGCATCGTGGTGGCTATCCCCAAAAGGCGGCGGAGGAAGTCGACAAGCTCGTCACCGCTGTTCCGCACGACCCTTATTTTCTGGAATTGAAGGGGCAGATCCTGCTCGAATCCGGCAAGCCCCAACTGGCGATCCCCCCGCTGCGCGATGCCGTCGCGCATTCGCGTGGGGAGCCGCTGATCGCCTCGCTGCTCGGCGCGGCCCTGGTGGCAACCGAACGGCCGGAGGATTTCGAGGAAGCGGCAAAGGTGTTGCGCGTCGCAGTCCAGCGGGACAGCGAAAACCCGCAGGCCTGGTACAATCTGGGGCTGGTCTATACGCGATTGGGCGATGAGGCGCGCGCGAGCCTTGCCAGCGCGGAGCGTTTCAGCCTGGAAGGCAATCCCCGGCTGGCGATGGCCAATGCAGAAATGGCGATGCGAGGCATCCCGCGGGGAACGCCCGATTATCTCCGCGCACAGGATATAGCGCTGACGGCGCGCAACGAAGTCGATCGCAACGGAAAGCGGCGGCGATGAATGACGAGGGACAGAAGCGGATGCGACGAGTGCTTGGCGGCATCATATTGGCGGGCCTAGGCGGGCTCGCGCTCGGCGCGGCAACGGCGCACGCGGCCGAGGAAACGCCGGACAAGGCTGCGATCGAAGCGATCGTGCACGATTATATCCTCGCTCATCCGGAGATCATTCCCGAAGCGATGAACCGTCTGCAATCACGGCAAACCGCGAACGCGATCGCCGCCGACCGCAAGGAGATCGAAACGCCGTTCGCGGGCGCGTGGGCGGGCAATCCCAAGGGCGACGTCACGCTCGTCATGTTCACCGATTATAGCTGCGGCTTCTGTCGGGCGAGCACGCCCGACATCGATCGCCTGCTGGCCGAAGATCCCAAGCTGCGCGTGGTCTGGCGGGAGATTCCGGTGCTCGGCCCGCAGAGCGAAGTGGCGGCGCACATCGCCCTCGCCGCCGCCAAGCAGGGCCGTTATCTGCCCTTCCATCGGGCGGTGTTCGCCGGGGGGCGGGCCGATCAGGCGCATCTCGACGCGGCCAGCCGCCAGGCAGGGCTCGATGCCGCGCGTATCGCCGCGGATCGCAACGGCGCCGATATCAAGCGTGAACTCGATGCCAATATCGCCCTTGCGAGCCGCCTTGGCGTCACCGGCACGCCCGCCTTCGTGATCGGAGACAGGATGCTGGATGGCGCGGTCGGCCATGATGCGCTGGCCAAGGCGATCGCCGAGGCGCGGGGCGGCTGAATTCAGGCGAGCCCCATCAGCAGCCCGGGCGTCAATATCTGTGGCAGCTCGCGCGGAGCGCCGCCCCCGCCGGGATAGAACAGGTAGAATGGCACGCCTGATCGCCCGTGCGCGCTCAGGAAGCGGCTGATCGCGGGATCGCCGCGCGTCCAATCCCCGGCGACCACCGCAACGTTTTTTGCCGCGAATGCCTTGGCAACCTCGCCGCGATCGATCGCCACCTTCTCATTGACCTTGCAGGTCAGGCACCAATCGGCGGTGAAATAAAGGAAGATCGGGCGCCCCTCTGCGCGCAGCGCGGCGAGGCGCGCCTCGCTGAACGGCTCGGTATGTGCCGTGGCTGTGGCCGAGATCGCTACCGGGCTGGCGATACGCGGCACGATTGTCACGAGGATCCCGGCCACGATGATGGCGGGGAAGACCGGTCGCCATGCGCCGCTCTTCCCGGCCCCCTGGCGCAGGCCGACCCACCATAAGCACAGTGCCAGCACCAGGGCGGCGCCAAGGCCGAATGTCATCCCGTCCACGCCCGCCTGCCGCCCGAGAATCCAGGCGAGGCCAAGTGCGGTGAGCAGCATCGGCACGGACAGGATGTGACGAAACCGGTTCATCCACGGTCCGGGTCGCGGCAGCCTTGCGCGCAGGGCGGGGATGAAGCCCAGCAGCAGGAACGGCAGCGCAAGGCCCAACCCCAGCCCTGCAAACACCGCCATCGCCCCGGCGGCCGGCAGCAGCAGCGCCGCGCCGAGGGCCACGCCCATGAAGGGGCCGGTGCAGGGCGTCGCGATGAAGGCGGCGAGCGCGCCCGTCCAGAACGCGCCCATCGTCCCGCCCGCGCCGGCCAGCCGGCTGCCCCCGGTGAAGGCCGGCAACTCGAACAGGCCAGCGAGGTTGAGCCCGATCACCAGCACCAGCAGCATGAGCGCCCCGATGACGCGCGCATCCTGTAGCTGGAACGCCCATCCGGCCAGTCCGCCAGCCGCGCGCAGGATCAACAGCGCCGCCCCAAGCCCCGCGCAGACCACGATGACGCCCGCCGTGTAGGCGAGCGCCTCGCGCCGGGCATCTTGCTCCGATCCGCCGGCCCGCGCCAGGCTCAGCGCCTTGAGGCTCAGGATCGGAAACACGCAGGGCATGATGTTGAGCAACAGCCCCCCGAGGATGGCGCCACCAAGGGCGGCCAGCAGCGTGACCGCGCCGCCGCTCTCCCTGTTGCCATCGGACCGCTCGCCCGCGTTCGCGCCGGCCACGGCCGCGACCTTTCCGGGCGTGGCATTGATCGAAACGCCGGTGCCCGCCGCCAGTCGCACCACGCCGCTCACCTTGGGGGGGGCAGTTTTGGCATGCGCTGCCGTTTCGATCACCAGCTGATCGCCATTGCGCGCCACGGTCTGCGGCGCCGCATAATCGATCACGCCGTCGGTCAGCGGGAAGAAATAGGGCTTATCGATCCGGGCCGAGGCAGGCAGCGGGATCGCGAGGCGGAAGCGGCCGTTCGCGAGCTGGAAATGCGCCGTGCTGCCGAGCGGGCGGGGGAGCGCCATCCGCCAATGATCGAAGCGGGCGCGAACGTCGGGCCTGATTGCCCCGTCTCCCACCGTGAGCTGCAGCGCCAGCGTCGCCTTTTCCGGCACACACATCTGTGGATTGCACGCCAGCCAATCGAGCGCTGCGGAGATCGGCAGCTTCGTCCCGCGCGCGAGCCCCTTGGGCACGTCCAGCGTCACGAGATGAGCATAGTCGCTCTCATAGACATAGTTCATCAGTCCGGAAATGAGCAGCGGCTGCGGCACCGGATATTGGAGAGGCCCGAATACCAGCCCCTTGGGCGCCTGCCACGCCACCCGGGTCTCGACGCCTGCATCACCCGGATTCTGCCAGTAACCGTGCCAGTTCGGGGCCGGCTTCATCGCGATCGCCAGCGTGATGCGCGATCCTGGCGCGGGGGTGTCGCTCTCGGCGATCAAGGCCGGCGTGATATGCGGCGCGGCTTGCGCCAGGGTGGGCGCGCACAGGCCGGCGAGCAGCATCAGGCAGTACAAGGTGATGCGGATCATGCGCGCTCCATGCGCCTTTTGGAGCGTCGCGTCGAGCGTGCGGCCTAACGGACCGCCTTGATTCGTGCCTCGCTGGCTGGTTGGCGGGCGAGCCACAGTTTCACCGTCAGTTCGCCGCCGGCGAGCTCGTCGACCAGCTCCGGCGCGAGCCCGGCGGCCGTGAACCAGCCCGTCATCTGTTCGTCGTCAAAGCCCAGGCGGGCGTGGCCTTCACGCTCGCGCAGCTCCTCCCGATCGTGCAACGCGAAATCGACGATCAGCAAGCGGCCCAGCGGCGCCAGCAACCGCGCGGCTTCCGCGATCGCGTAGGCCGGTGCCTGCGCATAATGCAGCACCTGATGGAGGATGACGGTATCGGCGCTGGCGGGCCCGAGGGGGAGCGCATACATGTCGCCCTGCCGCAGATCGACGCGCTCGATCGCCGCGCTCGCCATGCGGGCGCGGGCGAAGCGCAGCATTTCCGGGCTGCGATCGATTCCGACAGCGCTTACGGCCCGATTGGCGAGCAGCTCGATCATCCGGCCGGTGCCGGTGCCGATGTCGACCAGCCGGCCGATCGGCTGGCTTTTCAGCGCCTGCTTGATCGCCGTCTCAACCTGATGCTCGGCGACGTGGAGCGACCGGATCGCATCCCATTCGGCGGCGTGCGCATCGAAATAGGCCTCGGCGGCGGCGGCGCGATCGGCGCGGACAGCGTCGAGCCGCGCCGCATCGGCCACCTCCCAGCGCGCGGCGACCGGATCCTCCCAGCCGTCGATCGCGGCGAGCAAGGGCCCTCGCGTCGCCGCCGGGCCTAGGCCGAGGAAGACCCAGCTTCCCTCGCGCCGCCGATCGCACAGCCCGGCGTCGGTCAGTATCTTGACGTGGCGGGAGACGCGCGGCTGGCTCTGCCCCAGCACCTGCGCGAGTTCACCGACGGATAGTTCCATCCGCCGCAACAATGCGACGATCCGGAGCCGGGTGGGATCGGCAAGAGCACGGAAGACGGCGAGCGGCGCGGGCATAGGCTAGACAGAAGAAGGGAGGGGCGGGCGGCGTCAAGCGCAATTGCTGCACGCCGCACTCCCACGAAGTCTTGTCGCGAAGCAGCCGCTATGGCAGGCCCGCGGCATGACAGTATTTCGCGTTGACCGACGTCCCCGCTACGCCATGATCCTTATGCCGCTCGCCGCGCTGATGCTGGCCAGCGGGTGCGCCACCACGGCGGGGCAATATCGACTTGCCGAAAAAGACCCGCTCGAAAAGGTGAATCGCGGCATCTGGGCGTTCGATCAGGCGGCCGACAAGGTGGTGATGAAGCCGGTGACGAAGGTCTACCGCGCCGTTGCCCCCCAGCCGGTCCGCCATGGTGTGAGCAATGCGTTTGCAAACCTGACAGAGCCGTGGTCGTTCATCAATAACGTGCTTCAGGGCAAGATGAAGCGCGCCACGCACAACCTCGGCCGTTTCCTGATCAACAGCACCATCGGCCTGGCCGGTTTGTTCGATCATGCCAGCAAGATGGGGATTGCCCCCGCTTACGAGGATCTCGGCCAGACGCTGGCGGTGTGGGGCGTCAACGGCGGCCCCTATCTCGTCCTGCCTCTCCTGGGTCCTTCCACGATGCGCGATGGCATCGGATCGGGGGTCGCGGCGTATGCCGACCCGGTCAATATCGCTGTCAACCAGGCTGACATCTCAGTCTGGTACAAGCGCGGTTTCAAGGCTGCGCAGATCATCAGTACCCGATCGGACCTGATGGAAAGCGGCGCCGACGCATTCCTCGAATCGAGCCTCGATCCCTATGCGGCGGCGCGTTCGGCCTATCTTCAGCAGCGTGTCGCCGCCATCCACGATCAGGAGGCGGGCGGAGATATCGGGCCGGCGGACGAAGCGCCCCTGCCGGGCGAGGACGTGTCGCCCCCGGCTGGCGGCGATGCGGCCGACACCTCGAGCGCGGCGCCGCTGCCGGGCGATACTCCGTCATCGGCGCCGACCACCGATGCGACGCCGGAGAGCGCCGCACCCTTGCCGGGCGATGCTTCCCCTGCGTCACCCGCGACCGATGCGACGCCGGAGAGCGCCGCACCCTTGCCGGGCGATGCTTCCCCTGCGTCACCCGCGACCGATGCGGCGCCGCAGAGTGCCGCGCCCCTGCCC
>Ga0164242_10005409_pt1 | contig 14229 bp, 11 predicted proteins | sample OricomgcompostMG_FD_108783 | JGI IMG/M metagenome (GOLD analysis project Ga0164242, IMG submission 108783) | Miracle-Growth compost microbial communities from Emeryville, California, USA - Original compost - Miracle growth compost (MG) ... | reverse complement strand
GCGATCAATTCGCTGATGTCGCGCACGCGCGCGGCAATCTGTTGCGCGCGCTCGGCATAGACCGGGTCGTCGCGCAGCATATGGCCATAGTCCTTGAGCTCCGTGCCGCAGCCGGAGGCGGTTGCCACGATGGTGTCGACCTTCGCGGCGTACCAGCGATCGATGTTGGCGCGGGCGAAGGCGAACGCCTGGTCGTCGCGCCCGAGGTGATGCGGCATCGCACCGCAACAGCCGATCCCGGGCACCGCGACGATTTCGCACCCGATCCGGGTCAGCAGCCGCCGCGCCGCCTGCTGCACCTGCGGTCCCAGAACCGGCTCGACACAGCCTTCGAGCAAGGCGACGCGCCGGCGCGGCCGTCCCGTCGCCGGCATCGTCGCAGGGATCACCTTCGTCGGCTTCGGCGCGAGCCGCAGCATTTCGGCGACAGGCAGCAGCCCCGGAACGCGATCGAGCAGCGGAGCCAGGGGCCGTGCCACACGGCCCAGCCGCGCAGCAACCGCGAACCGGCGGGGGTAAGGCAGCACCGCCGCCAACAATGATCGTATCACCCGCTCGCCCAAGGGACGGCGGTAGCGCTCCTCGACATAGCTGCGCGCCCGATCGATCAGGCGGCGATAGCTCACCCCGGACGGGCAGGTCGTCTCGCAGGCAAGGCAGGACAGGCAGCGATCGATATGGCTGACCGTCTCCGCGGTCGGCGTCTCGTCGCGCTCGAGCATTTCCTTGATTTGCACGATCCGGCCGCGCGGGCTGTCCAGCTCGTCGCCGAGCAGCACATAGGTCGGGCAGGTCGCGTTGCAGAAGCCGCAATGCACGCAGCGGTGCACCACCTGCTCGATCTCGCGCATGGTCGGATCGAAAAGCTGCTCGGGTGAGAAACGGGTCTGCATCCGGTCAGCGCTCCCAGGGATCGAGGCCAGGGTTGAGCAAATGGTGCGGATCGAAGGCGTCGCGCAGCCGCGCGTGAAGCTTCGCCGTCACCGCGTCCGGGGACGGCGGCGCCGCCAATTTTCGCACTGCCGGTGAGGCGCGCGCCAGCCGGGCATGGCCGCCCAGCGTCGCAGCCCGGTCGTGAACAATGCCTGCCCCGGCATCTTCCTTGTCGGCGGCGCCAAGCCAGACGCGGGCGCCCCCCCAATCGAGCAGCGCCGTTGCCCCTTCGGCAACGAATGGCTCGGCAAAGGCAGCGCCGTTGGTGGCCGGCAGCGACGCCCGCCACAGCGCGTCGGCGGCTGCGATCGGGGCGACGGTGCGGACGGCATCCCACAGCGCCGCGCTGTCGCCTGCATCGGCCCGCTCCGCCGCAGGGCAGCCGAGCGTTTGGACGAGCTGGTCGAATCGCGCATCGACCGATGGCCGAAACCCCTCCAGGCGCAGCAACGCGCGGCCGTCATGCCACGCGGCGCAAGATACCGTCGCGGCATGGCGGAGCGCCGCCGCCATCAGGGCGCCGCCCTGGCGGCAATCGCACGACACGACCAGCGTCGCCTCGAATCGGGGCAGCGGCAGCACGCGCAGGGTGACGGCATCGAACACCCCCAACGTGCCCCAGCTGCCCGTGAACAGCTTGGCCAGATCGAATCCGGTGACATTCTTGACCACCCGGCCGCCGGCCTTGAAGTGATCGCCCCGCCCCGACACCGCGGTAAACCCGAGCAGATGATCGCGCGCCGCGCCGGCGCTGACGCGGCGCGGCCCTTCATTGCCGCTGGCGACGACGCCGCCGATCGTGACGCCGCCCGGCGCTCCGCGGCCGATCGTCATCGGATCGACGGGATCGAAGGCAAGCATCTGCCGTCGCTCGGCAAGCAGCGCTTCGACCTCAGCCAGCGGCGTTCCGCTGCGAACGGAGACGACGAGCTCCTCGGGATCGTAATCGATTACGCCACGATGCGCGGTGAGGTCGAGGATCGCATCGGCATCGATCGACAGCCGACTGGTCCCCGCCCCCCGAATCGCCATCGGCCGGCGCGCCTCGACACCGGCGGCGACGCATTCGGCCAGCGACTCGGCATCGGCGGGGCGGTAAACCTCCGCCATCAGAACCGCGGCAGATCGGGGAAGCGCAGCTCCCCATGATGCACGTGCTCGCGCCCCAGCTCGGCGCAGCGGCGCAAGGTCGGGAACATCTTGCCGGGATTGAGCAGCAGATCGGGATCAAGCGCGCATTTCACGCGCTGCTGCTGGTCGAGGTCGAGCGTCGAGAACATCGCCGGCATCAGGTCGCGCTTTTCGACGCCGACGCCATGTTCGCCGGTCAGCACGCCGCCGAGCTCGACGCAGCGAGTCAGGATTTCCGCGCCCAATGCCTCGGCGGCGTCGAACTGGCCGGGCTGATTGGCGTCGTACATGATGATCGGGTGGAGATTGCCGTCGCCGGCGTGGAAGACGTTGGCGATCCGCAGGCCGTGGCGGCACCCCATCGCCGCCATGTCGCGCAGCATTTCGGGCAGGCAGCGCCGCGGGATGGTGCCGTCGACGCAATAATAGTCGGGCGAGATGCGCCCCATCGCCGCGAACGCCGCCTTGCGCCCCGCCCAGAAGCGTTCGCGGTCGGCTTCGCTGGTCGACGGCTGCAGCGTCGTCGCGCCGCAGGCGGTGGCGATCGCGGCGATCTCGCCGATCAGATGGTCGCATTCCGCCGCGGGGCCGTCGACCTCGACGATCAGCAGCGCCTCGGCATCGAGCGGATAGCCGATCTTGAGAAAACCCTCGGTGGCCTGGATCGCCGCTTTGTCCATCAGCTCCATGCCGGCGGGAATGATGCCGCGCGCGATCACGTCGGCGACGCACTGTCCGGCGGCGGCAACGTCGGCGAAGCCGACCAGGATGGCGCGCGCGACGTCGGGAACCGGGAGCAGGCGCACCGTCACCTCGGTCACCACGCCGAGCAGCCCTTCCGAACCGATCACCAGGCCGAGCAGGTCGTAGCCGGGGCGATCGAGCCCCTTGCCGCCGATGCGGACGATCTCGCCCGACATCAGCACCATCTCGATGCCCAGCACGTTGTGCGCGGTCATGCCGTATTTCAGGCAATGGACGCCGCCGGCGTTCTCGGCGACGTTGCCGCCGATCGTGCAGGCGATCTGGCTCGACGGATCGGGCGCGTAGTAGAGGCCGTGGGCGCTCGCCGCCTCGCTGATCGCGGCGTTGGTGACGCCCGGCTGCACCACTGCAACGCGATTGTCGGGGTCGATCTCGCGAATCGCGTTGAACTTCCCAAGCCCGAGCAGAACGCCGTCCGCCAGCGGTAGCGCACCGCCCGACAGCGACGTGCCGGCGCCGCGCGGCACGACCTTGACGCCCGCCGCCGAGCACCAGCGGAGGATTGCCGACACCTGCGCCACCGTCTCCGGCAGGACGACCACAAGCGGCAACTGGCGATAGGCGGTCAGCCCGTCGCAATCATAGGCACGGAGCGATTCCTCGGCGTCGATCACGCCTTCGCCGGGCACGATTCGCCGCAGCGCTGCGGCGATCTCGCGGCGCCGATCCAGGATCGCGCGATCAGGTGCGGGCATTCTCATTGCGTCTGGCTCTATATTAGTATTATGATATGTTGAATATCCACAATTCGATCCCGCCTCATTATTGGGCTAGGCAGGGCCGCCCGCCACGTGTTCGGGGCGAACAAGGAGACGGAAAAGGCCGATGCCGCAAACGCTCGCGCTGTTGCACACTTCACCGACGTTGAGCCCCCTGTTCAACGACCTTGCGGCGCGCCTGCTGCCCGGCGTGCGCGTCCTCCATTTCGTCGATGAAAGCCTGATCAAGAACACGATCGCTGCCGGCAAGCTCGAAAAACCGACGATGCGGCGGCTGATCGACCTGGTCGGTTCAACCTTCGAAGCAGGTGCCGACGCGACGCTGGTGACCTGTTCCTCGATCGGGCCCGCCGTCGACATCGCCGCTCAATTGCATGACGAGCCGGTGCTGCGGGTCGATTATCCAATGGCTGTCGAAGCGATCGCGGCGGGATCGCGGATCGGCGTCGTCGCGACGCTCAACACCACGCTGGCGCCGACCGCCGATCTCGTCCGGCGCGTGGCGTCCGAGGCAGGCAAGACAATCGAACTGAGAGAGCACCTCTGCGCGGGTGCGTTCGAGGCGGTGATGGCCGGCGACGGCGCCACGCACGACCGCATCGTCGGCCATGCGATCACCGAGGCGATGAAGGGTGTCGACGCCATCGTGCTCGCGCAGGCGTCGATGGCGCGCGTGGTCGACGCCTTGCCCCCCGACGCGCTGCCGGCGCCGGTCTTCTCCAGCCCCGAACTCGGCGTGAAGCGCGCCCGCGACGTGCTGGCGGGCCTCGCGCTTTGAAGAAGCGGCATATCGTCATCGGCTTGCTCGGGCTGGTCTCGATCATCACCTTTCTCGATCGCATGGCGATCGCGGTGACCGGGACGACGGTGCAGGCTGAGCTGCGCATCACCCCGGCGCAATGGGGTTGGGTGCTCGGCGCCTATGTCATCGCCTATGCGCTATTCGAGGTGCCGTCGGGGGCGATGGGCGATCGCCACGGCTATCGCCGCGAGATGACGCGGATCACCGTCTGGTGGTCCGTGTTCACCGCCGCGACCGCCGCCTGCCGCAACTTCTGGCAGCTTGCCGCGTCACGCTTCCTGTTCGGGATCGGCGCGGCGGGGGCCTATCCCAACATGTCCGGCGTTCTATATCGCTGGCTGCCGTCGCGCGAGCGAGCACGCGGCCAAGGGGTGATTTGGGGAGCAAGTCGACTGGGCGGCGCGCTGGCGCCGCTGATCCTCGTGCCGATCGAGGCGCGTTATGGCTGGCGCGCGGTGTTCGTCGCGCTCGGCGTGGTCGGTTTGGGCTGGGCGATCGGATGGCGGCTGTGGTTCCACGACCGTCCCGCCGACCAGCCCGGCATCACCGAAGCCGAGCTGGCCGAGATAGGCAGCGACGACGACGCGCATGGCCACGCCGGCACGCCCTGGGGCGACTTGCTGCGTCTGCCGCAGTTGTGGCTGATTGCGCTCGCCTATGCCTTTTATGCGTTCGGCAGCTGGTTCTTCTTCGGCTGGTTCCCGACGTGGATGGTCAAGGGCGCAGGCTTCACCGTGATGCAGATGGGTCTGTACGGATCGATTCCGTTTTTTCTCGGCATGGCCGGCAATCTCGCCGGCGGCGTGCTGGCCGATCGGCTTGCCGAGCGGATCGGGATGCGCCGCGCCTACAATCGTATCACTGCCACCTGCCTCGTCCTGACCGCGATCCTGCTGGTGGCGATGAGCGTGGTCGAAAGCAAGATGGCGGTGGTGGTGATCGCCGGCGCCAGCTTCGCGGTGATGGACCTGATGCTGCCATCGGCCTGGGCGATGTGCATGGCGATCGGCGGACGCTACGGCGGCACCGCGACCGCGGTGATGAACACCGCCGGCAATGTCGGCGGTTTCCTGTGCACGGTGATCTTCGGTTATGTCGTTTCCGCGACGGCCAATTACGACCTGCCGCTGCAGGGCGTCGCGCTGATGGTGTTCGTCGCGGCGATGATCTTCAGCCGGATCGATTGCACCCGCGGCTTCGACGCCAAAATCGCGGCGCGTGGAGCGGCGCTGGCGTAATCAGGCAGCGGCCGCGACGATCGGCACGAAGCGGTCCGCGGTGAGGCTGGCGTTGCCGACCAGTAGGCCATCGACCGAATCGATCGACAGGATATCGCGCGCGTTCGCGCTGGTGACCGATCCGCCGTAGAGCAACGGTACCTTATAGGCGGCGATTGCCTGTACGGCGCTGCGGATCGTTTCGTGCATCGCCGCGATCTCCTCGAGCGAGGGCAGCGAGCCGCTGCCGATCGCCCAGCGCGGCTCATAGGCGATCGTCAGCCAGCGACCGTCGACCGCATCGGGAAGCGCGCGGCGGATTTGCTCCACCACCACCGAATCCGCCTTGCCGGCCCGACGATCGTCGGCCGTCTCGCCGACGCACAGGATCACCGCCAGCCCGGCGGTGCGCGCCGCCCGCAGCTTGACGCCGACGCGCTCGTCATCATCGCTCCCCTGCGGCGGCCGGCGTTCGCTGTGGCCGACCAGGGTGAAACGAGCGCCGGCATCGCGCAGCATCGAGGCAGAGATGCTGCCGGTCCGCGGTCCGCAAGGCTCCGGGTGGACATCCTGCGCGCCGATCGTCAGCGCCTCGCCCTTGGATGCGGCAAGCGCGATCAGCGTCGCCGGCAACGCGAGCCGGACATCGGCCGGCATCGCCGCAACACCCCGCGCGATCCGCTCGACCTCACCCAGCGAGTCGAGAACGCCGTTCATCTTCCAGTTGCCGACGATGATCGGCATCGGCGATTGGTCAGGCGTCGAGGCGGGCACGATCGATCGCGGTCCGCCAGGCGCGCCGGATGCTCACGCGATCGATGGCCGCCATCGCCGGCAGGAAGCGCTGCGGCTCCGCCGCGTCGCGCTGCCGCTCGAAACCGTCCCAGCCGATCGCGGCCGCGGCCAGGCACGCGGCGCCGAACGCGCTGGCGTCGAGCAGGTCGGACCGAACGATTGGCCGGTCGAGCAGATCGGCCAGCATCTGCACCAGGAAATCATTGGCCGCCGCGCCGCCGTCGACGTGGATCGCCTTGAGTGGCGCGCCGAGATCGGCCTCGACCGCGCCGACGACATCGCCGATCTGCAACGCAATCCCCTCGAACGCCGCGCGAGCGACATGGGCCGGCGTCGTCCCCAGCGACAGGCCGCAGACCAGCCCGCGCGCCCGGTCATGCCAATGCGGCGCGCCGAGGCCCGCCAGCGCCGGCAGGAACACCACCCCGTCGCTGGTCGGCACCGACCGCGCCAGCGCCGTCAGCGCCTCCTCGCCAGCGACGCCTAGCAGCCGGGCGGCAAATGCCGCGGCATGGCCGGAGACGGCGATATTCCCCTCAAGTGCGAAATGGACGCGGTCGCGCTCGGCCCAGGCGATGGTACCCGACAGGCCGTGACGCGAGGCTACGCGGGCCGGAGTGGCGATCATCACCGATGAGCCGGTGCCGCACGTCACCTTGGCCCGGCCGGCCGTCGCCGCACCATAGGCACGGAGCGCGGCATGGGAATCGCCGATGGCAGCATGGACGGGAATGTCGGGCGGCAACGTGCCCAACCCTTCGGCGGTGCCGCCGAACAGGCTATCCGACCGACGGATCTCCGGCAGCATCGAGAGCGGCACGTCGAAAATGCCGGCCAGCTCCTCGCTCCAGCCGAGCCGGTCGAGATCGAACAATTGCGTGCGCGAGGCATTGCTGAAGTCGGTCGCATGGACGCCGCCGGTCAGCTTCCAGATCAGCCAGGAATCGACCGTGCCGGCGCGCAGCTCGCCGCGCGCGGCGCGATCTCGCGCGCCGGGCACGTTGTCGAGCAGCCAGCCGATCTTCGCCGCCGGAAACAGCGGATCGAGATCGAGCCCGCTCAGCGTCGCCACCCGTGCCGCGTGCCCCTTTTCGCGCAGCGTGGCGCAGCGTTCGGAGGATCGCCGGCACTGCCACGTCACCGCCGGCGCGATCGGCTCGCCGGTTGCCGCATCCCAGACCACCACCGTCTCGCGCTGATTGGCGATGGCGATTGCGGCGATCGACACGCCTTCGACAGCGTCCAGAACGTCGCCGATCGCTCCGACAACGCTGTCCCACAGCGCGGCGGCCGATTGCTCAGCCCAACCCGGCCGGGGATGCTCGATCGCGACGCCGCGGCTGTGTCGCGCGACAATGCCGCCGTCCGGCGCGAGCAGCAGCACCTTGGTGTTGGTCGTCCCCTGATCGATCGCCAGGATCGCGGATGTCATTCAGCGCCCCAGCACGTCGCGCACCGCGGCGGCGATGCCGTCCGCGGTGAGGCCGTGTTGCTCCATCAGCCATTCGGCCGAGCCGGTCGGCAGGAAACCCGGAAAGCCCAGGATGCGCATCGCCACGGGATGGCGAGTCGCGACGACTTCCGCAACCGCGCCGCCCAAGCCGCCGCGGACGACATGTTCCTCCACCGTCACGATCGGCCCGGCCGCGGCCGCGGCGACGATCGCTGTCTCGTCGAGCGGCGCGACCGTCGCCATGTTGAGGACGCGCGAATCGATCCCCTCGCGCGCGAGCGCCTCGGCGGCGATCAGCGCGCGATGCACCATCGTGCCGTTGGCGATGATCGTCACATCTCCGCCGTCGCGCAGGCACTCGGCCTTGCCGATCTCGAAGCGGCGGCCGTCGCGGATCAGTTCGGGCACCGGCATCCGACTGACGCGGATGAACATCGGTCCCTCGGTCGCCGCCGCGACACGGATGGCCTGCTCGGTTTCCCAGGGGTCGGCCGGGACGATCACCGTCAGCCCCTTCATCGGCCGCAGCCAGGCGATGTCCTCGATCGAATGGTGCGTAGGGCCCAGTTCGCCATAAGCGACGCCGCTCGACATGCCGCACAGCTTGACGTTGGCCTTGCTGTAGACGACGTCGGCCTTGACCTGCTCGAGCGCGCGCCCGGTCAGGAAGCAGGCAGCGCCGCTGACAAAGGCAACCTTTCCGCCATTGGCAAGCCCGGCGCCGACACCGACCATGTTCTGCTCGGCGATGCCGACGTTGATGAGTCGGTCGGGAAAGCGCTTGCGAAAGCCGGTCAGGCGGCTCGATCCCACGCTGTCGTTGACCACCGCAACCACGCGGGGGTCGGCCGCCGCCAACTCCTCCAGCGTGCTCGAATAGGCCTGCCGACAATCGACATAGGTTTCGGAAAGGCGGGTCATCGCACGGCCTCCGCGGCGTCGAGCTCACGCAATGCCTGTTCGAGCTGCTCGGTGGTCGGCACGCCGTGGTGCCAGCTCACATCGCCGGCCATGAACGACACGCCCTTGCCCTTGACCGTATTGGCGACGACGCACAGCGGGCGCGCCGCGCCATCACGGCGCTCCAGCACGTCGAGCAGCGCGCCGATATCATGCCCGTCGACCTCGATGGCGTCCCAGCCGAACGCGCGCCATTTGTCGGCGAGCGGATCGAGCGCGTTGGTTTCCTCGGTTCCCGCCCCCTGCTGCAAGCGATTGCGATCGACGATCACCGTCAGATTGGCGAGCCGCCGGTGCCCGGCGAACATCGCGGCCTCCCAGACGCTGCCTTCCTGCAGTTCGCCGTCACCGGTCAGGACGAAGACCCGGAAATCGGCGCCGTCGATCTGGCCGGCAACGGCGATGCCGACAGCAACCGGCAAGCCGTGGCCGAGCGGCCCCGTGTTCGTCTCGACGCCCGGCAGGTATTGGCAATTGGGGTGGCCGTTGAGCCGCGAGCCCGGCTGCATGTAAGTATCGAGCTCGGCCTCCGGAAAGAAGCCTGCGCCGGCGAGTGTAGCGTAGAGCGATCCGGTCGCGTGCCCCTTGCTCATGATGAAGCGGTCGCGCTGCGGCGATTTCGGCTGGCTCGGATCGTGCCGCAAGATGTCGAAATAGAGCGAGGCCAGAATATCGGCCGCCGAAAGATCGCCGCCGGGGTGCCCCAGCTGGGCATCGTGCACCATCCTGAGGCTCCGCCGCCGGATCCACTTCGCCCTTTCTCGAACGGCGCGGATGCGATCGGCGCGATCCGCCCGGTGCGCTTCAGCGCTGGCGTTGGTCACGAGACTGTCTCCATGGACCGGCTGGTAATCGTTCGGACAAAAAGCCGCAAGTCACAAAGTTTCGAATTTCATCGAATATCGTCGAATAGATTTTGAAATGCGGAAAAGTCCCCTTGTGCCGGTTGACTGCCTTTTTCGCGCTCCTTAGACCGGGCGCCACAACGAAAATAAGCGAAGGCAAGGCTTCCCCGGCCTCCGCTTGCGAAAACGGAGTCGATCATGGGCGACGAAGCAGGACAGCCAGCAACCGGATCGGCTGCCTTGTTTGTCTCGTCGGCCTTCGAATGCCATCGATTATGCGGCCATGATACTGCCGCCGTCGTGCTAGACCAGCAGCAGGACCGGCTTTCACGGAGCGAAACAGGTGGTTGACAAGAAACTGGCTGCCCCCAAGCGGGCGCGCGGCGGCGCGGCCGGCGTCGTGCTGCTCGGCGATGTCCGCCGCAGGAAGCTGCTCGAATGGCTGCAGGAGGAGGGCAGCGCACGCGTGCGCGACCTTGCCGAGGCGTTCAGCGTCTCCGAAGTCACGATTCGGCAGGATCTGGAGCGGCTCGAAAGCGAAGGCCACATCGTCCGCGAACACGGCGGCGCCTATCTGAAATCAGTGCCGCAGCAGGTCCGGGCGATGGCGCTGCACCACCTGACCAACATGGAGGCGAAGCGGCGCATCGGCCGCGCCGCCGCGGCGCTGGTCGAGGACGGCGACAGCATCATCCTCGATTCGGGTTCGACCACCACCGAGGTCGCCGCCAATCTGATCTCCAAGGACCGACTGACCATTATCACCAACGCGCTCAACATCGCGCTGATGCTGGGTGCCCTGCCCTCCTGTGCGGTGCACATGCCGGGCGGCCAGTTCAAGGCGCCGACGCTGTCGCTATCGGGCGAACGCTCGGCCGACTATTTCAAGGGGCTGTTCGCGCAGAAGCTGTTCCTGGCGACCGCGGCGATGTCGTTCGAGGCGGGGCTCACCTTCCCGGCGCTGGCCGATCTCGTGGTCAAGCGGGCGATGATCGAAGCGGCGTCGCGAGTCTATCTGGTCGCCGATTCGAGCAAGATGGGAAAAACCTCTTTCACCTCGCTGGGCGGGATCGAGCTGATCCACTGTCTGATCACCGACGATGGACTGGCCCCCGACGACCGCCGCCGCTTCGAGGACGCCGGCATCGAGGTGATCGTCGCATGAACATCTGGCGCCGCCCGCACGATTTCGCGCCCGGCAAATCCTGAGCAGAGCGCCGCATCCACCCGAGGAGAGTTCTATGACCGATCAGAAATACGGCGCCGGCATCTGGCATTTCGCAACCTATGTCGATCGCTATGCGACCGACGGCTATGGCCCCTCGCGCGATCTTCTAGAGATGATCGAGCTGGCCGGGCAGGTCGACGACCTGTCGGTTGTCGACATCAACTTCCCGTTCGTCGGCAAGGATCTCAGCCTCGGTCGCGTGTCGAAGGCGCTCGATGAACAGGGGCTCAAGGTGATCGGCATCACGCCGGAAATCTACACCCGCCAGTTCGGCCGCGGCGCCTTCACCAATCCCGATCCGGGCATCCGCCGGCTGGCGCACGACATGATCACCGAAGCGGCGGACGCGGTGCGCCATTTCGGCGCGCAATATGTCAAGCTATGGCCCGGCCAGGACGGCTGGGACTATCCCTTCCAGGTCGATCACCACGCGCTGTGGCAGCTTTCGCTCGACGGCGTCGGCGCGCTCGCGGCCGAGAATCCCGACCTCAAGTTCGTCATCGAATACAAGCCGCGCGAGCCGCGCGTTCACATGAGCTATGATTCGGTCGCGCGCACCTTGCTCGGGATCGAGAAGATCGGCCTGCCCAACGTCGGCATCCTGCTCGACTTCGGCCACTCGCTCTACGGCGGCGAATCGCCGGCCGATGCGGCGCAGCTGGCGATCGATTACGGCCGGCTGTTCGGCATGGACGTCAATGACAATCTGCGCGGCTGGGACGACGACATGATCGCCGGCTCGGTCCACCCGATCGAACTGTTCGAATTCTTCTACACGCTGCGCAAGAACAAGTGGGAGGGTGTGTGGCAGCTCGACCAGTTCCCGTTCCGCGAGGATCCCGTCGCCGCCGCCAACAGTGCGATCGGCTTCCTGAAGGGCATCGAGCGGGCGCTCGACAAGCTCGATTTCGAGGCGATGCAGGCGGCGCAGGATCGGCAGGATGCAGTCGCGGCGCTGAACCTCGCGCGATCGGCGCTGTTCACCTCCTACTGAAGCGCGTGAGGGAATAATAATCGGGTCGCGCCGGGGGTTCGGAGCACCGGCACGCCCTGATCCGCAGCGCCTCGGTTGAGGCAGCGAACGAACATTATCGAAAGCGTCGAGATGGCGCCGATAAGCCGAGGAGAAAAGGGATGCGATCGGCCAGCCTGCTGCTGTTGATGGCCAGTGCCGCCGGATCGGCAGCCGCCGCGCCGCCGCCTGTGCACCTGCTGCCGTTGCAGGTCGCAGCGAACCGTCATTATCTCCAGACCAGCGACGGTAAGCCGTTCTTCTGGTTGGCCGACACCGGCTGGTTGCTGCTCGAGCGACTCGATCGGGCGCAGACCGAACGCTATTTCGCCAAGCGCAGCGCGCAAGGCTTCGACGTCATCCAGGTGATGGTGCTGCACAGTCCCGATGCCGCCGATGCCGCGGGCACGCCCGCGCTGCGCAAGGGGAGCGCGCTGGTGCCGCTGACGACGCCCGGCAACGATCCCGCCAGGCCGGGCCAATATGATTATTGGGACCATCTCGACTGGGTGATCGACTGCGCCGCGCGCCACGGCCTGTATCTCGCGCTCGTTCCGGCCTGGGGATCGCTGGCCGACTCCGGCAAGCTCGATCCGGCCTCGGCCGCCGCTTACGGTCGTTTCCTGGGCCAGCGGTATCGCCGCCATGTCAACATCGTCTGGATCAACGGCGGTGACACTCATGCCGATCAGCATACGGCGACCTGGACCGCCTTGGGCGAGGCGCTGAAAGCCGCCGATCCCGGCCATCTCGTCACCTTCCACCCGTTCGGCCGCACCGATTCGTCCTGGACCTTCAACGCGGCGCCCTGGCTCGACTTCAACATGTTCCAATCCGGCCACCGCAGTTATGCGCAGGACGATAAGCCCGGCGCGCGCGGCGAGGACAATTGGCGCTACGTCGCCGAAGACTGGCAGCGCAAGCCGATCAAGCCCACCGTCGACGGCGAACCCTCTTACGAAAACATCCCGCACGGACTGCACGATGTCAGTCAGCCGCGCTGGCAGGCCGCCGACGTGCGGCGCTACGCCTGGTGGTCGGTATTCGCCGGCGCGATGGGGCATACCTATGGCGACAACGACGTCATGCAAATGTACGTCCCCGGCCGCGACAAGCCTGCCTATGGCGCCGACACGCCCTTGTACCGCGCCATCGACGCGCCGGGCGCGACGCAGATGCGCTACCTGAAGCGCCTGATGCTGTCGCGGCCGTATTTCGATCGCGTGCCCGACCAGGGCCTGATCGTCGATAACGGCACCCGGTACGATCGCGTACTGGCGACGCGCGGAGCGAGCTATGCGATGGCGTACACCTACAATGGCCGGCCATTCGGCATGAAGCTCGGCGTCATTTCCGGCAAGGCGGTTCGCGCCGAATGGTACGATCCGCGCACCGGGAAGACGCGGCCGATCGGCACCTTTCCCAATCACGGCGTCAAGCGGTTCGATCCGCCCGGTACGACCAGGGACGGCAACGATTGGGCACTGCTGCTCGACGATGCCTCGACGCATCGCACGCCATAGGCCGGTTTATTAATGGGCGCCGCCGCCCCGGACCACTTCGAAAAAGGCGGGACCGCCCATCTGGCCGCCCTTGAGCACCAGCTCCAGCCCGTCCAGCGCCGTCGCGGTATGGGCGCGGCAGAGCGGCGCCCCGCGCTCGAGCGGCGCTGCCCACGTCAGGGCATCCAACTCCAACTCGGCGACAGCATGGCTGGAGGTGTCGCCGCCGGCGAACAGCACGCGCGAGATGCCGGTCCGGCCGATCACGGCACGAGCGATCCGGCCGAGCGCGGCGCCCAGAACGGCACCGCTCGCCTGCACGCCTTCGGCCAAGGGGCCGCTCGCCGAGTGAAGCACCGCGTTCCGCCCGCGCTGCAGCGGCTCGGCGACGGCGCGGGAGAGCCCCTCCTCGTCGATCGCCGCCACGTCGACGGCGATCGTCGCCCAATCATGCGCTCGCGCCCATTCGACCTGTGCGGCCGTTACCGGCGAGCAGCTGCCGCTGACGACCAGCAGCCGTTCCACCGCGGCGGCAGCCGGTAGATCGGAAGGCGGCGCGACAATGGACCGCACGTGCCAGGCGGCGAGCAAGGCGCGCGTAACGCCGGAGCTGCCCACCGCAAAGCGAACGTCGCGGCGGTCGAGCAGCACCTCGCCGGCGGCGAGCAGATCGGCCGCGGTCGTGCCGTCGAACAGCACCGCCTTTGCACCGGCTGCGACCGCTGCTTCGAACGCCCTGGCTCCGTCCGCCTGCAACGCATCCAGCGGCACATGAGCGATCGGCATCGCCGTCTGGGCGGCGAGATGGCGGCGCAAGTCCGCCTCGCCCATCGGCGTCACCGGGTGGCGCGCCATCGTCGGATGACG
>Ga0164242_10005408_pt1 | contig 14230 bp, 15 predicted proteins | sample OricomgcompostMG_FD_108783 | JGI IMG/M metagenome (GOLD analysis project Ga0164242, IMG submission 108783) | Miracle-Growth compost microbial communities from Emeryville, California, USA - Original compost - Miracle growth compost (MG) ... | reverse complement strand
GGCTCCACCGCGAGCCCCAGCTTTTCCGCCACATAAGCCTCGATCGCCGGGTCGAGATGGGCGAAGGTGCCGACCGCGCCGCTGATCGCGCAGGTGGCGATCTCCGCCCGCGCCGCCTGCAGCCGCTCGCGCCCGCGGGCGAACTCGGCATAGGCCTGGGCGAGCTTGAAACCGAAGGTCACCGGCTCGGCATGGATGCCGTGGCTGCGGCCGATCGTCGGCGTATGCTTGTGCTCCAGCGCCCGGCGCTTGAGCGCGGCGAGGAGCTGGTCGAGATCGTCGAGCAGGATGTCGGCCGAGCGCGCGAGCTGCACCGCCAGCGTGGTATCGAGCACGTCCGAGCTGGTCATGCCCTGGTGCATGAACCGGGCCTCATCTCCGACCTGCTGCGAAACCCAGGTGAGGAAAGCGATCACGTCGTGCTTGGTGACCGCCTCGATTGCGTCGATGGCCTCCACGTCGATGGCCGGGTCGGTCTTCCACCAGTCCCACAGCGCCTTGGCCGCGCTTTGCGGCACCACGCCCAGCTCGCCGAGCTTCTCGGTCGCATGCGCCTCGATCTCGAACCAGATGCGATACTTCGCTTCCGGCTCCCAGATCGCGACCATGTTCGGGCGGGAATAACGCGGGACCATCGAGAACTCCGGTAGGGACGAAACGCCGCTGCCGCTAGGATGAGCGGCCGGCGAAGGCAAGCCGCGGCGGCCGTTGCGCAAGACGCAAGTTGACGAAACACAGGCGGGTATTTTCGCGCGCGCGCCGTGAAGGGCGCCCAAATGCGCGAAAGCCGCGCTGGGCGGCGCGGCTTTCGAGGGTTTGCGGAGAGGGATGCCGACTCATAGGCCGGCGATTCGCTGGAACATTGGCCGGTGGTGGCAGATTGGGGGCGTGTAGGAAAATGGTTTATGAGCCTCGCGGCGCACGATCCTACTATTCGGATCTGCTCCTCGGATTAGTCATTGTATTGCCGAATGGCGTCGCCGTCCAACTCGGCCGCCGGCACCAATCTATAGTGCCGCTCGTCGGCGACTCTAACTTGGTCGTCCTGCAACGCGAGTTCGAAGAGTGCGATGGTCCCATCGGCCATGAATTGAGCGGCGATGGCGCGGCACCTCAACCCCGGAAACTTCTGTTCGACGTAGGCGATGTCCTGACTGGTTTGCACCACGCCGATCTGGTCGTTCCCGCCCTTAGCTTGCACTGGGATGACGTAATGGCAGCCGCGCTTGTCCAGGCCGACATACAACTCGTCGATCTCTATCTGACCGATCCCTTTTACCGTCGTTCGTAGATGGTTCTGCAGGCTAAAGGTTGTGAGGCCAAGAAAGGTGTCAATGAGCCGGTTGTAACGAACAATTGCGAGTAGGGCCTGCTCGTCGTCTAGCGCATAAGCGCGAATGAGTTCGGGCGTCGCATCGGGGATTGCGATCGTGACCAGCTCTTCGCGCGGGCGGATCCGGGTCTTCGCGACCAGTCGGAAGCGATAGCGAGCGCGACCTGCCCCTTCGATGATCCATTCGCGGCCTTCGGGCTGGGTCGCTAGAATGTTCTCCGGAAGGGCCGACCTGTATCTAATGCTGTAGATCACATCGCCGAGGTTCTTCGGCAGGTCGAGCTTTAGTTCCTGCGCCTTGCGTTCGATCGCTGCGCGATCGAATTCAAATGAGGCAACATCTTCGGCGTAACCATCGAAAAAAATGCTTTCGATCAGCGCTAGGTATCGGTTGCTTGTCGCTGCTTTAGCCATGAGCTGCACGACTCCATGGGAGCAAACCCTCCTCGATTTCGTGCTGCTTGCGCTTCTTGGCGCCGCTTTTTGTCGTGCGACGGGAAAGCGGGGCGGCCACGCCGAAGAAATGGGCGGCTTGTGCTACGGTCATTCGAAGAAGGCGTGGATCGCCCAATTGGCACTCTTCGAAAGACGGCTTTGCATCGTGGTCTGAGGCGTCGATGACGCACTTTGCCACGGCCCTTGCCAACGGTGGAGGCACGGAATTGCCAATTTGCCGCGCACCGTGCCACTTGGTTTCGTTGAACCGAAACCAGTCGGGATAGCCATGAAGCCGCGCCATCTCTCGAACGGTAACGCAGCGATTCAAAATAGGATGGATAGGGCGGGGGCTCGTGAAGGCACCCCGCGCGCCATCGGTTCCAGCCCGCAGCGTATTGCTCAGCCCATCAACTTTGAGCTTGTAGAAACGCGAAATGGGTTCCGTTTGGCCCCCTTGAGTCGCGGCGAACCGAGCCCGCGAAATTTCAGTATGCATGGTTCGGGCACTGGAGGTGAGTAAATTGGGATCCCATACCCTCCGGTGCCCGCTGTGCCACGCAGAGTTTGTACGACAGCGAAGCTCCATGGCATAATTGCTGCCGTCGACCAGCGCGGCGCATCTTACTTCGTCCGTCCCTAGAAGTTCATCGAAACGCTCGGCATCCGGTAGATCGAGCAAGGCATCTCCAACGGTAGGTCCGGTGGAAACGCCCCGACTGGATTTGCCCCTTCTGTCGGCCGGGTTAGTCCAGAACTCCGGATAAACCGGCAACTCTGTGTTCTTCTTGGCTCCGAACAGGATCAATCGTTCGCGATGTTGCGGCACGCCGAAGTTGGCGGCGTCCAACACCCGCCACGGTAACCGGACGACGTATCCAAGCTCCTCCGCATACTCGACGAATTCGTCAAGAAACTTCCGGTGCTTACCGAGGGTCAGACCTTTGACATTCTCGAATACGAAATAAGTCGCGTCCAGCTCCCGAACTATGCGTAGGAACTCGCGCACGAGACGATTGCGAGGATCGTCGAGTACGCGCTGCCCGATCATGGAAAAGCCTTGGCATGGAGCGCCACCGAATACGACATCCACCCGCCTGTTGCCGAGTCCGGCCGCGACACGGATTTCGCTTCCCCGCAAACCCTCGACCGACCGGGGAATGACGGTGCAGTGAGGGAAGTTGAACTTGTGCGTAGCGCAGTGCACAGGGTCGATCTCGACGGCGGCTACTACGTCGAACCCAGCCTGTTCGAAGCCGAGGCTCATGCCCCCAGCGCCGGCGAACAAATCAATTCCGATCGGCCTCATCGCACACTCCTTTCGAATCTTACCACCGGAACGATAGCAGAACATTTAGGGAATGTCGATCGCCTTTGCTGCTCCGAGAAAGGAGCGCAATCGTTCTTCAAGTGATTGAATATCCTTGAGTTCGCATTGCCAGACTTCTTCGACCGTCCAACCAATCTGTTCCAGTTCGGACCTATTTTCGCAATCGCGTTGGCGGTTTCGCTCGATCTTGGATCTCCAGAAGTCGAGATTGGATTTCGGGAGCTTGCCGATCTTGCAACCATGGCCATGCCAGAAACATCCATGAACGAAGATCGCCTTTTGACGACCGATGAAGGCGACGTCGGGCCGTCCGGGGAGGTCTTTCCGATGGAGCCGGTAGCGATAGCCCAATCGGTGCAAAAGCGAGCGAACGACCAACTCGGGCTTGGTATGCTTCGAGCCAATCCTCGACATCAATCGGCTGCGGCTCGCCTTGGTTCGGTTATCCACCATCGCGAGGGCTTAGCCCATCCTCGTCTCTTCGGCACCATCGACTAAGCCGGTTCATCTCAAGCTCGCAGGATTGAGACAAGCGTTGGCGAGTGAGAGGGTTGGGGAGATGTCCTAGATCAACCCCTTCGCCTTCAGGCTCACGTGCCCTTCGCGACCGACGATCACGTGGTCGTGGACGGTGATGCCGAGCAGGCGGCCGGCTTCGGCGATGCGGGCGGTGATCTGGATGTCGGCGCGGCTCGGCTCGGGATTGCCGCTCGGGTGGTTGTGCACGAGGATCAGCGCCGTGGCACCGATCTCGAGCGCTTTCTTGACCACCTCGCGCGGGTGGATCGCGGCTTCGTCGATCGTCCCTTCCTGTGCCTGGTGGTCGAGGATCAGCCGGTTGCGCGTGTCGAGGTAGAGCACCCGGACGCGCTCCACCGTGAGGTGCGCCATGTCGATCGCGAGATAGTCGAGCAGCGCCTGCCAACTGCCGAGCGCCGGCTTCTGCCGCACTTCGCTGCGGGCCATGCGGCGGGCGGCGAGGGCGACGATCTTGAGCGCGGCGGCGCTGACTTCGCCCATGCCTTCGACTTCGGCGAGGGCATGATGATCGGCGTTCAGGACGGCTGACAGCGAGCCGAAGCGGCTGAGCAGAGCCTTGGCGGTCGGCTTGGTATCGCCCCGCTGCCGGGCGGCGAAGAGGAGGTATTCGAGGACCTCGTAATCGGCGAGCGCTTCCGGTCCGCCTTCGAGCAGCCGCCGGCGCAGGCGGGCGCGGTGGCCGCTGCCGCCATGATCCGCCCCATGCGCCGATTCGAGCTGATTTTTCGACAAATCCTGCAACCGCCCTGTCTTGAGTTCCATTGCCTTTGCCGCGGCTTGCGCGCAAGGGTCGGCGGCGATGGCCGAGGAAGTCGAGAACGACACCACCGTGGAGACGGCGGCCCGGCGGCGCTCGTTCTGGCGCAGGCGAGTCATCTTCCCGTTGCTGCTGATTGCCGCGCTCGCGTTCCTGGCGTTCTGGGTCCAGCGCAAGACGATCGCCGACAATGTCATCGGCAGCTACCTGCGCTCACATAACGTCGAGGCGACGTACCATATCGACAGCATCGGCGGCACGCGGCAGATTCTGAGCCGGATCGTCGTCGGCGATCCGAAACATCCCGATCTCACGATCGAGCGCGCCGAAGTCGTCATCCGCTACCGTCTCGGGCTGCCCGGCATCGCCCGCGTCGTTCTCACCCGGCCGCGGCTCTACGGCACTTACCTCGGCGGCAAGCTGAGCTTCGGCGAGCTCGACCGGATTCTGTTCACGGGAAAGAAGCAGGCGTTCGAACTGCCTGACTATGCGCTCGAACTCGAGGACGGCCGTGCGCTGCTCGAAACCGATTATGGACCTGTCGGGATCAAGGCTGACGGGAAGGGCGGGTTGCGAGACGGTTTCGCCGGGATTTTCGCGGCGACCGCGCCGAAGCTGGTCGTGGCGGGATGCGAGCTCGGCGGAGCGACGCTCTACGGCAAGGTCGCCGTCGCATCGCGGCGACCGAGTTTCAGCGGCCCGGTGCGCCTGCAGTCGCTCGATTGCGGCGCTGGTTCGGCCAGGCTGGCCCAGGTAGCCTTTCAAACGCAATTCCGGCTCAGCGGCGATCTTGCCGGCGGCGAGGGGACGCTTTCCGGTGCCGCTCGAACCGCCGCTTACGGCGAAGTCCTGGCCGACAGCCTGAAACTGACCGGGAAGCTGTCCTATCGCGGAGGCGAGTTGGCGGCGAGCTACGATGTCGGAGCCCAGGGGGTGAAGCACCCGCAAGCCCGGCTTGCCCGGTTCGATGCCCGGGGCTCCGTCCGCGCAGGCCAAGGCTTCAACCGGCTGCGTGTCGAGAGCGACTTTAGCGGCAGCGGTTTTCATCCCGGCGCGGGTTTCGACCGTGCCTTGGCCCAGGCGGCCGATGGCGCGCGCGACACCTTCGCCGGTGCGGTTCTTCGCAAACTGCGCGGCGCCCTGTCGCGGGAAGCGAACGGCAGCAGCCTTTCCGGGGAAGCCAGCCTCAGCAAGACGGGCGGCATGATCAGCCTGGTCGTGCCCCAGGCGAGCCTCACCGGCGGCAGCGGCGAGCGCGTGCTCTCGCTGTCGCGCTTTCAATACGGCGGTGGGAGCGGTGGCTTTCCGCGCCTGTCGGGCAACTTCGCCACCGGCGGGCGCGACTTGCCGCGGATCGAAGGCCGCGTCGAGCAGAACGGCGGCGAAGGCTTCAACGCGCGGCTGGCGATAGCGACTTATCAGGCCGATGGCGGCAGCATCGCGGTGCCGTCACTGGCGGTAGTCTCGAAGGGCGAGCGGATCGGATTCGCCGGCCGCGCGATCGTGAGCGGAGATTTACCGGGCGGCCATGCCGACGGGCTGCTGCTGCCACTGTCCGGCTACTGGTCGAACGCGGCCGGGCTGGCGCTGTGGCGCGAGTGCGCGAAGCTGACGTTCGATTCGCTGCGCTTCGCCAACCTGACGCTGGAGCGGCACGGGCTCACCGTCTGCCCGGCGCAAGGGCGGACCATCGTCCATTACGGCAAGGCTGGCCTGAAGATCGCCGCCGGGGTTCCTTCGCTCGACGTCGCCGGACGGCTGGGCGCCACGCCGATCGCGGTCCGCAGCGGCCCGATCGGCTTCGCCTATCCGGGGACGCTGACGGCGCGGCAATTGCTGGTCACGCTCGGCCCGCGCGAGACGGCAACCACTTTCGCCGTCGATGATCTCACCGCCGGGATCGGCAAGACCGTTTCCGGCAGGTTCGACGGCACCGACGTCAAGCTGTTCAGCGTGCCGATGGATATCGTCGATGCACAGGGCACGTGGGACTATACCGACGGCCGCCTGGCCATCGCCGACGGCGCCTTCCGCCTGGTGGACCGGCAGCAGCCGGCGCGGTTCGCCCCGCTGATTGCGCGCGGTGCGACGCTGGCCCTGAAGGACAACGCGATCACCGCCGAAGCGCTGCTGCGGGAGCCGAAGACCGACACTGCCGTAACGCGCGTCACCTTCCGCCACGATCTTTCCAGCGGGCGGGGCCACGCCGATCTGGCCGTCGAGGGGCTGACGTTCGGACCTACGCTGCAGCCCGACACTCTCACGCCGCTGGCGCTCGGCATAGTGGCCAACGTCTCGGGCACCGTCACCGGCACGGGGCGCATCGACTGGGACGAGAGCGGCGTCACCAGCAGCGGCGAGTTCTCGAGCGATGCGCTCGATCTTGCGGCTGCCTTCGGCCCGGTGAAGGGCGCTTCGGGAACGATCGTGTTCACCGACCTGCTCGGCCTCACCACCGCGCCCAACCAGGTTCTGAAGGTCGTTTCGGTGAACCCCGGCATCGAGGTCACCGGCGGCGAGGTTTCGTTCGAGCTGAAGAACGGGCAGGTCCTGACGGTCAATCGCGGCACCTGGCCGTTCATGGGCGGTACGCTGACCATGCGGCCGGTGACGCTCAACCTCGGCGCCAGCGAGCAGCGGTCTTACGTGCTCGAGATCGAAGGGCTGGAAGCCGCGCAGTTCATCCAGCGGATGGAGCTGGAGAACCTGAGCGCCACCGGCACGTTCGACGGTGAGATTCCGCTGATCTTCGACAAGGACGGCAACGGCCGGATCGAAGGCGGCCGCCTGACATCGCGCGGCGGCGGCAACGTGTCTTACGTCGGCGCGTTGACCTACAAGGACCTCTCGACGATGGCCAACATGGCCTTCGACGCCCTCCGCTCGCTCGATTACAAGCAGATGGCCATCGCCATGGACGGCCCGCTCGCCGGCGAGATCGTCACCCGCGTGCGTTTCGACGGCGTCAGCCAGGGTGCGGGCACCAAGCAGAACTTCATCACCCGGCGCATCGCCAGGCTGCCGTTCCGCTTCGTGGTCACCGTGACCGCACCGTTCTATCAACTGATAACCACCGTCAAATCGATGTACGACCCGACGATGGTGCGCAATCCGCAGGAGCTGGCGAGCGAGGGGCAACTGCTGGACGAGAACGGTAATGTCGTATCCGTGGGCAGTCTTCCGTCCTCTCCTCCCGTCCAGGGCAAGCCAACGCCCGATGAAGCCAACATTCAGCGCCGTGAAAGCGAGACCAAGCCATGAACGCAGGCAAATTGACCAACCGCGCCTCCCTCTCGCATAAGCGTCGCATGAGGAAGGCAAGGACGGTCCTGGTGGCGATGGTGGGCAGCGGACTGGCTGCGGGCTGCATTTCGGTGACGGCCCCGGACAAGCCGATCGTGATCGAGCTCAACATCAACATCAAACAGGAAGTGATTTACCGGCTCGCGCCCGGGGCGCAGAACACGATCGAGGAAAACTCGGACATCTTCTGATGGAGAAGAGCATGAACACCGTTTTCACCCGCGCCACATGGGCGGTTTCCGCGGCGGCGCTGGCGCTGACCGGGCTGGCGGCGCCGGCCTTCGCCCAGCGCGATCCGGCGTATGAGGCCGCGCGCCAGGCCGGCAAGATTGGCGAGAAGCCCGACGGTTATCTCGGGGTCGTCGGCGGCGGGGACGCGGCCACGAAGAAGATGGTCGACGATCTCAACATCAAGCGCCGCGCGCTCTACGCCCAGAAGGCGCAGGCGGCCAACGCCACGCTCGAGGAATACGCGATGACCGCGGGCTGCCTGGCGATCGCCCGCACCGCGCCGGGGGAGAAATACCAGACCCCCGACGGCAACTGGCAGACCCGCACCTCGGCGCCACCGGTCCGCGATCCGCGCTGCCCGTAAGCAATCTCTGAGAGCAATCACCAGGCGCCGTCTGCGGCCGCTTTGCCGCGGACGGCGTTTGTGCATTGTGCACTGCGGCGGAGCGGTTGACTTGGCTCGCAGCCGTCCGTAAGGGCGGCGCGTCGTCGGCCGGGGGCAGCCCTTGGCCGCGCATTTCTTTGCAACCCCTGCGAGGCGAACGCACCCATCGTGGCCAACGATCCCGACAACGCACCCATCGGCGAAGACCCGCAGCTCGAATCGCTCGAAGAGCGCATCGCCGCGGCGCGCAAGACCGAAGACGAGCGGGTGGCGAAGGAGCATGCGCCCGTGGTCAAGACGATCGGAATGCAGGTCATCTCGACGATGGTGGGCTACCCGCTCGGCGGCATCATCATCGGCTTCGTGCTCGACAAGCTGCTCGGCACCGCGCCGTGGATCATGCTCGGGCTGATGTTCGCCGCGTTCGCCGGCGCATGTCTCCACGTCGTCCAGATGAACAAGAACAACGCGCGCTGAGCGCAACGGAAACGGGAAAGACAAGCAGTGGCCGCCGCCGGCAAGATCGATCCGATGCATCAGTTCACGATCGCCCCCATCGGGAGCGATCAGCTGACCGCGAGCCCGTTCCAGTTCACCAACTCGGCGCTGTGGATGCTGATCGTGCTGGCCGTGATCGTGCTGTTCATGCTCGGCGGCACCAAGCGCCAACTGGTCCCAGGCCGCTGGCAGGCCGCCGTCGAATACCTGACCGGCTTCCTCGACAACGTCACCACGCAGAGCATCGGCGCCGAAGGGCGCAAGTATCTGCCGTGGGTGTTCACCGCTTTCGTCTTCATTCTCGTGTCGAACTGGATCGGCGCGATGCCGTTCGGCATCGTGCCCGCGGCGCACCCGTTCACCGTGACCAGCCAGTTCACCGTGACCGGCACGATGTCGATCATCAGCTTCGCCATCGTCCTCGGCGTCGGCTTCTGGCGCCACGGGCTGCACTTTTTCTCCCTTTTCGTGCCGCATGGCACGCCGCTGCCGCTCAAGTTCATCGTCGCGCCGATCGAGTTCGTCTCGTTCATGGTCAGGCCGTTCAGCCTCGGCCTGCGTCCGTTCATCGCGATGTTTGCCGGCCATATCCTGCTCGACGTGTTCGGCAACTTCGTCGTCCAGGGTCTCAATGCCGGCGGTGCGGTGGGTTACGGTGTCTCGTTTCTGGCCTTCGCCTTCGTCGTGTTCGTCGGCGCGCTCGAGCTGCTGGTGGGCGCGATCCAGGCGTTCGTGTTCGCGCTCCTGACCGCGCTTTACATCAACGACGCGGTCAATCTTCATTAGTGTTTCAATGCATTTTCCAACGGAGTTAGCAAAATGGATCTCGCTTCTGCTCAGGTAATCGGTGCCGGTATCGCGGCAATCGGTGTCGGCGCGGCCGGTGTCGGCGTCGGCTTCGTGTTCGGTTCGTTCCTTCAGGGCGCGCTGCGCAACCCGGCGGCCGCCGGCGGCCAGACCGGCACCCTGTACATCGGCTTCGCCGCCGCCGAGCTGCTCGGCCTGATGGCGTTCGCCGTGTCGATGATCATCCTCTACGCGCGTTGATTGGCTCATCGTCCGGCGGCTTCACCGTCGGGCGATAGCTTGAGGCGAGAACGATGCCCCAACTGACGCAACTTGGCCTGGTATACCTGTCGCAGTGGTTCTGGCTGCTGCTGGTTCTGGCTGCGATCTACTTCTTCGTCGGGCGCGGGATCGTGCCCAAGGTCGAAGCGACCGTCGACCAGCGCGACGCGCAGATCGCGGCCGACCTTGCCGAGGCCGAGCGCCTGCGCGCCGAGGCCGATACGACGGAGGAAGCCTGGCGCGCCAAGATCAATGGCGCCCATGCCGAGGCGCAGGCCCTGGCTCATGACGCCAAGGACCGTTCGCTGCGCGAGACGGAGCAGCGCGTGGGCGCCGCTGACAAGACGCTCGCCGCCAAGGCCGAGGAAGCGGCCCGGGCACTCGACGAGGCTCGCCGGTCGGCGCTGGCCGAAATCGAAGGGCTGGCGGTCGAAGCTGCGCGCGACATCGTCGCCAAGCTCACCGGCGAGCAGGTGGATGACAAGGCCGCCCGCAAAGCGGTTGCAGGAGCTTTGAGCCGTGCTTGATATTCTTGCCGCCGCTGGAGAGCACGCCGAAGCGACCGCATGGGGCATGGGCGCGGGCTCGTTCGTCGCGCTGGCGATGATCGTGGTGTTCGGCATTATGCTCCTGTTGGGTGCGCCCAGGATCATCGCCGGTATTCTCGACAGCCGCATCGAAGGCATCCGCAAGCAGCTCGATGAAGCCAAGGCGCTGCGGGCCGAGGCCGAGAAACTGCGCGATGAGTACGCCCGTAAAGCGAGCGAGGCGGACAAGGAAGCCGCCGCTCTCCGGGCGCAGGCCGAGCGTCAGGCGGAAGAGATCGTCGAAAAGGCCAAGCTCGACGCCGATGCGCTGATCGAGCGGCACAAGACGATTGCCGCCGACAAGATCGCCACCGCGGAGCGCGCCGCGGTCGAGGAACTGCGCGCCAAGGTGGCGACCGCCGCCGCCGTCGCCGCTCGCGAGCTGATCGCGGAAAAGCATGGCGAAGCGGCCGACCGCAAGCTCGCCGACCAGATCATCGGCGGCCTCTGAGGTCATTCCGAGGCTTTCGCCGTCCCGATCCTGCCGCTAGGTTGCCGCTCGAAACGAGCCGGCGGCCGGCTGCGGGAGACGAAAGGAAGGCGATCATGAAAGTTGCGGTTCTGGGAGCGAGCGGCAAGGGCGGTTCGCAAATCACCCGGGAACTCGTCTCGCGCGGCCATCATGTGGTGGCGATCGCGCGCAACCCCGACAAGTTGCCGAGCGGTGACGGCATCACTCCGGTCCAGGGCGATGCCTCCGACGCCGATGCCTTGGCCCGGCAGATCGCCGGCGTTGATGCGGCGATCAGCGCCGTGCACTTCGACATTCCCGCTTCGACGCTGCTTTCAGCAGTGAAGAAGGCGGGCGTGAACCGCCTGCTGGTGATGGGCGGCGCGGCGAGCCTGAACAATGCCGATGGCGTGCGGCTCTACGATACCCCCGGCTTCCCGGAGAACATCAAGCCCTTCGTGCTCCCGGCGATCCACTTCCTTGACGATCTCAGGAAGGAGACCGAGGTCGACTGGACGTTCTTCTCGCCCGCGATGCTGATCTTTGAAGGGCCGCGCCAGGGGCCGGGCAGCTTCCGCCTCGGCAAGGACGAGCTGGTCACCGACGCCAACGGCGAGAGCAAGATCAGCTATGCCGACTACGCCATCGCGATGGTCGACGAGCTCGAACAGCACAATCACTCGCGCAGCCGCTTCACCGCCGCCTACGCCTGAGAGCATTGCTCTCTCCCCTGAAGGGGAGAGGGCTCAAATCCTAGCCTCTGAAGCTGTCTTTCGCGGCGCGGATTGCCGCGAAGGTTTCCGGCGGCGTGTTGCCGCCCCAGCGCGCCTGCATCTCGGGGGTGTCCGCGCGGAGGAACGGATTGGTCGCCAATTCGCGGGCGAGGCCCATCGGCACGGTCGGCTGTCCGGCGGCGCGCTTGCGGTCGACTTCGGCGGCGTAGCCTTTCAGCGCGGCGTTATCGGGATCGGCGTGGAGCGCGAAGCGCGCATTGGCCTGGGTGTATTCGTGCGCGCAGTAGAGCGTCGTCTCCGGCGGCAGGGCCTTGAGGCGCGAGAGGCTGGCCCAGAACTGCGGCGCCGTGCCTTCGAACATGCGCCCGCACCCTAGCGCGAACAGCGAATCGCCGACGAAGGCGATCGCGGCCTCCGGCAGATAATAGGCGACGTGGCCGGCGGTGTGGCCGCCGACGTCGATCACCTCGGCGCTCCACTCGCCGAGCCCGATCGTATCACCGCCCGAGACCGGCCGATCCACGCCCTCGATCTTTCCAGCCTCGGCCGCCGGTGCGAACACCTCGCAGCCGGTCGCCGCCTTGATCGCCGCGTTGCCGCCGGCGTGATCGGGGTGCCAATGCGTGTTCCAGATCGCGGTGATCGGCCAGCCGCATGCATCGGCTTCGCGCAAGTAAGCCTCGGCGTCGGGCGTATCGATGCACGCGGTTTCGCCCCCATCGGGATCGTGCAGCAGATAGCCGTAGTTATCGCTGAGGCAGGGGAACTGGTGAACCTGGAGCATGGGAGGCCTTATGCGAGATTGAGTTGCCAGCTTACGCCGAACGGATCGGCGATCCAGGTGAACAGCGTGCTGAAGCCGTAATTGTCGACCGGCATCATCACTCGCTCGCCGCCGCCGAGCGCCTGCGCCAGTTGCCGCAACTGCGCCTCATCGTCGCACTCGAGGAAGAGGGAGGTCGAGGGCGTGAAGGTGAACGCATGAACCGGCGGGCTGTCGTTGAGCATGATCTCCTGCCCGCCGATGCGGATCCGCGCCATCGCCACCTGGCCGGCCATGTCGCCGGCGGGGTGCTCCTGCAGTGCGATCTGTTCAAAGTCGGGAAAAGTCTCCCGATAGAGCGCCAGCGCGTCTTGCGCCTGGCCCTGGAACATCAGGAACGGAGTTGCCTTCACCAGTTGCTGTCCCTTCCGCGTGGATGATGAGCAAGGCCCTGCGGCAGCGGCACCCAGTCGTGCCGGCTCTGTTCGTAGACCGAGCGGACCGGCGGCGGGAATGCGGGATCGGCGAGAGTGCCGATGGTTATGCCGGTAATCTCCGGCATCCGGCTCGCCTTGGCATAGAGCGTGCTGCCGCATTCGGCGCAAAAACCGGTGGTGAAGGTGTTGCCGGCGTCGGTCGGCCGGGTGAACTCGCGCGGGGTGCCAGAGATCGCGACCGCTTCCTGCGGAAAGTAGGCGATCGTGCCGAAGGGGGAACCGGTGCGGCGCTGGCAATCGAGGCAGTGGCACAGCACGGTCATCGCCGCGGCCCCGTCGGCGACGGTTGCGGTGAGCTTTCCGCACTGGCAGCTGGCCTTCATGCGGGCGAGGTTAAGCCCGAGGACTCGAATAGGAAAGGCCCAGTTCCCCTCCCGCAAGCGGGAGGGGAGAGCGAGCATTACTCGCTCTTCTGCTTCAGCGCTTCGCCGAGGATGTCGCCGAGCGACGCGCCGGAGTCCGACGAGCCGTACTGCTCGACGGCCTGCTTCTCTTCGGCAATCTGGCGCGCCTTGATCGAGAAGTTCGGCTTCTTCGAGCGGTCGAACCCGGTGACCATCGCGTCGATCTTCTGGCCGACCTGGAAGCGGTCGGGGCGCTGCTCGTCGCGGTCGCGGCCGAGGTCGCTGCGCTTGATGAAGCCCGTGGCGCCGTCGTCGCCGGCCTGCACTTCCAGGCCACCGTCGCGGACCTCGAGCACGGTCACGGTGACCACGTCGTTCTTCTTGAGGCCGCCCGCGCCGGCTGCAGCGCCGGCCGCCGGAGCACCCTTCTCGAGCTGCTTCATGCCGAGGCTGATGCGCTCCTTGTCGGTATCGACGTCGAGCACGACGGCCTTCACTTCTTCACCCTTGCGGTGCAGCGCCAGCGCGTCCTCGCCCGAGATGCCCCAGGCGATGTCCGACATGTGGACCATGCCGTCCACGTCGCCGGGCAGGCCGATGAACAGGCCGAACTCGGTCGCGTTCTTGACCTCGCCTTCGACCACCGAGCCGACCGGATGCTTCTCGGCGAACTCTTCCCACGGATTGCGCTGGGCCTGCTTGAGGCCGAGGCTGATGCGGCGCTTGTCGCTATCCACTTCGAGCACGACGACTTCGACTTCCTGCGAGGTCGAGACGATCTTGCCCGGGTGCACGTTCTTCTTGGTCCAGCTCATTTCGGAGACGTGGACCAGGCCTTCGATGCCCGGCTCCAGCTCCACGAACGCGCCGTATTCGGTGATGTTGGTGACCGTGCCGGTGACCTTGGCGCCGAGCGGGTACTTGGCCGCGACGCCTTCCCACGGATCGCTTTCGAGCTGCTTCATGCCGAGGCT
>Ga0164242_10005407_pt1 | contig 14232 bp, 13 predicted proteins | sample OricomgcompostMG_FD_108783 | JGI IMG/M metagenome (GOLD analysis project Ga0164242, IMG submission 108783) | Miracle-Growth compost microbial communities from Emeryville, California, USA - Original compost - Miracle growth compost (MG) ... | reverse complement strand
TGCGCGCTCGTCAGTTCCGGACGGTCCAGTTTCGTCACCTCGCGGCTCACGAACTGCGACAGGCCGCTGTCGGCCGCCGCTTCGATCTTTTCCACCGACGCGCTGCCGCCTTCGGCTGCCACTGCGTCGAACGCGGTCGTGCGGACCGTGATCACCTTGATCGCATCCGACGACTGCACCGTCGCGATCGCGTTGCCCGCGTAGATCGGACGCTCGAACGTGTCGGCGCCGTCCACTGCGGTGATGTCGCTGATCTGCGCGACGTCGAGTTTCGCCGCGATGCGCGGGGCGACGTTCTTGCCCGACGCCGTCGCCGGCGCGAGGACGTGCGTGTAATGCTTCGCGATGTTCAGAACCGTCGCCTCGACGTTTTCCGCGAGGCCCGCTTCGAGTTGCGGCGCATCGGCCAGCAGCACCTTCGCCACGCCCGCGATCTTCGCGGCCTGCTCCGCCGCGCCCTGCGCGTTGTGGCCCGCGACCAGCACGTGCACGTCGCCGCCGATCTTCTGCGCCGCTGCCACCGTATTCAGCGTCGCCGCCTTCACCGACGCGTTGTCATGCTCGGCAATAACCAGAATCGTCATTTTTCAGTCGCTCCTCACAGCACCTTGGCTTCGGTCTTCAGCTTCTCCACCAGCGTCTTCACGTCCGGCACCTTCACGCCCGCACTGCGCTTCGGCGGCTCCGTCACCTTCAGCGTCTTCAGACGCGGCGTCACGTCCACACCAAGGTCTTCCGGCTTCAGCGTTTCGAGCGGCTTCTTCTTCGCCTTCATGATGTTCGGCAGCGTCACGTAGCGCGGCTCGTTCAGACGCAGATCGGTGGTAATCACCGCCGGCAGCGCCAGCGACAGCGTTTCCGAGCCGCCGTCCACTTCGCGCGACACGGTCGCCTTGCCATCCGCGACAACAACCTTCGACGCAAACGTCGCCTGCGGCAGGTTCGCGAGCGCCGCGAGCATCTGGCCGGTCTGGTTCGAATCGTCGTCGATCGCCTGCTTGCCGAGAATCACGAGCTGCGGCTGTTCCCTGTCCACCAGCGCCTTCAGCAGCTTCGCGACCGCCAGCGGCTGCAGATCCCCGGTCGATTCGATCAGGATCGCGCGGTCCGCGCCGATCGCCAGCGCCGTGCGCAGCGTCTCCTGCGCCTGCGCGACGCCCGCCGACACCGCGATCACTTCCGTCGCCACGCCTGCTTCCTTCAGCCGGACAGCCTCCTCGACGGCGATCTCGTCGAACGGATTCATCGACATCTTCACGTTCGCGATGTCGACGCCCGTCCCGTCCGAGTTCACCCGGACCTTCACGTTGTAGTCGACCACGCGTTTCACTGGTACCAGAATCTTCAACTTTTTCTCCGCTGAAATGGCTCGTTTTCCGGATCGGTTCCGATTGCTTACCGTTTTCCGCCACGCGTAACTGTGACAGAACCCTTGCACACTGGGAATTACCGATTGCCGAACGCCGGGTTAGCCGGAAGCTAACGCGCGGACGCGAGAAAAAGGGGTGCTACGACGTCTCTCCTGGCACATACGCAAGCTGTAATGGTTCGCGGTACCATGCAGCGTCCGATTCACCGCATCGTCCGCCCCATGCACTTCGATTTCGTTGACCTGAGCCTGATGACCGCGCTAGCCGATACGAAGAACCTCGCGCGCGCGGCGAGCCGCTGCCACCTGTCCGCGCCGGCCGCGAGCAATCGCGTCAAGAATCTGGAGGAAGGGCTCGGCTTCCGGCTGCTGTATCGGACGAGTCAGGGGATGACGCTCACGCCGGCGGGCGAGAGTTTCGTGCGTCACGCGCGCATCGTGCTCGAACAGACGGAGCGTCTGGCCGCCGACATGCAGGACTATGGCGAGGGCATCAAAGGCCACGTCAGGGTGTGGGCGAACACGACGGCAATCAGCGAGTTCCTGCCCGACGCATTGAGCCGGTTTCTGCGCGAGCATCAGGACGTCAATATCGAACTGCGCGAAGTGCTGAGCAGCGAAATCATCAAGGGACTCGTGGAGGGCGCAACGGATATCGGCATTGTCGCGAGTAACGTCGACATCGGTCACCTCGAAACACTGCCTTACCATGACGATCAGCTCGTGCTGGTGACGGCGCCGGACCATCCGCTCGCGAAACGCGAATCCGCCGACTTCGCGGAAACGCTCGACGAGGACTTCGTCAGCCTGTCGGCCGCCAGCGCGATTCACTCGTTCGTCAACAACGTCGCCGATTCGCTCGGCAGGCGGGTGAAACTGCGTATCGAGGTCGGGAATTTCGAGGCCGCGTGCCGGATGATCGCGGCGGGCGTCGGTATCGGGATCGTGCCGGGCTCGGTGGCGATACGCCACGCAAGGACGATGAACATCCGCATCGTTCGCCTGAACGACGCGTGGTCGCAGCGCAAGCTGAAAATCTGCGTGCGCAGCCTGAAGGATCTCCCGCAGTTTTCCCGCAAGCTCGTCGATGTGCTGACGGCCGAAGCGGAGTGATGCGTAACGTCCGTTATTCCTGAAGCACCGCGTCGCGTACCGTGCGGCGTCGTGTGCCGGGCCGCACGGCGCGCGGCATGCCGCCAGATGCCGGCGCGATTGCGCATACCCGTGCATGACATCGGGGTTCGGGGCGCTGCTCGCGCAGGCGCACCGCAGCCGTGAACCAGTCGACCCAATGACGGCGTGCTATCCGCAGTTGGGCTTCGAACTGGCGCTCACGCCCGGGGGCGGCGCTCGCGCTGGGCGAGCGGCGTTGGTAAAGCCGGTCGCCCGCGTTCAGCCGCGCGCGACCGGCGGCACGCCGGCCTCGGCGGCGACCTTGTCGAGGCCCGCCAACGTATCGGCGGGCAACAGGATGCCTTCCCGGATCTGCCTTTCGTGCGCCCGCGCTTCCTTCTCGCCCGGATAGAACACCTCGTCGACGCCTTCGGCCAGCGGCACCGATTTCAGCGTCTCGATGTAACGTTCCATGCGTGCATTGAATTCGTCCAGCGGCTGGAACGCGGACACGTCGAGCACGATCATCAGGTGCCCGGCGCGGCTGCGGTTGACCGGATCGTACGGACCGTGCACGTCGTCGAGGAAGCCGCTGCCCGACAGCACGCCCGACAGCACGTCGACGATCGCGCCGATCGCATAGCCCTTGTGGCCGGCCATCGGCAGGATGAAGCCCTTGAGCGCCTCTTCGGGATCGGTGGTCGGGCGGCCTTTCGCGTCGATTGCCCAGCCTTGCGGGATCGCTTCGTGACGGGTCTGCGCAAGAAAGATCTTGCCGCGCGCGACCCCCGAATTGGCGACGTCCATGATCAGCGGCGCGTGACGTCCGGCCGGCACGGCCACCGACCACGGGTTCGTGCCGATCAGCTTCTTCAGACCGCCCCACGGCGCCATGTTCGGGCCGCCGTTGGTCGTGCAGATCATGATGCAGCCCTGTTCGGCCGCCATCCGCGTGAAGTACATGCAGGTGCCGAAGTGGTTAGAGTTGCGCACCGACACCGCGCCGATGCCGTGCGCCTTCGCGCGCCGGATCGCGTCGTGCGCCGCGTGTTTCGCGACCACCGGGCCGATGCTGTCGCCGCCGTCCATCACCGCGATCGCGCCGGCGTCGATGGGGAAGGTCAGCGTGGTTTGCGGGCGCATTGCGCCCGAACGCAGCCGCGCGTAGTACCAGCCGAGGCGCAGCACGCCATGCGATTGGTGTCCCCACAGGTCGGCCTGCACCATTGCGTCGGCGGCGACGTGGGCGTCCCCGGCGGTCGCGCCGGTGGTCTGGTAGACGGCGGATACGAAGTCCCGCAGCGTATCCGGATCGACGCGCGTGAAGGCGTCGACGCCGTCGGTGTTCGTGTTGTTCACGGGCGGACTCCTGGGTTCAAGGCTGGGCGTTATTATCGGCCGGCCGCGAATGACAGTGTCAGTCTCATGGTTTTGGCAAGCGGATCGATCCGACGCTCACGCGAGCTTGAGCGTCACCACGCCGAGCAGAATGACGACCGCGGCGATGGGACGGCTATAGCCGTGACGCTCGTGGAGCAGCCACGCCGAAATGGCGGCGCCGAACACGATGGCCGTTTCGCGCAGCGCGGCGACCATCGCGATCGGCGCTTGCGTCATTGCCCACAGCACGAGCGAGTACGCGGTGAGCGTGCAGGCGCCGCCCATCAGCAGCAGCGTCCAGCGCTCGCGCAGATGCGCGAGCGCGTCCGCCGTCCGGCGCGCGAGCGCCCACGCGAGAATCGGCAGCGCGGTCAGCGCGAACATCCACATCGTGTACGACTCGGCGTGCCCGGACAGGCGCACGCCGGTGCCGTCGACCAGCGTGTAGGCCGCCACGGTGGCGGCGTTCAGCAGCGCGAGGCGGGTCGTGCGGGCCTTGTTCGCGCCCGGCGGGCTCGCGAGCAGGAGTCCGAGGATGCCCGCGCAGATCAGCACGATGCCGCTCCATTCGCCGGCGGCGAGCCGTTCGCCGATGAGCGGGCCGCTCGCCAGCGCGACGAGCAGCGGCGGCGCGCCTCGCATCAGCGGATACGCGTGGCTCATGTCGCCGCTGCGGTACGCGGCGCCGATCAGCATGAAATAGAGCACGTGGATCGCGGCGGACGCCACGATATACGGCCAGCTGCTGGCGGCCGGCAACGGCAGAAAAGGAACGGCGACCACGCAGATCGCGGCCGCGCTGGCCGTCACGAACACGATGTCGAGGAATTTGTCCGGGCTCGATTTCACGACGGCATTCCAGCTCGCGTGCAGGAAGGCCGCCAGAAGGACGAGTAGCAGGACGTCTGTGGACATAAGGGACTCCGGAATCTGACGCGAGAATACCTATCTTGTTGACGCGCGACAAACCAGATAAATTGCCGGTTCACGTTAGAAAAATTGCCATCGATGAAGCGCACGTTGCCTCCGCTGAACGCATTGCGTGCGTTCGAGGCCGCCGGCCGGCTCGGCAGCATCAAGGACGCCGCCGCGGAACTGCACGTGACCCACGGCGCGGTCAGCCAGCAGGTGCGGCTGCTCGAAACGTGGCTCGGCGCGGCGCTGTTCGAGCGACTGCACCGGCGCGTCGTGCTCACGCCGGCCGCGAAGGCGTATCTCGACGAAATCGGGCCGTTGTTCGAGCAGCTTTCGCAGGCGAGCGCGCGCTATGGTCTCGTGCGCCCGGTGTCCCGGACGCTGAACGTGAGCGCGCTGGCGACGTTCACGCTGCGCTGGCTGGTGCCGAGGCTGGAGCGGTTCCGCGACGCGCATCCCGGCGTCGACGTCAACGTGGAGACCACGAACGAACCGCTGGAAAGCCTGAAAGACGACTGGGACGTGATCATCCGCGGCGGTCCGGACACGTTCTACGGCTACGCGATGCGGCCGTTCCTGCACGAGGAGCGCCTCCCGGTCTGCTCGCCGGCGCTGCTGCGGCGACAGCCGCTCCACGCCGCCGCCGACCTGCGCGCGCATACGCTGCTGCATACGTCGAGCCTGCCGCGCCTGTGGCCGGACTGGCTCGCGCGGGCGCGGGTGCCGTCGCTCGCGCCGGCGGCGAGCCTGACCTTCGACCACTTCTATCTGACCTTGCAGGCCGCCGTCGACGGAATCGGCGTCGCGATGGGCCCGACCGCGTTGATCGCCGACGATCTCGCCGCCGGCCGGCTCGTCGCGCCGTTCAGCGGCCCGCGTCTGCCTTCGCGAAGCTATTGCACCTACGTGCCGGAGGGCAAGTCCGGCGACGCACTGGTTGCGTTGTTCCGCGCGTGGCTGGAAAGTGAAGGGGCGGGTTCGCAGACGGGCCCAACGGATTGAACGCTTCGACCTCGATAACGCTTCCTGGAAGGTGGACATGAAAAAGCTGATCAACGACCCGGCGGACGTCGTCCGCGAAATGCTCGAAGGCATCGCGCGACAGGCGCCGCACGTCGCGATTCTCGGCGACGAAAACGTGCTGGTGCGCCGCGACCAGCACGCGAGCGCGGACCGCGCGGTCGCCGTCATTTCCGGCGGCGGCAGCGGCCACGAACCCGCGCATGGCGGCTATGTCGGCGCGGGCATGCTGAGCGCGGCGGTATGCGGACCGGTGTTCACGTCGCCGCCGACCGACGCGGTGCTCGCGGCGATTCGCGCGACGGCCGGCCCGCGCGGCGCGCTGCTCGTCGTGAAGAACTACACCGGCGACCGCCTGAACTTCGGGCTCGCCGCTGAACTCGCGCGTGCCGAGGGCATTCCGGTCGAGATCGTGATCGTCGCGGACGACGTGTCGCTGCGCGGGCAGGTGGCGCGCCATCATCGTCGCGGGATCGCGGGGACGGTGCTGATCCACAAGATCGCGGGCGCGGCGGCGGCGCGCGGCCTGTCGCTCGACGAGGTCGCGTCGGTCGCGCGCGAGGCGGCGGCCCGTCTCGGCTCGATGGGCGTCGGGCTAGACGGCTGCACGCTGCCGGGCGCCGCGCAACCGAGCTTCACGCTCGCGGACGACGAGATCGAGCTGGGCCTCGGCATCCACGGCGAGAAGGGCGTCGAGCGCACGCAGCCGATTTCGGCCGCCGAACTCGCGGAGACGCTCATCGCCAACATCGCGGACGATCTCGCGCTGGCAAGCGGCGAACGGGTCGCGCTGCTCGTGAACGGGCTGGGCGCGACGCCGCAAATGGAGCTGGATATCGTGCTGCACGCTGCCTATGAAACGCTGATGCGCCGCGACGTGCGCGTCGAGCGCGCATGGGCGGGCACGCTGCTGTCGGCGCTGAACATGCCGGGCTGCTCGATCTCGCTGCTGCGGGTCGACGACGCGACGCTCGAACGGCTCGACGCGCCGACCGAAGCACGCGCGTGGCCGGGCGGAGGCGAGGTCAACCGCGCGATTTATCTCGACGTGCCGGCCGAGGCGGATGCGTTGGCCGCCGACGTCGAAAGCGAAGCGGCAAAGCGATGGATCGCGCGCCTGCAACCGGCGTTGAAATCCGTCGCGGATGCGCTGGTCGCCAACGAACCGAAGCTGACCGAACTCGATTCGCTGGCCGGCGACGGTGATCTCGGCATCAGCATGAAGCGCGCGGCGCAGGCGATTCTCGACGTGCCGGCTACCGCGCTAGGCAAGCCGGACGGCGCGCTGGCCGCGTTGAGCGGCGCGTTGCGCAAGGCGATTGCGGGCAGCTCGGGGCCTTTCTACGCGACGGCGCTGATGCGCGCGTCGCGTCGGCTGAACAGCGCGGGCGAGCCCGCCGCGAAGGACTGGGCGGTCGCGTTCAACGAGGCGGTGCAGTCGATCGGTGAACTTGGCGGCGCGAAGGCCGGCGATCGCACGATGCTCGATGCGCTGATTCCCGCCGCCGATGCGTTCGAAGCGGCGCTGAACGCGGGCAGATCGGCGCGCGACGCATGGGCTGCTGCCGTGTCCGCCGCGCGCAAGGGCGCGGAGGATACCGCGAGCATGACGCCGCGCGCCGGCCGCGCGAGTTACCTCGGGGCTCGCGCGGTGGGTTCGGCCGATGGTGGCGCGGTCGCCGTCGCGCTGTGGCTCGCCGCGCTGACGCCGCATGTCGGCGGCGACTGAGCCGGGTCGATCGCGGCGGCGCGCGCTTAATACCGCTTTAGCGACGGCGCGTGGAGCGTATGCAGAAGCATTTCGACCGAGCGCTGGCGTCCATTTCCAGTGCTCCGTCTCGCGCCAGCCTGACGTCGATGTCGGCACGATAGCGAATAGAGCCCATTCAATTGAAGCGGCGGTGGCTTCACATTGAACAGCGGCGACGGGGTGCGTCGCGAAACGAACGCTCCCCTGGTGGCTTACACCGATCCGGCAATGTGCTCGCGCAACCACTGATGCGCCGGGTCGCGGTGAACGCGTTCGGGCCAGAGCATCAGCATCTCGAAGCCCGGCACCTCCACGGGCGCCTCGGTCACCCGCAGCGCCGGGTTGGCGCGCGCCAGCCGGGCGGGCATCATCGCCACGAGATCGGTACTGACCAGCACCGACTCAAGCAGCAGAAAGTGCGGCACGGACAGGGCGACTCGCCGCGTCATCCCCAGTTCGGCTAGCGCCGTGTCCGTCGCGCCATGAAAGCCGCCACCGTCCGGCGACACGATCACGTGCTCGAGCCTGCAGAACTGCGCGAGCGTCGGCCGGCGTTTGAGCCGCGGATGGTCGGCGCGCCCGGCCAGTACATAGCGTTCCGCGAACATCGACCGGCGGCGCAAATTCGGCGGGGCTTCCGCGCTGACGTGAAAGGCGAGGTCGATGTCGCCCTGTTCCATGTGACGCGCGAGCGCTGGCGGGTTCAGCGCGCGGAGGGCCAGCCGCGTGCCGGGTGCCGCGCTTCGCAAGCCGCTCAGCGCCGGCAGCACGATCGTGGATTCGCCGTAGTCCGACGCCGCCACGCGCCATGTCTGGCTGGCCCCGGCTGGATCGAACGAGCGGGACGGCGCGAGCGCCTGCGCCAGCGACGTGAGCGCTTCGCGCAACGGTTCCCGCAGTTCCTCTGCGCGGGCGGTCGGCCGCATGCCGCGCGGGCCCGGCAATAGCAGCGGATCGCCGAGCGCTTCGCGCAGTCTGGCCAGTTGCACGCTCACCGTGGGTTGAGACAGATGCAGTCGTTCGGCCGCGCGGGTGACGTTGTGCTCGGCCAGCAACGCATCGAGCGTGACGAGCAGGTTCAGGTCGAGACGTCTCAAGGAATTATTCATCGCAATACCAGAAATTTCAGAAATTCATTTCCAGAATAGCCTGGTGTGCTCTATCGTGCGTCCATCCCATGACGGAGCACCATGCCATGAATGTTCTTCTCGTTTACGCCCATCCCGAACCGCAATCCCTGAACGGCTCGCTGAAGGATTTCACGGTCCAGCATCTCAAGGATGCAGATCATGCAGTCCAGGTGTCGGATCTGTACGCGATGCAGTGGAAAGCGATTCTGGATGAGGACGACAACACCTCGCCGCAACCGGGCGCGCGTTTCGATGCGTCTGTGAACACCAGGCAGGCGCTTGAGAACGGCACGCAGCGTGCCGACATCGCGCACGAACAGGACAAGCTGCGCTGGGCGGATGCCGTCATTCTGCAGTTTCCGTTGTGGTGGTTCTCGATGCCGGCGATTCTCAAGGGTTGGATCGATCGCGTGTACGCCTGCGGCTTCGCGTATGGGGTGGGCGAGCATTCCGACACACACTGGGGCGACCGCTATGGCGAAGGCTCACTGGCCGGCAAGCGGGCCATGCTCGTGGTGACGGCCGGCGGTTGGGAATCGCACTATGCGCCGCGCGGCATCAACGGCCCGATCGACGACATCCTGTTTCCGATCCAGCACGGGATGCTGTTCTATCCGGGCTTCGACGTGCTGCCGCCGCATGTGATCTACCGTACCGGCAAGATCGACGAGTCGGGGTTCGATCGGGTCCGCCAGGCGCTGGGCAAGCGGCTGGACACGCTCGGGACCATCGCGCCGATTCCGTTTCGCAAGCAAAACTACGGAGACTACGACATACCGGCGCTGACATTGCGCGCCGACATCGCACAGGGCCGTCAAGGATTCGCGATTCATCAGGAGCGGGAATGAACGATTCGCGTACCCCGCGAAAAGACGCCGGGAGGCGCGCGCCAATCGTCTGTGCATTCCGTGCGATACGGCGCGTTGCGCGCCTCCCGGATCCGGAAAGGACGGTCGCATCGTCTCGCCACGTACAGTTCATGAGGGTGTGCGATGATATCGGCGTCGCAGCGCCAACCGGGGAAGGTGATGAGCAAACGATCGACGGAAACAGAAGCGGAGAACCTCAACGTAACGACCGAAGCTACGTTGATGGCATTGATTGAACAGGTAACAGACTTCGTGGCGGCGGGAACGCTCGACAGTCGTTGCGCGGCAAAACTCGGTAAGCGGCTAAGGAAAGAGGCTGAAGTCGTCGCCGAGACTCGAAGCCTGGCTAAATCGTCACGCAATGCAATGAACAAGGCGTTCAACGCGCTCGACGACGCGTTACGCGCTTGCGATGCAAAGTTGCTCGTTTCCGCACAAGCCGCGCTGCGGGCCGCCGACGCCACGTCGAGCGACAAGCAGACGGTCGAGTGACGTAGCAGTTGTCGCTGCGGCAGGTGCTATCCGCGGCTCAGCGCGGAACCGGCCGGGCGAGGTGGCGTGACATAAGTGTCACGAATGCGTCACATGATTGTCACGCGACGTCGCGTTCCACCCGCCGCGGGCGTCGATCGAACGTCCGTCACTCAAGCCAGTTCGGCGGCGTCCACCTTCAGCGCGCCCTTCATGCCGCGGCGCCCGACGAGAGGCCGGCGGCGATACGGGCGGCGCGGGCGATGACGAGATCCTCGCGGGTGCGAACGATCATGACGGTGGTGCGCGAGAATTCCGAACTCAGGATCGTGGCGCTTTCGGCGTTGCGGCCGTGGTCGATCTCGATCCCCATCCAGCCGAGGCGTTCGCAGACCCTGCGGCGGATCACGCGGCTGTTCTCGCCGATGCCGCCGCAGAAAACCAGCGCGTCGATACCGCCCATCACGGCGGCCATCGCGCCCAGTTCGCGCTGCACGCGGAAGACGAAATAGTCGATGGCGCGATGGGCGGCGGCATTGTCGGCCTCCTCCAGCGTGCGCATGTCGTTGGACAATCCGCCGGACAGGCCGAGCAGGCCGGATTCGTTGTAGAGGATCTGACGGATCTGCGCGGTGTCCAGGTGTTCGCGGTCGAGCATGTAGAGCAGCACGCCCGGGTCGATCTGGCCGCAGCGCGTGCCCATCGGCAAACCGTCGAGCGCGGAGAAGCCCATCGACGACGCCACCGATTTTCCGCGGTGGATCGCGCACATCGACGCGCCGTTGCCGAGATGCGCGACCACCACCCGACCGGCCATCAGATGCGGCGCGATGCGCTCCAGCTCGCCGGTGACATAGTCGTAGCTCAGCCCGTGGAAGCCGTAGCGCCGCACGCCCACCTCGTAATAGCGGTAGGGAATGGCGAACGTGTCGTTGACGAACGGCTGGCCGCGATGGAACGCGGTGTCGAAGCAGGCGACCTGCGGCACACCCGGGAACGCCTTCATCGCCGCACGGATCCCGGCAATGTTGTGCGGCTGGTGCAGCGGCGCGAAAGGTGAGAGGTCGGTCAGCTTCGCCAGTACCTCGTCGGTCACCAATACCGGATCCGTGTAGTCGGGCCCGCCATGCACGACCCGATGGCCGACGGCAGCCAGATGCAGGTTCGGAAACGCGCGCTTGATCGTGGCGATCGCCGCGGCCAGCGCGCCGGCGTGGCTTGTCAGATCGCCTTTGGCGGGCGGCATCGGGGCGCCGGCCTCGTCCTTCAGCACCAGCATGCCTTGCGGCCCGATCCGGTCGGCCTGGCCGGTCACCAGCGGCTCGTCGCCCGCGGCCGGAAACAGCGCGACCTTGAGCGACGAAGAGCCTGCATTGAGCGTCAGAAAACCGACGTTGTCGTTTGGCGCATCCTTCATTTCCATTCTCCCTGGTACGCATGGTGCAAGGCCGCCACGGCGCACGACGCGAGCCGCGACATCGGACTGTCGAGCGCGAGTTCAGGATGACCGGCACCCGCGCGCCGAGGACGAGCCCCGTCCCTTCGGCATGGCTGACGAAGGCCAGTTGCCTGGCCAGCATGTTGCCGGCGTCGATCCTGGGCACGACGAGGATGTTCGCATGCCCGGCCACGCCGCCCTGCAAGTCCCTGGTACGCGCGGCGCCCATGTCGCGGCGTTGTCCATCGCCCAGCGGCCCGTCGACCAGTCCGCCCTTGATCTGGCGGCGCTCCGCCATCTTCGACGGCAGCGCCGCGTCCTCCGGGGACCGGATCGCGGGATTGACCGTCTCGACCGCAGACAGTACGCCAACGCGCGCTTCCATGCCGAGCGCGTGCGCGAGGTCGATCGACGGCGTTCCGGTTGGCCGTGCCGACAACAGGTGTTTGCGATCCTTTGGAGGAGACATCACTACGGCCCTCATATTTCTGTGGAACGGAAACATGATTGCGGCCCTTGTCGCGCTAATCACAGCGGATCGGGCTTTCTTGATAAAGGCTGTTATCGACAGGCGATCGATGCCGCGGCGGGATTGGGGAGTGCGCAGCGCCGGCTTCGATAGGCGATGCCGGACATTTTCGGTTCCTGGCTTTGTGTGAGGCACCGTTTCATTTGCTGTACGGACGTTCTCATTGCCCGGCCCTCGCTTCGCCGATCCGACAGGGCATCCGCATCTTCTTTCGAATCAACTAGTTGCCGATCGTTGCCGCGACGCGCTGGCAGCAGTCGTGCGCTGCTCAGGGCGTCGACGGGAAGGCGGTGACAGGGTTTAAGGGTTAAACATATGTTGCGATTTATTTTTTCGTGACAACATATGTAAACACACGCCGCGGGCCGCGCGCCCGTCAGGGCTACCGACCCAGATCCAGATTCAACGGGGGACTTGAAATGAAACGACCGAACTCACTCGCGCTGGCCTTGTGGGTAGCCGCATCCTGTTTTGCCTGCGCGACGGAGGCCATCGCGCAGGATGCGCCGTCCACGCTCGGCAAGATCGAGTCGGCCAATCTGATCGCGATCGGTCATCGCGAAACGTCGGTGCCGTTCTCGTACGTCGATGCCAGCAATCAGGTGATCGGCTTTTCGCAGGACCTGTGCAACAAGATCATCGACGCCGTGAAGGTGAAAACGCACCGGCCGAACCTGCAGGTGCGCTTCATTCCGGTGACGTCGCAGAATCACATTCCGCTGGTGCAGAACGGCACCGTCGACCTCGAATGCGGCGTGACGACGAATCTCACGTCGCGTCAGCGGCAGGTCGCGTTCGGCAACACGTTCTTCATCGCGACCACGCGGCTGCTCACGCGCAAGGACTCCGGCATCAAGGACTTTCCGGACCTGGCGGGCAAGACGGTCGTGACCAACCAGGGCACGACGTCCGAGCGCATTCTGCGCAGGATGAACGAAGAGAAGAAGATGAACATGCGGATCATCGCCGCGAAAGACTACGGCGAGGGCCGCCTGACGCTCGAGACGGGCCGCGCTGTCGCGTACATGATGGACGACGTGCTGCTCGCGGGCACGCGCACGCTGACGGCGAAGCCCGCTGACTGGGTGATCGTCGGCACGCCGCAGTCGTCGGAAGCATACGGCTTCATGCTGCGCAAGGACGATCCCGCGTTTCTGAAGGTCGTCGACGACACGCTCGCGCAGGTGATGAAGAGCGGCGAGATCAACGCGATGTACGACAAGTGGTTCATGAAACCCGTGCCGCCGAAGAACATGAACTTCGATTTCCCGATGAGCGACAACTTGCGCGAGTTGTACAAGAATCCGAACGATAAGGCGTTTGAGTAGCGGCGGTTTTCTTCGATTCCGAATCGACGGGAATAGCTGAGCGCTGCTGCGGTCGGTATGTATCGGGCGTCCTGCGCGGGGACCTTCCCGAAGCGCGCGTTGCAGGTCGCCACGATGCCGGCTAGCGGGCGTCTCCGGTCAGGCGCTCAACGCGCAGCCGGCCCGGCGGCTCGAAATAAGTCCCGAACCGCACGAGCCCCGCATGCTTCAAGTGGCAGGTCATTTCGAAGCTGACCAGGACACCGGGGTCGTCGTTTTCCAGGATGTCGATATCGACTGCGCGGATGCGGGGCTCATACACGAGCAGCGTCTTTTCCATCTGCTCGCGCAGCAGGTGGGCGGACGCCGGCAGCGCCTTGTAGATGTTGGTCAGATCGGGCAACCCGTAGTCCGGGAGATGCTTGAGCGAACCAGCACGCGTATTGAGAATGCGGCGCACGTTGTCCATCACGCTCAGGATCTCGAGCGTGTTGTCGCTGTATTGATCGAGCGGCACGCCGCCGATATGACCACGCAGCATGTCGTAGAGGGAAGGGCCGGGCATCGCTTACGCGCCTTTGGCCTCTGCGGTTACAGGCGGAGGCGGAGTATCGGCGAATTCGATTGTCAGGCCACCGCTTTCCGACAGGCTCAGGCGGATGACGGCAGGTAGCGTCGTGCCACCGCTCCCCGCGGTTGAGGCCATGCGCGTGAGCAACTCACGCGACAGCGGCGGCAGGATGTGCTGGTTCAGGTATGCGTCGACGTTGCGTGCACCCGATTCGCGCGCGAGACAGACTTCGGCCAGCGCTTCGATGAGTGCATCGTCACAGAGCAGTTCGACGTGGTGTTGTGTGCGCAACCGCATGGCGACCTTGTCCAGCTTCATGCGCACAATCGACTTCAGCGCCTCGACGTCGAGCGGGCGATAGACGAGCGTA
>Ga0164242_10005406_pt1 | contig 14234 bp, 13 predicted proteins | sample OricomgcompostMG_FD_108783 | JGI IMG/M metagenome (GOLD analysis project Ga0164242, IMG submission 108783) | Miracle-Growth compost microbial communities from Emeryville, California, USA - Original compost - Miracle growth compost (MG) ... | reverse complement strand
GGCCCGAGGTCCATCGCCTCCATGTCGATCTCCGGATCCTCCCATATCTGCGGATAGACCAGCCCTGAAAACACGAGGCCGAAGAGGCGTTCGGACAATCCGTCGAGGCTCAGCGGGCGATGGCGGTAGACCGCGTTTCGCAAGCGCTCGTTGCGGACGAAGTCAGCGACGACGGGAAAGGCTGGCATGTCGAATCACCTCGCTGCGTTTGAATTTCGCAGAGAGGTAGAAGCGTGCCGCTACCGTTTGATGACAGATTTCGAAGCCGGCGTTTCCATCACGCGATCAACAAAATCTCACACGGAATTTTACTTTGACGGCCACAAGTCGGTGAACTTTTGGCCGCATGACGAATTTATGAAGCTACAATGACAGTTCAATGAATTTTGAATGACGGACTGCGAGACTGTCGTCCGTGACGTGTTGGAGAGGCGCTTGAGCCAGATCACCGAACCCGCCCCGACCGGCTCGTCGGAAGGACAACCCCGCAATTTCGGCGCCCAACTGGGCATTTTCCTTGTCCGCATCGCACTGACGATCGTCTGCGCGACGGTTTTCGTCTATCTGGTGGAAGCCGTTTCCCGCGGCTCCCTGAGTTCGGCGCTGACCTTTTTCGTCGGGGGTGATTCGGCCGCCTGGCCGACCGTTGCGCTCGTCACATTCATCCTCATGGTTCTCGACGCGGTCACCGGCCGGGCCTATCTTGCGTTGTGCGCGCTCGGGCCGTTATTCCTGATCCTGCCTTTCGCCAGTCTCGAGAAACTGCACTATCTCAGCGACCCTCTCTTCCCGACGGATTTCCTGTTCGTGCGGCAGGTCGTCGATATCGGGCCGCTCCTCGTCGATCAGCGGCCGCTCACCGCAATCGCGGTTGCCGTCGGCGCGGTCGTGATCATCGCGCTGTTCGTTTCCGCGATCTGGTTCGGTTTCCGAAGGTTTCCGCGCATCCAATGGACGGCTAGGGTGGGGCGGCTGGTCCTGGCCATCCCGGCGCTGCTGTTCTTCTATTCGATCTCGGACTACTCGGTCTTTTCGCTGATGCGGGACCGGTTGAACATCATCCCGATGATGTGGGACCAGAAGTCCAACTACGATCACAACGGCTTCATCATGGCGTTTTCGCTCAACGTGCCGATGTCGCGCGTCAAGGCGCCGGCGGGCTACAGCGAAAAGGCGATGCAGTCCATGCAGCCGGATGTCGGTGTTTCGGCCGGCACCCAGAAGCCGGACATTATCGTCGTCATGAACGAGTCCTTCTGGGATCCGACGAAGCTTCCCGGCGTCAAGATCACGCCCGATCCGATGCCGACGATCAGAAAGATGCAATCCGGCTATATGTTCTCTCCCGAGTTCGGCGGCATGACGGCGGATATCGAGTTCGAGGCGATCACCGGCTTTTCCAACTCGTTCCTGCCTTACGGAAGCATTCCCTATCAGCAGGACATCCATCGTCCGATGCCTTCGCTTGCCCGCTTCTTCAACAGCCAAGGCTACGAGACCCGGGCGATCCACCCCTTCCAGGCGTGGTTCTGGAACAGGGGCAACGTCTACAAGGATTTCGCCTTCGACAAGTTCATGTCGCAGGAGACGCTCCCACCGATCAAGGCGCGGGGACAGTTGGCGTCCGACGACGGCCTCACCGACGAGGTCATCAAGGAAGCCGACCAGATGAAGAAGCCCTTCTTCTACTATGTCGTCACGCTTCAGAACCACGGTCCCTATGAAGCGCACCGCTATCAGAACACGCATGTGAAGGTCGATGCCCCGGCGATGAGCGAGGACAGCCGCCAGTCGTTGCTGACCTATGCCGAAGGCGTGCACGATGCCGATGCCGCCTTCGCCAAGCTCGTGGATTGGGCGAAGAAGCGTTCGCGGCCGACGATACTCGTCTTCTTCGGCGATCACCTTCCGCCGCTGAGCGCCGTCTATGTCGAGTCCGGTTTTCTCAAGGACAACACGCCGCCGCGCAAGGCTCCGCCGGCCGACATGATCAAGCAGCACGGTACGCCGCTGGTCGTATGGTCGAACAAGACGGGCACGGTCGACACGGGCGTCATCAGCCCCTCATTCATCCCCGAGCAGATATTGAAGCTCGCAGGGATGACCCACCCTTTCTATACGGGCTTTCTCGGCAAGGTGCATGACAACTACCGTGTCGTGGAGCGGCAGTTGCTGCTAAAGCCGGATGGCAAGACCGGCATCCAGAACTGGGTCGAGAAGGCTCGCTTCGACCCCGTGATCGACGACTACAGGCGGCTCCAATACGACATGATGTTCGGCAAGGAGTACGCGCGCGACACCTTCTTCCCGTCGATGAACAACAAGAACGGGCAGCCCGCGCCTAAGATCGTCAACGCTCCGACGGCAGTGCCGATGGTCTCCGGGTCGCCTTCCTGATCTCAAGACCCTGGACGGGAACTACCAAGCAGGGCCGCCAGCAGCGGCCCGTCGCCCCCGAAAACAGGATCGGTGCGCGGCAACGGAACCGAGGTTATGGCCTCCAGCACCGCCTGATCATAACCGTCGGTCGCCCTGATGACGGAGTAGTCTTCCTGCCCCGGCGGGTAGGCGCCGCAAATCCGGAAATCGTTGCTGGCGGACTCCTGCTTGTGGCCGAAGCCGGGCGGAAGGACAATGACGTCGCCAGCCGTGACCTCGATGTCGACGCCTTGCGGGCCGCCGAGGTGCAACCGCGCGGAACCGGTCGCTACACCAAGGACCTCGAAGGCATCGGGATGGAAATGGTGGAAGTCGAAGACGCGCCACGTCCAGGTGCCGCCCCAGCCATTGGACTCGAAACGCGCGCGCACGGCGCTGTCGCCGCTCTCCCTGGCCAGCACGTCACGAGCCAGCACAGCGGGAAACCTGTCGTTGTTGGGAACACCGTCACCGGCGGGAAAAGTCAACGTGTCGACTGCCGGAGCGGCGTCCTCGTTCGAATTCCGACGATCTGGAGGCATGGTTCGCTTCCTATGATACTTCTTCCGCCCGAAACAGGATCGGACACGGGCTTGTTCCGGAACGTTTTCGTTTCTTGCTCGCTCGGATGAGACACCGGGAAAAAGGGGCGGGGAGCTTATGCAGCGCCGCGGTGATGCGGAATATTTCGCCGGTTTACAGCTTGTGATGGACGCCTTTCCCATTTCGGTCACAGCCAGCATCGAACATGAGTTTTGGGACTGGGGTATCTTAATCGAGGAGAGAGATATGTACCGAGCTTTTCTGATGTCCCTGTCCGGCCTTTTCCTGATGGGCCTCGCCGCATGCGACAATGGCGGCGACAAGAACAGCGGCGGCGGCGCGCCGAGCGGTGGCGCCGGGACCGAGCAGCCGGCGACGCCGCCGGCAACCAACCAGTAAGGCGATGCGGGGCAGCGCGCAGGCGCGTGCTGCCTTGCCTCCAACACCGAAAATCGAACCTCGCTTTCGCTGCCGAAATCACTTAAACGGCAGCGATGGCGATCTGGGCAAAAATACTCGACTATGTGGTTGAAACAGCCGATGCGCTTGCGTCGGTGATAGAAGCTGTGCGCACCCGTCTGTCGGGCGATCCGGAGACACGCCGCAATGTGGCGTTCTCGATTGCGATGATCGCCCTGTCCGCCAAGATGGCGAAGGCCGACGGCATCGTGACGGAAGACGAGATAGCGGCATTCCGCGAAATCTTCGAAATCCCCGAGGACGAGGCGAAAAATGTCGCGCGCCTCTATAATCTGGCCAAGCGTGACGTCGCCGGATACCGCACCTATGCGGAAAAGCTCGCAGAGTTGTGCGCCCCGGGCGAAAGGGACGGGATCCTTCTCCAGGATATAATCGACGGCCTCTTCCACATAGCCAAGGCCGACGGCGTGGTTCACGAGCGCGAGCTGGCGTTTCTGGCGGACGTCGCGCAAATCTTCGGTATCGATGAAGACGGATTCGAACGGATCGCCGCGCGCCATCTGGCGAAGGGCAGAAGCGATCCCTATCGGGTGCTCGGAATCTAACGGACCGTGGATTTCGACACCGTCAAGCGGCGCTACAGGCGGCTCGTCTCGGAGAACCATCCCGACAAGCTGATGGCGCGCGGCGTGCCGCCCGAATTCCTGGCGATCGCTAACGATCGGGTTGCCGCGCTGAACGCCGCCTACGAAGCGATCGAGCGTGAGCGTCGCGCCGCATGAGCCTGGATCGACCGGATTTTAAAGGCGCGCACCTTTCTCCGTCTCCCAATCATGGCGAGCGCCTGAGGGGCAGGAAGCCGGATATCCTCCTGCTTCACTATACCGGCATGGGCAGCGCGGAGAGCGCGTTCGACTGGCTGCGCACGCCCGAGAGCCAGGTCTCCTCGCACTATATCGTTTTCGAGGATGGCGCCGTCCACCAGCTCGTTGCAGAGAGCCGTCGCGCCTGGCATGCCGGCAGGAGTGAGTGGAAGGGCGAGGGCGACATCAACTCCGCATCGATCGGCATAGAGATCGTCAATCCCGGCCATCCGGGCGGGTGCCCGGATTTTCCGGATGTCCAGATCGAGGCAGTGACTGAATTGTGCCTCGATTGCGCCACGCGATGGAGCATCGCACCTGAGAGGGTGCTTGCCCACAGCGATGTCGCCCCCGCGCGCAAACGCGATCCGGGCGAACGTTTCCCCTGGCAAAGGCTGCATGAGAAAGGCGTCGGACACTGGGTCGCGCCTGGCGAATTGCGGTCGGGCCGCTTCCTGCAGAAGGGCGAGGCGGGAGAACCGATACAAGCGCTCCAGTCGATGCTCGCGCTTTACGGATATCCAGTTGAAATAAATGGGGTATTCGATGAGGCGACCGAGCAGGTCGTCATCGCGTTCCAGCGCCATTTTCGCCCTGCCAGGGTCGATGGTGTCGCGGATGTTTCGACCATAGAGACGCTGCATCGCCTGATCGCCGCGCTGCCGCAATACGCTTGAAATACTGACCCGATCATGGGTCGGTCGTTGCCGATCTTTCAGGCTGACATGTTTTGTTATCGCGGCGTCATATTTGAGCCTGTTCCGACCCTATACCTCCCCCTCCGTCAGTGATGCGGCGCTCCGGTCTCACAGCCGGGCGAGCGCGAATATCGAATAAAAGCAATGGGTCGGGGCCGATGATGCCGGATGCGGCAGGACCTCGCATGTTTGGAGTAGTTCTGTATGCGGAAAGTTGGTGCTGCCATTCTCGCAGCATGCGTTAATGTTTCCCTGGCCGTTGTTCAGGGTCCCGCGTTAGCCAATGGTCTTGATGGTCCTTCCAGCAATCTAACTGCCAGTCTGGAAAGCGACTTGGACAAGTCTGGGTCGACAGAGGGGGAACAGACACTGACCGGGCCGTATGCCTCGCTGATTACGGAATATGCCGACAAGTTCGGAGTTTCGCCCAAGCTCGCCGATGCGGTGGTGCGGATCGAAAGCAACTACGACCCGAAGGCCCGCGGCAGCGCCGGCGAAATCGGCCTCATGCAGATCAAGCCCGCAACGGCGCGGATGATGGGATATGACGGCTCGATCAAGGGGCTTTACAACCCCGTCACCAACATCGAATACGGCATGAAATATCTGGCGGCCGCCGAGGATCTTGGCGATGGCAGCACGTGCGACACGATCCTGAAATACAATGCCGGTCATGCTGCAAAGCACATGAACCCGATTTCGAAGCGATATTGCGGCCGCGTACTCAGCTACATCGACTGATCGCGCGCGACCAAAGGAATTGAGCGGCGCCAGCGGGCGCTGCCGGATCTGAGGCGGCAGGGCCGGTCCTTCTACGGAGGGGCCGGCCTTTTTTCTTCCCCGGCTGCCTTTCGTCTTCGCTATGGAAATGTGGCGCGGGGTCCTGTATCGGGATTGCGCCAGTCGGCCGGGCAGCCGCGCCGTGCAAGGGTCGAAAGGCCGCACGGTGAGGAAAGTCCGGGCTCCATGGAAACACGGTGCCGGATAACGTCCGGCGGGGGCGACCCCAGGGAAAGTGCCACAGAAAGGAAACCGCCCCGCCTGCAAATCGGCCGTCAACGGCGCTCGCCGCTCTCGATGCGGCCGATTTGCCGGCGGGGTAAGGGTGAAAGGGTGGGGTAAGAGCCCACCGCGCCTCCGGCAACGGCGGCGGCATGGTAAACCCCACCGGGAGCAAGACCGAATAGGGATGACGCAGGGCGCTTCGCGGCGTCCGGGCCTGTTTCCGGCCTTGTCGTCCGGGTAGGTTGCACGAGGCGGGCTGCAAGGTCCGTCCCAGATGAATGGCTGCCACGTTTCCGCGCTTGTCGCGGAAGCCATACAGAACCCGGCTTACAGGCCGGCTGGCGAATTTTCATGGGATCGTTTGGGCGGCCGCCGCGATCGCGGCCCGCAGGAGGATTCTGTCCGCAGAATCAGGCGCGACTAACCAAACGTTAAGCTTAACCGGTCATGAATGAAGGACTCGCGACCGGTATCGGAATCCGTTCTGTCCCATTGACGCCCAAAGCCTCCCATGATATCCCATACGGAAGAAATTCAGGTGCGGCACGCCGCCTTTCCAGCAGAAGAAACCGAATGGGTCCGTCGGTGGGCCATTGGTGGGCCGGCGGTCGGTCGCGGGCGTTCCTTTGCTGTCTTTCTGGGTGGCGTTGGCGGCCGGGCGGCATGCGGGCAGGGGGCTGGGACGGCGGCTGAAAATGAACCGGTTTCTGTCGAATGCGACGAACAGGATCGACGCCAAGGGGCGGGTTTCCGTGCCTGCAGCTTTTCGCTCCGTCCTGACGCGTCTCGACATTCAGGAGCTTTACTGCCTGCAGGACTTCACCTTCCCGGCGATCAGCGTCGGCGGTCCCGACCTGCTCGACCAGTACGAGAGGCAGATCGAGGCGCTGGACCCGTTCTCGGAAGAGGCCAGCCGCCTTTCGCTTCTGGTGCATGGCGGCGGTGTGTTCATGAGGCTGGACGGGGAGGGGCGGCTTATGGTCGGCGATTTCATCCGTTCCTTCACGGGAATTACGACGGAAGTCGCGTTCGTCGGTCGCGGGCGCCACTTCCAGCTTTGGGATCCGAAGGCGTTCGAGGACGCGGCTTCGGTTGCGCGGCGGGCGCGGACGGCAAGTGGGATGCTGTCCGCCTAGTATGGAGAGGCGGGATGATGGCGAACCCTGGCGGCGGAGCATCTGACGCCAGTGGCGGACCGGTTCGTCACATCCCGGTTCTTCTCGCGGAGGTTCTCGCAAGCCTCGATCCGAAGGCTGGCGACGTCGTTCTCGACGGCACCTTCGGTGCGGGCGGCTATAGCCGGGCCATTCTCGACAGGGGCGCGACCGTTATCGCGCTCGATCGCGATCCCGATGCGATCGCCGGTGGAGGCGCCATGGTGGCGGATTATGCCGGCCGCCTGATGCTTGCGCCGGCGCGCTTCTCCGAACTCGCGGATTACGCGCCGGCCGAAGGTCTCGACGGTATCGTGCTTGATATCGGCGTTTCTTCGATGCAGCTCGACGAGGCCGGCCGGGGTTTCTCCTTCCGCGGCGACGGACCGCTCGACATGCGCATGGCGCAGGAGGGCCCGTCTGCGGCGGACGTCGTCAACGGGCTGAAGGTCGGCGATCTCGCCCGGATATTCGGGTTTCTCGGCGAAGAGAAGCAGGCTGGTCGCATTGCGCGTGCGATCGAGGCGCGCCGGGCGCGTGAGCCTTTCGCGACAACGCGGGATCTTGCCGGATTGATCGAGACGGTCACGCCACGCCGTGCGAAGGACAAGATCCATCCCGCGACGCGCGTCTTTCAGGCCCTTCGGATCTTCGTCAACGACGAGCTCGGTGAACTCGCCCGTGCGCTGATTGCGGCCGAGACCGCGTTGAAGCCCGGCGGACGGCTCGTCGTGGTCAGCTTCCATTCCCTCGAGGACCGGATCGTCAAGCGCTTCCTTCAGGATCGTGCGGGGCGAGCCGGCGGCTCGCGTCATCTTCCGGAGATGGCCTCGCGGGAGGCGACCTTCACGCAGTCGGGCAAGCCGGTCGTCGCCGGCGATGCGGAGGCGGCTGAGAACCCTCGCGCCCGTTCGGCACGGTTAAGAGCCGCGATCCGTACCAGCGCCGCCGCGCCGCGGGCCGATCTGTCGATCTTCGGTCTTCCCGCGCTCGCATCCCTTTCCAGTCTCGGAGGCTGATCCTCATGTTGCGTACCCTGGATGTAGTCCTCATCGGCACGATGGTCGTGGCGGCGGCCCTGACCTATCAGGTCAAGCAGAAGGCGGAGAGGCAGGTGGACAGCATCGACCGCCTCAATACGCAGATCCGTCTCCAGGAAGAAACGATCGACCTCTTGAAGGCTGACTGGAGCGTGCTGACGCAGCCGTCGCGTTTGCAGAAACTGATCGCGACTTATCAGGACCAGCTCGACCTCAGTACCATCGAGCCCACGCAGATCGCGACGCTGAACGACCTGCCGGCCTTCCCGAAGCCTGACGATCCGCCGGTGCCGTCGAAGCCGGGCGCCGTTCCCGTGGCGAAGGGTGGAACGACGATCGACAAAATTCTCACAGGATCGGTGGTGCGCTGATGTCTTTCCTGTCCCGAGTCGTCGCCCTCAACCGCAAAGCCGTCGTCCGCATGCGCACCCAGCGCTGGGACGACCCGGCCGATGGTGGCCAGATCGCCGTGGAAGGCGTTCGCAAGGCCAGGGGCGCCCAGACGAGAAGTCGCCTGTTCCTGATCATGTTCGGCTTTCTGGCGCTCTATGGTCTGGTCGGTGCGCGCATGGTGCAGTTCGGCTCCGATCGGGAGGAGACGACAGCGAGCATCCCGCCGCCGAACCGGCTGCTCGCCTCGCGCCCGGATATTCTCGACAGGAACGGCCGGGTGCTGGCGACGGACATCCGTACGGTCTCGCTCTATGCGGAACCGCGCAAGATCGTCGATGCCGACGACGCCGTGGAGAAGCTTTCGACCGTCCTGCCGGACCTCGACTACAAGGACGTCTACCGCAAGCTGAAGTCGGATTCCGGCTTCCAGTGGCTGCGCCGTCAGTTGACGCCGAAGCAGCAGAGCGAGATCCTCTCGCTCGGCATTCCGGGCATCGGCTTCCGTCCCGAGACGCGCCGCTTCTATCCGAGCGGCGCGACGACCTCGCACGTCGTCGGCTTCGTCAATATCGATAATGTCGGCATCGCCGGCATGGAAAAATACATCGACAGCGAAGGCCTTTCAGCCCTCGCCAGCGCCGGCCTGACGGTTCAGGAGCCGATGCAGCCGGTCCATCTCTCCATCGACCTCAGGGTCCAGCACATCGTCCGCGACGTACTTCAGGCCGGCATGGAGCGCTATCAGTCGATCGGCGCGGGCGCGGTCGTGCTCAACATCAATACGGGCGAGGTCATGGCGCTGGCTTCCGTGCCGGATTTCGATCCGAACAACCCGGTCGACGCCCTCAAGAAGGATCGCCTGAACCGCATGACGGCCGGCACCTACGAGATGGGTTCCACCTTCAAGACCTTCACCTCGGCAATGGCGCTCGATACCGGTACCTCGCAGATGAGCACCGTCTACGACGTGTCGCATCCCTTCCGTATCGACGGCTTCACGATCCACGATTTCGACCACGAGCCGGGGCATCTCACCGTCCCCGAGGTCTTCATCTATTCGTCGAACATCGGTTCGGCGCAGGAGGCCTTGAGGGTCGGTGTCGACGGCCACGAGGCATTTCTTCGCAAGCTCGGCCTTTTGACGCGGGTGCATACCGAGCTGCCCGAAATTGCGACCCCGATCGTGCCGCAGAAATGGAAGCGCATCAACTCGGTGACCATCGCATTCGGCCACGGCGTGTCGGTGACGCCGCTGCAGGAAGCGGTCGGGGCGGCCGCGGTGCTGAATGGCGGGTATTACATGAACCCGACATTCCTGCCGCGTACGGAGGCCGAGGCCCATGCGACCGCCAAAAGGGTGCTGAAGCCCCAGACCTCGATCGACATGCGCTATCTCTACCGTCTGAACGTGCTCCACGGTTCCGGCAGCAAGGCGGACATCCAGGGCTATCGCGTCGGCGGCAAGACCGGCACGGCCGACAAGGTCGAGAATGGTCGCTACTCGAAGCAGAAGAACTTCACCGACTTCATGGCCGCGTTCCCGATGGACGATCCGCAATATATCGTGCTGGTCTGCGTTGACGAGCCGAAGCCCACCAAGTCGAAATACGGCTTCACCGCAGGCATGAACGCGGCCCCGATGGCGGGCGAGATCATCCGCCGGGCATCGTCCGCCCTCGGCGTGGTGCCGAAGTTCGGCGTCAACACCGCACAGGAACTGCTCCAGCAGACACAGAAAGCGCAGAACAGTGCCTCGCTCGTGTCGTTTTGATCGGCCAACAGGTACAATTGCTCGATTCGCGAAGACGGAGCGGATCGCCTAACGAAAGACGAATAGCGCGCGATGACACTCGACGATCTTGCAGGCGGCCTCCTTTCGCCCTCTGACGGCAACGCCGGCCCGGATCCCGCTGCCATCGAGATCAGCGGGCTGACGGCGGATAGCCGCGCCGTCGCCGCCGGCGATCTGTTCGTCGCGGTGCGCGGCAACAAGGCCGACGGCGCGACCTTCGCGCGGGACGCCGCCGCGCGCGGCGCTGCCGCCGTCGTCGTCGGAGACGATGCGACGCCGGATGTGGACGTTCCTGTTTTCAGAACCGCCGAGCCACGCCGGTTCCTGGCGCTCGCCGCGGCGCGTTTCTTCGCCAGGCAACCGGAGACCACGGTGGCCGTGACGGGAACGGCCGGCAAGACGTCGGTCGCCTCCTTCACGCGCCAGATCTGGGAACGGTGGGGAAAGCCGGCAGCCATGATCGGCACGATCGGCCTCGTTGCTCCGGGGCGGGTCGAATACGGCTCGCTGACCACGCCCGATCCCGTCGCCCTGCATCGCCTCCTCGCCGAACTTGCCGCGGGCGGCGTCACGCATGCGGCGATGGAGGCGTCGAGCCATGGCCTCGACCAGCATCGCCTCGACGGCGTGAAGCTGGCGGCCGCCGGTTTCACCAATCTCGGCCGCGATCACATGGACTACCACGCGACGGTCGAGGACTATTTCGCCGCAAAGATGCACCTCTTCGACGGCTTGCTGCCGAAGAGCGCGCCGGCGGTGATCTTCGCCGACGACGCCTGGTCGGCTGCCGCGATCGCGAAGGCCGGGGAGGCCGGCCGCGAGGTGCTGACTGTCGGCCGGGCCGGTGCATTCCTTGCCTTGAAGCGGGTCGAACACCAGCGCAGCAGGCAGACGCTCGAGATCCACCATGACGGACGGATATACGAGCTCGATCTGCCGCTCGCGGGCGATTTTCAGGTTTCGAACGCATTGGTCGCCGCCGGGCTCGCGATCGCGACCGGCACGCCCGCCGAAACCGCCATGGCCGCCCTTGAGCATCTGAAGGGCGCGCCAGGACGTCTGGAACTTGTCGGCACGACCGAAGACGGCGCTCCGGCCTATGTCGACTACGCTCACAAGCCCGATGCGTTGGAAAACGTCCTTGCCTCTGTCCGGCCCTTCACGACCGGGCGCGTCGTGGTCGTCTTCGGTTGCGGCGGTGATCGCGACCGTGGCAAGCGGCCGATGATGGGCGAGATCGCCACGCGGCTCGCCGATGTCGTCATCGTCACCGACGACAATCCGCGCAGCGAGGAGCCGGCCGACATTCGCGCCGCGATCATGGCGGCGGCCCCCGGCGCCATCGAGATCGGCGACCGCGCCGAGGCGATCGCCGAAGCCGTCTTCATGCTGAAGCCCGGCGATACGCTGATCGTCGCCGGCAAGGGGCACGAGCCCGGCCAGACGGTCGGCGAGAGGGTCATTCCCTTTTCGGATCACGAGGAGATCGCCAAGGCCCTGGAGGCGCGCTCCTGATGGATTGGCTTTGGCTTTCCGACGACATGGTTCGCGCAATGGAAGGACGTCCGGTCGGATCGTTGCCGAAGGGTGTTTCCGGGCTGTCGATTGATTCCCGCTCGGTCGGTTCGGGCGAAGCCTTCTTCGCGATTCGCGGCGACCGGTTCGACGGACATGATTTCACGAGCGCGGCGATCGCCAACGGCGCGTCCCTGCTCGTCGTCTCGGAGGAGAAGCTGCCGGCCCTCGGCGGTGTCGGCATACCGATGATCGTCGTTGACGACGTTCTTGCCGCGCTTGGCCGTCTGGGCGTGGCGGCAAGGGCGCGCAGCGACGCCAAGATCGTCGCGATCACCGGCTCGGTCGGCAAGACCACGACAAAAGCGATGCTCGCCCATGCACTCGCGACCGGTGGCGCGGTGCATTCGGCAGTCGCTTCGTTCAACAATCATTGGGGTGTTCCGCTGACGCTCGCCCGCATGCCGGCCAAGGCGGAATTCGGCGTCTTCGAGATCGGCATGAACCATCCCGGCGAGATCAGGCCGCTGGTGAAGATGGTCCGCCCGCATGTCGCGATCGTCACGACCATCGCCGCTGCTCATCTCGGGTATTTCAGCGATCTGGACGAGATCGCCGCCGCGAAGGCCGAAATCTTCGAAGGTATCGAACCGGGCGGCGCTGCGATCCTCAATCGCGACAACGAGAAATACGATCTTCTGCGATCCGCCGCCGCCGGCTGCGGCGTCGAGCGCATATTCAGCTTCGGCGCGGACCCGGCGGCCGATTTCCGTCTTCTCGGTGTCGAACTGAAACCTGACAGGTCGGATATGCGTGTCTCGCTCTTGGGCGAGGTGCTGGAACTGACCGTCGGCGCGCCCGGCCGTCATATCGTCGACAACGCCCTTGCGGTTCTCGGCGCCGTGCGCCTCGTCGGCTGCGATCCGGGCAAGGCGGCCACGGCCCTTGCGGCATTGCCGATGCAGAAGGGGCGGGGCGAACGCCATCGGCTTCGGGTCGGCGACGGGACGGTCGAACTGATCGACGAGAGCTACAACGCCAATCCGGCGTCGATGCGGGCGGCGCTTGCCCTTCTTGCGCAGGCGTCTCCGGTGGGGGACGGCCGACGCATAGCGGTGCTTGGCGACATGCTCGAACTCGGGCGTTTCTCGGAACAACTGCACGCCGGGCTTTGCGAACCGGTCGATTCCGCCGATGTCGATGGGCTCTACCTGGCCGGAGCGGAAATGGCCGCCCTTGCCGGTGCCGTTTCATCGCGGGTCGCCGTCAAGAGCTTCGACGATGCCGTGCCGCTTGCGGACGAGCTGGTCCGCGATCTGCGCGCCGGCGACGTCGTCATGGTGAAATCGTCCCTCGGCCTCGGCTTCGCAAGGGTGATCAAGGCTTTGCTGGAGACCTTTCCGGCCGCTGAAAATGAACGGTCGGCCGCCGCGCCGGCCGCGAAAGGACATGGATGCTGATCTGGCTGACGAAGCTCGAGACCGAGGTTCAAATCTTCAACCTGTTTCGGTACATCACCTTCCGCACCGGCGGGGCGATGTTCACCTCGGCGCTGATCGTTTTCCTGTTCGGCCCGATGATCATCGATTCGCTGAGGATCCGTCAGGGACGTGGCCAGCCGATCCGTGCCGACGGCCCGCAGACGCATTTCAAGAAAGCCGGAACGCCGACGATGGGCGGATTGATGATGCTTGTCGGCATCGTCGTCAGTTCGCTTCTGTGGGCCGATCTTTCGAGCGTCTATGTGGTGGTCACCCTGCTGGTGACGCTCGGTTTCGGGGCGATCGGCTTCTACGACGACTATCTCAAGGTGACGAAGCAGACCCACAAGGGCTTTTCCGGCAAGGCGCGGCTCGCCATCGAGTTCCTGATCGCCGGGCTTGCTACCTTCTTCATCATGCTGGCGACCAGGCATGACACGAGCCCCGAGCACATTTCGTTCGCGACCTCGCTCGCCTTTCCGTTCTTCAAGGACGTACTGCTCAATCTCGGTTATTTCTTCGTGATCTTCGGCGCGTTCGTCATCGTCGGCGCCGGCAACGCGGTCAATTTGACGGACGGTCTCGACGGGCTGGCGATCGTGCCGGTGATGATCGCCGCCGCCTCCTTCGCGGCGATCTCCTATCTCGTGGGCAATGCGATCTTCGCCAACTATCTCCAGATCAATTTCGTGCCGGGAACGGGCGAACTGGCGGTCATCCTCGGCTCGGTGATCGGCGCGGGCCTCGGTTTCCTGTGGTTCAATGCGCCGCCGGCCGCCATCTTCATGGGCGATACCGGATCGCTCTCGCTCGGCGGACTGATCGGCACGGTGGCGGTCGCGACCAAGCACGAAATCGTCATGGCGATCGTCTGTGGCCTGTTCGTCATCGAGGCCCTGTCCGTCATCATCC
>Ga0164242_10005405_pt1 | contig 14237 bp, 8 predicted proteins | sample OricomgcompostMG_FD_108783 | JGI IMG/M metagenome (GOLD analysis project Ga0164242, IMG submission 108783) | Miracle-Growth compost microbial communities from Emeryville, California, USA - Original compost - Miracle growth compost (MG) ... | reverse complement strand
CGACGACGGCTCGATCCTCTATCGTGGGCCTGAGGTCGGCCAATATGGCCGGATGCTCACCCTGTTTGCGCGCTACGTCGATCTGGGCGGCGATCCCAAATTGCTGCTCCGCTATCGCCGCCGGATCGATGCCATCGCCGATCTTCTGCTGGCATTGCGCGCGCAGGCGCTGCGGTTGCCGTCCAGCGATCCAGCTTACGGCATGATCTCCGGCTGGAGCGAGGCGGACTCCTGCCTCGAGCCCAACCCTGCGCGCTACATGCAGCCTTATTTCTCCAACAGCACCGAAGCTGCGCGCGGCTTCGCCGATCTCGGGCGCGCGTGGCAGCAAATCGGGGGCCAGGATCGCATCGCGAAGGGGCGGGAGCTTGCGACCGCGGCCGAAGCGCTACGGAGCGATCTCGCGACCGCGACCAAGCGGTCCTTGTTGCAAACGGACGGGCATACCGTCTTGCCGTCAATCGCAGGTGCGAAGGAGCCGATGCACATAGCCTACCAGCGCGACCGTTCGGATCCGCAATGGCGCAGCTACCGTGCTTATATGGAAATGCTGCACTCGGGCATCCTGCCCGCGGATGAGGTCGCGATGATCTGCGACTATCGCGCCAGCCATCATGACGTCTTGTGCGGCATCCCGGTGGCCTATGGCTACCAGACCGGAGAACTGGCGGGCTTCCTGAGCTACGGTCACGGCTTCGGGCTGATCCAGATCGATCGCGTGCGCGAGGCCTTGCTGCTCGCTTACAGTCATATGGCGCACCAGCATACGCGTGGCATGTGGATGGCGCCTGAGACGCGCAAGGTGCTGAGCGACGAGGAAGCAGCCCCCTATTGCAGTCCGGCGCAACTCGTCGTGCCGTTGATGTGGAAATGGCTGCTGCTGTTCGAGGAGCCCGCCGCCGACATCCTCTGGTTGGCCAAGGGCGCGCCACGGCGCTGGCTCGCCGCGGGCGGATCGTTCGGCATCGCACAGGCGCCGACGCGCTGGGGCAGGATCGGCTATCGGATCGTGGCCGGGAAGGAAGAGATCCATGCCACGGTCAACCTGCCGACCGGCGGCATTCCCGCCGAGACGCGACTGCGGCTGCGCCCGCAATCCGACCGGCCAATCCGGTCGGTAACTTTGGGTGGCGAGCCATGGCGCCGGTTCGACGCTCGCGCCGGCACGATCGTCATTCCGGCGGGCAGGGGAGGCGACGCCGTGATCACGGCACGATATTGAGGATCTGATGACGACCGATGCAAACGTGCCGCTGAGCAAGATCACGATCGTCGGTGGGGGCACCGCCGGTTGGATGACGGCGGCCTTGCTCTCGCGCCTGTTCAATCGCGGCTACGAGATACGGTTGATCGAATCGGACGAGATCGGGACGGTCGGGGTAGGGGAGGCGACGATCCCGCCGATCCGCACCTATGCCCAATTGGCTGGGGTGGATGAGGCGGAGATGGTCCGCGCGACCCAGGCGACCTTCAAGCTGGGCATCCAGTTCGTGAACTGGCGCGAGCCTGGCCATTCCTACATCCACGGTTTCGGCAAGATCGGGCAGGATCTGCTCTGGCTGCACACGCACCAATTCTGGCTGAAATTCGCCGCGCGCGGGCAGGCGAAGCATTTCGACCATTATGCGCTGAACACGCTCGCCGCGCTCAAGAACCGCTTCTCGCCGCCGGACACGCGCAACCCGAATTCGCCGCTGGCCGACATCGATTATGCCTATCATTTCGACGCGTCCCTGTTCGCCGCCTTCCTGCGCAAGCAGAGCGAGGCGCGTGGGGTCGAACGGATCGAAGGCCGGATCGTCGAGGTCAAGCAACGCAGCGAGGACGGCTTCGTCGACCATGTCGTGCTCGCGGACGGGCGCACGGTGGATGGCGACCTGTTCGTCGATTGCTCGGGGATGCGCGCGCTCCTGATCGGGCAGACGCTGGGCATCGGCTACGAGGATTGGAACCAATGGCTGCTGTGCGACCGCGCGCTGGCGGTGCCGACCGAAAGCGTCTCCCCGCTCACGCCTTATACGCGCTCGACCGCGCACCAGAGCGGCTGGCAATGGCGTATCCCGCTCCAGCATCGGATCGGCAACGGCCACGTCTATTCGAGCAATCATGTCGACGACGACGAGGCAGCGCGTATCCTGCTCGCCAACCTCGACAGCAAACCCGTCGCCGATCCGCGGCCTGTGCGCTTCCGTCCGGGTAAGCGCATCAAGGCGTGGGAGAAGAACGTAGTCGCGCTCGGCCTGTCGAGCGGCTTCCTCGAACCGCTGGAATCCACCAGCATCCATTTGATTCAGACCGGCATATTGCGCCTGATCGCATTGTTTCCGGGGCAGGGATTCAACCCCGCCGATATCGCTGAATATAATCGCCAGACCGATTTCGAATATCGCGACGTACGCGACTTCATCATCGCGCATTATAAGGTCACCAACCGCGACGACACGCCCTTCTGGTCCTATTGCAAGAACATGACCGTGCCCGATAGCCTGGCCGAGCGGCTGGAGCTGTTCCGCTCGTCCGCGCGCTTCTTCGTTCACGGCAAGGCTGAGCTGTTCCGTGAGGAAAGCTGGGTCCAGATTTTACTTGGCCAGGGATTGCCGATGCGGTCTGATCCGATGGTCGACCTGATCCCCGACGATCAAGCTCTCGCTTATCTGCGCGACATCGAGGAGGTGATCGAGGAGGTGGCGGAAGCCATGCCCGATCATGCGGCTTATATCGCCCGCAATTGTGCCGCGCCGCCGCTTCCCGCCGCGCCGATCCGCTGAATTTTTTATGTCACACTCCGGCCCTTTATTCATACGACGGCTATGTAACCGGTTGCTGTAACCGGTTACTGCGCTATTGGGTGTCTCGAAGCCCGCGACTCGTACGGTTTTCGTGCGTTGGGGATGGCCATCCAAACCCCAGTCGAAAATGGGCAGAGAGGGAGGTTATCGATGGCTTTCGATCAGCGGCGCTCCGGTCTTGCACTGGGCATTTCCACATTGGCTGTTGCGGTTGCACTGACCGTCGCCACGCCTGCCGGCGCGCAGACTCTGTCCACCATCCAGGGCCATGTCACCGGCGCCGCGCCGGGAGCGACCGTGACCGCGACCGACGCGAATACGGGGCAGGTCTTTACCGGCACGATCAACGCGCAGGGGAATTACGCCATCCTGGGCGTGCGCCCCAGCAATTATCATGTCGTGGCGCAGGGGGCGCCTGCGCAGGACGTGACCGTACCCGTGGGTCAGACAGTCATCGTCGATTTGGGCGAGCCGGCGCCGACGGGCGGGGGCACCGAGGTCGTGGTGCGGGGTATCCGTGGCCGCAAGGAGGTCCGAACCGCTTCAGTTTCAACCAACGTCACCCCGACCCAGATCGAGAACCTGCCGCAGAACGATCGGAATTTCCTCAACTTCGCGGCACTCGCGCCGGGGGTGCAGGTCTCGCCTTCGTCGGGCGATCGCCATGTGCAGGCAGGTGCCGTGAGCGGCGACAATATCAACGTCTTCATCGATGGCCTCAGCCTGAAGAACCCGGTCAATCACGGTGGCGTGGCTGGCCAGAATTTCTCGATGGGCAATCCTTTCCCGCAGCTGGCGATCCAGGAGTTCAAGGTCGACACCCAGAACTTCAAGGCGGAATATGAGCAAGCGGGTTCGGCGATCATTACCGCGGTCACGAAGACCGGCGGCGACGAATTTCATGGTGACGCCTTCGGCGAGTTCCAGCCGAAGAGTTTCATCGGCCGCCCCTATTTCGACCGGGCGGGTCACCACAACAATCCGGACGGCACGATCCCCAAGCCGGACTATAAACGCTGGCAATATGGCGGCGATCTCGGCGGTCCGATCATCAAGGATCTGCTGCACTTCTTTGTGGCGTTCGAGGCGACCGATCAGACCTTGCCTTCGACCAATGTTGCCCTTGGCGCGGGCGTGCCGGACAGCATCAGTCAGCAATATAATGGGAGCTACGGTCAGGACTTCAAACAACGGCTATATTTCGGCAAGCTGACCCTCTTTGCTACCTCCGCCGACACGATCAACGCCAGCACCTTCCTGCGTCGGGAACGAAACCTGCGCGACTATGGCGGGATCGACGTGCCGACCCATGGCCACGACATCAGCAGCAATATCGATGTGTATCAGCTCGAATGGAACCACCGGGGCACCAACTGGCTGAATGAGTTTACGGCCGCCTATAATACCGTTTCGAACGGTACGCCCCGCGTCAGCGATGGACCGGAGATCGTGCTTACCTGCTCTCCGCCGGATCCCGCCGACCCCGCGCAGGCGGGCCTGACATGCAATCCCAACGGACAGGATCTGAACGCCAAATCGGCCAACCTGGGAGCCAATTCGTTCGTCCAAAATGATCACCAGCGGACCTGGACATTCAAGGACAACATCACGCTGACCCGTAACGACCATGTCATCAAGGCCGGCGCTCGGGTGACGTTCAACAAATATTCTCGTGTCGAAGATTCGCAGAGCAACGGCACATATTATTTCGTGGCATCCACTTATACCGGCTTCGATACATCGAATCCCTATGCCGCGCAGGTCTCGACCGTTCCGGTGCAGCCCGCGAGCACCAAGAACACGCAGATCGGCCTGTTCGTGCAGGACGACTGGTCACCTGACGAGCATTGGACCATCAATGCCGGCATCCGCTGGGATTACGAGACGAACGCGACGAACGAGAATTTCGTAACACCGCAGAAGATCGTGGATGCTTTGCGGGCCTATCCCGGCTGGCAAGCGGCCGGCATCAACCCGGACGATTATATTTCGAACGGCCATAATCGCCATCCTTACTGGAAAGCGTTCCAGCCTCGTCTGGGTGTTTCTTACGATGTGAAGGGCGACCGCGATCTCGTCTTCTTCGGCGGGGCAGGGCGCTATTATGATCGTCCGCTATTCATCACTTCCGCGATCGAAACGTCCTATGCTTATTATCGATCGACCTCTACCTTGACCGCCGCTCCGGGGTCGACGCTCGATCCCAGCCTCAAGGATGTCGACGCGCTTCGCGCCGCGGCCATCGCGCAAGGCCTCGGCGGTTCGGTCTGGTTGCTCAACAACCACACCAAATTGCCTTATTCCGACCAGTTCGACATCGGCGTCCGCAAGCGCTTCGGGCAAATCAACGCCTCGCTGACATTGTCGCACATCCGTTCGCACAACATCTTCCAGTTCGTGCGCGGCAATCGTCTGCCCGACGGCTCCTATCCCACGGTATCGGAGACGGGCGAATTTGCCGTGGTCGACAATTTCCCGCCGGAAGGGCAGTTGCCGGGTTTCAACGGGAAGCTGAACATTGGCGCGAACCAGGGTGAAGCGCGCTATTGGGGCCTCTATGCCCAGATCGAAAAGCCCTACACCCAGGCTTCGGGCTGGGGCTTCACCACGACGTTGACCCTTCAGAACCCGAAGACCAACGATGGTACCGAGCTCGGCGCCGACGAATTTTTCGCGGGTCCAGACCAGAACCAGTTCGGGTGGGAGCATGTGCAGGGGGTCGATCGGTGGCGCCTGGTTGGCACGGGCATCGTGGGCCTGCCGTGGGGCTTCACGCTCAGTGGCACCCTCACTGCCGCATCGGGCCCCTATTTCGGCAGCGTGATCTTCTATCCTGACGGCACCGTCTTCAATGGGGCGGGTGTCTATCATCCCAAGAAGGACATCGCTTACAAGACGCTCGACATGCGCCTGGCAAAGACCTTCAAAACGCCAATTGGATCCTTCACTGCGGATTTCCAGGTCTATAATTTGTTCGATTGGGTCAATCGCAACTATTCCACTTGGGGCGCAGGCAGTGGCGTGAACCCGACACTCAAGGAATTTGGTACCGTCGGCAACGCGCGGAGCTTCCAGGCGGGGCTGAAGTACAGCTTTTAAGGCTGGAAAAGGGGCCAGCCTGCCGATGGGAGGGAGCGTTCCCCCGCTTCCTCCCATCTACCCCAGGCTGTTGCCGCCGTGCCTGCGTGACCCGAGTGTATGTACATTCAAGAGTGAGGTTCATGACCGCTTACCGCCCGTCCCGCCGATCTTTCCTCAAAGGCGTTTCGACTGCGGCCGTCGCCGCCTGCGTCGTTCCGGCCCGTGCCTGGGCGGAGCGGGTTGAGCCGAGCGATCCGCTGATCGAGCGGCTGATCGCGGGGATGACGATCGAGGAAAAGGCCGGTCAGCTCACCATCTACAGCGATCCGGCGCGTACCGACGGCCCGCCGGTCAATCCGACCGCCAATGCGCAGAGCATGGACCAGCTCAAGGCGGATATCGTCGCCGGCCGGCTGACGGGCGTGTTCAACGGCATCGGCGTCGCGGGCGGGCGCGAACTGCAACGGATCGCGATCCACGAATCGCGCACCAAGATTCCGATGATCTTCGCCGCCGACACGATCCACGGCATGAAGACGACCTTCCCCGTGCCGCTCGCCGAAGCCTCGAGCTTCGATCCCGATCTGTGCCGTCGCACCGCGCGCGCGGCCGCGGTCGAGGCGTCGGCCAAGGGTATCCATTGGGTATTCGCGCCGATGGTCGACGTCGCGCGCGACGAACGCTGGGGCCGCGTGGTCGAGGGATCGGGCGAGGACACCTATCTCGGCAAAGAGCTTGCCGTCGCACGCGTCCAGGGCTTCCAGAACGACGACCTCAAGAACAACGACAGCGTGCTCGCCTGTCCCAAGCATTTTGCGGCCTATGGCGCGGTGCAGGGCGGCCAGGATTACAATACCGCCGACATCCCCGAAACCACGCTGCGCGAGACGCATCTGCCTGCCTTTCAGGCCTGCTTCGAGCAGGGTGCGCTCTCGACCATGTCGAGCTTCAACGACATTGCCGGCGTTCCGTCGACGGGCAATCGCCACCTGTTGACCGAGATCCTGCGTGGGGAATGGGACTTCAAAGGCCTGGTGGTGTCCGATTACACGTCGGACGAGGAGATGATCCTCCACGGTTATGCCAAGGACGGTCCCGATGCGGCAGCCAAGGCGATCAATGCCGGCTGCGACATCTCGATGCAAAGCGGGCTCTACATCAAATATCTGCCCGATCTCGTGAAGGGCGGTCAGGTCAGCATGGACACGGTCGACAATGCCGTTCGCCGCGTGCTCGGCGTCAAGAAGGCATTGGGCCTGTTCGAGAATCCCTACCGCTCGCTCGATCCGGTCCGTGAAAAGCGCGACGTGCGCCGCAAGGACGCGATCGCACTGGCGCGCGAATGCGCGCGCAAGTCCATGGTTCTGCTCAAAAACGAGGGCAATCTGCTGCCCTTGCCCAAGACCAGGTCGATCGCTTTGATCGGGCCCTGCATCTCCGACAAGAATGATTATCCGGGCCCGTGGGCCAACTTCCCCGACGTGCAGAGCTGCGTGACGATCGAAGAAGGCTTCCGCGCCGCGCTCGGACCCAAGCGCGTGCTTCATGTCGCGCGCGGTTCCGACTACGAAAAGCCGCTCGAGGGCGGCATCCCGGCCGCGATCGCCGCCGCGCAGGCCTCCGACGTGATCGTGCTGGTGGTGGGGGAGAGCGCCGGCATGTCGGGCGAGGCGCAATCGCGTGTCGAGATCGTGGTGCCGCCGCCGCAGATGGCGCTGGCAGAGGCGCTCGCTGCAACCGGCAAGCCGATGGTGGTGCTGCTCCGCCACGGCCGCGCACTCGCGCTCGAAGGAGCCGTCAAGAAGGCGCCCGCGATCATGGCGACCTGGTTCCTGGGCTCGGAGACGGGCAACGCGGTGGCCGACGTCGTGTTCGGCGACCATGCGCCGCAAGGCCGCCTGCCGGTCAGCTTCCCGCAGGCATCGGGGCAGGAGCCCTGGTATTACAATCACCGCCGCACCGGCCGTCCGCAGCTCACTGAGGATTCCAATTGGAAATCGCGTTATCGTGAGGTCACCAACGAGGCGCTCTATCCGTTCGGCTTCGGCTTGACCTATTCGAGCTGCACATACTCGCCGACCCAGGTGAGCTCGCCGACGCTCTCGTCCGGGCAGCCGCTTACGATCAGCGCCACGGTCACGAATACAGGCGAGCGTGAGATGCACGAGGTGGCGCAGCTCTACATCTACGACCGGGTGGCCTCACTCACCCAGCCGGTGCGCTCGCTAAAGGGTTTCAAGCATCTCGACCTGAAACCCGGCAAGAGCGGGACGGTCGAGTTCACGCTGACCGCAGACGATCTCGCCTTCGTCCATCCGCTCGATTTCAAGCGTTTCGCCGAACCGGGCGAGTTCGATGTGTGGATCGCGCCCTCCTCGGTCGGCGGCACGTCCGCCACCTTCACGCTTACCGCCTGAGCGGGAAGGGGTTGCGCGAAAAGGGGGAGGGGGTTCACGACAAGCGCGGGAGGAACCGCGCGGTGAGCCTGTCGTGAAGCCCGCTCTGCATCGCTTCGGCGAAGGCCGGCACCCGGTGGTGGTGGTCGATGACTTCACCGGCGATGTCGAAGCTGTGCGGGCCATCGCCGCCGCGCTCGGCCCCTTCCCGGCGAGCCAGGGCAACCATTATCCCGGCCTGCGGCGTTACATAACGCCGGCCGACAGCACGGCTTATGCTTATGCCACACGGTTGCTCGAAGATGCGGCGACCTTCATCGGCGGCGGGTTTGATTATGATGTTTTCGACTGGATCGAGGCGAGTTTCTCGATCGTCACGACCGCGCCCGACCGATTGTCTCCCCCGCAGCGCGCGCCGCACTTCGACTCCACAGATCCCGGCTACCTCGCGCTTCTCCATTATCTCAGCGACGCGGCCGGCACCGCCTTCTATCGTCAGCGTCTGACCGGCATCGAGCAGGTGACGGAGGATAATCTCGATCTTTTCGTCGAAAGCGCGCGGCCTGCAGCAGCGACAGCGCGCGGCTATATCCAGGGATCGGATGCCTTTTACGAGCAGATCGGAATGGTCGAAGGCAGAGCCGATCGGCTCGTCATCTATCATGGATCGCTGCTCCATTCGGGCATTATCCCGCGCGATGCCGCACTGAATTCGGATCCGGCTGCCGGGCGACTGACCGCCAATCTGTTCGTACGAGGACGTTAGGGATGGGGCAGGGGGGCGCGAAACTGGGCTGGAGGAGAAGCCTGCTCTTCGCGAGCGGGGATTTCGCCTGCAATCTCTATTGGCAGAGCATCATCTTTTACCTGCTCTTCTTCTACACCGACACGCTCGGCCTTTCGGCCGCGATGGCGGGGCTGATCACTATGGTCGCGTCGGTTTGGGATGGGATCGCCGGGCTCGTGATCGGCGTCGCCGCCGACCGGCGCAGCGCGCGCGCCTTTGTCCGGCTGAATGCAGTCCCGCTCGCACTCTCCTTCGTGCTGATCTACTTGCCCGTGCCGTTGCGGGGTGCTTGGCTCGCAGGCTTCGCGCTGATCGGGCACATGCTGTTCCGTACGCTCTACGTGGCGGTCAACGTGCCTTATGCCGCCTTGACCGTGCGGATCGCGCCCGACAGCGCGAGCCGATCGCGCATTGCGGGACTGCGCATGATCCTCGGCGCGAGTGCGGCGCTGATCGTCGCGATCGGTACCCAGGCTTGCATCGGTGCCGCGCCGCGTATCGGTTTCGCGATCGCCGCTATTGCATTCGGCCTGGTCGGCGCCGCGCTGCTGATCATCGTCGGCGGCATGGGCGGCGGCGCTTCGGCCGCGTCCGAGCCGCCCGTTCGCTTCAGCCTGAGGGGCGCTTTCGCGGCGGTTGCGGGCAACCGCGCATTCGCCTGCGTCAATCTCGGCATATGCGGCGCGGTCGCATCCATGGCCGTGCTGACCCGGGCCATCCCTTATTATTTCAAATATGAAGTGGGGGACGTCGCCGCCGGCTCTGCCGCGCTCGCGATGATGAGCATTGCAGGCGTGGTGGCCATCCCGGTCTGGATGGCGTGTGCCGCGAAATTCGGCCATCGCGCGCAATGGCAGATCAGCGCCACGATTGCAGGTGTCGCGCTGATCGGCCTGCTCCTGCTGCGGCCGACCGCGGCTTTGCCCGCGCAGATACTCTTCATTCTCTATCAGGGTGGCGGGCAGGGACTGTTCTTCGGTTTCTGGGCCCTGATCCCCGACGTGGTCGAGCATGGCGGCCGTCCCGGCGGGCCGCGCATGGACGTATTGCTCTTTGCGATAGCGGCCTTGCTGCAAAAGGTGACGATGGGGATCGCGGTCGCGATCTTCGGCGTGCTGCTCTCTACCGCGGGTTATGCGGCGCGCGACGTTCAGCCGCCCGAGGTGCTGCGCACCCTGGCCTTGCTGACGGCGGCCCTGCCGCTCGGCGCGCTGATCTTGGCGGCTGCGGCGATGCTGCCTTTTCCGGCGCGTTTGAGTGAGCGGTCTTCATCACCTGGAAAGCTTGATCTTGATAGATGAAACCGGTTACTCGAACGTCTCTCGGGGTTGTTCGTTGGGGCGCGCGACGCAACGGAAGAGAGAAATACCGCATCCGCGGCCAAGTTCTTGGATTAATGGCAGAGTATCGTAAACGCTTCGATCGCCGCTCGCTTCTGCTGGGCTCCGCGGCCCTGCTTGCGGGCTGCGCCGCACGCCCTCCGGCGCTCAATCCCTTCGGCCAGCCGAAGCGGGAGCCGCTGTCGGCCGGCGACGAAGCGATGCTGCTCGACATCGCCCGGCGCACCTTCAATTTTTTCCGCGACACCACGCAGGTCGACAACGGCCTTGCGCCCGATCGCTGGCCGACCATCGCCTTCGCCAGCATCGCCGCCACCGGATTCGCGCTCACCGCCTGGGGCATCGGCGTGTCGCGCGGTTGGATGTCGCGCGACGAGGCGCGCAAGCGCACGCTTGCCTGCCTGCGCTTCTTCGCCAACGCCAAGCAGGGACCGGAGAAACAGGGCGTCGCCGGCTACAAGGGCTTCTTCTATCATTTCCTCGGGCTCAACACTGGCACGCGGCTCGGCCAGACCGAATTGTCGACGATCGACACGGTGCTGCTGCTCGGCGGCATCCTGTTCGCGCAGAGCTTTTTCGATCATGGCAATGACGAGGAGCGGGAAATACGCGAGCTCGCCCAGACGATCTATGACCGGGTCGAATGGACCTGGCCGCGTCCCCGCGAACATTTCCTCGCCATGGGCTGGCATCCCGAAAGCGGCTTCATCTCGGCCGATTGGGACAGTTTCAACGAGAGTTTGCTGCTCTACGTGCTGGCGCTGGGCTCGACCACGCACCCGGTCGAACCCACCACCTGGAACCGTTGGACAACCCTGTTCGACCGTGCCTGGAACGCCGCGGACAAGGATCCCTATATCGCCTTCCCGCCTCTATTTGGGTTCCAGTACAGCCATATGTGGGTCGATTTCCGGGGCATACGGGACGATTATAATCGGGAGCGCGACCTCGATTATTTCGAGAACAGCCGCCGCGCGACCTACGCCCAGCGCGATTATGCGATCCGCAACCCCGGCGGTTGGGAGGGCTACGGACAGAACGTCTGGGGGCTGACCGCCTGCGACGGACCGGGCGACTTCACGATCATCCAGGACGGAATCCGCCGCCAATTCTATTCTTATTCGGCGCGTGGCCCCGGCGACCGCGACGATGGCACGCTTGCGCCGACCGCTGCGGCGGGCTCGATCGCCTTTGCGCCCGAAATCGCGATCCCGGCATTACGCGAGATGAAAGCGCGCTACGGCCGCGCGATCTATAGCGAATATGGCTTCTGGGATTCCTTCAACCCCTCGCTCGCCGACGGCCAGCGCGTCCAATATGGCCGCGTGGTCGAAGGCGTATGCTGGGTCGATGGTGATTATATCGGCATCGATCAGGGCCCGATCCTGGGCATGATCGAGAACCATCTGACCGGGCTCGTCTGGAACGTCATGCGCCGCAATCCCAACATCATCCGCGGGCTGCAGCGCGCAGGTTTCACCGGCGGCTGGCTGGACAAGGTCGAGCCGAAGCAGGTTGCGCGGCGCGAAAGATCAGAACGCACCACTCCCTGAAAAGAGCGTGCGTGAGGCGCCCGCGACCCAGACCTGGCCATCCTCGCCTTGGCTGAGATGGACGCGCCCGCGCCGGCCGAGCTTCGTGCCTTGCGCCGCGACATAGGAGTCTTTCGCGCGACCGCTCTCGAACAGCCATTGCGCGATCGAGGCGTTGAGGCTGCCCGTCACCGGATCCTCGACCAAAGTGCCGCCGGCGACGCTGAAGAAGCCGCGAATCTCGAAATCGGCGTCGCCGCTTTCGTACGGGCCCACCACGCCGACATCGATATGGCGATGATGCGTCGATACGGGAGTCACCGCGAGTACCGCGTCGGCCGATTCCATCAGTACCGCAACCCAAGGTGGACCGTTCGAGACCCATTGCGCATCGACCACCCGATCACGCTCGATCCGCAGCGCGCCGATCACCTCCTCCATTTCGGCATCGGTGAGCGGGCCGGAGCGGGTACGAGGCGGGGCGGCGAAGGCAAGGCGGCCCTCGTCGCGGCGGAGCGTCACCAGGCCAACGCCGCATTCCTGTACGGCGAGGCCTTGCTTCTTCGGCCGGCCGCCCTGTTCGAGCCAGGCATGCGCGCTGCCGAGCGTCGGATGGCCTGCGAACGGCAATTCGCGGTCGACCGTGAAGATGCGCACCCGATAGTCCGCTTCCGGACTGGTTGGGGGCAGGAGGAAGGTCGTCTCGGACAGGTTGAGCCAGTGCGCGATGCGCTGCATGTCGGCGGTGTCGAGGCCGGTGCCGTCGTGGATCACCGCCAGCGGGTTGCCGGCAAAAGCGCCATCGCCGAACACGTCGATCATCGAAAAGGGACGCTGGGTCATGCACCGGGCTCTAGCCGCCGTCGGGCGGCGAGCGCAATCAGCGCCCGCGGCCGAACAGATTTGCGGTGAGCCGGCCTTTCCGCGGATCCGGGCTCAGCGCGGCGCCGGGCGGAATGATGCCCGAATGGAGCAGGGAACCGCGATAGAGCACAAGCCGGTCGGCGACGCCTTCGACCAGCCCGATCTGCTCGTAATGCGCGTCGGAGCCCTGGAAATAGCCCGGGCTGGCAACCGCCGCAGCGCGCCCGGCGGCGGTGACCGCATCGGCATTTTGTGGCGTCACCACCTCCACGCCGGTCGCGCGCTGGCGGTAGAAGGCCGTGCCTTCGGTATCCGACAGATAATGCAGGATCGCGAGGTAACCGGAATCGGTGGAATCGAAATGCGGAATGCGCTGGCCGGGAATCAGCTCATCGGGCGGTGCGATCACCATCGAGAAGCTCGCCTCGATCCAGTCGAACCATTCGAAGCCGAATATGTCGCCCAGGAAAGGGCCGATTTCCTCGATGACGCCTTCGGCATAAGCGAACGCCTCTCCATCGGCGGGCGTGATGTGACGGCGCAGGCCTGGATAATAAGTATCGCGGCTCTGCCCGAACGGGGCGAGCGCTGCGGCGATCTCGACCGCTTCGCGTAGATCGCCGCTGAAATCGTCGATCACCAGTACCGGCTGCCGGCTTTCACCGATCACACGGACCGAAGGGCGCATCGGCGGACGCGTCACTGCACCGGCCTTCAGGCTTCCGCGCCGCCGATCCAGCTGCGCAGCACGTTCAGATCGTCATCGACTAGGACGAGATCGGCACGCAGCCCCGCTGCGATCGTTCCGGTCTCGTCGCTCAGGCGCAGGAAACGCGCTGGCACCGCGGACGCCATCGATACCGCGCTGCGCAAGCTCGCGCCGGTCTGCGCCATCATGTTGCGGACCGCGCTCGCCATGTCGAGCGAGGAGCCCGCGAGCACGCCCTGGTCGTCGCGCAGCAGCCCGTCCTCCTCATGTATGAAGCGCCCCTGCAGCATGAAATTGGGCCGATCCGCGCCGACGCTCGGCATCGCGTCGGTCACCAGCATCAGCCGATCCTGGCCCTTGGCCTTGAGCGCGATCCGCACTGTGGCGGGATGGAGGTGATGCCCGTCGACGATGATGCCCGCGATCGTGCGGTCATCCTCCAGAGCCGCGCCCACCACGCCCGGCGCGCGGTTCAGCAGCGGCGACATCGCGTTGAAAATGTGGGTGAAGCCCGTCAGACCATGGTCGATCGCGGCGTGGACCGTGTCGTAATCAGCGTCGGTGTGTCCCGCCGCGACGATCACGCCCGCTTTCGCCAGACGCTCGATATCCTGCGCGTCGACCACTTCGGGTGCGACGGTGGTCAGGACGCGGCCATGCTTGAGCGAGGTCAGCAGGTCGAAGGCCCGCGCGCTGAATTTCCGAAGCCGCGCCACATCGTGGATGCCGTGGCGCTTCT
>Ga0164242_10005404_pt1 | contig 14239 bp, 16 predicted proteins | sample OricomgcompostMG_FD_108783 | JGI IMG/M metagenome (GOLD analysis project Ga0164242, IMG submission 108783) | Miracle-Growth compost microbial communities from Emeryville, California, USA - Original compost - Miracle growth compost (MG) ... | reverse complement strand
TGCTAGGCTGTACCCTAGACACAACGACGAAAGGAAACGCAATGACCGCTCTCATGCCCGAGTTCACTCAGACCAAGACGGCCCCTACGGAGAACGTCTCTGTTCAGGGTACAATGCACTCAAGCGACCAGACACGCATGTCTGTGTCCGCTGACGGTGCAGCGCACATCATGAGCGTCCTCACAAACCTGTATTCAAACCCTAATCTTGCCGTTCTGCGTGAGTACTCCGCAAATGCGCTCGATTCTCACAAGGCTGCCAATTCTACGGAGCCTATCGAAATTTCACTTCCTTCTGCCTTCCGCCCACAGTTCAAGGTCACCGACCACGGGGTTGGCATGTCGGCAGATGATATCCGTAACATTTACTCCGTTTTCGGCGCTTCGACCAAGCGTGACGACTTCAAGCAGGTTGGCGCATTCGGCCTCGGCTGTAAGGCAGCCCTCACCCTCACCCAGACCTTCAACCTTATTGCGATCAAGGATGGTCGTAGGACAGTTGTTGATATCTCGCGCGGCGAGGATGGTGTTGGTGTTGTTTCGATTCTTTCTGAGACGGATACCACTGAGCGTAATGGCGTCACGGTTACCGTCCCAATTCCGGACTATCGTCGATTCAATGAGAATGTGGAAGAGTTTTTCCTTACCTGGGAGACTGGCACTGTTCTTGTTGACGGCAATGCACCTAAGTCCATGCACGACGACTCGTTCTTTGCGCACCCGGACGGCCTTTACAAGATTAAGGCTACCGAACGTTATACTGAGTCTGCTTTCTTTGTGATCATGGGCGGAGTGGCGTATAAGGTCAACAACTACGAGGTCAGTCTTGGATATGAACTCAACAATGCTATCGTATACATCGATATTCCAATCGGTGCTATTGATCTTACGCCGTCTCGTGAGGGTATTCGCTACTCAGATCGTTCCAAGACATATCTGCGTAAACTAGTTCGAATGGTCCTGGACTCGCTCTCTGTAACAATGAGCACGGCTCTGGCGGAGCAGAAGACCAAGAGCGATGTTATTGCCTTCATCAGCAAGCATTATTCACTATTCCGCGATGACCTACAACGGCAGAGGATTTCTTGGAACGGTGAACTAGTTCCTTCTCGTATCTCATTCCTCGATTCTGCTCTTCGTCTTTCCAACTATGGTCACTACACATACGACCAGGCAGGAAACAAGCAGTACAAGACCACGCTTCAATCTGCATCAAATTCACGGTTCGAAGTTAGCATTATTGATGCAGCAAATACGCTTACACAGTCGGATAAGTACATCTTCTGCAAGGTTGACAGCCTTTCTGATATTACTTCATACAAGAAGAGTCTTATCAAGTATTACCTCATGTCGGTAGAGCAGACGGCGGATCGTACTCACACGTACCTGTACCTGCACGAAGAGGAATTCAAGTCGTCTATGTGGCTTAAGGATTTCGGCACGTTCGTTAAGTTTGACGATATCCTAGAGGCTGGCAAGGAGTACCGCAAGGCACACCCTGCCGCCCCACGTCCTGCTGCAACAACGCCAGGTGAAAAGATTACGTATGAGTCAGTTATTCTCACGTATGATCCAAAGACCAAGGAGCCATCATTCGAACGTAAGGCACTCACTGCTGACGAACTAAAGTCTCACAATACGTACCGATTCAATTCAGATATGCGTATCCTTGATGGCCTACGTACCCTGTCTCTTACCGGATCAGGTACGGAAGATGACCGTAATGGTCTAGTAACGGCACTTAACATTCTAGGTATGGAGAAGGACACCACATTTGTCTACCTTCGTAAGAGCCGTAAGCCTGAGGCCCTAGAGTCTCGCATTGGTCGTCCGGTGGAAGATTTTGGTAAGGTGCTGTATGAGGCACACCAAAAGATGCTTAAGGACATTCCACAAGAAGATCAAATTGCGGTTGACGTGTACAATGAGTACAGGTACAAAACTGGACTTAAGAAGATGTTCCAGCACTTTATCGATTCGAATGTACTTGACTCAGAACTGCTAGAGATTTGCAAGAACTTCGTCAAGTGGTTTGACATTGGCGAGAAGTATGCTAGGCTTGGGAAGGTGGGTATCCGAATTCCACTCACTAACCAGGGGCGTATTGCTACTAAGGGCTTGGCTACACTTGACAAGCGCTACCCTGGACTGCAAATTGACAGCGGATACATGATGACTTCTCCGTTTATTCACCACATGGATCACGCCGTGATCTACGTAAACGCCGTTTACGAAACAACAAAGAAGGACTAACGACAAATGACGCTTTATTCTCTTATCGGAGACCAGCGAGGCCAAGTTCTCAACGTTATTTTCTCCGATGGAACAATTGAAACCGTTGACTCGTCTCACGCTAACTTCAAGGAAATTCTCAATGAACTCATTGGTGTTGATCCTTCTGACGTGGATGAGGATAACCTTCGACGCCTAGTCGATCTTCTAGGCACCGCTGCTGAGTCTCTTACCTCAGTCTCGGAGCGTGTGATGGTCTCAGGCTCTCGCCTTCTCTTCGATGGGGAGGAAGTCAACTCCGCACTTAGCACTCACATCGTGAACCTTGTTCGTGAGGGTGATGAGCGCGGCTGGAAGCCTCTTGTAGCCTTCCTTGAGAAACTAGCCACGAACCCGTCAAAGGAATCACAAAACAGCCTTTACGAGTGGATCACACGTACAAACCTCACAATTGCTGAGGATGGTGACTTCGTTGCCTACAAGGGTGTGAAGGTTGGTCCTGACGGTGAGAGTCTATCGATCCACGCTGGCCCAGCGTTTGTCAACAACGAACCTGTTAATGGCTATGTACCTAACCCAGACGGTGCTGTTATTTCTATGGCTCGATCTGACGTTGATGCGAACACCGGGGTTGGTTGTTCAACTGGTCTCCACGCAGGAACATGGTCATATGCATCAGGTTTTGCGCATGGCCGTGTTCTAGAGGTTCGCATCAACCCACGTGACGTGGTAAGCGTTCCGAATGACTGCGAATACCAGAAACTCCGTGTTTCTCGCTACAAGGTAGTCTCTGCAACTGATGTAGCATACTCCACCAGTACCGTCTACGACACAGACAATGACTGGGACGATGACGACTATGACGATGAGGACTACGAGTCCGAGTCTGGTTACTCGGCAGACTCAGATGAGATGTGGCCTCACGACCCTGATGGTCGCATCCGAGCGGAACTAGAAGTAGAAGAAGATGAGTCACCAGATGAGGTGTGTGCTCAACTCGTCTCCGAATACGGATTTGCTCTAGATGATGCTATTGCAGAAGTCTGGCCTGACGGTCGATGATCGATGACTAGGGGCTGTGCGAAAGTGCAGCCCCTAGTTGCATGTTCAGCACTCATGTGCTACGCTGTACAAGACAGAAAGAGGTAACGACATGGTACTACTAGCCTTCCTAGCGCTTCCTTTTGCGCTACTATTCCTGACAGCACTACGTGCTGCGATTCTATTCTGGCCCGTGATGCTTCTGCTTGGTGCCGTGCACTCATACCTCCCTTGGGTTCCTGCCCTTGGCTGGTGGCCCACGGTTCTCGTAGTTGCTCTTCTTGGCCTTCTCATCCCTGTGGGGTCTGTGAATGGCAAGGACTAGGGTATACGTAGACGTAGACGGAGTAATCAACGCTTTTCCTGGCAGCCCTCTTCCTGAGACATGGGAAGACTGGGACCAGAAAATCGTACTAGGCTACATGATCACGTATTCTCCGCAACTTCTTCGTGCTCTAGAAGAGTTGGCCGAATTACCTGACGTTGAGATGGTTTGGCTCACAACTTGGCAGAAGCACGCCGTAGTTGATCTTTGCCCAGCATTGGGCCTAGACGGAGATAAATGGCGAGTAATCGACACCCGAGACAACTACCCAGGCCGCTGGGACACCAATACTAATTGGTGGAAGCGCAGGGAATTGTACAAAGACCTTGCCAGTAGTCCGGTAGATCGTGTAGTCTGGTTGGATGATGACCACAATGCGTATGGTGTGAAACTTGAGCATCTTGAAGATGACATTGAAGGTACCAAATTCCATGTGGTAACTCCAATTACCCACATGGGCTTGACACCAGAGCATGTCCGTGGTATCATAGAGTTTGTAACTGAGACACCAGAAGAACTTGTAGATTGACCCTTTGGCGCGTGTCTGCGCCAAAGGCCCTGCCGATACGTGTCGAGTGGCTTCTCGGCGGCGCTCTGCAAAAGCGTTTATACCTTGCGGGTTCGATTCCCGGTATCGGTTCTCGGTGGTTCGCGTATCCTTAACCCATACACGAGCCATCTTGCCTCAGTATCCGCTCAGGTTTCTACCCTGTTGAAACGGTAACTGGATGCATGCGGGTTCGAATCCTGTCTGGGGCACGTAATATAAACGACGAAAGGACATACAATGGAGCGTCAATTAGCATCATTTGACACAATCTCTGCACTACGCCCCATTGAGGGCGCAGACGCCATTGAAACAGCCCAAGTTAAGGGGTGGAGCGTGGTAGTGCGGAAGGGCGAATTTTCTGTGGGCGACCCGGTTGTCTACTTCGAAATCGACTCGGCTCTTCCTCTTGAAGACCCGAGATTTTCTTTTCTAGAGCCTCGCGGTGTGAAGATTCTCGACGGAAAGAGCGTTCACGTTCTACGCACGATTCGACTTCGCGGACAAATCTCTCAGGGTCTCGTTCTCCCAGCCGACCAGTTTACTGATGGTCTACCGGAAATCGAGAAGTACGAGAAGCCTGTGCCTCTGGACGGTGAGGGTTTCATTGGTCAGTATCCGCACGAATGGGCCATTAAGTCAGATGCCGAGCGTATCCAAAATCTTGGTGCATTCATAGATAAGATCAATGCTCTTTCGTGGATAGCCACAGAGAAGATTGACGGAACCTCAACCACATACATCAATGATGGTGGAAGGCTACGAATTGCTACCCGCAACTGGGAACTTGATGTAAACCCCGAACTTCTCCGATCTAAGATTGCAGTTGAACTTGATCTTATCAATATCCTTCCAGAAGGATATGCAATTCAAGGAGAACTATTCGGACCTGGCATTCAAAGTAATCCGCTTGGACGAAAGAATGTAGAGTTCAGGGCCTTCAACCTGTTCACCAAGGGCACGCTAGTTACCTATGACGAGTGGCCTGAGCCGCTGGCAGCGATTCGTGTCCCCACACTTGACCTAGACCTACCAAGTACGGTAGAGTCTATCGTAGAACAGGCAGACGGAATCAAGTCTGCTATCTCTCCTGATCGCCGCGCAGAAGGTATCGTATGGCACTGTGGAACACCACAAGAATTCCTCGGTGCACGAGACGGATTCAAGGCAATCAGTAATACTTATCTTGCCAAACTCAAGGACTGAATTTGGTATAATCCCAAGAAAGGATCATTATGGGCTTCGATTTGTTCAACTCACCACCACGCAGTGCTGACAGAATTGATGAAGTTCTTGACGCTTTACGTGAATATTGGCACGCACACCCAGACTACCGTCTAGGTCAAATTGTTGTGAATGCCTCTACAGCAACACGTCACAACCCTGATCCTTTTTACATGGAGGAAGACACCTTCCTCGCAGGTCTCGACCGGCTAAATCGAAAGGAGGACGAGACATGACAACAGCAGCGGTAAGCGTTAACGTTCTTAACGCTTCATATGAGCCACTTGGTGCTACCAAGTTGGGGCGTGCTCTTGCGCTCGTTCTTCGCGGTGACGCCGTAGTCGAAGAGGCGGACCCTGAGCGGCTTGTCCGTCACAAGAATGGACATTTCCCCTGGCCTCTAGTAATTAGGCTTCTTCACTACGTGAAGGTGCCTCTTCGCTACGGCGCTCAGCCTTGGTCCAAGGCAGGAGTGTTGAAGCGAGACGGTCACCGATGCGGCTACTGTGGGAAGCCAGCAGATACCGTTGACCACATCCACCCACAATCTAAGGGTGGTGGAAACACGTGGGAGAACACCGTAGCGTGTTGTTTCAAGTGTAACCAGATCAAGGGTGACAAGTCCATCAAGGATGCCAGGCTTGTACTCAATATTACACCTACAGTTCCAACAAGGGTGTACGTAGCATCCACCAAGCCTCACCGTAGGCACTGAGAAAAGGGAGTCGAAAGGCTCCCTTTTCTTGTTAATGACGAAAGGACTCAAATGATTGAGAAGACTGGAAATCTGTTCACATCCGACGCTCCTGCCATTGGACATGGAGTAAACGTTGATGGATTGATGGGAGCGGGCATTGCAGTACAATTCCGTACACTCTTCCCTGAGATGTACCGACAGTATGCTGCCCTGTGTGCGTCTGGGTCTCTCAACCCTGGTGAAGTATTCCTCTACCACTCACCCAATTTCATCGTCTACAACATCGCCTCCCAGGATCGACCCGGAAAGAATGCCCGCCTAGAGTGGCTAGAGGACGGCCTACGTGCCTCTGTGGCGCACGCAGAGGGCATGGGGCTAGATCGCATCGCCCTGCCCCAGATCGGCTGTGGAATCGGCGGTCTGGACCTCACAGACGTGCGTGGACTCATGCAGGACGTAGAGATGGGCACCAGTGTGCAGTTCGAATTGTGGACATACGCCAACTGATGTGGTAGGATTGCTGGGCATCGGCACTTTGGTGCCTGAAAGGACGGAATGAAATATGCTGTACAACAATGGCTGTAAACTATGCCTTAAGGGTGTAGGCACGGAGCCTGGCCTCTCCCAACGTGAGATGGCTAAGAAATACGGAGTAGGTAAATCTTCCGTACAAAGACACTTAAAGCACTTAGACGCAGGAGATACCCCTACAACTGAGGTTGCTGTTGTCTCCAACAACAAGACAACTCTTGACCTTAAAGGTGAGAAAGGTTCAGCGGAGATTTCTGCTGACACCAATCTAGACGAGTTCTTCACTAGTCGAGGAATTGATCCTAGTAAGGTAAACATCACTTCCCAGCACATTTCTGAGTGGGAAGTCAACAGTGCCGATGGTCCTCGTAAACTATCTTCTCGTAAGATTTCTTTTACTCTTGAAAAAGAAGAGCAGAAGATTGACCTCCCAGCACTTATTGCCTCAGCGGAACGTCTACGCACGAAACTCAAGGTAGACCGCCCTAGCAATGGTCGAGTTGGCACTGTAGTTGTGTGGGCAGACCCGCAAACAGGTAAAGTTGATCGTCTCGGTGGCACAGAAGAACTAGTTGCTCGTATCTTCCAGAAGAAGGACAAACTACGAGACTACATTCTCCGCCGCCCAGCCAACAGCGGTCACTTTGTCAACCTTGGTGATTCTGTTGAGAATATTGAGAACACCGGAGCACAACTAGGCACTAATGACCTAACTCTCATCGATCAGATTGACCTAGAGGGTACTCTAGAAGAAAATATGATTGGCATTCTTGCTAGTGCATACCCAGAGGTTACTGTCAGTGTTGTTCCTTCAAATCACTGCCAGTTGCGTAGGGGGAAGAACCTCATTGGCCGTCCTGGCGATGACTGGGGTGTATTCATTACTCGGCAGATCGAAAAAATTTACAATGCCAACCCTGCTGCATATGAACACGTCAACTTCAACTACCCTGCTGACAAGTATTCTGAGGCACTAGTTATTGATGTTGAGGGTACCAAGATTGGCCTTGCACATGGACACCAGAAGTCTAACCCCAATACTATCCCAGATTGGTGGGCGTCCCAGGTTCACGGTGCGATTCTTCACGAGGCGGAAATTCTGCTTACTGGACACTTCCACCACTTCCTCATGCGCCAGACTGGTACCCACATTGGCACAGGACGAACGAAATACCACATTCAAGCGCCAACGCTTGACAACGGTAGTTCGTGGTACACCAACCTTAGCGGAGAGCAATCCGAGCCAGGTCTACTAGTATTCCAAGTCAATGAAAATGGACTCGATATCGGGAGTCTAGAACTACTCTGAGTTAAGGCCGCAGAAATGCGGCCTTACTTGCATCTACAGTGTTCGTACGCTACAATGGAGACAACGACGAAAGGATTGTTGTGCCTAAATACGAGTACGACGCTGAGAAAGACAATATTTCTATTTCATCAACAGAAATAAAATCACCACTGATAGGTGTTCCCAGCCCAAATAGTAACATTTTCATTCCACCGGACGATCCGGAGCGAGTAAAGGCACTTGCTGAGGCTGCCGCACTCATCACCGGAGACCGTGAGAAGGATTACGGAGCACCGGAGGTGAACTTCCAGCGCATTGCAGATATCTGGAAAGTTCTTCTGGGCAGAGAATTCTCTCCATCTGAGGTAGCGCTTGCCATGATCGGACTGAAACTTGCACGAGCCTCTGAGGGCTACAAGAGGGACACGTACGTCGATCTTGCAGGCTACGCCGCTCTCCTGGTAGAGTTGGCAGAGAAGGGCCTGTGATGGCTGATCTAGAGAAGATTGACCTTGCCCTACGCTCTGCACTTTCGTATGTGGCACTCAAGCACAATACGGACGCACAACTAGCAGGTATCGAGCGTTACTACGGAGAAGATTCTCCGCTGCTTGTGTTGCTTAATGAAGCACTAATTGAACTTGAAGATTTGAAAGGAAATACCCCGAATGACTGACACCCAGAGATTCCGCCTAAATATCTCAGTAGAGTACGAGGCAGAAATCTTTGAGGACGATCCAAATGATGTTTCGAGACTTACCGCAGTGGAAAATGCAGAACTCTACAACAAGATTGCGCAACTTCTCGATAATCATGTCTTCGATTGGGATGAGGAAACGCTTTCCGTGGAGTTGCAGCCACTATGAAAGTCTTAGCACTAAAAGCCGACAGCGGAGGGTGTGCCAATTATCGAATTGAGCACCCTGCGCGGGTGGTGCGTGATCTTACAGACTGGGATATCACAGTAGCAGATGCAGTAGATGTTGAAGGTACGCACTACCCGGAAAAGGGCATCTATGACATTACAGAAGTAAAAACAGATGCAGACCTTATTATCATTCAACGTCCGCTCCGGTCTTCAATGTACTACACCATCTTGCAGGCAAAAAAGCAAGGAATTGCTGTAGTTGTAGAGTTGGATGATGATTTCCACTCAGTGCCAAAGCACAACGTTGCATACAAAGACACGCACCCTAAATACAATCCAGATTCGAACTATTTGTGGTTGGAGCGCACCTGTGCACTTGCTGACGTACTTACGGTCTCAACCCCAGCGCTACTTAAGAATGGTACAGAAGGCAGACGCGCTGTTATTCCTAATTACGTCCCAGAAAGTATTTTTGATCTAACTGCACAACCTTCTTTTGTTAAGCGCAGCCTGGGTTGGACAGGAACTATCGGTACCCACGGCCTTGACTTGCAACAAACACAAGGAGCCATTTCAACAATTCTCAAGAAAACCGACGCAACGTTCAATGTCGTTGGTGACGGGTGGGGAGTTTCCGAGGCACTAGGAATTGAGTATTCAAAGGTCAACCCTACCGGCTGGGTAGATATTGATAAGTATTACCAAACGATGTTGAACCACATTAGTGTTGGAATCGTTCCACTAGAAGACAATGAGTTCAACAGGTCCAAGTCACACCTTAAAGGTATGGAAATGGCTGCTCTTGGTATTCCATTCGTAGCCTCACCTAGTGCAGAATATGTGCAGTTTGCCAAGGAAGGTCTTGGTGTGATAGCATCTACGAAGAGCGAGTGGGAGAAGGCAATCCTAGGTTATCTCAATAACCCTAGAAAGACCACAGCCACCGCAAATCGTTACCGTAAATTGATTAAAGAGCACTACACCTACGAGAAAAATGCAGAACTTTGGGCTGATGCTTGGAAGTTCGCAGTGGACCATCGCAGAGACATTTGATGTGTGCTAACATGTAAATTCACTCATTCAGATTGGAACTATTTTGACCATCACAGTTTACTCTAAGCCAGCATGCACACAGTGTGATGCAACCTACCGCGCACTAGACAAAAAGGGCCTAGCCTACGATAAAGTTGACATTTCACTAGATCAAACAGCCTTTGATTACGTTATCTCCCAGGGAGCACAGTCTGCTCCGTACGTGGAAATTCAGCACGAAGATGGTACCGTAACCTCATGGTCTGGATTTAATCCCGAGGGCATCAGTGCGGCGGCTCGTAGCCTCGCATGATTGTTTACTTTTCGAACGTCAGCAACAATACTAAGCGGTTCGTTGAGAAAGTAAACCTTCCAGCCTTACAAATTCCTGTATATGCTAAAGATCAGCCTCTTTTCGTTTCCGAGCCGTATGTCTTGATTACCCCAACGTACGGCGGAGGGTCCGCAAAAGGGGCTGTTCCTGTCCAGGTAAAGAAATTCCTCAACGATGAAAATAACCGTAACCTTGCTCTTGGTGTGGTTGCGGCAGGAAATACCAATTTCGGAGCACATTTCTGTGTGGCCGGAGACCAAATCGCACGAAAGTTAAATATTCCGTACCTCTATCGCTTTGAACTTTTGGGGACACCTGACGATGTTCTCTCGGTACGAGAAGGTCTACTAGAATTCTTTAAAAAGGAGATACCCCTTAATGTCTACTAAGGTTCTTGAGCAAAGTCCTCATGACCTCAATGCAATGATTAACCTCTTCTCCCCAGAGGGCAAACTTCAACTGGAATACGACAAGGAAGCAGCACGTCAATACTTCCTGCAAGACGTGAATCCACGTACTATGTACTTCGGCTCTCTCGCGGAGAAACTTGACTACTTCATCACCAATGATTACTACGAATCTGAATTCCTTGAGAAGTACGATTTTGAGTTCATCAAAAGCACGTATAAGCAAGCATATGCCTACAAGTACCGCTTTGAGACATTCATGGGGGCATACAAGTTCTACACCTCATACGCACTCAAGACATTCGACGGTAAGACATTCCTAGAGCGTTTTGAGGATCGAGTAGTTGCTACTGCGCTATATCTTGGGCGCGGAGATACAGAACTTGCCACTAATCTCGTAGATGAGATTATTACAGGCCGCTACCAGCCTGCTACACCTACATTCCTCAACTCGGGACGTAAGCAACGCGGAGAACTGGTTTCATGCTTCCTCCTTGCCGTACAGGACAATCTAGAGGCTATTGGACGTTCCATCAACTCAGCGATGCAACTTGCTAAGCGCGGCGGCGGAGTGGCACTTCTTCTTACGGATATCCGTGAACAGGGTGCTCCGATTAAGAAGATGGAAAATATGTCCAGCGGTGTTGTCCCATTCATGAAGGTTCTTGAGGATTCCTTCTCATGGATCAACCAACTCGGTCAGCGTGCGGGAGCGGGTGCTGTATACCTCCACGCAAATCACCCAGATATCATGAAATTCCTTGACACCAAGCGCGAAAATGCTGATGAGAAAATTCGTATCAAGACGCTTTCTCTCGGCATCGTCGTCCCAGACATTGCTTTTGATCTTGCCAAGAACAACGAGGATATGTACCTATTCTCACCATATGACATTGAACGTGTTTATGGTGTGCCAATGAGCCAAATCTCCATTAGCGAGAAGTACCGTGAACTTGTAGAAGACGAGCGAATCCGCAAGTCTAAGGTAAGTGCACGTAAGTTCTTCCAGACAATTGCTGAGGTAAGCGCTGAATCTGGTTACCCGTACCTCATGTTCGAGGATACGGTGAATAGAGCAAATCCTGTTGACGGTCGAATCAACATGTCGAATCTTTGCTCGGAGATTCTACAGGTTAACACACCTTCCAAGATTAATGCTGATCTTTCATATGAGTTCGTAGGTAAGGACATTTCCTGCAACCTTGGCTCCATGAACGTAGCAAAGGCAATGGAAGGTGGAAATCTCGGAGCAACTATTGAGACCGCCATTCGTGCCTTGACAGCCGTCTCCGACATGAGTAACATTGAGTCGGTGCCTACGCTCAAGCGTGCCAACGATGAGGGACATGCCATTGGCCTTGGTCAGATGAATCTTGCCTCATTCTTTGGTAAGGAGCACATGTACTACGGTTCGGAAGAATCTCTAGATTTTACCAACATGTACTTCTACACTGTGCTCTACCATGCGCTCCGTGCATCAAACAAAATTGCACAAGAGACGGGTGTTGCATTCGCAGGATTTGATAAGTCTACATATGCCTCAGGAGAATTCTTCAAGAAGTACCTAGACAGAAAGTGGGAGCCAAAGACTGAGAAGGTTAAGGAAATTTTCAACTCCTACGGAGTGAAGATTCCTTCTCACAATGATTGGGCAGACCTTTCAGCCAACGTGCAGAAGTATGGAATCTACAACCAGAATCTACAGGCTATTCCGCCAACAGGCTCTATTTCATACATCAACAACTCATCATCATCGATTCACCCTATCGCAGCGAAGGTCGAGATTCGTAAAGAGGGTAAGATCGGTCGAGTATATTACCCGGCTCCATACCTTAACGACGAAAACTCAGACTACTTCCAAGATGCGTATGAAGTTGGTCCTGAGAAGATCATTGATGTTTATGCAGAGGCTACTCAGCACGTAGATCAGGGTCTCAGCCTTACTCTGTTCTTCAAGGATTCTGCAACAACACGAGACTTCAACCGTGCGTACATCTACGCCTGGAAGAAGGGCATCAAGACGATCTACTACGCACGTATTCGTCAACTTGCACTTGCGGGGACTTCCGTCGAAGAGTGCGTAAGTTGTGCACTGTGATATAATTATCACATGACATGGCACATATACGCACTACGAGTGCGAAATACATATGAGTACAGATATGTCGGTATGACCACTAAGGGTGTGTCATACCGACTATATCGGCACCTTAAACTCGCAGATAGAGGCAAGAAATATCCGGTGTATGATTGGATGAGAAAGCCTTCAAATAGATTAAATCTAGTAATTGATACGTTAGAAGAATGTCCAGAGGATGATCTAAAATTTCTCTCATTTAGAGAACAATTTTGGATTGCCACTTTGCGTGAAACTGGTCATAGACTGTTGAATGTGTCAGACGGTGGGACAGGAATTACTGGATATGTGTTTACAGATAAAGATAAAGAAAAAATGTCGAAAGCACAGAAAGGCCGAAAAGGACCATTTGCAGGTGTAACAGGACCCGCCCACCCGATGTACGGATGGGTGCCCTCTAAGGAAACCAGAGAATTATGGTCAAAACAACGAAAAGGGTCACTGACTGGTGAGAAAAATCCTAATTTTGGTAAATTTGGCCCAGATCATCCAGCATACGGAATAAAACGATCAGAAGAAACCAAACAGAAGTGTAGAGAAGCAAAATTAGGTAGTAAAAATCCTAATTTTGGTAAAGTATATACAGACGAAGAAAGAAGAATTATGTCAGAGAAGACCAAAGGAAAACCCATGCCATCTTCTCGACGTAGCGCACATACTAGATACCACACTAATATGAACAAAATCAGCGATAAATGTAAATATTGCAATGACGATCGGGGATTGACCGAGTGACACCCGTCATGTATACTCGCACAGTGGATGGGGTCGCCTACCTTCTAACAGGAATAGATGACCCCACCCCCTTTGAAACGATGGAAGGACTTGAAGACTACAAAAATGAGTCATTTAGTAAGACCAGTTAACTGGAACAAAATCGAAGACCCTATTGACTTAGAGGTGTGGAACCGACTTGTCAACAACTTTTGGGTGCCTGAGAAGATTCCAGTCTCAAATGACCTACAATCTTGGGGAAATTTGACCGATGCTGAGAAGGAATTGACCAAGAAAGTATTTACTGGTCTTACCCTTCTGGATACCATCCAAGGTACTGTGGGAGCAGTTAGTCTTATTCCAGACTCGCTCACCCCGCATGAAGAGTCGGTATATACCAACATTTCCTTTATGGAGTCGGTGCACGCTAAATCTTATTCTACAATTTTCTCTACACTGTGTTCTAGCGAGGAAATTGAGGATGCTTTCCGTTGGTCCGAAGAGAATCCCTTCCTCCAAAAGAAGGCAGAAATTATTCTCAATTATTACGATGGCAACAGCCCGCTCAAGCGTAAAGCAGCATCCACGCTTCTTGAGTCGTTCCTCTTCTATTCAGGATTCTTCTGGCCGTTCTATCTGTCCAGCCGCTCCAAACTTACGAACACCGCAGATATTATTCGTTTGATCGTTCGTGATGAGGCCGTGCACGGATATTACATCGGATACAAGTTCCAAAAGGGGTATGAGAAACTTTCCTCCGAAGAGCAGAGCGACATTAGAAACTTCGTACTCGAACTTCTTTTCGACCTTTACGAGAACGAGGCCGATTACACCGAAGACCTGTACGACAGTGTTGGACACAC
>Ga0164242_10005403_pt1 | contig 14240 bp, 17 predicted proteins | sample OricomgcompostMG_FD_108783 | JGI IMG/M metagenome (GOLD analysis project Ga0164242, IMG submission 108783) | Miracle-Growth compost microbial communities from Emeryville, California, USA - Original compost - Miracle growth compost (MG) ... | reverse complement strand
CGGGCTGGCCTTGGCGTTGACCTTGCAGCCCTGCAGGCAGTAGCCGCGGTAGATGCAGTGCGGACGGTTTCCGAAAGTGCCGTTGACGATTCCGACCGGGCCCACCCGCATCTCGATCCCGAGCGTACAGGCGCCCTCCCACAGCTTGGAGGCGGCACCGGAGATCGGGTGCGGCGACGCGGGATAGCGGTGCGGATAGCCCCACGGCCAGTTCTGTCCCGCCACCGGCAGTTCGGCCTCCAGCACCTCGTAGTGGCGGCGAATGTCCTCGTAGCAGATCGGCCAGTCCACCCCGACCCCGTCGAGGCTGCGCGTGCGCAGATCGCTGGGGTGGAACCGCGGGCAGTAGCCGGCATAGTGCACCATCGAGCCGCCGACTCCCCGGCCGGAGTTGTTCTTGCCCAACTCGATCGGGTCGTCACCGCCGATGATGCGCTTCTGTGTCCAGTACAGCGGGTGCGATCCGGCTTCGTCGGAGACCCAGTCGCTGTCGGGGTGCCAGAAGGGACCCGCCTCGATGATCACGATGCGCCAGCCGGCCCGCGCCAGACGTTGCGCCAGCACCGATCCCCCGGCGCCCGCGCCGACGACCACGAGGTCGACTTCGTCATCGGTGGCATACCGGCACATCGTCTTCTCGCCGGGCAGCTCCCGCGACTGCACATCCAGAAGGAACCGTGAGTCATTGGCGGGTGGGCCCAGCGATCCCTTGAGCAGGCCGCGCCAGAAATCGCCCACTACAGGCCCTCGTCTCGCACCAGCTCCACCGGGTCCTCACCGGTGGCGCCGCGCGTCTCGAAAGGTTCGCGCACCGCCGCCGGTCCGCTCGGCCCGCCCAGTCGCATGAAGCCGCGCGGGTACGCCGGCCCGCCGAACCCGATCTCATTCCACGCCCAGGGGTGTGAATAGAACGCCGACAAGGTCATCCGCATACACACCGACCAAGCACGGCTCACGTTCAACTGCGACCAACTGCCGCCCTGCAGCCAGCCCCGCGAGAAGGCATCGACCAGCGCCAGTTGGGTGGCCACCTCGGCGGCGGCGAACGAGGGCCTGCCGTACCGGTCCCGGGCGGACTCGTCCAAGCCTTTGAGCGTCAGGCGCCAGGTGTCCCGGTCATCCGGCATGTCGGCGTACTGGTAGCCGTCGAGCTGGCCGTCGGCCAGTTTGGCGTCGACGAATTCGGCCACCGGCACCCGCGGCTCGTGGTCTTGGGCCAGCACGATGTCGCAGAATGCCCGCAGGGTGGGCTCCTCAGCGGCGGAGAAGAAGCGCAGCGGCCCCGGCGGCTCCAGCCGGGCCAGCACCACCTTCTGCGTGGCCTCGTCCCAGCTGTCTTGGGTTTGCAGTACGTCGAAATCCGGGTAGCGCCCGATCATCTGCGGCGTGGTGCCGCGGCGTTGTCGCGGCAGCCAGGACGGGTGTGGGGGTTGGCGGTCGGCCCGCAGGTTCGGCAGGTGGTCCGGAAGCGAGGTGTCGGCCATGGGCACCTCAGCGTTCGCGGCGCAGCACCGCGGCCAACAGGCCCATCCCGCCGACCATCGCCATCAGGCCAGGCGCGGCGATCGGCGGACCCATCGGAACGTTGTAGGACGCCATCTTCCAGCCTCCGGGCTTGCGCGCCACCCCGCGAGCGTGCAGGTACTCACCCAGCAGTCCGTTGGCGGCGTAGACCGCGGCGGTCAACGGCAGCCAGCGTTTGGCCCAGCGGCGGGAGAACACCCCCCCGATTCCGGCGGCCACCACCGGCGGCGTCACCAGCACCGGGCTCCACATCCACTTGTTGCCGAAGCCGGCTTTGTAATGCTCGAGATAGATCTCGGCGGTTGTCACCACCGCGGCGAACGCGGTCATCGCCGACAACGACCTCTCGAAGCGGCCGTGTGCCACGTTGCGCAGCATGTGATCGACGAGGTCTCCGGCTTCGCCGATCCACTCCGCGTGACTGCCCGTCCGCAAACCGGATTCGCCGGTACCCAGCAGCATCATCTGCGCTCCGTTCCTGTGAAAGGTTTCGCCGATTCGGCCGCAGTACCCCGCTGCTGGCGGCGCCAAACATCCCATGCGGGTGCCAGGTTTCAACCGCGGCAGAAGCGGGAATTGAACGGTGTATTAGGTGAATGGAGGACGGATGCGGATCGGTGGGTTAGCCGGTGCGATTGTGCTGATATGGCTGCTTATCGGCGTCTTCGCCGCATGGCAGCGCGATTATTTCCACGGGGGTCAAACCAGTTGTGCGACTGCCGGAACCATCGCTGTCACTACCCTGGCGGGCCCCTTGAACTATGCCGGTTACAACCCGGTGGTGACGGATTGTCATTTGCCGCAACCCTCTTCCCTGGGTGTGGTCGGCCAAGTTGTCTGAAAGAAGGGATTGGTGATGATTGCGCTCGGAGTGATCCTCCTTATTCTGGCGCTCGTTTTCAAGATCAACGTGTTGTGGACGATCGGAATCATTCTCCTGGTTGTCGGCGCCATACTGTGGATTCTGGGTGCGGTCGGCCGTCCGGTCGCCGGCCGTCGGTACTGGTATTGACCGGTACCGACCCGGTTGAGCCACGGCCGTTTGCCCTCCTCGCGTTGTCCGGGCAGCGTTAGACTGGTGAGGTTCTGCGCGCCCGCTCACGTTGGATGACAGGGGCACTTGCGATGACTGTCGCTGCCGAAGATGATCCCGGCTCCTTCAGGCATATCGCGCTGTTCTACCGGTCACCGCGCGAATACCTCGATTATCTGGTGCCGTTCATCCTCGACGGTGTTGCCGCCGGACTCCCCGTTCTTGTGGGCGTGCCGGAACCCAAGCTCTCGCTGCTGCGCGGTGCCCTGCCCGCGGGAGCCGCCGAGGCCGTGACGCTGGTGGACATGAGCCAGGTGGGGCGTAACCCCGGGCACATCCTGGGCGGGGTGTTGGGGACGTTTGCCGCCCGTCATCGGTCGGGGCCGATGCGCATGGTCGGCGAGCCGATCTGGAATGGTCGCTCCGCGCTGGAGTATCCGGCTTGCGTGCAGCACGAGGCGCTGATCAACCGGGCGTTCACCGGGCGTGACATCACCTTGTTCTGCCCTTACGACGCAACGCATCTGGACTCCGACATTCTCGTCGACGCCGAGATCACCCACCCGCGCCTGGACGGTGCCGGGCGTCCGGAGCGAACGAGCGCGGGCTTCGCCCCCGAGGCGGCCTGGGTACGCTACAACGAACCGCTGCCCAGTAGCCCGACGGCGGCCAGCTACACCGTGAATCGGCTCAGAGATCTGTCCGGCGCCCGGGCGTTCTCCGCCAAATACGCCCGCTGGTTCGGCTTCTCCACCGCCGACATCGCCGATCTGCAATTGATCGTCAACGAGCTGGCATCCAACAGCCTGCAGCACGGGCGCGGACCATGCACGGTGGCGCTCTGGGAGACCGACGGCCAATTGATCTGCCAGGTGCGCGACTCCGGACACCTGGCGGATCCGATGGCCGGCCGGCGGCCGGTCACGCATCAAGACCATCAGGGGTTCGGGCTGTTCGTGGTCAACGCGACCGCGGACCTGGTACGCATCCACACCGCGTCAAGCGGCACCACCGTGCAGGCGCACCTGCGGATGAGGGAGGCGGCGTGATGGGAACCGCCCGGGCCGACCCGTCGGGCGAATTCGGACACATCGGCTGGCAATACCGCGACCGCGACGAGTTCCTCTGCCGCGCCGCCGAATACATCGCGATCGGCTTGAATCTGGACCAGCGCGTGGTCTACGTCGGCGACGACGAACCCGCGCGGCTCCGGGCCAGCCTGGCTGCTGCCGGCCTCGGCGCTGCCGCCGACGAGGTGGAGCTCAAGACCCTGCCGGAGCACTTCGGGTTCCGCGGCGACGTGGTCGATGCCGAGTCCATGGCCGGACGCTATGCGGCCGCCGCGATCGCAGCGGTCGCAGACGGTTACAGCGGTCTGCGGGTCGTCATCGACGTGACGCCGGTGGTTCGGACGCCGGCCCAGCGCGACGCCCAGTCGGCCCTGGAGTTCCTCGGGGACCGGCGGATCTCCACGCTGCCCGTCGCGGCGTTGTGCGGCTACGACATCTCGGAACTCGGCGACGCCGTTGCCGGGTTGTTGTGCCTGCACCCGGGGGCCGGGCCGACTTCGGTTCCGTTCCAGCTCTACACCCAACCCGCCCGGCGCAATGCCATCGCACTCGCCGGCAACCTCGACGCCGCCAGCGAGGCTCTGTTCGCCACCACCTTGCAGCGAATCCTGCCGCTGCTGTCGCCCGGAACACTCGACATCGACGCGCGGGAGCTGGAATTCATCGGCCACCGACAGCTCGTCCTGCTCGACCGGTGCTGTGCCGCCCACGACCGGGTGGCCGTGCTGCGCAGCAATCGCCCGACCGTGCAACGGCTGTTCGACATCATCGGCTTCGACAACCTCCGGATCGACACGGCGGTGTGAGGGTCTCCCGCGCGACCACATCTGGGTGTACCCTCAAGGATCGATGCCTGAGTTGGAGCCCAAGTACGCTGAACTGCAGTCGATCTACGACATCTCGAACGAGTTCTTCGAGCTGTTTCTCGGCCCGACGATGGGCTATACCTGCGGGTATTACCAGCATCCGGATACCACCCGAGACGAGGCACAGAACGCGAAGTTCGACCTGGCTTTGGGCAAGCTGGGGCTGCAGCCGGGCATGACACTGTTGGATATCGGCTGCGGCTGGGGCGGCGGAATGAGGCGCGCCCTGGAAGAATTCGATGTCAATGTCATCGGGCTGACGCTCAGTGAGCGGCAACGCGAATATGCCCTGGCCAAGCTGGCCGACCTCGCTACCCGCCGCACGGTGCAGGTGCGTCTACAGGGCTGGGAGGAATTCGACGAGCCGGTGGATCGCATCGTATCCATCGGCGCCTTCGAACACTTCGGCCACAAGCGCTACCCCGACTTCTTCGACATGGCCCACCGCGTTCTGCCGACCGACGGCGTGATGCTGCTGCACACCATCACCGCAATCACCCAGGACGACGCCCAGCGGCTAGGCCTTCCGCTGACCATGAGCATGGCCCGGTTCAACAAGTTCATCATGACCGAGATCTTCCCCGGCGGTCAGCTGCCGACGGTGTCTATGGTCGCCGACCGCGCGACGGAAGCCGGCTTCACCGTCGGCCGCATCCACGAGATCGGGCCCAACTATGTGCGGACGCTGCAGGATTGGGCCGACGCCCTGGCCGCCCACAAGGACCAAGCGATCGCCGTGCAGTCACAAGAGGTCTATGACCGCTACGACAAGTACCTCAACGGCTGCGTCCAGCTGTTCCGCGACGGCTACACCAGCGTCCACCAGTTCACGCTGCAGAAGTGACACCGCCGGGGTCAGTGATCTCGTCCGCGGTGCCGGCGCACCGGCCCCGCCCACAGGTCTTTGCGGCGTTCCGCAGCGGCCGCCCGACCGTGGGTGACCCGGATCTTCACCGGCCCTTGGGTATTCGCGGCGGGGCGCCTTGAACCTGGCGGATCGGCGCCGGCGTTCCGGCGGCCGCCGTGCCGCAACGCGTCATATGCCCGCAGCAGCTGCTGCAGCTGTGCCTCGGCATCGCCGGGCGGCCGAGAACGCGCATAGCCGGTGTCGGGGTGCAGGGCGCGCAACTTGGTGCGGAAGGCGTGGCTGATCTGAGCTGGAGTGGCCGAAGGCGTCACTCCCAGTACGGCATAGGGATCAAGGCTTTCGCTCATCGCGCCACCAAGCTCACTGAGGCAACCGAGGAAGAACTCTCCTGGTGTAGGCCGGCGTGGCCCCGCTGTCGGGAGAGCAACACACAGCGGGGCCACGCCGAACTCCGGTGTTCATCGTGTGGGGCCATCACCTCCCCTGTGCAGGCGGACACATCCGGCGGGCGGTCCGGAGGCGACCGCTGCGTCGGCCACACCAGCGTGTTACGCCGCCGGGTGGCCGACCGGTGCGCCCGGCGGGCCGGTGGTGGCGCGCCCGGCCGCGCGGGCCCGGCGCTACAAAGGGCGAGCTTCGGGGTTCGGAGCCGGGTGGCGGGCATCTCGGTGCGGACCGCGTAGCAGTGCTCCGGGGCGGTCAGCAGTTGCAGCCATTCGGCGCGCACGATGCGCTCCGCCTCGTCGAGCACGTGGGCGGTTAACGTGTCGGTGGTCATTCTGCTCACCTCCTTCACACGGCCGCCACCCGGCCCCTCGCAATCAGGCGTTGATGGCCCGCTCGCCGTGTCCACTGGCGACTTTGATCCGGCGCGGCTTCGCCTTCTCCGCAACCGGAATGGTCAGCCGAAGCACCCCGTCCTGGTAGCTGGCCTCGATCTGCTCGGCGTCGAGGTTGTCGCCCAGGAACAGCTGACGGCTGAAGACGCCGCGCGGCCGCTCCGCCGACACCATCTCCCGGTTCTGATCAAGGCCGGGCCGTTCGGCGTGCACGGTCAGCACGTTGCGTTCGACGTCGAGATCCAAGGAGTCTTCCGCCACTCCGGGCAAGTCGAACTCGACGATGAACTGGTCTCCGTCGCGCCAGGCGTCCATGGGCATGACCGCCGGCCGGGCCGCGGTGCCCAGTACCTGCTGGGTCCAACGGTCGAGATCACGGAACGGGTCGGTACGCATCAACATCATCTCCACCTCCTCGAACGTTGGCAGATTATCTGTGTCTGCCGACATAGATTTTTATATAGCACGGGTGGTAGGTTCGTGCAAGAGGATTTTCTCGCGAGTGGAAGCGACGTATGTTGGTCGAAGACATGAGTGCCCGATCCGGGCTTGGGGTATACAGCATTTCCGTGGCTGCAGAGTTGTCCGGTATCGGTCCGCAGACGCTGCGACTCTACGAGCGACGCGGGCTGCTCACCCCGGCGCGCACCGCGGGCGGGACGCGCCGTTACAGCGATGACGACTTGTCGCGGCTGCAGCGCATCCTGGAGCTGGTCGGTGACGGGGTCAACGTGGCCGGTATCGGGGAGATCCTCAGCCTGGAAGCCCGCAACGCCCGCCTTGAGTCGGAGAACACCAGGCTGGAGTCGGACAACAACCGGCTGAGGTTGGACAACACTCAACTGAAGTCGGACTATGCCCTGCTCGTCGCCGAGCGGGCAGAACGACGAGACCGGGACGCGCGAGCGCGGAAACGAAAGGGGTCATGATGACGAACGCTGAGGGGCTGCCGCCGACCGACGACGTTCCGGAGGCCGATCTGGCCGAACAGCGGATCTCTGCCGACGCCACCGACGAGGAGGCAGGGCTGAACCCGGCCCACCTGCCAAACGCCGACGAGGTCGACGCCAACCCCGCCGACCTGATCGACCAAGCGATCAGCGTTCCGCTGTCCGACGACGACTACGACATAGAGCAGTAGCGGCAGACCCGTCACCCGGGCTCGGCCACCTCGCCCTCGACGTGGCGGCGGGACGGTTCCCGTCGCCGGTGGCTGGTGTCGCAGAGCGGATAATTGCGGCTGCGCCCGCAGGCGCAGATGGCGACCATGAACCGGTCCGATTCGACGACGCCCTCGGGGGTCTCGATGCGTACCGGCCCGGGGACCAGGACCGGGCCATTGCGGACCGGGCGAACCACCCGTGGTTCGGTCACGGCTTGTCCGCCCGGATCACCACCAGCTGCTCTTCGCGGCAGCCGCGGGGCATCCGCCCGGTGCGTTCCAGCCAGCCGGCCCGCGCCGAGAGCACCGGACCAAACGGAATCCACCGGGACGCCACGATGTCGGCGTCCAAGCCGCTGTCCCGCAGGACTTTCAGGGACCGGCCGGCGTCGGCCAGTGCCGACTGCACCAACAGCACAGAACCACCACTGCGCAACAGCCTGGCGGCCGAGCGGCACAGCGGGTCGAGGACGATCCGGCCGTCGACGCCACCGTTCCACGACCACTCCGGGCCGCCGGCGGCCGGGATCGGGTCCGCATGCCGCGGGGTGGGCACATACGGCGGGTTGGACACGATCAGGTCGAACGGCTCGCAGGCCAACGCGCCGGTCCACGGGCCCTGCCGGATCTCCACGTCCACCCCGGCGGCGCGCGCGTTGTCCCGGGAGCACCGCACCGCAACGGGACAGATGTCGAATGCGGTGACGCTGCCGGCGCCCATATCGGCCGCCGCGATCGCCACCACCCCTGAGCCGGTGCACAGATCGAGCACCCGGCCGCGGCGGGCCAGGCCCGACGATTCCATCGTCTCGATGAGCAGGTGCGAATCCTGCTGCGGGGCATAGACGCCGAGCGGAGTCAGCAGATCGGTCCTGGTCGCGGGAGTAGCGGCAATCGGGTTCACCCAGCCGGTTTACCCGGCCACCACCGCGGACAAACGCCGTTGATCACTCACGCAACGCGGGCAACACTTCGGTGCCGTAGGTACGAAGTGCGCCGCCCGGATCGGCACCGCCGACGTTCATCATCACGACGACGGTGGCCCCGAGCGCACGCATCGCCTTCATCCGACGCACATGCACCGCCGGATCCGACGACACCGCCCCCATCAGCTTCCATTTGGTGTCGGACACCTGCGCCCCCAACCGCCCGACCTCGCCGGGGTCATGGATGTCGTCGGCGTAGTTCGCGTCGACCAGCGCCGCCTTCCACACCCGGGAATGTTCGAGTGCGGCATCGTCGGTCTCCGCCCACGACATCAGCCCCTGCACGATGATCTCTCCGGGCGGCTTCGCCGCGTCCTCGCAAGCCTTTCGGTAGGCGCCGATCACGGCCGGCGCCTTGGCCGGGTCGCCCAGCGTCCAGACGCCGTCGGCGAGCCGGCCCGCGATAGCGGCCGCACGCGGCCCGAACGCGGACATGAACACCGGCGGGCGGCGCTCGACGTCGAGGTAGATCCGGGCGCCGTCGGTCCGGAAATGGCGGCCCCGGAAATCGACGGTTTCGCCGTTGAGCAGCCGGACGATGATCTCCAGGGCCTCTTCGGTGCGGCACTGCTGTTCGGCGACGCTCGGCCAGTCCAGCCCGGCCGGGACCTCGTTCATCGCCTCGCCGGATCCGACCCCCAGGAACGTCCGGCCCGGATACAGCGATTCCAGGGTCGCGACCTGCTGCGCGACGACGACCGGGTTGTAGCGGTGCACCAGGCCGGTTACCGCGGTACCGAGAGCCACGTTGCGGGTCGCGTGCCCTGCCGCACCCAACCACACCCAGGCGTTGCCGCAGGCGGCGGGCGGGCCGCTGGCCGGATCCCACCAGGGCGCGAGGTGATCGGAGCAGCAGACGCCGTCGAAGCCGGCGTTCTCCGCCTCCACCGCCTGCCGCAGCAACTCCGGTGGCGAGAACCGCTCGTGGCCCAAGGCGGCGAAGTACGCGACGTCGTCGGGCTGGCGCCGGCGCGCCCACAGCACTCCCCGGACCGCGTCGACGACTCCGTGCATGCGCCTCCGCGTACCCGCCGGTGCCCCAGGGCAAACGGTTGACGGGACCGCCGCGGTGGGTATGTCCACCGCATGAGCGAGCCGGACGCGATCATCGACAAACTGCAGGAGGCACTGGGCCGTCAGCAGGGCCTGGCAGAGCTGGTCGAACAGTCGCTGCGCAAGGCCAGGCAACGCGCGGAAGCCGACCTGCGCCCGGCGCTGTTCGAGGCGTTGGAATGGCCTTGTGACATCGGTGAATACCAGGATTACCTGCGGCGCTTCGTCAGGTGGGTGCCGCAGGAGTCGCCGGCGAAGGCCTGGACCGAACAGGGCCAGACCCAAGAGGTCAGCGACCGGATGAGCCACTTCTACTTCCTGGTCGACCAGGAGATCGGCGACGAGACACTGCAGCACTGCGACGTCTTCCGGGAGTGGCTGACCGAGTTCGCCAAGCAGTGGGGCAACTTCCTCGACACGCCGGAGTCGTTCAGCCCGGAGGCGCTGAAGTCGTTCATCGCCAACGCACCGGAATACCGCGTCGAGGAGTCCCTGGTCGATGGCGCCCCCAACGCGCCCAGCGGCTGGCTGACCGCCAACCAGTTCATCGCCCGCGAACTCAACGGCGGGCTGCGCCCGATCGCCGAACCCGGCAGCAACCTGGTGATCACCTCACCGGCCGACTGCCGTTTCCAGCACGCCTTCGACATCGATGCCGACTCGAACATCCCGGCCATCACGCTGAAGAACCAAAGGTTCGGCAACATCAAGCAACTCATGGAAGGCAGCGCCTACCGCGAGAGCTTCGCCGGCGGCACCTTTGTGCATTACATGTTGCCGGTGCACGCCTATCACCGTTATCACCTGCCGGTCGATGGTCTGGTCCGGGAGTCGTTCCGCATCAACGGTGAAGTGTTCCTGCGAGTGTCCATCGAAGACCACGAGTTGCAGGCCAGCGACAGCGCCAGCACCGGTTACGAGTTCTCCCAGACCCGTGGCGTGGTGACCGTCGATACGTCGCGGTCGGCGGCCGGCGACCTCGGCCTGGTCGCGATCATCCCGGTGGGCATGGCGCACGTGTCGTCGGTGGTGCTCACCGGGGTCGAAGGCCGGCACATGGCCAAAGGCGAAGAGTTCGGCTACTTCCAGTTCGGCGGGTCGGACATCATCATCTTGTTCCAGGACGGCGTCGATCCGCAGATCGATACCAGCGAAGACTTCCGGCTGGTCGGCACCCCGGTGGCCCGCTGCACGCCGCTCCCCCGCAACTGATCTGCCCGGGCATACCCGTTCCGCGTCGCGGGTAGTCACCAGCCATGACTTCGCGCGCAGCCACTGCGATACCGATCGAATCCGTCGAGGTCTCGGCCTACGCGATCCCCACCGACGCCCCGGAGTCCGACGGCACCCTGGCCTGGGACTCGACTACCTTCGTGCTGGTCAGCATCCGGGCCGGGGGTCTGGTCGGAACCGGCTACACCTACGGCGGAACGGCGGTGGCCACCGTGGTGGGCGGCAAGCTGGCCGAGGTCATCACCGGCGAGGACGCATTGCAGCCGCCGGCCCGGTGGGCGGGAATGCAGCACGCGGTGCGCAACCTGGGCAAGCCGGGCGTGGTCGCCGAGGCGATCTCGGCGGTCGACATCGCGCTGTGGGATCTGCGGGCCCGACTGCTCGATGAGCCGCTGGCCGTGGCCCTCGGCGCTGTCCATGACGCCACCCCGATCTACGGCAGCGGCGGATTCACCTCCTATGACAACGCCACGCTGTGTAAACAGTTGTGCGGCTGGGCCGACGCCGGCATTCCCCGGGTCAAGATGAAGGTGGGCCGCGACCCGGAGGCCGACACCGGCCGGGTTTCTGCGGCCCGGGCGGCGATCGGCGAGGGTATCGAGTTGTTCGTCGACGCCAACGGGGCCTACCACCGCAAGCAGGCCCTGTGGTGGGCGCGGTGCTTCGCTGATTTCGGTGTGCGGTGGTTCGAGGAACCGGTGACCTCCGACGATCTCGAGGGGCTGCGTCAGTTGACCGAGCACGGGCCGCCGGGAATGGACATCGCCGCCGGCGAATACGGTTACCACCTATCGTATTTCGAGCACATGCTGGCCGCGGGCGCCGTGGACTGCCTGCAGGCCGACGTCACCCGGGCGCTCGGGATCACCGGGGTGCTCAAAGTCGGTGCGCTCTGCGACGCCCGCGGCATCGACCTGTCGCTGCATTGTGCACCGCAGATCAGCGGCCAGGTCGGCACGGCGATCTGGCACCTGCGCCATCTCGAGTACTTCCACGACCATGTACGGATCGAAGGCCTGGCGTTCGACGGAGTGATCTCCCCGGAGCCGGGCGGAGTGCTGCGCCCGGACCGGTCGGCACCCGGGCACGGGCTCACCGTCAAAGAGGCCGACCTCAGTGAGTTTCGCGTCGCCTGAACCCGACCACCGCAGCCGCCGTCGCGGCACCGAGTGCCGCCAGCGGCCCGGCGGTCCGCACCGCCCGCGTGCGGGCACCGGGCGCCGGACGCCCCGGGGGTTGCACGGATCTGATGTCCTCGGACAGCTTCGCCATCGCCATCAGCTGGCCCAGGTGCAGCGCTGAGGCGGCGCCGGCGTCGGCAAGCTGTGTCTGGCAGGAGAACCCGTCGGCCACCACCAGCGCGTCGGGGTTCTTGCGGGTCGCCGGGAACAGCGCCTGCTCTCCGCAGTCCATCGATATCTGGTACTTACCTTCTTCGAAGCCGAACGAGCCGGCCAGCCCGCAGCAGCCCCCGGATACCGGCTCGACGTCCACGCCCATCTTCTGCAGCACTTCCTGGTCGGCACTGACGCCGCCGGTGGCCCGCTGGTGGCAGTGGCCCCACAGCAGGGCCCGCACGCGAGTGGTCTTGGGCACCTCGACGTCGAACTTGGCGAAGAACTCGGCGAAGTGATAGCTGTTGCGCACCAGCCGCTCGGCGTCGTCGTCATGCGGAAGTAGTTTGGGCAGCTCGTCTTTGAACACCGCCAGACAGCTCGGCTCCATCCCGACTACCGGGGTGTCGTCGCGGATCTCGTCGCGCAGCGCAGAGAGCACGTCCAGCAGATAGTGTTTGGCGACGTCGAGGAAGCCGTAGTCATACAGCGGGCGTCCGCAGCAGATATGACCGCGCGGCATGAGCACCTGCCAGCCGGCCGCTTCGATGGCCTCCACGCAGGCCACCCCGACATCGGTGTGCAAATGGTTGTTGAAGGTGTCGGGGAACAAGATGACCCGCGGCCCGCCGGAGTTGACCACCGGCCGCGCGGCGAACCACTGCTGCAAGGTCATCGGCGCGAACGTCGGCAACGGGCGGTGCCGGTCGATGCCGCCGACGAATTTGGCGATGGCCGACAGCACCGGGGTCTGGGTGGCGAAGTTCGCCAGCTCCGGGACCTTGGCGGCCAGCCGGGCGGCCTGGTCGATGAAGCCGAAGGCGTAGGCGTAGCGGGGCCGCCACCGGCGCAGCGACCGGTAGTGGTGGTAGAGGAACTCCGACTTGTAGGTGGGGATGTCGACGTTGACCGGGCAGTCGTTGGTGCAGCCCTTGCACGCCAGGCACAGGTCCAGTGCGTCCGCGACTTCGGTTGACTGCCAGCCGTCGGTGATCACTTCACCCCGCAGCATCTCGAACAGCAGCCGCGCACGGCCCCGGGTGGAGTGCTTCTCCTCGCGGGTGACCTGATAGCTCGGGCACATGGTGTCCTGCGCTTCGGGCACCCGGCATTTGCCCACCCCCACGCAGCGCAGCGCGGCGTGCGAGAAGTCGCCATGATCCTCCGGGTAGCTGAACTTGACCTTCGGCCGCGGCGGGTTGTAATCGGTGCCCAGCTTGAGGTTCTCGTCGAACCGGTAGGGGTCGATGACCTTGCCGGGGTTCATCTTCCACATCGGATCCCAGATCGACTTGAACTCGCGCATCGCATCGATCAGTCGCGGACCGTACTGCTTGCCGAGCAGCTCGGCGCGCTGCTGGCCGTCGCCGTGCTCCCCCGACATCGAGCCGCCGTAGGAGGCCACCAGATCCCCGGCCGCTTCCAGGAAATGCCGGTAGGTGGCCAGCCCGTCCTTGTGGCGCAGATCGAACCCGACCCGGGAGTGGATGCAGCCCTCCCCCAGGTGCCCGTACATGGCGCCGCGCAGCCCGTGCTCGGCATAGAGCCGCTGCAGGTCCCGCACGTAGTCGCCGACCCGCGCCGGCGGCACCGCCGAGTCCTCCCAGCCGGGCCAGTGGTTGCCGCTGTCCACCGGAAACGCCGTGGATCCCAGCCCGGACTCCCGGATCGACCACAGCTGGGCGCTGTTGCCGCCGTCCTGCTTGCTGCGGGCCATCACGATTCGGTCGGAGCCGAAGCCCTTCTTCTGCTGCAACCACTCGACGAATCGCTGCGCCTGCGCCGACGAATCCCGCGGGTCATCGGAGCCGAACTGCACCATCAGCCACGCCCCGGCCGAATCCACTTGCGGCAGCTGTGCTCTACCGGCCGCGTTGGTTCCGGTCAACTCCTGGTCGTGCACCAGCAGGCTGTCCACTGCCTCGCACCCGATTGGCTTGAACTCCATGATCTCCGGCGCCAGATCGCCGGCGTCTCCGACCGAGTCGAACGCCACGACCACGACGCTGCGGTGCAGCATCGCCGGGGTGAGCATCATGGTCGCGCTCAGCACCACCGCACAGGTGCTCTCGGTCCCCACCAGGGCGCGCGCGACGTTGAAGCCTTTCTCCGGCAGCAGTTCGTCAAGGTTGTAGCCCGACACCCGCCGCGGCAGCTCATCGACATCCGGGTACCCCTTGCGAATGTCGTCGGCATACTTGTCACGCAGATCGCGCAGTGCCGCATAGATTTCGCCCTTCCGGCCGCCCTGGGCGATGATCGCGTCGATCTT
>Ga0164242_10005402_pt1 | contig 14241 bp, 17 predicted proteins | sample OricomgcompostMG_FD_108783 | JGI IMG/M metagenome (GOLD analysis project Ga0164242, IMG submission 108783) | Miracle-Growth compost microbial communities from Emeryville, California, USA - Original compost - Miracle growth compost (MG) ... | reverse complement strand
CGCGCCGCGGCGACGCAGTCCTCGGTGTCGACGATGCCCCAGGTGCCCTGCAATTTGTCGCGGTAGGCGCGGCCGTAGCCGGACGAGCCACGGTAGTTGACGTCGGCGACGCCGAAGCCGCGGCTGGTCCAGAAGAGGTATTCCTCCGACAGCTCCGCCGTCGCGTGCGAGGTCGGCCCGCCGTGGCTGATCACGATCAGCGGTGGCCGTTCGCCCTCGGGCCCGACGAAGTCGGCGTTGGTCGGCGGGTAGTAGAAGGCGTGGGCGACGTCGCCGTCGCCGGTCGGGAACTCGATCGCCCGCGGCTCGGAGACGAGGCCCGGCTCGACCGTGTCGTCGGAGGCGGTCCGCACCGTCTCGGTCTCACCCGAGGCGACGTCGAGGACGACGATCGCGGTGGCGTCGCGTGGCGAGCTCGCCGCGAACGCCACCTTGCCGCCGTGCGCCGCCAGCACCGGCCAGCCGAACGAGGTGAAGGGGAGGCCGAGGTCGCGCAGCGCGCCGCCCCCGGCGGGCAGCGCGTAGAGCCGTTCGGTCGCGTTCTCGGTGCGGATCACGACCAGCGACCCGTCCTCGAGCTCGACGTGCGTCGCGCCGCCGAAGAGCCACTGCGGGTGGCCGAGGTCGGCGCGCTCGGCGCTCAGCTGCTCGACCGGCGGCAGGTCCTCGGCCGCGTCGGGCGCGCCGAGGTCGGCGACCGTGCGGTAGAGGTTCCACCAGCCGTCGCGGTCAGATACCCAGCGCAGGCGGTCGTGGCTGTCCCAGGCGGGGGCGAAGACCGACTCCTGGTCCCCCGCCGAGACCGGCCGCGCCGAGCCCGGGTCGCGCACCGGCGTCACCCACAGCTCGGTCCCGTCCCAGGGCATGTCGGGGTGGTCCCAGCAGAGGAAGGCGAGCCAGAGGCCGTCCGGGGACACCCGCGGCGAGGAGTAGAAGTCGCGCCCCGCGGCGACCACCTCGGCGGGCTTCGAGCCGTCGAGCGGCATCGTCACGATCTCGTTCACCGGTTCGGCGTCGCCGCCGTGCACCTCGCGGACGCAGAACAGCGTCTTGCCGTCAGGGCAGAGCTCGAAGTCGGCGTAGCGGAGGCCCGCCGGCTCCTCCGGCTCGGGCGTGATCGCGACCGGCTCGCCGCCCAGCTCCAGCCGGTAGACGCGCTGGTCGGCGAAGTCGACGTAGACCGCCAGCTCCGGTGCCAAGAGCTTCCAGGCGCCGCCGCCGTACTCGTGCACCCGCGTCCGCACGTTGGCGCCCGCCGGCGTCACCTCTTCCGCCTCGCCGCCCGCCGGGCGCCGCATCAAGGCGTTCCGCCCGCCCTCGGCGGCGCGCCCCTCGAGCCACCAGGCCGCCCCGTCGGCGGCCAGGGCCGGGAAGCCGAGCCGGCGCCCGCCCTTGGCGATCACGTCGGGCTCGATCGGCGAGCGCCAGGAACCGTAGGGGGCGACCTCGGCCACGCTCAGACGACCTCCTCGCCGGGCGCGTTGACCTCGACGACGGGGCGGTCCGGGTCGCCGCCGCCGGCCGCCGGCTCGACCACGACCTCGCGCAGCGCGTGCGTGTCGACGTCGTAGACGAAGCCCCGCACCGAGTCGCGGTAGGGGAGGAAGTCGGAGCGTCGCACGCGCAGGATCGACTGCCGCACGTCGGCCTCGACGTCGACGAAGGACTCGATCGCGAAGGCAGGCGCGATCCCGGTCGACTCGCGCAGCTCGTCGCGGAAGCCGTCGTCGGTGATCGTCTGCAGCCCGCAGTCGTCGTGGTGGATCAGCATCACCTCGCGCGTCCCCAGCTTGCGCTGGGAGAGGGCCAGCGAGCGGATCACGTCGTCGGTGATCACCCCGCCCGCGTTGCGCAGCACGTGCGCCTCGCCGTCCCCGAGGCCGAGCGCGGCGAAGACGTCGAGCCGCGAGTCCATACAGGTGACGATCGCCAGGTGGCTCGACGGTTCGACCGGCAGGTGGCTCTCCTCGACGTCCGCGGAGTAGGCCCGGTTGTTGGCAACGAGGTCGTCGATGATGCCCATCGCGCTGACCCTACCGGGCGCGCCCGCGGCGGCCGGCATGATCGGGCGATGCCGGACCCGGATCTCGACCAGCGCGGACGGCTGCGGCCGGAGGTCTTCCGCCTCCCGGTCGAGAAAATCCGCGACTCCTACTACTCCGACACCTACTTCGCGCTGACCAAGGAGCTGCTCGAGGCCGAGGGCGAGCATCCCCAGGTGACGATGCAGGTCTTCGCCAAGCGCGAGGGCCTGCTGGGCGGGATCGACGAGGCGATCGCGGTGCTGCGGCTCTGCTCGGGGCGGCGCCTGGGCGACGGGAGCTGGGAGGACGGCTGGCCGCGGCTGCGCGTCTCGGCGCTCCACGAGGGCGACCCGATCGAGCCTTGGGAGACGGTGATGACGATCGAGGGCGATTACAGCCTCTTCGCCCACCTGGAGACCGTCTACCTGGGGACGCTGGCGCGCCGCTCGCTGGTGATGACCAACGTGCGCCACGTCGTCGACGCCGCCGACGGCAAGTCGGTGCTCTTCTTCCCCGCCCGTCACGACCACTGGCTGGTGCAGACGGGGGACGGCTGGGCGGCGCACGTCGCCGGCGCGATCGGCGTGTCGACCGACGCCAACGCCTCCTGGTGGGGCGGCCGCGGGACCGGCACGATCCCGCACGCGCTGATCGCCGTCTACGGCGGCGACACGGTGGCGGCGGGCCGCGACTACGCCCGGCGCTTCGCCGCCCGCTCCAACATCATCTGCCTGGTCGACTTCCACAACGACTCGGTGGGTGAGGCGGTGAAGGTGGCCGACGCGCTGGGGGATGATCTCTGGGGCGTGCGTCTCGACACCTCCGAGAAGCTGGTCGACGTGGCCCTCGCCGACCGCCCCGACGCCGACCGGCTGCGCGGCGTCACCCCGGAGCTGGCCCAGGCGGTCCGCGACGGCCTCGACGCGGCGGGCCACCAGCGGGTGAAGATCGTCGTCTCCGGTGGCTTCGACGCGGCGAAGATCGAGCGCTTCGAGGCCGTCGGCGCTCCGGTCGACTCCTACGGCGTCGGCTCCTCGCTGATCCGCGGCAACTTCGACTTCACCGCCGACGTGGTCGAGCTGGCGGGACGCCCGGCGGGCAAGGTGGGCCGCGAGCTGCGCCCCAACCCGCGCCTCGAGCCGGTCGAGTAGCCGCGACGCCGCTGATCTAGATTGCCGGACGTGCCCGAGGAGACGACCGCCGCCACCATCCGCCCGGCGACCGAAGACGACGTCGCGCTGATCTTCGACCTGATCTGTGAGCTCGCCAGCTACGAGAAACTGCGCGACGAGGTCCACGGCACGCCGGAGATCCTCCGCGCCTCGCTCTTCGACCGTCGCGACGCCGAGGCGCTGATCGTCGAAACCGACGCCGGCCCGGTCGGCTACGCGATCTTCTACACGACCTTCTCCACCTTCGAGTGCCGCTCCGGGATCTGGATGGAGGACGTCTACGTGCGGCCCGAGCACCGCCGCGGCGGCATCGGCCTGCAGGTCCTCCAGCACCTCGCCGCCCTCGCCCTCGAGCGCGGCCACGTCCGCCTCGAGTGGTGCGCGCTGACCTGGAACGAACCGGCGCTGAACTTCTACGCCAAGCTCGGCGCCGAGCGCCTCGAGGACTGGCGCATGCTTCGCCTCGAGGCCGACGGCATCCGCTCCCTCGCCGCCGGCGCCTAACGCAGGTCGACCGCGCGGCGGAGGAGGAGGCGGCGCTCGCTCTCGTTCTCGGTCAGGGACGCGGCGTGGCGGAATTCGGCGGCGGCCTGGTCGGCGAGGCCGAGCTTGGCGAGCAGGTCGGCGCGGACGCTCGGCACCAGGTGGTAGCCGCGCAGGGCGGGCTCCTCGGCAACGCGTTCGAGCAGCGCCAGCCCGGTCTCCGGCCCGAAGGCCATGCCGACCGCGACGGCCCGGTTCAGTTCGACGATCGGCGAGGGGGAGAGGGCGGCGAGCGCCTCGTAGAGGGCCGCGATCCGCACCCAGTCGGTGTCCTCGGCGCTCAGCGCCCGCGCGTGGCAGGCGGCGATCGAGGCCTGGAGGCCGTACGGGCCGAGCGGCGCGGGCAGCTCTTCGGCCCGCTTCAGCGCCGCCACCCCGCGGACGATCAGCAGGGGGTCCCAGCGGCGGCGGTCCTGTTCGAGCAGCAGCACCGGCTCGCCGTCGGGCCCCGTCCGCGCCGCCGTCCGCGACGCCTGGATCTCCAGCAGCGCGATCAGCCCGTGCACCTCCGGCTCGCGCGGCGCCAGCGCCGCCAGGATCCGCCCCAGCCGCAGTGCTTCCTCGCAGAGCTCGGTCCGCACCCAGCGCTCGCCGGAGCTCGCCGCGTAGCCCTCGTTGAAGGTCAGGTAGACGACCTCGAGCACGTCGGGCAGCCGCGCCCGCAGCTCCGCCCCGGCGGGCACCTCGAAGTCGGCCCGCGCCTCGCGCAGCGTCCGCTTCGCCCGCGTCAGCCGCTGGGCCACGGTCGGCTCGGCGACGAGGAAGGCGCGCGCGATCTCCGCCGTCGTCAGCCCGCCGAGCAGCCGCAGCGTCAGCGCCACCCGGGCCTCGGTCGAGAGCGCCGGGTGGCAGCAGGTGAACATCAGTGCCAGCAGGTCGTCGCCGACCTCGTCGGTCGCCGCGCCGGCCGGCGCGGAGCCCTCCATCGCCATCATCAGGCCCAGCTCGTGGGCGATCTCCTCGCGCTTGCGCTCGTAGTTCGACGCCCGCCGCGAGAGGTCGATCGCCCGGTTCTTCGCCGTCGCCATCAGCCAGGCGCCGGGGTTGTCGGGGACGCCGGTCCGCGGCCAGGCCTCGAGCGCGGCGACCAGCGCATCCTGCGCCAGGTCCTCGGCCAGCCCGACATCGCGGACCAGCCGCGCCAGGCCGGCGACGAGGCGGGCGGACTCGATCCGCCAGACCGCCTCGACCGCCGCCCTGGCCTCGGCCGGTGCCGCCGCCATCAGCCGCCCGCGTGCAGGCCCGGGTCGTAGTCGATCGCGTCCTTCATCACCTCGGGGAAGTCGTCGAATTCCCAGATCGGGCGCACCTCGACCCGGCAGTCGACGCCCGGGCACCGCTTCGCCCACTCGACCGCCTCCTCGGTCGAGCGCGCCTGGATGATCCAGAAGCCGCCGACGACCTCCTTGGCCTCGGCGTAGGGGCCGTCGACGACCCGCGCCTGGCGCCCCTCGAAGACGACCGAGGCGCCGTCCGACGGCGGCCGCAGCCCGTCCAGCGCCAGCAGCATCCCCGCCTTGCGGAGCTCTTCGTTGTAGCGGGTCATCGCTCCGACGTCCTCGGCCGACGGCGTCCAATCCTCGTCCGAGATCTGCGGATACATGAACATCATGAATCTCATCGGGTACCTCCTGTCCGTAGGTGGGCCGGCGGGTGGTCGCGTTCAGCCCTTCATACAGGGCGACGAACGGGCGCGTTCAAAAACGACGCGTTCCCTCGAAAGCCTTGACAACGCCAATTGACTATTAGAGATTCGAGCAAATTGGAATCGCTATCGAGAGTCCCTGGCGACGGAAGGCGCAAGGTGCTGGCGATCGGGCGAGACCTCGGAGAGAGTGGTGCGCTGCGAGGGCTTTCGGAGAGAGCCAGGGCCGAGCTGGTCCGTGCCGATACCGGCAATGACGGGTTGCGCGCTTTTTACGAGCGCCAGCCCGACCTGGTCGTGCTCGACCTCGAGCTGCCCGATTCCGACGGGTTGGAGATCATGGCGACGATCCGGGCGCTCTCCGACGTGCCGCTGATCGCGCTGACCGGGGACGGGGAGCAGGAGCGGATCGAGGCGCTGCGGGGCGGGGCCGACGACTGCGTCTCCAAGCCGCCACCACCCGCCGAACTGCAGGCGCGGATCGAAGCGCTGATGCGGCGGCCGCGGCAGGGCGACCTGCGCCCGGTCGTGCTGACCGACGAGTTCGTCGAGATCGACCGCGTCCGCCATCGCGTCGCCGTCCTCGGCCACGAGGTCGCCCTCACCCCGATCGAGTTCCGCATGCTCGCCACCTTCGCCGAAAACCCGGGCCGCGTGCTCGGCCACGGCCAGCTGCTCGAACTGGTCTGGGGCGACCGGATCCGCGAGCGCGACGAGGTGAAGCTCTACGTCAGCTACCTGCGCCGCAAGCTCGGCGGCGCCGCCCATGTCGACCCGGTGGAGACGGTGCGCGGCGTCGGCTACCGCTACCGCCCCCGCCTGGTCAAAGGACCCAACGGCAACGGGCGCGAGCATGGGACCGCCTCGCACAACTGAGACCGTTTTCCTACCGAAGTCCTCCCCGAATCCGATTGCCCCCGCCGACCACAGGGGGCATGAAAACCAAACTGGTTGCTCCCCTCGTCCCTGTCCTTCTGATCGCGCTCGGGCTCGCGGTGGCCCCGCTCGCGTCGGCCGCGCCGGCGCCGCTGGTCTCGAACGGCTCGGTCCACGCCTGCGTGAAAGTGAAGGGCAAGCGCTCCCAGCGCGGCATGATGCGCGTCGTCGGCGCGAAGCAGAAGTGCAACACCAAGCGGGGCTGGAAGGCATTGGCCTGGAGCGTCGCCGGGGGTGCCAACGGCGCCAACGGTGAGAACGGCGGCGGCACGCAGGGCCCGGCGGGCCCACGCGGCGCGACCGGCGCGACGGGAGCCACCGGCCCGGCGGGCCCGCAGGGGTCGGCGGCCACGGTGGAAGGCCAGCTCAAAGAAGTGATCGCCTCGCAGACCAAGGAAATCGAAAAACTGACCGACGAGGTGTCCTCGCTGACCGGTGGCCTGCTCAACCTGACCAGCACCGTCAACGGCGTCGAAGGCACGCTCGGCAGCACGGTCAGCTCGCTGTCCTCGCTGACGGGCAAAGTCGGCAATCAGTGCACGTTGCTGAACCAGGTGTCCGGCCAGGCGAACGGGATCACCAGCGGGGTCAATGAACTCACCAGCGAACTGGGCGGCGCACTCGTCACGCTGCTCGGACTCTCGCCGACCCTGCCGACCAACACGAACCCCGTGACCTGCTGACCGGTCCTTCTCGAAGGTAGTAAGAACGCCCGAGGCGGCGCCGGCGATGTTCGCCGGCGCCGCCTTTTTCGTGGTCGTGGGGCCGGTCGTGGACATGCCGCCCCGCATTTCTCATGACCGTGATTTGGTACACCCGTCCGTCTACCGCGTTCCTACCGTTCTCATCCTCCAATCCCAATCCGCGGGCCGAAGTCCCGGGGGATGAAGACCACGCGGATCGCCCTCCTCGTCCCTGTCCTCCTTGCCGTCGCGATCGCCTTCGCCGTCGTGGCCCCGTTCGCGTCGGCGGCCAAGGCCCCGCGGGTGACCGGCGTGATCCACGCCTGCATGAAGACGAAGGGCAAGAAGGCCCAGCGCGGCACGATCCGCATCGTCGGCTCGGCCAAGCAGTGCAAGCGGAAGAAGGGTGAAAAGGCGCTGGCCTGGGGGTTGCTCGGCCCCGCCGGCGCGATCGGACCGCAGGGCTCTCCGGGCGAAGCGGGCCCCGCCGGCGGCAACGGCGCCACCGGAAGCGCCGGGCCCGAAGGCGCCAAGGGGGCCCTCGGCCCGGCCGGTCCGACCGGGGCTACGGGGCCGTCGGGCGCTGCCGGGCAGACCGGGGAGAAAGGCGCCACCGGTGCCGCGGGCGCGACCGGTCCCCAGGGTGAAAAAGGCTCCGCCGCGGTCGTCGAAGACCAACTGCAGGAAGTGATCACGAATCAGACCAAGGAAATCCAGGAACTGACCACCCAGGTCCTCGGCCTGACCCAGGAAGTGGTCGACCTCGAAGGAACGCTCGGCACCGTCGAAGGCACGGTCAGCGGCCTCGGTAACACCGTCGACGGGCTGAACAACACCGTCGGCGGGCTCGGCGACACCGTCGACGGGTTGGGCAACACGGTGACCGGCCTCGGTGACACCGTGACCAACACGGTCAAAGGGCTGGCCGGCGTCGAAGGCGGCCTCGGCACGCTGGAAAAAACCGTCGGCACGGTCGAAGGCACCGTGACCGGTCTCGGCAACTCCCTGACCGGGGCGACGAAAAGCCTGACGAGCCTGGAAGGCACCGTCGGCACTCTCGGCACCAACCTCACCGGCCTCGCCGAAAAGCAGCAGCTGACGTGTCAGACGCTCGGTACCGTGACCAACCAGGTGAAGGGCGTGACCGGCTCGCTCAACACGCTCAGCACCAACCTGCTGAACGTCGAGGTCCTCGGCGTGCCCTTGCTGAAAACCGGCCAGACGGAACCGGTCGCGGAAACGCTGCCGGAAGAAGTGAGCTGCCCGTAGGGGGCGCCCCGGCGCTACCCCCTCCGGGTGACGCGGAAGAGCGAGACGACCTCGGCCTGGTGCCCTTCGGGGTGGACGACGTAGGCGCTCGGCCCGCCGCCGAACCAGCCGGCCGCTTCGTTCATCCCGACGAAGACGCCGGGGTGGCGTTTGCCGTTGGCGTCCTCGACCCAGACCTCGTCGCCCTCCTTGAAGCCCGGGTCGGCGTCGGCCTCGAGTTCGGCCTCTTCGAGAATCTCTTCCGGCGTCTCGTCTGACATGGCGCGAGCATAGCCCGACGCCGCGTGTCGCGGCTTGCGCGGCGGGGTACGCTGGCCGCGATGACGGTCCAGGGCGAGCCGATGAAAGCGAAGCTCACCGCGGAGCCGTTCGACGACCCCGGCTGGATCTTCGAGCGCAAGTTGGACGGCGAGCGGGCGATCGTCGAACGGACGCCGAAGGGCGTCGTGATCCGCTCTCGCACCGGCCGGCGGATGGACAACTACCCGGAGCTGAACGAGGCCTTCGAGGCCGAGGCGACGCAGAGCTTCGTCGTCGACGGGGAGATCGTCGCCTTCGACGGCTCCCGCACCAGCTTCGAGAAGCTGCAGGGGCGGATGGGGATCGCCGACGGGCGGCTGGCGCGGCTGACCGGGATCAAGGTCTTCATCTACGTCTTCGACCTGCTCGAGCTGGAGGGCCGTGACGTCACCGGCCTGCCGCTGCGCGAGCGCAAGGCGCTGCTGCGGAAAGCGCTCGAATTCCACGGCCCGGTGCGCTTCACCCAGCACCGCAACGAGAAGGGCCGCAGGTACTTCCTCGAAGCGTGCGCGAAAGGGTGGGAGGGGCTCGTCGCCAAGCGGGTCGACAGCACCTACACCCACACTCGCTCGAACGACTGGCTGAAGGTCAAATGCAGCTATGGGCAGGAGCTGGTGATCGGCGGCTACACGCCGCCGAAAGGCTCGCGCGAGCGCTTCGGCGCGCTGCTGGTCGGCTACAACCAGGACGGTGAGCTGCGCTACGCGGGCAAAGTCGGGACCGGCTTCGACGGGGCGACCCTGACGATGCTCGGCGACAAGATGGACGCCCTGCGCCAGGAGAAGACCCCGTTCACCGCCGGCTCCGGCCTGCCCCGCGACGCGACCTGGATCAGGCCCGAGCTGGTCGGCGAGTTCGGCTTCAGCGAGTGGACCCGCGACGGCAAGCTCCGCCATCCCCGCTACCTCGGCCTCCGCGACGACAAGCGGGCGAGCGAAGTGGTGCGGGAGCTGCCGACCGCCGCCGCCCCGGACGACGCCGACCGGGATGATGGCTGAGGAGGGCGCGTCCGCCTACCTGCCCGAGCGCCGCTCGCTGAAGGCGCTGCGCGAGGCGGTCCAGGACTGCCGCGGCTGCGACCTCTACCGCGACGCGACCCAGGCGGTCTTCGGCGAGGGCCCGGCGAAGGCGCGCCTGATGCTGGTCGGCGAGACCCCCGGCGACCGCGAGGACATCGAGGGCGAGCCCTTCGTCGGTCCCGCCGGCGGCCTCCTGCGCAAAGCCCTCATCGCCGCCGGGATCGAGGTCGACGACACCTACCTGACCAACGCGGTCAAGCACTTCAAGTGGCGCCCCCAGGGCAAGCGCCGACTGCATCAGACGCCGCGGGTGGGGGAGATGAACGCTTGTCATCCCTGGGTCGCCGCCGAGGTCGCCGCGGTCAAGCCGGAGGCGATCGTCGCCCTTGGTGCCACCGCCGCCCGCTCCCTCTTCGGCAGCGAGGTGAAGGTCACCAAGGACCGCGGCACCCTCTTGGAGAGCGACCTCGCCCCCCTCGCCGCCGTAACCGCCCATCCCTCCGCGATCCTCCGTGCCGGCGACGACCGCGAGGCCGCCTACGAGGCCTTCGTCGCCGACCTGAAGCTCGTCGCCGAGGCGATGTCGGCGTAGCGCCCCGGGTTATCCGTGCGTGGGACGGATAAGTCGGAGCGCAACGTGTTGCTCCCGGCCGGAGCGCCCGTCCGAGTTGCGTCCCGGGCGTCTCGTGGCGGCCCGTGGCAGGCTGTGGCCGCCACGAGACGCCCGGGACGTGAGGGAGATGCAGGGAAGACGCCGAGGGTTCGGCACGTTCCCGCCGCGAAGGCGCCACCGGTCCGGCACGAAGTCACAGGTCCGCCACGAACTCCACACTTCCGTCCGAGGTCCCTCCGCGAGAGGCCTCCGGAAGGCCGTTTCCGTGACGAAGACGCCGGGAATGAGACAGAGCACGGGGAGAGACGCCGGGAACGTCACCGCTCCTCATGCGTTCCGGGCCCCGACCGGAGGGCCCGGGACGCGATGCATGGATTTAGGGCCCTATAGGACCCCCAAACCATGGTCACGTGTCTGCAACGTCTGAAGAAGACGGGAGGACCTGTGAACTTCTCCCGTTCTTCGTGCCCTACCTGTGACGCCCCGCGCGATCCGGGGCGTCTTCGTGACGGGACACGCGCCTCTTGCGCACTTTCCGCACCCCCGGCCATCTCGACCACGACCACAGCCTGCCAGGGTCGTGGTCGAGATGGCCGCGTCCCTTGTCCTCCGGGCGCCAGCTTCAATCGGCCGGAGCCCCACCCGGGCCCTCCCGCCCGCCTGGAACCCAACCATCTACTCGTCCCGCGCCCGCAGCCTCCGTGGCTCGAACTCGCCGCTGCGGAGGGCGTGCCAGCCCTCGGTGGAGACGGCGACGAAGCTGCGGCCCGCGGGGTCCTTGCGCTCGAGCAACAGGCCGCGGCGGGCGCTGCGGCCGATCGCCCGGCGCATGTCGCGCTCGCCCTGGTTGGGGAAGCGGGCGACCAGTTGGTGGCGGGGGACGAAGCCGTCGTCGCCGAGGGCGACGATCGCGCGCAGGATCTCCTCGTCGGACGGGATCACCCGGTCGAGGCTAGCCGTCGCGTCCGGCGCGCCCGCCAACCTTGATCTCATGTTCCAGGTCCAACTCGTCTGCTCGGACCCGCGCTGCGACGCGGCGCTGACCCTCTGGGTCGACGACCTCGGCGAGATCGACGCGGTCGCCTGCGACTGTGGCCACGGCTTCGTGACCGTGCGCATCGAGGGCTTCGAGCCCCTCCTCGCCGCCGCGTAGAGCGCTCGTCCGCCGGGTACGTCCGCCGGGTGAGCGGACCCCGGCGCGAGAACTGATGGCGACGACCCCGGCGCGCGGCCGGCTGCGGCGCTCCGACCCCTCGGCGGCAGGCATCTACCGTCGCCGGCGCGGCAAGGGCTTCTCCTTCGAGGACGCCGACGGGACGACGATCAGCGACGAGGAGACGCTGGCACGGATCCACGAGCTGACGATCCCGCCCGCCTGGCGCGACGTCTGGATCTGCCCCGACCCGTTCGGCCACATCCAGGCGACCGGGTTCGACCAGGCCGGGCGCAAGCAGTACCGCTACCACGACCGCTGGGAACGGCGCCGCGCCTCGCGCAAGTACGCCACGATGCGGGACTTCGCCGCCGCGCTGCCGAAGCTGCGCCGCCAGGTCCGCCGCGACATCGAGCTCGAGGGGATGCCGCGCGAGCGTGCCCTCGCCACCGCCGTGCGGCTGCTCGACCTCGGCTTCTTCCGCATCGGCGGCGAGGAATACGCGGAGGCCAACGAGAGCTACGGCCTGGCCACGGTCCGGCGCGAGCACGTCCACCGCGAGGGCGAGGAGATCGTCTTCGACTTCCCGGCGAAGAGCGGCAAGCGACGGATCCAGGCGGTCGGCGACGCGGCGGCGATCGCGGCGCTGGAAGCGATGCGCCGGCGGCGCGGCGGCCCCGACGACCTGCTCGCCTGGAAGGAAGGGCGGCGCTGGCGCGACGTCCGCTCCGGCGACGTCAACGACTACATCCAAGAAGCGATCGGCACCGAGTTCTCGGCCAAGGACTTCCGCACCTGGAGCGGCACCGTGCTCGCCGCCGCGGCGCTGGCCGGGGAGGAGAAGCCGCCCTCCGACGCCGCCGCCAAGCGGACCGTCAACCGCGCCGTGAAGACGGTGGCGGCGGCGCTTGGCAACACGCCCGCGGTCTGCCGCCGCTCCTACATCGACCCGCGCGTCTTCGACCGCTACCGGGCCGGTGAGACGATCGACGTCGGCCGTCGCGCCGCGAGCGAGGGGCGGATGTCGGAGCGGACGCGGCAGCGGATCGAGCGCGAGGTTCTCGAGCTGATCGACTGAGCGCGCGTGAGTCCGTCCCCGCGCCGGGTAAAGGTCCGCGCATGGACGCCAAGGCCCCGCTCCGCCGCTTCGACGAGTTCCAGCAGCGCCGGCCGGCGCTGGCCTTCCCGCTCGGGGTGGTGAAGAAGTTCGGCGAGGACGAAGGCGGCAGCATGGTCTCGCTGATCGCCTATCGCGCCTTCTTCTCACTCTTCCCGCTGCTGCTGTTGATGACGACGATCCTCGGCTACGTCCTCGCGGGCAACGAAGAACTGCGCGAAGAAGTCGTCACCTCGACGCTCTCCCAGTTCCCGATCATCGGCAACCAGTTGCGGGGCGGGACGCTGCACGGGTCGGGCGTCGCGCTGGCGATCGGGATCGTCGGCTCGGTGCTCGCCGGGCTCGGCGTGGTGCTGGAGACCGAGCAGACCTTCAACCGCTGCTGGGGCGTGCCGAAGTCGGCCGAACGCGGCTTCGTCGGCTCGCGGGTGCGGGGGCTCGCGCTGCTCCTCGTCCTCGGCGGCCTCGCGGTCGTCTCCACCGTCGTCTCCGGGCTCGCCGCCGGCGGCGCCGACCTCTTCGGCGCGGGCGGCAAGGTGGCGGGCCTGGTCATCGCGACGCTCTTGAACCTCTTCGTCTTCGGCGCCGTCTTCCGCCTGCTGACCTCGGACACGGTCGAGAGCCGCTCGCTCGTCCCCGGTGTGATCGTGGCGACGATCGGCTGGGAGGTCCTCCAGGTGATCGGCGGCTGGTACATCTCTCACGAGGTGAAGAACGCCTCCGCCGTCTACGGCACCTTCGCCCTCGTCATCGGCTTGCTCGCCTGGATTCACCTCGGCTCGACCTTCGTCGTCCTCGGCGCCGAGGTGAACGTGGTCCGCACCCGCAAGCTCTGGCCGCGGCGGTTATTGGGCGGCGCCGGATCGGGTACCGAGGGCGGGTAGGAGAACCCGCAAGAAGGAGGGGCCGGATGCCACCGCGCGGAGTGAAAAAAGGCAGCAAACGCGACCGTCAATACAAAGAGGTCAAAAAGAGCGAGGAAGAAGAGGGCCGTTCGACCAAACGCGCCAAAGAGATCGCGGCGCGGACGGTGAACAAGGAAAAAGCTCGCTCGGGGGAATCGAGAACCTCCTCGCGGAGCTCCAAACGCGGCGCCTCGGCGAGCCACCGCGGCGGCAAACAGTCGGGCAAAGGCCCCGGCGGCCGCACCCGCGAACAGCTCTACAACGACGCCAAGAAGCTCGGCATCGAAGGGCGCTCGAACATGACCAAGGACGAACTGCAGAGGGCGGTCGCGGGGGCGAGCTGAGTGGCCGCGGGGCACCCCCGCTGTCGGCCGCCGCGGCGCCTCGGCTCGGCCCTGGTGCGGCGGCGGGTCGACTCGGGCCTGGCGCGGGGGAGCCGGCTCAGCCCTTGCCCGGCGGCGCCTCGAAAGCGGCCATCGCGGTGACGACGGGGATGCCCTCGGCGCCGCCGAGGCGCTCGCGGCTGGCGGCGGCGACCGCCATCACTTCGCGCAGCGCGCGGTCGAAGATCTCGGCGGTCTCGCGCCAGCCGCGGTCGTCGACCGTGATCGGCATCCAGTTGAGGGTGGTGTCCTCACGCGAGTCGATCGTGTCGGCGTCGATCGCGGCGCCGACCTTGGCGACGAAGGTGCGCATCGCTTCGTCGGTCACCCCGCCGCGGACCGAGAGCGGCGCCCGTCGCCAGTCCTGGTGGCCGATGAACGAGCGCGGCCGGGCGGTGTAGAAGTGCTCGATCGTGCCGCGCTTCGGCTGGGTGCGGACCTGCTCGATGCACCCGACCTCGAGCAGGGCGTTGGCGTGG
>Ga0164242_10005401_pt1 | contig 14242 bp, 11 predicted proteins | sample OricomgcompostMG_FD_108783 | JGI IMG/M metagenome (GOLD analysis project Ga0164242, IMG submission 108783) | Miracle-Growth compost microbial communities from Emeryville, California, USA - Original compost - Miracle growth compost (MG) ... | reverse complement strand
CTTCTTCAAAAAGTTTATACGATTTATCAAAGTTTTCATTTAAACCGGACAAACTAAAAACAATCATTTCATCGGAAGCAGAGACATTAAAAGAGGCGCCCAACTTATAAAATTCTTCCCTCAATTCCTCCGGGTTGTATTTATCCGTTCCCAGATAATCAATATATCCGGCTGCAATGGAATATTTAGGATCTTGTTTTTTGCCAATGTCCCAAATATAATAGAGGTTAAAAAGGGCGTTTTCTTTATTCTGTTTGTATAGTACAGGCACTTCCCCCTTTAAAGTCCCTTTTTGAAAATCTTTTGAATAATCGACAAACCGGGGTGTGATTTCTTTTACAGGCTCAGCCATTACTTTACGATAAAATACACTATTGGTATCTCTGTTTAAGTGAACCGGGGTAATAATTGGTTTTTCTACCTTTTGAATAGTCGTATCTTTCCCTGTTTCCTTGTAAATAACAACATAATTATCTTTCAGGTATTCATTTGCAAATTTAACCAAGTCTTCTTTTTTGAAAGCATCCAAAATATCCTCTTCCATGCTATAAATATTCCATGGTGTATGGCTTATAAAGGCATCTACAAAAGCGTTTGCTCTCGCCCGATTGCTTTCATACCCTTTCATTAAGGAGGATTTATAGTCATTTTTTACTGCTTCCAAAAGCCAATCGGGGAAATCTCCTTTTTTAATGCGGTCAATTTGTTTCAGCAAAAGGTCTCTTACCTGTTCCAAAGATTGCCCTTGTTTAGGTGTTCCACTCAAGACTAACATTGAATAGTCATTGAGATTAAGATTATAGGCACTGGAAGAAAGCAATTTTTGCTTCTGATTGAGGTTTAGATCCAACAAACCCGCCTGACCGTTATTTAATAACATAGACAATAATTCTAAAGCATAGGGGTCGCTATTGGACAACAGCAAAGAACTGTCTTTCTCTTTTTGAATACCCAAATTTTCTTTTCCTCTAAAACGGAAGCCTATTGCCACATTCTCGGCATCAGGTCCCCAAACCGTATCTTCTTTTACCTGTGTTGGTTTTTCTTCCTCCGGTACTTTAAAAGGTTTTACCTCTTTGGGCTGTAACTTTGAAAATCCTTTGTCGATGACTTTAATAGCCTGATCCGGATCAAAATCCCCACTAAGGCATATCGCCATATTGTCGGGAACATAGTATTTGGCAAAGTATTTTTTTATTTCTGTAATGGATGGATTTTTAAGATCTTCTATAGTACCTATTGTTGTCTGAGTACCATAAGGATGCCCGGGGAAAAGATCGGCAAGCAGCTTTTCCCAAAGTTTCCGCCCATCGTTGTCCAAGCCTCTGTTTTTTTCTTCATATACAGCCTCTAACTCTGTATGAAATAGCCTTGGCACAAACATACTAAATCGCTCTCCTTCTATTTCTGCCCATTCCTCCAGGGCATTGGAGGGAATGTCATTCACATAAACCGTTTGTTCCACAAAAGTATAGGCATTGGTACCTGTTGCTCCCAAATTAGCGAGCATTTTATCATATTCATTGGCAACGGCATATTGAGCGGCAACTTGTGAAATACTATCGATGGAATGATAGAGCTCTTTCCTTTTTAAATCACTCACCGTATTCCGATATTCCTCAAATAAGCTTTCTATTTTATCTAATTGTATTTTTTCGGCCGGCCAATTTATAGTTCCGATTTTACTGGTACCTTTAAAAAGCATGTGTTCCAAATAATGTGCCAAGCCGGTAGTAGTAGGAGGATCATTTTTACTGCCTGCACGGACAGCAATATAGGTTTGAATACGGGGCTCGTTTTTGTAAACCGTCATATATACTTTAAGTCCATTTTCCAGGGTATAAATTCTTGCCTTCAAAGGATCGTTGGTTACCGTTTCATAGGTGTACCCACCCGACTTATGTGTTTCTATCTTGTATTTATCAAGTTGGGCAAAAGCCAGAAATGGAAGAAGAACGAGGAAAAATAAAAATTTATATTGCTTCATTTTTTAAATTTTAAATAAACTTAAGTATTTATATTAATTAGGTTAAAATAGCATTTCCGGTTTCAAAAGCAGTAATCTTCTAAAAATAGCAAGTATACTTTTTTCGCCTGATAAAATTCAATTTTTGTCCCCTATTTCAGGATTTACTATGAGGCAACAATTTTTATTTCTGAAATATTCCTGAAATTCAAAAAAAAGATTGAAGCTGTTTCAGCCTGTTTTTAAAATTGCCCAACTTATTTTTTAGCATCAATTAGAAAAAAACGTCTATAAAGGCTCTACAATTGCAGGGAGGTAAAAGAAAAATTGTATTTAGATTTCGAAGTAAAAAATATTATAATTTAAAGGATAAACAGAGCTTGTTGTACCTTAATCCTTTTACTTTATCTTTGTGTTTGGAGTTTAATTGCTAAACCATATTGGCTTGTTCAATTAAGTAACAGGCGCAAAAATAAGCTTAAATTGAAGACTCATTATTTTTCAAACCTTTAAACTTTATGGGAAACGATCCGGAACTAAGTGGGAAATACCTTGGAACAATTACAACTGATTTTGCAATTGTATCAGATACTTTAAAAGAAGCAAGCTATCAAATAAGGATACGGAAGTTTTCAGAACATCCGATTTTTGTCGTATCAAAAACAGAAACACATATCGGTAAATTACTTATTCACAAGGAAGAATTGGCGCTGCAATGGAATTTTTATGCCTCCTACCTCGATGAATTTGTACAACGTAGAATGGTAGACAAAGCAAGCGACTTTATAGAAACGTACAAAGACCCGGATGAATTTTGTTGTCTCTTTGTGGTAGATAAAGGTTTCGCTAATTTTATTTTTATTCCCTATCCGGAAGATTAAATTTATTCGTTTTCCGGTTTAAAATGCACCCACCCTTGTGCCGTAAGAGGCACAATATTATCCCCTTTAGAAACCATATTTATTCCCTGCTCTGCCGGGACGATATGACCGACAATAGTAATATCAGGATGGTTTTTCAGCTTATCAAAATCTTCCTGTTTAACCGTAAAGAGCAGTTCATAATCTTCCCCGCCATTTAAAGCACAAACAGTCGGATCTAAATTAAATTCCCTTGCCGTTTCATAGGTGATATTATCAATGGGCAATTTGTCTTCATATATTCTTGCCCCTACTTTTGAGGAAGAACAAATATGCAGTAGTTCGGAAGCAAGCCCGTCGGAAATATCAATCATAGACGTAGGGATAATATTCAGTTCTTTTAACTCATGAATTACGTCGGTACGTGCTTCCGGTTTTAACTGCCGTTGTATTACATAATCTTTTCCTTCCAACTGAGGCTGCATAGCCGGATTTGCAAGATACTCCTGTTTTTCGCGCTCCAATGTTTGTAGCCCCATATAAGCACCGCCCAAATCGCCGGTGACGCAAATTAAATCGCTATTTTTAGCCGTACTTCTCAAAACAACTTCTTCCTTCGTTACTCTCCCCAGTGCTGTTATTGAAATAATCAAACCGGAAAGCGAAGAGGTTGTATCACCTCCGGCCAAATCTACCTTATAGTTTTCGCAAGCAGCATTTATCCCTTTATAAAATTCCATAACGGCTTCTACAGAAAAGCGGTTGCTTACGGCAATACTTACTGTAACTTGCTGTGGTATAGCATTCATAGCAGCAATATCTGAAACATTTGCGGCTATGGCTTTATAGCCAAGGTGTTTTAAGGGCATATAAGTAAGATCAAAATGGACACCCTCTATCAGCATATCGGTAGTAACTACAAGCACATCTTCCCCCAAATCAATTACTGCGGCATCGTCACCAATGCCCGTAAGGGTATTTTTTTGAAAATACCGAACATCTTTTTTAAGAAGCTCAATAAGACCAAATTCACCTATTTTTGATAGCTCTGTTCTGCTTTCTTTTTCCATTTTTTAAAAAAAATACTTTTTTACCGTTTACCTTTTAAGATTTAAAGGTACAAAGAGAATAGAATAGTTTGCATATTTTGTTTAATACAAACTATGCTTACCTGTTTATTTTATTAAATTCGTATAATTATAAAGTTTCAATTAAAAAATTAAATAAAACATGAAAAGGATTATATTTAGCCTGCTTGTTCTTTCTTTTATTTCTGTAACCACCTTGTCTTCTTGTACAAGACGAAGACCTGAATGTAAAAAAAGTTCTAAAAGAGTAAAGAAAATGAGAAAGTCCGGGCAAATTAAATTCTAAATAACTTAGCAATGAAAACTTTCAAAAAAACAAGTAAGGTTCTACTTGCCTTACTTTTACTTGTAATGCTTGCCTCTGCCTGTACAAAAAGCAGGGCAAAATGCAAAAGAGATGCGCGTAAAGCAAAAAAGAATCATATTGGTTGGCAAAAGTAATCTGATAAAAGAACTTATTGCTCTAAAGTAATATCCTGACAAATTTCAATAAGTACTCCGGAGCTGGATTTGGGGTGAATAAAACATACCAACTTATTATCTGCTCCTTTTTTGGGTATTTCATTTAATAGTTCAAAACCTGCTTTTTTCAACCGATTCATTTCTGCTTTAATATCACTTACCAAAAAAGCGATATGATGCATACCTTCGCCTCTTTTTTCAATAAACTTTGCAATTGGGCTATTTTCGGACAAAGCTTCCAACAATTCAATCTTTGTTGCTCCTTGTTGAAAAAAAACCGTCTTAACTCCCTCGCTTTCCACTATTTCTTCCTTCATAGGAGTAGTATTAAGCAAACGGGCAAAAAGCGCAGTAGATACTTTCGCATTTTTTACTGCAATCCCTATATGTTCGATTTGACTCATTTTTTATTAAATTAGTAGAATAAATATAATATAATAAAACAAAGTCCCCTGAACTCACGAAGGGGAATAATTGTTTTTATAATTATCTAAACTTAAAAAAACAACAATACAAATTCATGATACAAGTTACAGACAAAGCAAAAAACCATATTTACGAACTTCGTTCTAAAGAAGGATTTGCAGAAGACTTCAACGTCAGGGTTTCTGTTAAAGGAGGTGGATGCAGTGGTTTGATGTACGAACTAAAGTTCGACAATCAAACAAGTGCGGAAGATCATTTTTTTGAAGATAAAGGAGTCAAAATCATGGTTGATAAAAAAAGCCTTCTTTACCTTGCAGGTACCACACTCGATTTTTCAGATGGGTTAAACGGGAAAGGGTTTCAATTTATTAATCCCAATGCAAACCGAACCTGTGGTTGTGGCGAAAGTTTTGGAGTGTAGTTTTAATCTTTAAAATATTAAGAATAGATGTAAAGCTAAAATTTTAGCTTTACATCTATTTCCTCTTATCCCTTAGCACCTTGTTTCAATATAATATTCAAGTTCGTTTTTTAATTTTTCTACTCTACTCTTCAAATCAAAGCAACGTTCGTTTTTTAACCTAAAAAATAATACAAATAATTTGCAATCAAATTATTATGTATTTTCTTGAAGCATAAACATTGATTTAAACCCAAGCTCTTTAATCCCGGGAAGGTGTTTAAATCCCTATTCCTTTACGAAGCACAGTTCAACTAGTAGGAATGTGAACTTATTTCTTTACATTTACTGTTATTCGAATAATAACACCTATCCCACCCACCCTTTAAATATGCCAAAAATATCCTTCAACAATAAAAAAAGCCCTTTCTTCTCTGTTTTACGGGAAAAAGTAAATCAATACTTTGCCAATAATAAGATTGATACAGCCGGGAACAGAAAATTATATATAAAAGGTCTCATACAAATTTCATCGGCTATCTTACTATACGTTACGCTGGTTTTTTTTACACCCGGGAACTTTTTGGCTATACTCCTTTGCGGTCTCCTGGGAATAAATTTTGCATTAATCGGCTTTAACGTAATGCATGAAGGAGGACATCAAAGCCTTTCAAAATATAAATCTATAAATACTATGGGTGCTTATGCCCTAAATATTTTGGGAGGCAATACGTACTTTTGGAAAATAAAACACAATGTCAATCACCATACTTATACCAATATTGCAGGGATGGATGATGATATGGAAGTAAAACCCTTTATGCGGTTGAGTGATACGCAACCTCGCTATTGGTTTCACAAATTTCAACACCTGTATTGTTTGGTTCTTTATGGTATATCTTATTTTGCCTGGGTCTTCTGGGATGACTTTGCAAAATATTTTACAGGAAAAGTAGCTTCCGGCAATCAGAAAAAGTTTGCGCCTAAAGAACATCTGATATTTTGGGTTTCCAAACTATCTTATATAGGCATTTACATCGTATTCCCTGTTTTTATGGTTGGCTTGGTAAAAGTGCTCATAGGCTTTGCTATCGTTACTTTTGTATGTGGATTCTCTATTGCTATTGTTTTTCAGCTTGCACATATAGTAAAAGATACACATTTCCCTCTCCCCAATAAGCTATCCAATAAAATAGAAGAGGAATGGGCTATTCACCAGATTAATACAACAGCCAATTTTTCTACAAAAAGCAAAGTAGTTTCCTGGTTAATGGGTGGGTTAAACTTCCAGGTAGAGCATCACTTATTTCCTAAGGTAAGCCATGTACATTATCCAAAAATAAATCAGTTTGTAAAAGAAACCTGCGAGCAGTTTAATATAAAATATATAGAATACCCAACGGTCTTTAAAGCAATAGCCTCGCACCTTTCACATGTAAAAAGACTGGGAAGGGCTGGTTAATTTGAATGAATGCAAAAGATCTCTTTGCCCAAAAACTGTTGTTTTTGGGCATTTTTTTAAGCACAAGCCTTTTTCAACTTAAAGTAACGACTGTTACTCCTGCCCCTCCTCTATCTGCATGGGCATCGGTCATTTGGCTTACCTCCTTTGTACTTTTTAAATGCGCCCGTATTACCGTGCGCAATATTCCATTTCCTTTTCCATGAACAATCCTTACTTCTCCCACTCCAAAAATAAGTGCATTATCAATAAGTGTATCAACCAGCGATAAAGCTTCTTCAGCGCGCATTCCCCGCAAATCGAGATTAGGAGAAAAGTTTGTTAGCCTTTCTCCCAAATTTAATCTTGTAGAGCCGGATAAGCTTGCTTCCCCCACCTGCTTACGGAATTCCCGACGGCTGATTTTTTGAAGTCTTTTTAACTTTATCTTAGATTTTAATGATCCTATAAGTATCTCCGCTTCTTTATCTTTAAGCGATAACACCTCTCCAAAAGTATCCTGATCTCTTATTTTCACCGCATCTCCTACTTTGATTGCGCCTTCTTCCAACTCCATTTCTTTTTCAGGCTCTTTTACGCTTTCCGGCTCAATCGCTTGAGAAAACTCCGCAAGATCATTTCTTAACGCTTTCGTTTTTACTTTCTCTGCCTGCTGCTCCTTTATTGCCCGTATGGTTTGCTCTATTTTTTTATTTGCCTCACTAAGCAAGCCTTTTGCTTGCTGCTTTGCTTCTTGCATCAGTTTTTTCCTATGAGTTTCCAGAAAATCCTTCTCTTCTTTATAGGATTTAAGGCTTTTTTCCAACTCAGCCTGCTTAAAAAGCAGCTTTTCTGTTTGTCTTCGGAATTTCCCTTTCTCCTGTTCCAGTTCTTTAATCAGCTTATCATAATCTACTTTTTCAGTTCCTGCTTTTTGCCGGGCATTTCCCATTATTTCTTTAGGTATACCTGTCTTAGAAGCAATTTCCAATGCAAAAGAGCTGCCTGGCCGACCAATTTCCAAGATATACAAAGGCTCCAAATTGCGCATGTCAAAAAGCATAGCCCCGTTTATTATACCTTCGGCATTTTCAGCAAAAGCTTTCAGGTTGGCAAAATGTGTTGTAATAACGCCAAACACTTTTTGTGCATTTAACTTTTCAAGCACCGCCTCGGCAATCGCTCCTCCAAAATTGGGTTCCGTGCCTGTTCCAAATTCATCTATTAAAATCAAACTCTTATTGCCTGCGAAAAACAAAAAGTGTTTCATGTTTTTCAAATGGGAGCTGTATGTACTTAAATCGTTTTCCACCGATTGCTCATCGCCAATATCAATAAAGAGCGCATCAAATATACCCATTACAGAACCTTCCTGTACCGGGACAGGAAACCCGCATTGCAGCATATACTGAAGCAAGCCAATGGTTTTAAGAGCAACGGATTTTCCTCCTGCATTTGGTCCGGAAACAACTAGGATCCTTTCTGTAGCAGAAAGACGCACATCAAGAGGAATTGCCTCCTTCCCCTGATTTTTGAATTTCAGGAATAAAAGCGGATGCCTTGCTCCGCACAGCCGAATAAGGGTTGAATCTTGAATTTCCGGTACACGGGCTTCAAGTTCCATGGCTACCATCGTTTTTGCCCTTATAAAATCAAGTACCCCTAAATAATTATATGCTTTTAATAAATCGGGGATGTAAAGCCTTGCTTTTTCAGACAGACGATCCAAAATCTTTATTACCTCTCTTTGCTCGGCATATTCCAAATCCCTTATGGCATTATTTATTTCGAGGACTTCTGCCGGTTCAATAAAAACAGTCTGCCCGGAAGCCGACTCATCCTGAATAAAACCTTTTAAACTGCGTTTAAATTCTGCTTTTACAGGAATTACCATGCGACCATTCCGTATTGTTCCGGAAAGTTCTTCATCGGTATAGCCCTGTTTTATAGAGTATCGAAGAATTTTATCTAATTCCTTTCGAATCTGGCTCTGTTCGATTTGTAATTTTCTCCTTATTTCCTGAAGTTCCGGCGAAGCTGTAGAGCGTACTGCCCCCTTGTCGTCAATTACCTTATCAATTTCGTGCAACAGTGTTTTGTCCCTTGGCACATCTTTGCGTAAGGCGGACAATGCAGGGAACAAGGTTTCTTTCGAATCAAAAAAAGCCAAACAGGAAAAAATGGTTTTTAGAGAAACTTTTATAGCTGCAAATTCTTCCGGCTGCAAAAAAGCCCCCTGGGGTTTCATTTTATAAAGAAGGGGAACAGCATTTATATAATTGTAAATCGGAAAATCAAGCTTTTCATTCAGGATTTTTAAAAATTCGGAAGACTGATCCAGCAGTTTACGCACTAAATTGAAGTCGGAAGAAAATTTTACGCTATCCAAATACTCCTGTCCAAGTGAACTAAGGCAATATTGCCTTACCATTTCCCGAATCTGGTCAAACCCTAACTTAACTTCTATATTTTCCGGATAAAGCATTACAAACAAATTTACAATTAAAATCAAATGTTTACCAACAAGAAGTGTTCGACAAGACCTTTAACAAATAGCCAACCTTCTGGTTATTTTACTTATGAAAAAAATTCAACTAAGTATTTTACTCTTCTTACTTTCCTTCGCTTCCATTGCGCAAAGTAAGGTTATTGGTTCAACCGATGAAAAAGTTTTGGACAACTTTTCCTGGTTTCAGGAAGGATATAACAGATGTAAGCCCAATCAACAGGAAATAAAAAAATTACAAACAAGCGCAGCTCCCTACACTTTTATGGTATTTGGGGGTACCTGGTGTGCCGATACCCAGTATTTACTTCCCCAATTTTATAAAATTACCGATGAAGCAGGCATAAGCCGGGACAGCATAAATTTATATTTTTTAACCAGAAGGCTTCGAAGCCCTCAAAGAGATGAAAAGGCCCATAAGATAAAATCGGTACCTACCTTTATTGTCCTAAAAAACGGGAAAGAGGCAGGGCGGTTTACCGAAACAATAACGCAACCTATAGAAAAAGTTTTAAATTCAATTTGTCAATAATCTAAAAGGAAATAGGTGCTAAGAATACCGCAGAAAAAAAGCCTTCTGTAGTATTTAACTAAAAGAAAAAGGTTTAAGTAATAAAAATACTTCGTTTTGAAAACAAGCCAAACCTTTGTTTCTTTGTAGCCAGATTTATTTTTAAATTTTCAAATTTTAATCTCATGAGCGGACAAAAAATTACAATCAATAACGGTGTACTTCAGGTACCCGATCAGCCTATTATTCCTTTTATCGAAGGAGACGGAACAGGACCGGATATTTGGGCAGCATCTGTACGAGTATTTGACGCAGCGGTAGAAAAAGCCTATCAAGGGAAAAAGAAAATCCAGTGGAAAGAAGTTCTTGCGGGAGAAAAAGCATTTAACCAAACAGGAAGCTGGTTGCCGGAACAAACCTTGAGTGATTTCAGGGAATACCTGGTAGGAATAAAAGGACCTCTTACAACTCCTGTTGGAGGCGGTATTCGTTCTTTAAACGTAGCATTGAGGCAAGAGCTTGATTTATATGCGTGTGTTCGTCCGGTTAAATGGTTCCAGGGAGTGCCTTCCCCGGTTAAACATCCGGAAAGAACCAACATGGTAATTTTCAGAGAAAATACAGAAGATATCTATGCCGGTATTGAGTACATGAATGGCACCCCGGAAGCAGACAAAATAAAAGCATTCCTGAAAAATGAAATGGGTGTAAAAAACATCCGGTTTCCGGAGTCTTCTTCTATCGGCATTAAACCCGTTTCGCAGGAAGGTACTGAAAGACTGGTTAGAAGTGCCATCAATTATGCCATTGCAAATAAAAGTGCTTCGGTTACCCTTGTCCATAAAGGAAATATCATGAAGTTCACCGAAGGAGCTTTCAAATCCTGGGGCTACCAATTGGCTGAAAGAGAATTTGGGGATAAAACATTTACCTGGCAGCAATACGATAAAATCGCAGCAAAAGAAGGAAAAGAGGCAGCAGATAAAGCAATGAAAAATGCAGCTTCCGAAGGGAAAATTATTATTAAAGATTCTATTGCAGATGCTTTTCTTCAACAAATCCTGCTACGTCCCGCAGAATATGATGTAATTGCTACGCTAAACCTAAATGGTGATTATATTTCAGATGCTTTGGCTGCTATTGTCGGTGGTATTGGAATTGCTCCCGGGGCAAACATTAACTACGTAACCGGTCATGCAATTTTTGAAGCAACCCACGGTACTGCTCCCAAATATGCCGGACTAGACAAAGTAAACCCAGGTTCCGTCATACTCTCCGGTGCTCTAATGCTTGAACACCTCGGATGGAAAGAAGCGGCAGACCTTATTTATAAAGGGCTTGAAGAATCTATTCTTCAAAAAAGAGTTACTTACGATTTCGAAAGATTAATGGAAGGCGCTACGCTGTTGAAATGTTCTGAATTTGGAACTGAAATAATAAAAAACATGCAGAAAAGTACTGTTGCTGCCTAACTCGTTTTTTTACTTAAATGCGAAAAGGAGGTTTTAATTTGCCTCCTTTTCGTATTTTTATTTTTTATTAGAAACTTTCTTTTTAGCATACCTTTTCCGAACCTGCCACTCGTTATCTATATATGAAACGTATTTTAGTTGCCAATCACCATTTACTTACCTACGGCGGTTCTGAAACTTTTACCTATACATTGGTTGCAGAATTGGCAAGAAGAGGATACCAGGTTGATGTATTTACTTTTTATGAAGGAATCGTATCAGAGAAAATAAAAGAATTTGCAAACATTATCACATTAAGAACTGCAAAAAAAGAGATTTATGACCTTGCCCTTATTTCTCATAAAAGTTGTGTAGAAATAGCACCCTATAATGCGTATAAAACGGTTCAAATTTGCCATGGCATTTATCCTGAAGAAGAACAACCTTCGGCATCAGCAGATTCATGGATTGCGATTTCTGAGGAAGTACAAAACCACCTGCTTACAAAAGGATTTAAGAGCTCAATAATTTATAATGGCATCGATCTTACCAGATACTGTCCTAAAAAAACCCTAAATAAAGAATTAAAAACCGTATTAAGCCTATGCCAAAGCGACCAGGCCAATGAAATGGTTAAAGAAGCCTGCCTGAAAGCAGGCGTTGAGTTTAAGTATTTTGACAAATTCCAAAATGGGGTATGGAATATAGAAGATCAATTAAATGAAGCCGATCTGGTTGTAACTTTGGGAAGAGGTGCATACGAAGCAATGGCATGTGGCAGATCGGTATTAATTTTTGATAACAGACCCTATTCGGAAAGTTTTGGAGATGGCTTACTAAGCAATAAACCCTTTTTTGAAGAATCTATAAAAAACAATTGCTCGGGAAGAAGATTTAAGATAAAGTTTGATGCAAATTCTTTAGCCGAAGAATTTAAACAATACAAACAAGAACAAGGAGAAAACAATAGAAAATTAGCCTTAGCATATCTTGATATAAAAAAAGCAGTTGACAGCTATTTGGAGTTCGGCAAAACTTCTTTTAAAGAAAAAATAAGCTTCCATCTCTTTAAGAAAAAAAAACATTTCAAATCCAGGTACAACAAAAAGTTCATAAAAGGAAAAAACACTAATGGTATTTGGGAGGTAATCAATGGATTAAGACACCCCATTCATACTGAAGAAGAAATGAATACCAGAATGCTGCAAGTATATGGAAACAAAAAATGGAGGTATAAAGTAGTTTCGGACAGGACTATAGATAAAATCCCAATAGTGAAGGATTCCTATTAATAATTTTGATAAAGAATATTTTGACAAGCAGACGAAGCAACACAAATACTTATAAACCTTGGGTTCTACATTAAAAATAAAGGGATTTACAGGACTTAAAGAATTTTTCCTTGCAGGTTAATCACCCATTACTATCTTCACTATCGGTTGTTCCAGATGCCTCACAGGCAAAGGAAGGAAGAGTACACGTCTTTGTATATCGGTGTTCGCTATCGTAAAGGATTGTTTGCTATGCATTAATAAGGATGACAGTGGTGGATAAAAACCTTAGTCTGAGGATACCTTGTTTTTAGGAATCCTCCGGTAAATTCTATTTAGTCTTGCAAAAATTTCATTAAAAATACATCCATTTTTATTCTTCAACCTTTTCAATCTTTTTATACGATTCCTCTTTGTTTACCAAATAGCCAATTGCATAAATCGCGAGGAAAACAAAACAGATCATACAACCCAGGCTTTCGCGCGCTACTTCCATACTGGGTGTCTTCATGGATAAGGATTCATTGTTTAATTCGTCGCTTACCCAAGCCATAAAGGAAGGGGGAAATGTAGCCAGGGAATAGCATAAATAGAACCCGGAAACAATAGCCAGAAGATAAAAAAAATACTTCCCTCTGAAAACAAAATAACTCATAATTGCAGGGAAAAGATACACAGGAACCCATATATAAGGATCCGGATCGTTGAACTGAACAGAGGTGAAAAGTAAAAAAAGGACAATTCCGCAAAGGGCAAATATTTTCATAGTTTTTCTTTTTTTACGTGCTTAAGGTATTCTTCAATAATTTTATCGGAATACCCCAAAAAAGGGGAATAATAGTGCAGCCAGGCTTTAAATACTTGCAAAAAAGGCAGATTCAGTTGTTCAAAGCTTTCCAAAAAACAATTAAAACAAGCAAATTCAATGAGGGCATTAATCAAGAAAGACACTTCCCGCTTGTCCTGTATAGCTGTTTTTGTCTTAAGAAAACTTGCTAAATTATTTTCCATTTCAAGTTGAAAAAGATCATACGCTTGTATTTCATCGAGAGAAGCAGCCATTTATAGAGTAATCTTGTTTTAAGCTTTTATTTTCAAGTAATAAACGCTTACATTCCTAGGTTGAGTTTGCTCTGACCTAATCTAATTGAACTTCAATTTCGTTAAAAAAAATATCTAAAGTCAACATACCTATTGTTTTTTTTACTATCTACACACGTATTTTGTTTATGGAGTGTGCATAGAGCAAAATTTTTGTTTTACTTTAAACTAAAACCGGATCAATGAAAAAAATTCTAGTTATAGGTGCTGGCCGTTCTTCTTCCATACTAATTACTTATTTATTAAAAGAAGCAGAAACCAAAAACTGGGAAATAACGGTCGCCGATCAGAATGAAGTACTTGCGAAGGAAAAAACCCAGGGGCATCCCAATGCCTCCACTGCCGTTTTTAACATAGAAAACCTTGCTGAAAGAGAGGCTTTGATTTCTGAAAATGACCTGGTAATATCCATGCTCCCGGCAACGCTTCATTTCCCGGTTGCACAAAGCTGTCTAAAACATAAGAAACATTTACTTACTGCTTCTTATGTTTCAGATGAAATCGCTGCTTTATCGGAAGAGGCTTCCAAAGCGGGAATACTTATTTTAATGGAAACAGGGCTTGACCCCGGGCTCGATCACATGTCTGCCATGCGGGAGTTGCATGCCATAGAGGATAAAAATGGCATTGTAAAAACATTTAAATCCTATGCCGGAGGGCTTGTTGCACCGGAGTCGGACAATAACCCCTGGCATTATAAATTTACCTGGAATCCTAAAAATGTAGTTCTCGCCGGGCAAGGGACAGTGAAATTCCTGG
>Ga0164242_10005400_pt1 | contig 14242 bp, 13 predicted proteins | sample OricomgcompostMG_FD_108783 | JGI IMG/M metagenome (GOLD analysis project Ga0164242, IMG submission 108783) | Miracle-Growth compost microbial communities from Emeryville, California, USA - Original compost - Miracle growth compost (MG) ... | reverse complement strand
GCTCCCGCGTACGCGCGCCGGGCCTTCGCGGCGGTGACGGTCTCGCGAGGGTCGCGGCCAAAGGGGTCGCGTGAATCGCGGCGCGATGTGCCGCGGTGGGCACCCCTCGTGGGTGCCCAGAATGGGTGGCCGTGCGCTCAAGAACTGTCGAACAATCGCTCTCTGCCGAGCTTGCTGCGCCAGGTCGGTTACACGCTGCGCTGGGCGTCAGACGCTGCGCTGGGCGGTGGGCGCAGCGCCAAATCCCCCGGAGGGGAGGCTTCGCGCCCGGCGGCGATTTGTTCGACGCGCTTTCAGCGCGCTGGCCGCAGGATCTCCTCGGCCCCGCGCTCGCGCAGCGCCGCGGCCACCGCTCGGCCCAGCGCCGCGGCGTCGGGGACGGGGAGCTCACCCTCTTCGCGGAGCATCACCGTTCCATCCGGCGCGCCCACCAGGCCGCGCAGGTGCAAGAGCTCGCCGCGCAGCTCGGCGAACGCCGCCAGCGGCACTTGGCAACCGCCCTCGAGCGCGGCCAGGAACGCGCGCTCGGCCTCCACCGCCACCCGCGTGGCCGCGTCTTCCAGCTTCGCCACGCGCGCGGTCACCGAGGCGTCGCCCTCGCGCTGCTCGATGGCCAGCGCGCCCTGGCCCACCGCGGGGAGCATGGCGCTGGGCTCCAGCACCTGCGTGGCCGAATCGCCGAGCCCCAGCCGCAGGAGCCCCGCATGCGCCAGCACCACCGCGGCCAGGCCCTCACTCTCGAGCTTGCTCAGCCGGGTCTGCACGTTGCCGCGCACCGACACGATCTGCAGATCCGGCCGCAGCGCCAAGAGCTGGGACGCGCGCCGCAGCGAGCTGGTGCCCACGCGCGCGCCATGCGGGAGCTGCGCCAGGGTGCGGAACGCGGGCGAACACACCGCGTCGCGGGGATCGCCGCGGGCTGGCACCGCGCCGATGCACAGGCCGGGCGGCAGCGCCGCGGGCAGATCCTTGAGCGAGTGCACGGCCAGGTCGATCTCGCCGCGGAGCAGCGACGCCTCGATCTCCTTCACGAACAGGCCCTTGCCGCCCACGCTGGCCAGCGGTCGATCCAGGATCTGATCACCCTGGGTGGTGAGCTCGTGCAGCACCACCTCGAGCCCGGGCTCTTGGGCGCGGAGCAGGTCGGCCACGTGGTGCGCCTGCCACAGCGCCAGCGCGCTCCTGCGGGTTCCGATGCGAATGCGGGTCACTTGCTGGCCTCGATGCCGTGGAGCGGAAGGGGAGCGGGATCGCCGGACGGGCGCGCGGGCTCCGGGCCGTCGCGCTCGGCGGGCGCCTGCACGCGCTCGGTGAACCCAAAGAGCTCGGCGGCGGCCGCGGCCACCCGGGCGGCCTCCTCGGGGCCGGTCTCGCCGGCGCTCCGGAGCCGCGCGGTGGGCGCGTGCAGGAGCTTGTTGACGATGGCCCGGGACATGGCCTCCACGCTCTGGCGTTGCTTTGACGTCAAACCATCTCCGAGCACCGCCAGGGTCTTCTCCACCTCGGTGGCGGCGATGGCGTCGGCGTGGCGGCGGAGCTGCCCCAGGATGGGCACCGCGTCGCGCGCGGTCTTGGCGCGGATGAACCGGGCCACCTCCTCGGCCACCAGCACCTCCGCTCGGGCGGCCTCGCTCGAGCGCGACGCCAGGTTCTGGGCCACCACCTGCTCCAGATCGTCGACGTTGTAGGCGAACACGTTGGAGATGCCGTGCACCGCCGGATCCACGTCGCGCGGGACGGCCAGGTCCACCAGGAACAGCGGCCGGCCGCGCCGCGCGTGCAGCGCGGCGGTCACGCTCTGGGTGGTGAAGATGGGCGACGGGGCGGCGGTGCAGGTGACCACCACGTCGGCCTCGATCAGCAGCTGAGCGAGCTCGTCGAAGCGCCGCGCCCGCGCGCCGGCCCCGAGCGCTTGCGCCAGCGCCTCGGCCCTGGCGTGGGTGCGGCTGGCGACGTGGAGCTCGGCCCGCTCGGCCAGAAGGTGGCGCGCGCAGAGCTCGCCCATGGATCCCGTGCCCACCACCAGCACCGGGCGCCCGGCGAGCTTGCCGAAGATCTTCTGCGCCAGCTCCACCGCGGCGCTGGCCATGCTCACCGCGGCCGCGCCGATGCCGGTCTCGGTGCGCACCCGCTTGGCCGCCGCGAACGCCGCCTCGCAGGCGCGGGTGAGCTCGCCGCCCACGGTGCCCGCGTCCACGGAGTCGGCGAACGCGTCCTTGAGCTGGCCCAGGATCTGGGGCTCGCCCACCACCATGGAGTCGAGGCTGGACGCCACCCGGAACAGGTGCACCACCGCCGACTCGCCGTGGTGCCGGTGCAGGTGCGGCCGCACCGCGTCGCCGCCGCGCTCGAGGAAGGTCGCGGCCAGTCCCTCGGCGGCGTCGGGCCCGTTCACCGCGGCGAAGAGCTCCACCCGATTGCAGGTGGAGAGCAGCACCGCCTCGACCACGCCCGGCCGCGCCGCGAACGACTGGAGCAGCGCGCGCGCCTGCCCGTCGGGGACGGCGAGCTTCTCGCGCACCTCGATGGGCGCGCTCTTGTGCGAGAGCCCCATGCAGAACAGCTCGGGCCGCGCGCTGGCGTCGAAGCCATCAGCCATGCGCCGGGCCCTCCGCCTTGGCCGACGGGTCCGGCGCGCGCTGGCTGGGCACCGGCGCGTCGCCGTCCTGCATGGCCGCGTGGCGCCCGGCGGGGAACGCGAACAGCCCCACCCACGAGGTCATCAGCACCGTGAGCCCCAGCATGGTGAGCACCGCCACCCGGGTGCCGCGCCAGCCCGCCGCGAGCCGCGCCGCGATCAGCCCGCCGAAGATCACCCACGCCAGGAGCGAGAGCGCGTCCTTGGGGTCCCACATGTCCAGGTAGCTGCCCCACCGCGCCTTGGCGAAGAGCGCGCCGCTGGCGATGGTGATCGAGAGCAGGGCGAAGCCGCCCACCACCAGCTTGCGGTTCAGGTCGTCCAGGATCTCCAGCGACGGCAGGCGGCTGAAGGCAAAGCCGAACCGCTTGCCCTTCATCTGCCGCTCGAGCACCAGGTAGAGCAGGGCGGCGCCGCCCGCCAGCGCGAACAGCGCCATGCCCGCGAACGCCACGCACACATGGGCCACCAGCCCGGGCATGCCCAGGAGCGCGCGCATGGCGCCCGGCGGGGCAGAGGGCACCAGCAGCGCCGAGACGGTGATGGTCAGCGCCAGCGGGGTGACGAACGCGCCCAGCGCCGGCAGCCGGTACGCGCGGTCGAGCACCAGGTACGCGCCCACCAAGAGCCAGGCCATGAACGACAGGCCGTCGGCGAGCGAGGACACCGGGGTGACCACCATCTGGTGATACCGGAACACGATCACCGCGCCGTGCAGCACCATCCCCGCGAGCAGCGCCCACGCGCCCACCGCGGCCGACCTGCCGCGCATGCGCACCAAGTAGAGCAGGTACGCGACGGCCGCGATGGCGTAGGCGTGGCAGGCGGCGGAGAGCAGGGCGCGGGTCATGGGCTTCGAACGCCCCCGCTTGGATGCGCCCGCCTCACGTCAGGACAGCTTCCCCAGAATGAACTGGGCGAGCAGGTCGGCCTCCTGGCCCGAGACCTGGGGCGCGGCCTTGCTCTGCGGCCGCGCGGCCGCGCTGGGCAGCGGCACGCTCACCATGAACCCGTCGTCGACCTCGTACGCGGTGTCGGCGAGCACCACCGTGCCCATGGACACCTCGGCGCCGCCCATGCGCAGCGCCTCCACCGCGCGGACCTTGCCGAGCAGCTTTTGCTGGTCTTCGCCCTCGATGAGGTTCTTGAACCACACCGCCGAGACCACCGGGAAGGTGGCTTGATCGGCGGTGAAGATCAGCGTCTCGGTGCCCAGATCCACGTGTCCGGCCTCGAGCCAGACATCGAGGGTGGCCTGCGGGAGATAGAGCACGCCGGTCATGGACACAGCCCCTGCGCCGGACGCCTGGCGCGGATCAGAAAACCACGGGCCGATTGCTAGCACGCACCCGGGGCACGGGCAACGCGGGGGCCGCCATCACGCGCTGGGCAGCTCGCGGAGGAACCGGGTGAGCCGGGCCGCCAGCCCCTTGGGATCTTCGAGGTGCGGCACGTGGCCCCAGCCCGGGACCTCCTCCACCACCGCGTGCGCGGGCAGGTGCTGGCGGAAGAACGACACGCCCTCGTACGGGAGCAGGCGCTCGCCCCGGCCCCAGAGCACCAGGATGGGGAGCGCGAGCGCCGCGAGCTCATCGGGCGCCAGGTGATCCGCCGGGCGATCGCCGCCCAAGAGCTGGCGCACGTTGGGCGCGTTCATGGTGCGCACCATCTCGCTCGCCATCAGCTCGGGGATCAGGGGCGGCGGGCGGTGGTAGAGCCTGCGCATCAGGTTCCGGCCGTCGCGCCAGGCGTGGAGCTCGAACGCCTGCACCAGCTCCGCGAACCGCTCGGGCGCGAGCTGGGCGCCCGCGGGCGAGGAGAGCACCAGCCCGCAGAGCAGCTCCGGCCGTCGGATGGCCAGCTCGGCCGCCAGCGCGCCGCCCAGCGAGTTGCCCACCGCCACGAACGGCCCACCGCCCACCAGCTCGCAGACCGCGGCGTGGATGCGCACGCAGGCCTCGATGCCGGGCGGGGTGGCCGCGGGGGGCGAGAACCCCGAGCCGGGCAGATCCACCGCGATCACCCGCCGCGACGCCCGGGCCAGCGCGGGGATCACCTGCGCGAAGGTGAGGCCCGAGGAGCCCAGGCCGTGCAGCAGCGCCACCGGCGGCGCGGTGCCCTGGCCGGGCACGTCGAGCAGGTGCACCGGGTACCCGTGCGCCACCAGCGCGCGCGCGCGGGCGCCCCGCCGCACCAGCTGCGCGCGCGCCACCCGGTTCACCCACGGCAAGAGCTCGAAGGGCATGGACCTGGATCTCGCTACTGGAGCCCGTCGACGGGGACGATGATCCCGAGCTGCGCGCCCACCATCCACACCAGCCCGCCCGAGCCCTGGGGCAGGTCCACGGTGTTGCCGGGGTCGCTGCGGTGGTCGTAGTCGAGGATGAAGTCGTGAAAGTTGGGGTGGAAGAACCGCACCACGGCGCCCACGCTCACCGTCTTGGACAAGAAGAACTCGCCGCGCGCGCCCCAGTTGAACACCCCGCCGCTCTCGGCCTCGTGCTGGCCCACCAATCCGTAGGCGTAGCCGGCCAGCACCTGCGCGTCCCAGCGGCGGTCGGCGGAGAGGAAGAAGTTCCAGGGTGAGAACGAGGCCACCCCGCCCACGAACCCGCCGCCGCCGCGGTCGGAGGTGGTGATGTTCCAGCCGGTGGCCATCACGTCGGCCTCGACGCCGCCGTAGCCCAGCACGTTGAAGCCCAGGTGCAGATCCAGCGCCTGGCCGGGGTGGGTGTTGTCCACGAAGCTGTGCGCCTCTCCCTCGGGGTTTGGGAGCTGGCCTTTGAGCTGGCTGGCCAGGCGCGCCTCGTCGAAGCCCCAGTGGGCGTAGCCGTACTGCACGCCGAAGGTCACGCCGCCGTGGTGGGCCAGGGCCACGCCCGGGGTGCACAGAACCAGCATCAAGGCCAACGCGCGCATGAACCTGCTCCAGGCAAAGGCCGGGCAAGATACCGCGGGGCCGCGGCGAGTGACCAGGAATCGACGATTCGGGTGCGGGCCACGGCCTGCGCTGGCCTTGGTCGATGCCCCGCGTTAGGAAGATCCACCTGGCCAGCTGAGAGAATCGCCATGCAATTCCAACCTCGAAATTACCTGGGCACCGGTCACGAGACGATCGGCTCCGACATCCTCGCGGTGCTGGCCACCCTGCACGCCCCCGAGGCGGTGCTCGGCAAGGCGTGGATCGCCCGGCTGGCGCACATCGAGCCCACGGGCTGGTATCCCATCGCCACCCTGCTCGAGCTTTTGGACTTCCTCGGCCAGCGCACCGGGAGGGCCTCACTGGTCAAGATGGGGCGCGAGATCTTCATGGCCTCCCACGCGGCGCGCGTCGGCCCCGGCGCGACCTGTGCGGGCGACGTGGTCTTCGGCATCGACGGCATGTACCACCACGCCAATCGGGGTGAGGGGATCGGCGGCTGGGAGGTGGTCAGCTTTCGACCCGGCGCCGCGATCCTCGACAAGACCACGCCCCACCACTGCGCCCTGGAGGAGGGCATCCTCCACCAGGCGCTCCACGCGGTGGCCGCTGACGCGATGATCGTCCAGTCCACCTGCTTGCGACAAGGAGACGACTGCTGCCGTTTCGAGCTGCGCTCGGCGGTTCGCGATCAGCACTGGATGGGCGGGTACGCCATCAAGTCCTGAGCCCCGCCTCCGCCGGCGCCCCGGCACTTCGAGGTGCGCTCAGCGGAACCGCAGGTAGCCGGCCAGGAGCTCCTTGACCAGCGCCGAGAGCGGCATGCGGTTGCGATCGGCCATGGCCTTGAGCTGCTCGTACTCGTGCGCGGGCAGGCTCAGGGTGAGCACCTTGTCGGGCCCGCGGCGCTCGCCTTGGGGGTGGAGCGGGATGGGGTCCTCGATGCCCTCGTCGTCGTCGATGGGCTCCAGCTCCTCCAGGATCTCCTGCGCCTCGATCGGCGGGCCGCGGCCGCCGGTGAGCAGGCGCTTCTTCTCCTCCTCGAGCTCGTCGCTGAAGAGCTGCTTGAGGAAGTTGGAGAGGTGGATGTTGCTGGGCGTGAACTCGTACTGCGAGAGGAACTGGTCCACGTCGTACTGCATGTCCCAGGCGCTCTGGTAGCGCTTCTCGCGGTCCTTATCGAGCGCCTTCATGAGGATCTTCTCGACCGCCTCGGGGATGTCGGCCTTGAAGTAGCTGGGCGCGTAGATCTTGCCCTCGGTGATGCTCTTGAGGATGCCCACCTCGCTCTCGCCGGTGAAGAGCTTGAAGCCGGTGATCCACTCGTACAGCACCACGCCGAGCGAGAAGATGTCGCTGCGCGAATCCAGCGGCTTGCCCATGCACTGCTCGGGCGACATGTACGAGAGCTTGCCCTTGATCTCGCCGGCCTTGGTCTGCTCGATCTGGTTGGCGGCCTTGGCGATGCCGAAGTCGAGGACCTTCACCGTGCCGTCGAAGCTGACGAAGATGTTCTCCGGCGTGACGTCGCGGTGGACGATGTTCAGCGGCTGCCCGTAGATGTCCATCTTCTGGTGCGCGTAGTAGAGCCCCTCGCAGACGCTCGAGGCGATCTTCAGCGCGTAGACCATGGGGAAGGGGATCCCCAGCGAGTCGGCCTTGGGGATGATCCGGCGCATGTCGCGGCCGAAGATGTACTCCATGGCGATGAAGTAGCTCTCGCCGATTTTCCCGAGGTCGTAGATCTGGACGATGTTGGGGTGGTTGAGCTGCGCCGCGAGCTTGGCCTCGTTGAGGAACATCTTCACGAAGCTCTTCTGCGAGCTGAGGTGCGGCCGGATGCGCTTGATGACGATCGTCTTCTCGAAGCCCTCGAGACCCGCCTGGCGGGCCAGGAAGATCTCCGCCATGCCGCCCACCGCGATGCGGTCGATGAGCGTGTACTTGCCGAAGCGGCGCGCGTCCTTGATGCGGTTCTCGTCGACGGACATGGCGCTCTGCGGGCCTTTCAGGATCGCGCGACTATAGCCAAAGCGCGCCAGCGCTCCCAGCCGCGCACGCACGGGGGCCGGGTCCCTGATCGGCCTTTGGAGCGGATTCATCAACACCCGCTCGGGGAGCTATCGCCGGCCTCGCCCGGTGCGGTACTGATCAGGCCTCACTCCGGGGGGAGTGCCCATGAATACGAGTTGTCCCGCGGGAGACCGCGGCAGCCGGCTGGCTTCACGGCGTTTGCTCTACGCTCCGCTCGCGCGGGCGTTCGCAAGGCCGCCAGGGGCGAACAGCGCCGCTTCGCACGGCGGACGCGCAAATCGCTCGGCGTGCACAGCTTCTCCGAAGCTGCCGCCGTCGCGGAAGCGCGGCGCGGCCGATCGCGGCAAGGCCCCCATGCAGACGACCGAGCACACTGCCGCACCTGGCGCGGCGCCGCTGGCTTTCGAAGGCGCGCTCACCTGGCGCTTCGACGGCGAATCGGTCGCGCTCTCTTCGGGCCCCGGGCCGCTCTCCGCCCTGGTCGCCGACCTGCCTGGCTCGCCGCCGCTCCCGGAGCTCCTGGCACGGCTCGCGCCCAGCAACCCGGGCGCGCTCCTGCGCTTGGTTCGCGCGGTCCTTGCGGACGGCCTGCCGCGGACGCTGCATCACCGCACTGCGCACGATGGCGCCAAGTCGCTGCGGCTGGCCACCTGCGTGCTCGCCGCGCCCGGTGTCGCGGGTGTCATCGGGGCGACCTCGGTCGTCGCCCAGCCTTCCTCGAAGATCGCTCGGAGAGCGGCCAAGCTTCGGCGCGAGGCGGCACAGCTCCGCGAGAGCGAGCGCGAGGCCCGGCGCGCGGTGGCTGATCTGCACGTGGTCCTCGACACCGTGGCCGATTGCATCAGCGTCCAGCAGCCTTCCGGCCGGTTGGTGTTCCTCAACCGCGCGGGGCAGCGCGCCCTCGAGCCGGCCACGCTCTGGCAGGTGGGCCGGCGCCAGTGGCAGAGCTTCATGCTCTCGCACTACGAGCTCTGGGACGAAGCCGGAAAGCCGCTTCAGGCCAGCGACCTGCCTCCGCTGCGCGCCCTCGCCGATCGCTCGCCACATCGAAAGCTGGTGCGCTACGGCCGCAAGGGCAGCGACCACTACACCTGGGCTCTGATGCGCGGCGTGCCGATCCTCGACGACGTCGGCGAGCCTCGGATGGTGGTCACCGCCTGGACCGATGTGACCGAGATCCAGCTCGCGCGCGAGGAGCTGCGGCGCCAGAAGGCGGTGCTCCAAGCGGTGAGCGAGGCCTCGCTCGACGCGGTGCTCGTCGTCTCGCCCGATGGCTCGATGATCTACTCCGATCCCAAGTTCGCCCGGCTCTGGCGGATCCCCGAGGAGGCGCTCGCCTCGGGGAGCGACCGGGTGGCGCTCGAGTCGGTCCGTGGCCAACTGCGCGACCCAGCGGCGTTCATGACCCGCGTCGAGGCGCTGTACACCACGCCCGATGCCGAGGGGCACGACGAGCTGCAGCTCAAGGATGGCCGCACCATCGAGCGCTACACCTCGTCGATCCGCGGCCCGGAGGGCCAGGCCTACGGCAGGGTGTGGTTCTTCCGCGACGTGAGCGAGCGAAACCTCGCCCGCGAGCGCGAGCGGCTCCTGCTCGAGGAGCGGGTGGCGCGCGCCTCCGCCGAGCGGCTGCTGGGCACCTGGCAGCTCCTCGAGCGGGTGAGCCAGCGGCTCGCCGCCGCGCAGGATGTCGAGACGATGCTCCGCGACGTCGCCGGGCTGGTGGTTGGGCGGCTCGCGAAAGCTTGCATCTTCGATCTGCTCGATGAGGGCGGCGCGCTCCGGCGCGTCTTCGCCGAGGCGGGGACGAACGACGGGCTCGCCTGTGCGCTGGCCGCCGAGCGTGTGGACCTCGGCGTGCCCGAGGGGTTGGCTCGTGCGCTCCAGGAGCGGCGAACCCGCGATGTCGAGGTCCTGGTCCACGCGGGCCACTCGCCGCTCGGAGAGCGGGGCAGCCGCGCCGCCGAGTTGCTCAATGGGCTCGGCGCGCGCTCGCTCCTGGTGGTGCCGCTGGTCGCGCGCGGGGTGCCGCTGGGCGCCATGTCGCTCGCCCGCGGTGACCACGCCGAGGCCGATGTCCGGCTCCTGGCCGAGCAGGTGGGCGAGCGGCTCGCCCTGGCCATCGAGGGCGCCCAGCTCCTCCGCCGTTCGCGCGAGGCGGTGGCGCTCCGCGACGAGTTCCTCTCCGTCGCCTCGCACGAGCTGCGCACGCCGCTCACCGCCATGCGCCTGGCGCACCAGACGCTCTTGCGCATGGCCGCGCAGCCGGGCTGTATCTCACCGCAGGCGCTCTCTCTGGCGCGCGCCGCGGATCGCCACGAGCAGCGGTTGAGCCGGCTCATCGACGCGCTCCTCGACGTCACCCGCATCGAGGCCCGGCGGCTCTCGCTGGAGCTGGAGACGGTGGACCTGGCCGCGCTGACGCACGAGGCGGTCGCGCTGGCCGGCCCGGAGGCCGAGCGCGCGGGCTCGAAGATCGTCCTGCGGCCCTCGGGCCCGGTCGAAGGCCGGTGGGACCGCGGCCGGCTGGAGCAGGTGCTGAGCAACCTGCTCTCCAACGCCATCAAATACGGCGCGGGGCAGCCCATCGAGGTGGAGGTCCGCGCCGACGCCGAGTGGGCCGAGCTCTCGGTCCGCGACGAGGGCATCGGCATCCCCGCCGAGCGCCAGCGGATGGTCTTCGAGCGCTTCGAGCGGGCGGTCTCCTCCAAGCACTACGCCGGGCTGGGGCTGGGGCTGTTCATCGTTCGCGGCATCGTGAACGCGCTGGGCGGCGAGGTGCGCCTGAAGAGCGAGCCGGGCTCGGGCTCCACCTTCACCGTCCGCCTGCCGCGGAGCGGCCCGGACGAGCACGCCGTCGGAGCGCTCCATGAATGAGCAGATCTCCACGGTGCAGCCCGCGGTCTCGCCCTGGCCGGAGATCCTGGTGGTCGACGACGATGCCGACGTCCGCGGCATGCTCGCCGACGTCCTCGCCATGGAGGGGTACCGCACCGCCGAAGCCGACGGCGGGCGGACCGCGCTGACCTACCTGCGCAGCGGCCACCGGCCGGCGGTGATCCTGCTCGACCTGATGATGCCCGACATGGACGGCTGGCAATTCCGCGCCGCGCAGCTCGGCGACCCGCGCCTCGCCGGCATTCCGGTCATCGTGCTCACCGCGGATTCGCGCGAGCACCAGAAGGCCTGCGAGCTGGGAATCGCGCGCGGCCTGCGCAAGCCCATCGACCTCGACCAACTGCTCGCCGCGGTGGCCGAGTACCGCGCGGGCTGAGCCTCACATCCCCGAAGCGCGCCCGCCGAGCTCCGGGCGCGGCACCGGGCCCAGGTCGACGATCGCCTGCGGGGCGCCGCGCGCCAGCTCCTGATCGGTGGGCACGTGTCCGAGGGCGGGCTGCGGCGCGGTGATCTTCTGCGGGGCGCTTGCCGGCCCGCCAATCGCGACGCGGTCGGGCTGGATCTGCCCGGCTCCCGGCCCGCGGGTGGCGCCGTACACCCGACCGCTCAGCCGGTAGCCCAACCCGCTGGTCCCGGTGGGATCGGCCTCGAAGGAGCTGATGTCGAAGCCGCTCGAGCCACCGTGGGTGGCCCCGCCGCGCTGCCAGGTACCTTCTCCGGGCGCGGTGCCGCCGTTCTCGCCGCCGCCGGGCGTCGCCTGCTGCGCGAACGCCGTTCCCGCAAAGCCCAGCACCGCCGCGAAGAGCACCGCCTTGAGCCGCCGCATGAATCCTCCGAAAGCGCACCTGCCCCTCAAGCGTAGGCACCCGCGGTCCAGATCGGGACGGCTTGGGCGTGGCGGCGGCGCCGCGGTCCGCTTAGAGTTCACGCCGTGACCACCGAACTCGCGCGGCAGCCAAGCAAGCCGCCAAGCCCCAATGAGCCCTGCTGGTGCGGCAGCGGCGCCAAGTACAAGAAGTGCCACCGCGACGCCGACGAGTCGGAGCGCTCGGCCCAGCGCGCCGCGCTCCAGCAGCTGCGCCAGAACCCGGTGCGGCCGGGCGCGGTCAGCCCGCTCCGAAAGGTGCCGGCGCACATCCCGCGGCCCGATTACGCCGAGACCGGCGAGCCCGGCCCGGGAAACCCCGGCGATCCCGCGACCCAGCTTCAGCGAATGCGCAAGGCGTGTCGCGCGGCGGCCGAGGTGCTGAGCGAGACCGGCGCGGCGGTGGGCGTGGGCGTGACCACCGAGCAGCTCGATGCCATCTGCCACGCGGCCTACATCGCCCGCGGCGGCTACCCGAGCACGCTCGGCTATCACCAGTTCCCCAAGTCGCTCTGCACCTCGGTGAACGAGGTCATCTGCCACGGCATCCCGGATTCGAGGCCGCTGGAGAGCGGCGACATCGTGAACCTCGATGTCACCATCTACCTCGAGGGCATGCACGGCGATTGCTCGGCCACCTTCCTGGTCGGCGAGGTGGATGCGCAGTCGCGAAAGCTGGTTCAGGTGACCCGCGAGTGCCTGGACCTCGGAATCGCCGCGGTGAAGCCGGGCCGGCCGCTCTCCGACATCGGCCGGGCCATCGAGGCGCACGCCGAGCGCTACGGCTACGGGGTGGTGCGGGCGTACTGCGGCCACGGCGTGGGCCCGGTGTTCCACCAGGACCCGCAGGTGCCGCACTACTTCGATCCCGAGGCCAAGACGGTGATGGAAGAGGGGATGATCTTCACCGTCGAGCCGATGATCACCCTCGGAACCTGGCGCCACACCGATTGGTCCGACGGCTGGACGGTCGCCACCGCCGATGGCCTGCGCAGCGCCCAGTTCGAGCACACCATCCGCGTGGGAGCAGCCGGCGCGGAGATCCTGACCCAGCTCTGATGCCTCAGATCACCCGACCGAAGAACAACCGCGCCTTCTATTTGGTGGCTGGCGTGCTCCTCCTGGCGGGCGGGCTGGGCGCGACCGTCGGCGCGTGGAACATCGCCCGCGGACCGGTGGTCGAGACGCTCCGCGCCACCCGGCTGGCCCCGCTCCCCGCCTCGGCGGTGGATGTGACCGCCACCTCGCGCACCGTGGGCACCGATTTCAGCGTGCACGTGCAGTTCGAGGCCGCGCTTCCCGATATCGACGCCTGGATCCTGCATTCTCCCAGCGCCAACACCCTCAAACCCACGCGCCCGACCGCGACCACGCGGCTTTACACCCTGCCGCCGGCCAACGGCGCCAAGGCGGCGAGCGTCACGGTGGATGAGGCGAAGGCCACGGTCGAGATTCAGCTCGATCGCGGCACCTGAGCCGCGCGGTCAGCTTCCCTGCGGGGCGCTCCAGCCCTGCGCGACCACCGGCAGCTTCACCGCGCGGGCCTTCGGCTTCTTCGGCGCCTCGCGGTCGACGATGTGGCCCACCAGGTCGTAGTCCGCGGCCTGGGTGACCTCGAGGGTGACGATCTCGCCGGGATAGGCCAGCCCATCGTTGATGTAGGTGATGCCATCGACGTCGGGGGCCTGGCCTTCGCAGCGGCCGACCAGCAGATGCTCGGTCTCCGGGCTCGCACCTTCGACCAGAACCTGCACCCGCTTGCCGATGAGCGCCTTGTTCTGGTCGCGGTTGATGCGCCGCTGGATGGCCATCAGCTCGCGGCGCCGCCGGGCCTTGGTCCGGGGGTCAATCTGGTCGTCCATCTCGCCGGCGAGCGTGCCTTCTTCCTTCGAGTACTCGAACACCCCCACCCGCTCGAACCGCTGCGCCTTCACGAACTCCTTGAGAAGCGAAAAGTCCTCCTCAGTCTCGCCGGGGAGGCCCACGATGAAGGTGGTGCGCATCACCAGCTCCGGGATTCGCGCGCGGAGCTTGCCCAGGAGGCCTTCGAGGAACTTCAGGTCGCGGCCGCGGCGCATCGAGCGGAGCAATTTGTCGCTCGCGTGCTGGATGGGCATGTCGAGGTACTTGGCGATCTTCGGCTCGGTGGCCATGACCTCGATGAGGGCGTCGGGGAAGTCGCGCGGATAGGCGTAGTGCAGCCGGATCCAGCGGACATCCACCTCATCGCAGAGGGTTTTGAGGAGCTGGTGCAGCTTGGGGCGCCCGGGCTGGTCGTAGCCGTAGGCGGTGAGGTCCTGGGCGATGAGGTTGAGCTCCACCGCGCCCTGCGAGGCGAGGTGCTGCGCTTCCTTGACGATGTCGGCGATGGGCCGGCTGCGCTGGGCGCCGCGGAGCTTGGGGATGATGCAGAAGGCGCACTTGTTGTCGCAGCCCTCGCTGATCTTGAGGAACGCCTTGTACCCGGGCAGCGAGTTGATGCGCGGGGTGGAAGCGGAGTGGATGTACTCGGGGTCGGGGATCACCGAGCGCGGCGCCGACTCGGCGGCGAGCAGGTCGCCGACCTGCGCATAGGCGCCGGTGCCGAGGAAGTGGTCCACCTCGGGCAGCTCCTGGTTCAGCTCCTGGGCGTAGCGCTGGGTGAGGCAGCCGGTGACGATGAGCGTGTGGCACTTGCCGGTCTTCTTGTGTCCGCCCATCTCCAGGATGGCGTTGACGCTCTCCTGCTTGGCCTCGCCGATGAACGCGCAGGTGTTCACCACGATGACTTCGGCTTCGGCCGGCTGCTCGACGAGCGTGTAGCCACGTGCCACGAGGGTTCCGAGCATGATCTCGGAGTCGACGCGGTTCTTGGAGCAGCCGAGCGTGAGCAAATAGATCGGCTTGT
>Ga0164242_10005399_pt1 | contig 14243 bp, 11 predicted proteins | sample OricomgcompostMG_FD_108783 | JGI IMG/M metagenome (GOLD analysis project Ga0164242, IMG submission 108783) | Miracle-Growth compost microbial communities from Emeryville, California, USA - Original compost - Miracle growth compost (MG) ... | reverse complement strand
TCGAGGGCGTTGCCTTCAAGGACGGCGAACCGGTGCAAGACGATCGACCGGTTCAGCAGAAACTCGCCGCTTGAAATCGACCGCCATCAAATTGTTCGTACACCACTATTGACGTTAACTCGTGGGATCGATGCGATCTACACTTTCGCAAATGGTGAATTGGTGCAAGAAGACTTCGATCACACGACCCTAAAGAAAAGTGTCGTCATCGACGTCGTCATCATTCAAAGCAAGACGAGCAATGGTTTCGATGAAGCCACCATCAACAGGCTGATGGCGGTAACTGGGCATCTGTTTGCGCTGGCGAATCCACTGTCCGATTACGCAGCGGTGTACAACGAGGGAGTGTTGGAAGGGGTCGGCAATTTTCGGAGACTCTATACTGCAATCGCAGGTCGATTCCCAACTGTGCGATTCATGTACTTCTATGTTAGTCGCGGCGAAAGCAATGGCGTACATCCCAACGTCTATCGCAAGACTGACGACCTCCGGCAGGTCGTGCTTGGTCTATTCCCACACGCCAAGTATGAATTTTCTTTCTACGGCGCGAGTGATCTATTAGGGCTGGCCCGTCGGCAACCCTCAAGCTCCTTCGAGCTAAAATTTCTTGAAAGTCTCACAGGCCGTGATGGCTACATTGCGCTCGTTCGGCTGAAGGATTTCATAAATTTCATCCGCGCCGACAATAGCCAGTTGCGGAAGAATCTCTTCGAAGCGAACGTTCGGGACTATCAAGGCAGCAATCAAGTGAACGAAGACATGCAGCAAACGCTGCTGGCTGGTGGACCGGAGGATTTCTGGTGGCTGAATAACGGGGTCACGGTCGTCGCGAGTCGGGCTGTACAAGGCGGTAAGATTTTGACGATTGAAGATCCACAGATCGTCAACGGACAACAAACGTCGACAGAGATCTTCAACTATTTTCACGGCGCAAACACAGATGCCGATGAGAGATGCGTCATGGTGCGAGTCATCGTAGCAAATGAGCCCGCCAGCCGCGACAGGATCATCAAGGCCACGAACAGCCAAACGTCGATCCCCGCTGCATCATTGCGCGCTACGGAGAAAATCCATAGGGACATTCAAGAATTTCTAGTCCCGTTTTCGATCTACTATGACCGCCGAAAGAATTCGCAAAAGCAGTTGGGCAGACCTATCGACAAGATCATAGGCATTGCGCTGATGGCGCAAGCTATGATGTCCATCGTTCTTCAGCGCCCCGACGATGCCCGTGCCCGCCCTTCCTCACTTATCAAGAAGGATGAGGATTACAACCGCATTTTCAGCCCAAAGTTGCCGATACAGATCTATCTGATTGCGGCAACCATCGTGAAAACCGCGCAGGCAAGTCTTCGTGGGCGCGAGGACCTGGCGCCCAAGGACCGCAACAATCTGTTGTTTTATGTGGCGATGCACGCCTCCGCGGCACTGGCTGGCGTCTCGGCCCCCACTTCTGAGCAACTGGCCACCATCGCGCCCGAATCAATTACGGACGCGGTCATGAATGCAAGCATCTCGATTGTGGAAGCAATTTACCGAAAATTGGGTGCGAACGATCAAACAGCAAAGGGCACACAGTTCCTCGTTGCATTGAAAGCAAAGCTGTCAGAACAGTTTCCTTGAACCCGGCAGATCGCTCTCGCCTGTCGTTATTCGCTGTCACATTTCGCGAATGCCGGCAGGCAAAGCGAACTCTCGTGGCCGGACAACCGACAACGAGGATAGAAGAGATACGAACCTTCTGGGGTCGAAGCACTCATTGCGCCGAGATGCCACCGCCCCGCCATCGAGCCACTCCAGTTCCGATACCAGCATCCAAACCACCCTACTGCCCAAATCCCCAAAATCCCTGTAGAATCACGGGTTCTGCGGGCGTCGTATAATGGTTATTACCCCAGCTTCCCAAGCTGGAGACGTGGGTTCGATTCCCATCGCCCGCTCCACGAATTCACCTCGCGGCCTCGTGTTTGAATGCAGGATGCCGCGACATCTTGCCGATCTGCCCGGCCTCCCGGTTCCCCTAGGATTCGCAACCGCGTATTTCCGGCATCGCCGCGCCGAAGTCGCTTGATCAGGCGCCGCTCGCGCGATTCTCGTCCCGAACCACTGCTGCACAATCCGCTGCGAACCGGCTGGTCGATGCGCTAGCATCAGCGCTTGCAAGCGTTTTTATCCTCGCCGCCGCCCCGTGTTTTCACCCTGCGCGTGCGCGCAGGCCGTAATCGATGGAACGATTTTTCATGTCTCGCCGCAGTGCGATCGCGCTAATCGTGAACGCACGCACCACGCTTCTCGCCAAGGCCGATGAGCGGCTGCCCGCCGACATCCAGCATCACGACGCGCGCGTGGCCGACCTCACGCGGCTACTATTCGACGTACGCGCGGGCCGCGTCGACGAATTCAAGCTCAAAGAACCAACACCCATGCACGTGATAGTGGCTTCGGACTGAATCCGCCGGCCCCAAGGCCTCGGCGGCCCGGCACGACCGCGCTGCTATAATGCGCGCCGGGCTTGCCTGACGCGGTTTCAATCCGGTTCGAGCGGCTGCGATCCGCTCAAACGTGCCTCGCAACGCCGCCAGCGTCCCTGCGCGAACCGTTCGCCCGGCGCGCCACGCGGACGTTCCGGACGCCCGAACGCCGCCGATCCGGCGGCACGCGCCGCCATGCCGGCAGCGCCCGACGCAGCGAAGCCCGCTGCCCTCACCTCCCATCCTCGAAGATGAATCACGATCCGAACGACGCAGCCCGCCCAGGCTGCACGCCGCCCGCCACCGCGGACGACCACGCCGCGAATCCGTCGCAGGAAACGGCTGCCCCCGAGACCACGGCGGAAGACGCACAGGCGAGCCCCGCAAGCGCCGACGAAGGCCTGCACCGCCGCCGCATCCGCAGCTTCGTGACGCGCGCCGGGCGCGTCTCGACGGGCCAGCGGCGCGCCCTCGACGATCTCGGCCCGCGTTACGTGGTGCCCTACGCACCCGAGACCGCCGATCAGGGCACGAACTGGGAGGCCGTGTTCGGCCGGCAGGCGCCGCGCGTGCTGGAGATCGGCTTCGGCATGGGCGCGAGCACCGCGGAAATCGCCGCGCTGCGCCCGGACGACGACTTTCTCGGCGTCGAAGTCCATGAGCCGGGCGTGGGCGCGCTGCTCAAGTTGATTGGCGAGCAGAACCTCACGAACATCCGCATCATTCAGCACGATGCCGTTGAAGTGCTCGAGCAGATGATCGCGCCCGCGAGCCTCGACGGCGTGCACATCTTCTTTCCCGACCCGTGGCACAAGGCGCGCCACCACAAGCGCCGCCTGATCCAGCCGAAGTTCGTCCAGCTACTCGTCTCGCGCATGAAACCGGGCGCCTATCTGCACTGCGCGACCGACTGGCAGAACTACGCCGAGCAGATGCTCGACGTACTGAACGCCGAGCCCACGCTCGAGAACACGGCCGCCGACTACGCGCCGCGCCCCGACTATCGTCCGGTGACCAAGTTCGAGCGCCGCGGTCTGCGACTCGGTCACGGCGTGTGGGATCTCGTGTTCAAGCGGCGCGCAGGCTAACTCGTCACCAGCAAAGACCAACGGGCGCCGCGGCGCCCGTTTTGCGCTTCGACGACGCCGGTTCCGGCGTCGTTTCGTCTCGCATCACTGCCAGTCAAGCCCGCCGCCATAGCCGAACAGCAGGATCACGAGCCCGAACGCAATGCGATACCAGGCGAACGCCGTGAAATCGTGCGAGGCGATGTAGCGCAACAGCCAGCGCACGCAGGCGAACGCACTGATGAACGCGGCAACGAAGCCCACGCCGAAAAGCCCGAGCCAGTCGACCGAAAGCGTCTGCCAGGTCTTGTGCAACTCGTAGACGGTCGCGCCGAAGATGATCGGAATCGCAAGAAAGAACGAGAACTCGGTGGCCACGCGCCGCTCGACGCCGAACAGCATCGCGCCGATGATCGTCGAACCCGAGCGCGACATGCCGGGAATCAGCGCACAGCACTGCGCGAGACCCACCTTGAAGGCGTCGAGCAGCGAGATGTCGTCGAGCGAATTCACGCGTGCCGGCGGCAGCGCCTTGCCGGCCCCCGCGCCCGCGCGCCGACGCCCCTCCACCCACAGGATGACGAGACCGCCCGCGACGAGCGCGAATGCAACCGGTACCGGCGCAAACAGCGCCGACTTGATCGCCTTCTCGAACAGCAGACCGAGCACCACGGCGGGAATCGTCGCGACGACGACATTGAGCGCGAAGCGGCGCGCATCGGGCCGAGTCGGCAGGCCCGCTACCACGGCGCCGATCTTGTGGCGAAACTCCCAGCACACGGCGAGGATCGCACCCAACTGGATCACGACGTCGAAGGTCTTTTCGAACTCGCCGTCGAAGCTGAGCACGCTGCCCGCCACGATCAGGTGCCCGGTGCTCGAAACCGGCAGGAATTCCGTCAGCCCCTCGACAATGCCCAGAATCAGGGCCTTGCACGTCACAATCCAGTCCATCCCCACTCCCTCGCGGAAAATTTGCGCCGGGCGGACCGTATGCCGCTTGCGCGCACACCCGCCGACGGCTGCGCGCGGCGAGCTTCCCGTCGCTTATTTCTCGACGATCTGCACGCGTATGCCGTTTGTAAGGATGGTGATTGTACCGGGTTCGTAGTTGACGCCGGCAAACTGAAGCTGATCTGGCTTGAACGTGTACACGGGATAGTTGGCCAGCAGTTGGGTAGCGGCCAGCGCAGCGACGGCGCTCACCTGTTGCGCATAGATGGCGGCACCGCCCGCCATATCGACGCCGTCCACCGTGGGCGATTTCAGGATGACCGAGCGGCTCGGCGCATCGTAGGCGAGCTCGCTCGACAGCGTGAACGCGCCACTCACCGGATCCTGCATCAGCGGACTTTCGAGATGCACGTCGACGCGCACGGCCACGCGGTTTCGATCGGGGAGCAAGGTGACAACCGGATTCGTGAGCGTGACGTCGAAAAGCTGCTGCACCGAGCGGTGATACGGGAACTTGCGCTGCACCGCGTCCTGCACCTGCTGCTGCGAGAAGGTGTAGTGATCGGGGATGAAGGGAAAGATGCCGGACGCGCAGGCGCCGAGCGACATGGCCGCGCAGGCCGCCGCACAGGCGGAGAACACGAAAGCCCGTCGAGCGGGGCGAGGCGCGCCCGGGTTGCGCGAAGGGGAGGAGGCGCGCATCGCGCGTCGGATCATGCGAAATCTCCTTAATAACGATGAAGGAACGACCAGCGACGGACGGCGCCATCACGGCCTGGTGGCGACTTCGAGGCGTTCGATCCAGACGAGCGCCTGCTCGCGCGACGCGCCGCACATCTCGGCTTGGGGCTGGAGACCCGAGCAACACGCGGGGCGCAACGGCGAGCCAAATATTTTGCACTGCAAGTTCTCGTCGAGCTGCACACAACGCACCCCCGCGGGCTTGCCGTGCGGCATGCCGGGAATCGGGCTCGAAATGGACGGCGCGATACAACACGCGCCGCAACCGGGGCGGCATGCATGCTCAGACACGGGAGGAGAGAAACCGGCACTCACGACTGCTTCCTGAAACCAGACTGTTACGGATTCAAAACAAGACCGTCGATCGGCGCACGCGCGACCCCGGCGAAAGACTGCTCTCACATTGTGCCATCGCGAGATGCGACCTTTTTACACAAACAACTTGGCCAAGGGACTCTTACACTCAGCTTGTCAGGCGCTGTAAGACGCCCCGCTCAGGATGCCGCGAGGCGCAGCGCGGGTGTCGCGCCGCCCACCCGAGAATCCGCATGAGCGACACCGACCTGCTCTTTCGTCCCGATCTGCTTGCCAAATACGGCGCGAACGGTCCACGCTATACGTCCTATCCTACCGCGCTGCAGTTCCGCGACGATTTCGACCTCGATCATTACCGGCGCGCCGCAGCCGATCCCGGCGCGGCGGAAACCGACCTCTCGCTGTACTTCCACATCCCCTTCTGCGACACGGTCTGCTTCTATTGCGGTTGCAACAAGATCGCGACAAAAAACCGCAAGCGCTCGAAACCGTACGTACAACAACTCGTGCGCGAAATCGAACTGCAGGCGGCGCTGTTCGATACCCGGCGGCCGGTCTCGCAACTGCATTGGGGCGGCGGCACCCCCACCTTTCTCTCGCTCGAGGAAATGAGCACGTTGATGGCCGCCACGCGCGAGCACTTCGCGCTGCGCCCGGACAGCGAAGGCGAATACTCGATCGAGATCGATCCGCGCGAAGCGTCGGCGCAAACCATCACGCATCTACGCTCGCTCGGCTTCAACCGGATGAGCCTTGGCGTGCAGGATTTCGACCCGATCGTGCAGCGCGCGATCAACCGCGTCCAGCCGCTCGAACTCACAGTCGACGTCATGAACACGGCCCGCGCGAACGGCTTCGAGTCGATCAGCGTCGACCTGATTTACGGCTTGCCCCATCAGAGCGTCAGCAGCTTCAAGCGCACGCTCTATACGATCCTGCTGCTCGCGCCCGAACGCATTTCGGTATTCGGCTACGCGCACATGCCGCAGCTCTTCAAGATGCAGCGGCAGATGGACTCGGCCACGCTGCCCTCGCCGGCCACGCGGCTCGCGCTGCTGCAACTCGTGGTCGAGCAGCTCACCGATGCCGGCTACGTCTATATCGGCATGGATCACTTCGCGCTGCCCACCGACGAGCTGGCGCGCGCCCAGGCGCAACGCACGCTGCATCGCAATTTCCAGGGCTACAGCACGCGCGCGGACTGCGACCTGATCGGCTTCGGCGCCTCGTCGATCGGCAAGGTCGGCGACGTCTACGCGCAAAACGCCAAGGATCTGCCGGGCTACGGCGCCGCCATCGACGCCGGGCGGCTCGCCGTGACGCGCGGCGTGCGCCTCACCGCCGACGACCGCCTGCGCCGCGACATCATCACCGAGCTAATGTGTAACCTCGAACTGCATTTCGACGAATTCGAGGCGGCCTATGGTGTGCGCTTCCCGGCCGCATTCGCACCCGAACTGGAGTGCCTGCGCGCCTTCGAGGCCGACGGCCTCGTTGCGTGCGGCGCCAACCGGATCGAAGTGCTGCCCGCCGGGCGCATGTTCGTGCGCAATATCGCGATGGTGTTCGATCGCTATGTCGGGGCCCAGCAGGCCGAGCGCTTTTCGCGCACGGTTTGAATGTGACCGTGGGCGCCAATAGTTGCCGCAGCTGAAAATTTGCGCCATAATTTGCGGCTACTTCGAGCGTCTGTCGCAACAACAGACGGCGAAAACTGCCTCGGTGGTGAAATTGGTAGACGCGCCGGACTCAAAATCCGGTTCCGAAAGGAGTGCCGGTTCGATTCCGGCCCGAGGCACCATCCGCTAAACGATTGATTCTCAAAGCTTATTTCTGAGCTAACGCGCTCCGACTCCAAGCTGATCTTTCCCAGGATTTCCAATTTTTCCGCAAATTCTGCGGAACGCTCGATCCTGCCGGAAAAATCCGACCGTTGCTGCACGAAAATCCGCGCCTCCTCGCCCTCCTACGGCCTGCGGCGCAGCCTGAATTCCGTACGCAGTCGGCTTGTCGAACACAGCCGGCACTACAAGATATTTACTACGAAACGCGCGAATAGCTCTCACAGATCAAGTGAAGCCCTCGATGCGAGGAGACAGCACGTCAGTAAGCGCTAGAATCGGCGCAGCCCACAGACCACCAGACGCTTGCCGTGAACCCAATTGAGCCTTGACAGGCACGAAGCTTGGGGAGACGAAGGCGGCGCGCACGGCCGAACAGGTCAATCCGGTCTGAGCACTTTCCCCTGGATATCGAATGGCTCAGCGAGACGAAGCGTCCTTCTTCGAGCGGCTCATCCCGCCAATGCTCAAGCATTTGCGACAAATCGCAGGACTGACTCAAGGCGAACACTCGGTCGACGACCTCAAGAGCGAAGCGTGGATCATCGCCAAGGAGATCAAGACGGAACGCGGCGGCGCGGTCGAGCCCGAAGACGCAGATTTGCAGGAGACGGTTGTTGCCCGGCTGCACAAGCTGTTCGGTCGCTTTGTGAACCGCGCAATGCGCTTTGCAGTCCGGCTCGATCAGGAAGAACGTGACGACGATGGCAATCTCGGCAAGAGTGCAGTGTCTGCCCGCCTCGAGGGTCCGCAGCGCTACGAACCCGAGGTTGCGCTGCAACTGGCGGAAGAGGCCGCCGAAGTGGAGCGCGTGATTCATGCCCGCTTCTCGGAGGCAGTCGCGTACTACCACGTGTTCGATCAGTTCGATGGCGATAGCGGCGCGATTGCCCGCTATTTCGCTATCCAGCGGGATACACTCGGCGAGCGGCTCGCTCGCGCAGAAGCCACCTCCCGCCGTCAGCCGTCGATGTTCGATGGCGTAGCGAGCATTCCGGTGGATTTCCAGCCCCGCCGAGGTAGACGGCTCCATCGGCGCGCTCCCGTTCGCTTCCGGCGCGTCTGCGACGCGATGCGACCGACGCAAAAGCACTTGTTCCTGAGATACGGGGCGGTATTTCGGTAAGACCAGCCAACGAATGAAAAATCACTACTTCGAACGCTTGCGCCGCGCGGCGCGCGAGTACCACCGCAATCACCCATGGCGGCTTGAAAATGGCCTGTTCATTCCCCACACCTATCCGGCGGAGGACAGCGCGAATCTTTCATGGTGGGATGACGTCGGCTTCATCCTGAACGGCCGTCGCGTGATCGTGCACTGGGTCCACCCGCGACTCGCCTACAGTGACGCGATAGAAAAGCAGGTGCAGTCAGAGATCCCTCTGCCCGGTGCATCGCAGCGGTTGCGGGAGGGCGGGGAGAAGATATACCGAAAGCCGGGTCGGTCGCGCAATAAAGTCATCGGGACTACGTATGGTCCAGCGTCGAATCCCTGGTCCGATTATCTCGCCGCATTCAATACGCGACTGGACCAACTGACGCACAGTGGAATCGACCTGGAGATCCGGCCTTCGATGCGCGTCAGCTGGTATAACTGGGCAACGGGCGTGGACCTGATCGCTCCCATTGAGGTGCATTCAACGGATGATGTCGTATCGCTGGCAGCGATTGCGCGACGGCTTTTGAAACGCGAAACGAGCGTAGCGAACGAATGGCCCGGATACCGTTATAGACAAGTCGATTGGCTCGCCGAGGCCGGGAGAAGGCGGTAGCGCAAGGCTTCGCGGGTTTCTGTTTCCGGCGCGCAATCTGCGCGAATCAGCGCAGATTCGTCTGCGCGAGCTCGACCACCTCGTCCCCTCGCCCGCTCAGCACCGCGCGCAGCATGTAGAGACTGAACCCCTTCGCCTGCGCCCACTGCAGCTTCGGCGGCATCGCCAGCTCATGCCTCGTCGTGACCACATCGACGAGCGCCGGGCCATCGTGCGCGAACGCCTCGCGCAATGCGTCGTCGAGCGCTTCCGAGGTCTCCACGCGCACGCTGAAGAGCCCCGCGCCTTTCGCGATATCGGCGAAATTGGTCGCCACGAGATCGGTGCCCGTTACCACGTAGCCGCCCGCCTTCATCTCCATCGCGACGAAACCCAGCGATCCGTTGTTCAGGACGACGATCTTGATCGGCAGATCGAGCTGGCGCGCCGTGAGAATGTCGCCGAGCAGCATCGAAAGTCCACCGTCGCCCGAAAGCGAGATCACCTGACGTCCGGCATGCGCGGCCTGCGCACCAAGCGCCTGCGGCATCGCGTTCGCCATCGAGCCGTGATTGAACGAGCCGTGCAGGCGGCGGCGTCCGTTCATCGTCAGGTAGCGCGCGGCCCAGAGCGTGGGCGTGCCGACGTCGACAGCGAAGATCGCGTCGTCGGCGGCCAGCGCATCGATGCGCGAGGTCACGTATTGCGGATGCAGCGGCTTTCCCGCAGGCGCCGGGCGCGCGAGGTCGTCGAGTCCCTTGCGCGCATTCGCGTAATGCTCGCGCGCGCGTTCGATGAAGCGACGATCGGTCTTGCGCGTAAGCCGCGGCGTCAGCGCGCGCAAGGTCTCGCGCACGTCGCCGATCAACCCGAGCGCGAGCGGTGCGCGCTTGCCCAGCGCCGCCGCATCGCGGTCGATCTGCACGATGTTCGCGTGCTCGGGATAGAAGTTGCGATACGGGAAATCCGTGCCGAGCATCACGAGCGTGTCGCACGACATCATCGCGTGATAGCCGGAGCTGAAGCCGATCAGCCCCGTCATGCCCACGTCGTACGGGTTATCCCATTCGACATATTGCTTGCCGCGCAGCGCATGCACGGTCGGCGCGCCGAGCGCGTCGGCAAGCGCCACCACTTCGTCGTGCGCGCCCTTGCAGCCGCTGCCGCAGAGCAGCGTGACGGCCTCCGAGCGATTGAGCAAATCCGCCAGCCGGTCGATGTCCGCGGAAGCCGGCAGCGTCGCGGACCGCGCATGCTGTGCCCAGACCGGCTCCTCCTCCGGCCCGTCGAGCAGCGCCACGTCGCCGGGCAGGACGATCACGGCCACGCCCTTTTTGTCGATCGCGGTGCGCAGCGCCTGGGCGAGCACGCGCGGAAACTGCGACGCGTTGGTCACGAGCTCCACGTAATGGGCGCATTCGCGAAACAGCTCGGTGGGATGCGTCTCCTGAAAGTAGCCAAGGCCGATCTCCGTCGACGGAATGTGCGCCGCAATCGCCAGCACCGGGGCGCGATTGCGATGGCAGTCGTACAGACCGTTGATGAGGTGCAGGTTGCCGGGGCCGCAACTGCCCGCGCACACCGCGAGCCGACCCGTTGCAGCCGCTTCCGCGCCCGCTGCGAACGCGGCGACTTCCTCGTGCCGCGTATGCATCCAGCGGATCGTGCCGAGCTTGCGCAGGCTTGCGGAGAGTCCATTCAGACTGTCGCCGGTCACGCCCCAGATGCGCTCGACGCCGACTGTTTCGAGCGTCTTGGCCAGAAAATCCGCGATCGTCTTCGCCATGCTGTTCTCCTCGTGAACTGACAGGCGCAGCGCCCGGCGCTGCGCTCCATGAAAGGGGGATGAAAACGGCCGTTGCGAACGCGCGCGGCGCACCCATGGCGTGGGCAGCGCGCGACGCACGCGTCGGCCGGTTCATCGCGCTACGTTACGCCATCCTGGCAAGACACGCCGTTAAGCCCCCCAACCCGAACGCATGGGCAGCACGAGGCAGCATGCGTGATCGAGGCAACTTGCCGGAAATGCGCGTTCGCTTTAGGCTCGCACACCGACTGCGCGCGGACGTTCGCTAAAATGCTGCGGTTTGTAGCCGTCGGCGTCCCGCCATGAACCTCGAAAGCATTCTCTTCAGCCAGGGCTTCGGCACGCGCCGCCAATGCCGCGGCCTTATTCTCGACGCGCGCGTGACCGTCGCGGGCGAACCTTGCGCCGATCCGCTCGCCAGCTTCGATACCGACAGCCTCGTGTTCAGCGTCGACGGCACGTCCTGGCCGTTTCACGCGCGCGCCTACCTCGCGCTGAACAAACCCGCGGGCTACGAATGCTCGCGCGATCCCCAGCATCATCTGAGCGTGTTTCATCTGTTGCCGCCGCAGTTCGCCGCGCGCAACGTGCAATGCGTGGGACGTCTCGATCAGGACACGACCGGCCTGCTGCTGCTCTCCGACGACGGCCAGTTCGTGCACGCCTTCACTTCGCCCAAACGCAAGGTGCCCAAGGTCTACGTGGCCACCACGCGCCACCCGCTCGACGAGACGCAGTTGCAGGCGCTGCGCGATGGCGTCCTGCTGCACGGCGAACGCGAGCCCAGCGCCGCCGTCGCCGCGCACGCGCGCGACGCGCACGAACTCGAACTGAGCGTGCTCGAAGGCAAATACCACCAGGTCAAGCGCATGGTTGCCGCGGCGGGCAACCGTGTGGAGGCCTTGCATCGCGAGCGTATCGGCGGCTTCGCGCTGCCTGCGGATCTGGCCCCGGGCGCATGGAAATGGCTCGAGGCGGCCGACCTCGACGCGCTGCGCAACACGGGGTAAACCACGGCGCACGCCGCGTACGGCCGGCCCTTCGTACGTTCGCACACTCAAACGCGCGCATTCGCCCCGGGTTGCGCCGCGTCGCAGCATGCCCTTCCTGACGTTCCGCCCTATACTCGGTTTAACAACGATTACAAGTTGCAAGGAGGGGCATCATGATCATCAACGGTTCATTCGAAATCTCTTTCGTGTTGATGGCATTCATGGCGCTGGGGGCGATTCTGATTGGCGGCTTGCTGGCGTCGATGCATTTCCGGCATCGATACCATCCAAATCTGATTGGGGCGCTCATCGGAGCCCTGTTCTGCTTCCTCTTGCTCGAAGCGCTGCCGGCAATCACGTGAACGGCACGCTTGCGCCGCGCCGCCGGCCCGGGCTTACGGGTGCGGCGGCAGCGTGCGCAAAAAGGCATCCACATCGGGATAGCGCAGGCGCATGCCCAGTTCGCGCTTGAGCCGCGCGTTGGCGAGCCGGCGCGATTCCCGCATGAACGACAGCAGCGTCGGATCGAGTTCGCGCTCGGCCTGCTCGCGGCCGATGCGCGGCGCGCGCGCGAGGCCGAACGCGTCCGCCACCCGGTCGAAATAGTCCCCCATCTTCAGTTCGCTGTCGTCGCTGGCGTGAACGACGCGCGCCGGGCGTCCATGCGTGGCAAGACGCAGCAATATGGCCGCGAGATCGTCGGCGTGGATGTGGCACGTATAGACGTCGTCGCGCTCGACGAGCGCTGGCGTGCGCCTCTCGAGCCGCGCGAGCGGCAAGCGATTCGCGGCGTAGATGCCGGGAATGCGGGCGATGATCGCCTTGAGCGCGCCGCGCGCCGTGGCGCGCCGCAACTGCCGTTCGGCGGCCACGCGCCGTTTCGCGCGCGCGTTGGCGGGCCTTGCCGGATGGGTTTCGTCGATGCGCGCGCCGCCGCAGTCCCCATAGACGCCCGTGGTGCTCGCGTAGACGAGCGTGGGACGCCCCGCCGGATGGGCGCGGGCGGCGCGGCGGGTGCGCTCGGGTACAATAGAGAGCGCTTTCGGACGCAAGGCGCGCGCCGATACCGGCGACATCGCAGATCGTGGCGCATGTGCTGGCGCGCCACCGGCCGTGCGATTCGACGGCCTGCTTTGAGCGGGCCGCGCCGGCGAACGCCGGCGGGCCTTGAGCGCTGCAATCAGCCTGCGGGTACGCAGGTCGTCGTCGCCGTCTTTGGCGGGCGGCGCGAGGTGCAGCACGACGCTCGCGAGACCGGCAAGGCGCGCGAGACGCGCACGCACGTCGAGGTCGCCGGCGACCGGCACAGCGCCCGCGGCGCGCAGCGTCCCGGTCTGCTCAGGGCGGCGCGTGAGCGCGAAGATGCGCGGCCGGCCGCGTCGCGCCTGCAACTGGGCGACGCAGCGCAGGCCGATGTCGCCGCAGCCGACGATGAGGATGCGCGCACGGCGCAAGGTTCGTGTGGCAATCATGGTGGACCCATTTTAGCCGCCGGCGCCACGCGGCGACGGCCCAAGCAGGCCCCGAACAGACTCAGGCGGAGTCAACAGGCCGAACCTCGGCCAAACGAGACACAACCCGGCTTAACTTCCCGGATTACCGATTACAGACTTGCTTTCTCGAATATGGTCTTCAACGTAACGCTCAAGCAAAGTGGCCGGCAGTTCCAGGTCGAACCCGACGAACCCATCCTCAACGCGGCCCTGCGCCAGGGCATCGGCCTGCCGTACGGCTGCAAGAACGGCGCCTGCGGCTCGTGCAAGGGTCAGGTCTGCAGCGGCGAAGTCGAGCAGCGCGCGCACGCCGCTTCGGCGCTCTCGAACGATGAGAAGACGCGCGGCATGGCGCTCTTTTGCTGCGCGACGGCGCAGACCGACCTCGAAATCGACATCCGCGAAGTGGCGGGCGTCGGCGACGTCCAGGTGCGCAAACTGCCCACCCGTATCGCCGCGATCGAGCGCCGCGCCGACGACGTCATCGTCCTGAAGCTGCAACTGCCCGCCAACGAGCGCCTGCAGTATCTCGCGGGCCAATACCTCGAGTTCATCCTCAAGGACGGCACGCGCCGCAGCTACTCGATGGCCACCGCGCCGCACGAGGAAGGCCCGCTCGAGCTGCACATCCGCCATATGCCGGGCGGCAAGTTCACCGACCACGTCTTTTCGCAGATGAAGGAGCGCGACATCCTGCGCTTCGAGGCCCCGCTCGGCACCTTCTTCCTGCGCGAAGACTCTGAAAAGCCCATCGTGCTGCTCGCCTCCGGCACCGGCTTCGCGCCGCTCAAGGCGATCGTCGAGCACGCGC